>Ga0364866_10080_pt1 | contig 64863 bp, 45 predicted proteins | sample ExccelAu500001D3_3_FD_206913 | JGI IMG/M metagenome (GOLD analysis project Ga0364866, IMG submission 206913) | Enriched cells from Trout Bog Lake Hypolimnion, Wisconsin, USA - BchlTB.Aug13.5000.01.D3 | ecosystem: Environmental > Aquatic > Freshwater > Lake > Hypolimnion/Profundal zone | place...
TTTTTAAAATTGAATATTAGTCCCATCTAAAAAATTTATATAGTCTTCATCCAAATGAAACTGATAAGATCCGGCGAATTTTAACTCCAAGTACCGTAGCCCGTATGGAGCAAAGCGTAATACGGGATTGTTTATTTCCCGTATTGCACTGCGTTTCATACGGGCTACGATACTACGATACTACGTCAGGTAATTCATCTAAATAAAAAACGCTTCAAGACTAATGATCTTGGTAAAATAATCAGCATCAATGACTGCGTCGCTTACTTCATTTGCATGGATAAGCACAGGAAAACATGAAAAATGTTTAGGTAGGGTTAAACAATTTATTTTTTGTTGCACTTCCTCCATAATTTCTTTTTTTATTACATTTCTAGAAAACTTCACTTCACAAACAAATAAGTTATTGAAACGCGTTTGGATTAAATAATCAATTTGACATCCATGATGCGTTTTAGTCTGTTTCTGAAAATAGGCACCCTCATTAATAATATCTGTAGCCGACAAACCTAATTGCTTCCAGATCAGTAGACGATTACTTAAAATTAAATTTTCAAATTGTAATCCCATGATAACCGACCACTCAGGTAATGTACTAAATGAATGCTGCTGATAAAGGCCTCGTTCAATTTTAGTTTTTTGTTTATCAATATAACGCAAATAAAATCGTAAATAATTATCACTTAACCGATATCGGCTTAATTTACCTGGAGTACCCGTTTTAAAAGACCAAGAATAGTCACGACAAATAAAACCAGCCTCAACTAAATCAGTTAAACATTCACTAATCACGCCTCCCGAGGCAATATCCAGACTAGTACAAATACTCACCATATCTGCAGCGCCTTGAACTAAAACTGAAACAATTTGTTTATAATAGGCAGATCGCTTATCAAATAAATCATGAAAAATATTATCAAACTCTCGGAATAATAAACCACCCGAGTCAAAGCAAAGCTGCTGAATATTATCCTCTACCGGAATGTTAGGATTTAAACTTTCAAGGTATAAAGGAACCCCACCGGTAATAGACAAAAATTTTAATCGATCATAGGCGCTAACACGTGGGCGTTGTTTGCCCCAAAATTCAGAACAAACAGTTAGTGGTAACTCTTTCAAAGTCAATACATAATGAATGCGACCTAAAAAAGCTGTTGACGATAAAATATTTTTTTCAATCCAAGACGAAACTGAACCACAAAGAATAAGCATTAGCTTAGGGTTCATTTTAAACCATTCGTCCCATGCATTTTTTAATTTGCCTAAAAATCCAGGATCACCTGAAGCCATCCAGGCAATTTCATCCAATAAAATAACTACAGGTCCTGTCTGAGCTCTCTTAGCGAGTAACTCAAACAACTCTGACCACTCATCAGCTTTTAAACTAGGTAATTCAGGAAAATAACGATTTAGTCGTCGAGCAAAATCATCACGCTGCATTTGAGCGATTGAGCCTTTTTCGGGCGGTAAACCACAAAATCGATAGAATGTCTTTCCTTTTGAAAACTCCTCAACCAAACGACTTTTTCCAATACGTCGGCGACCTTTTATTACGAAAAAACAACTTGAGCCTTTCGAAAACAGCCCATCCAAAGTAGCTAGTTCTTGAGTTCGCCCAATAAATGGTTGCACCATAATGTTTCCTTGATATTTTGCGGCAAAATTAATTATATATAATTATCCGCAAAAAACAAAGTAGTTTAAATTTGCTGGAAATAAAGATTAATTGAATTTGTCGCAAAACCATAGGGGGTGCCGTAGTACCGTAGCCCGTATGGAGCAAAGCGTAATACGGGATTGTTTATATTATTTATTTTCCCGTATTGCACTGCGTTTCATACGGGCTACGGTACTAATCAGAGTACTCTAGCAGCGATTCTTTTTCATATATCAATAGAGTTTTCTGCGAATAACGGACTTATTCCATATGACCAAACAGAAAATTTTTACAATGTTGTAATATGGATTATTGCGGCAATGCTTATTACCATAATATACGATCTTAATTCTAAACGTCGTTAGCCCTTCTTCATGGAGAGCGCCTGGTCTACTCTCCAGACACTTATAAATTTGGCATGGCTCATACAATTTTTAACGGTATAAGGCATATTATAAATTGTTTTTTGATTAGAATATAACCAACCACTAGAGTGGATTTATGATCTCTAGTGGTCATAAATCAAAGTGATAGAAAAGCAGAGTATTAATTAGCAAGGGTAATGATTTTTATGAAATCATATACTTCATTAATATTTGGATAATGTATACTGCCTGATTATGATTATCTCATTACTATTATAGAAATAAGCCTTATGATTAATATCACTGAACCAATCATTTTAAAAGGAGAGAAATGTAGCGTAATACCGCTCTCTTTCGAACATCACGATGCACTTGTGGATTCCGTAAAAGATGGGGCGTTATGGAACTTGTGGTATACATTTGTCCCAGAACCTCAAAAAATGCATGAAAATATTGCTACACGATTAGGAATGCAAACAGATGGCAATATGATTCCTTTTACCGTGGTCGATAATGATTCAGGCAATCCTATAGGTATGACGACTTTTATGAATATTGATACAACAAACCGCCGCCTAGAAATAGGTGGGACATGGTATCGTAAAAGTATTCAACGCACAGGCATTAATACCGAATGTAAACAATTACTCTTAAGCCACGCTTTTGAAATCATGAATTGTATTGCCGTAGAATTTAGGACACATGCTTTCAATCAACAAAGTCGCAGAGGAATTGAGCGTATTGGAGCCAAATTAGATGGTATATTACGCAATCATATGATCATGCCAAACGGAACACTGCGTGATACTTATGTGTATAGTATTACTGCTAGTGAATGGCCAACCGTTAAAGCTCATTTAGAGTTTTTAAGAAATAAATTCGTTATAGAGAAAACCTATGAACCAGCTCTTGCAACGCAAAGCTAAACTGGATGATCTTCCAATAATTATTGACTTACTTTCAGAAGATGACTTAGGCCAGCACCGTGAAGCTAAAGCAGAAAAACTTGACCAACACTACATAGACGCATTTCATCGCATCGATGCTGATCCCAATCAATACCTGATGGTTGTCACCAATCCTATAGACATTATCGGCACTTGCCATCTTACACTCATGCCATCATTGACTTTCACAGGCTCGACTCGTCTACAAGTTGAAGCTGTGCGTATCGCAAAAAATTATCGCGGGCAAAAAATCGGGGAATGGATGATGAACGCTGCCATAACATTTGCAAAATTAAACCATGCAACGATTATACAACTTACAACAAACAAACAACGCCCAAGAGCCAGGCAATTCTATGAATGATTAGGATTTAAAGTCACTCATGAAGGCATGAAATATTATATCAAGGATTGACAATGAGGATTCAAGCAAAAGCAAATACCCCAATTCCTATATCAACTCAAAATGCCCCTCATTTTACGTGGGGTGCTCAATGTGATGGATGGTGGCTAAAAAATACTGGGAAATTTACTGTTATTTCAGAATCCATGCCACCCAGCACTTCTGAAAAAAGGCATTATCACAAGATAACAGATCAATTTTTTTATTGCTTATCAGGAGAGTTGTCTATTCAAGTGGGTACACAAGAATATACACTTCAAGAACATGAGGGATTAGAGATTGCGGCTGCTCAAGAGCATAAAGTCCAAAATAAATCTAATAAAATAATTCAGTTTCTTGTCATATCTTCACCGAATTCGCATGAAGATCGTGTCGACTTGGAATAGTTGCAGGGCTATAACTGCTTTATAAATATGCTCTTAATCACTTCTACTGCAAGAGCGTCTGGTCTGAGCATCTATCCCCTATTGGCAGTGTTCTATATATCCTGCCGCTTTTAATTGAATGAACGCTTGTAATACAGGTTGAGGTACCTCTTGATAAATCTGAAATCCTTTAGATGGATATGTCAGTATACGCTCAATATCGCCCACCATTTCATTAATGAGATCTTCTATTTTTTGTTCTTCAGCCAACTGATCTTTAAATTGAGGACTGTATTTCTCCCTGACTACTTTTTGTTCTAAATCATTATTGTTCATTTTTCACCTCTGCTTAAGGATTTTACTCTCTTAGCAGGGTGTCCATCAAATCAAGGCAAGATCAGTCAGAAAATGATTGTAGCCGTAGAAAATCTCTATTTTACTGCAATAAATACCTAAAGAAAATAATCAGATTGCTCTGAAAACCTAGCACACATTGCAAAAAATATGGGCTAAAGCTATAATCAGAGTGTGTAAGTTGTTGTCACACCTAGGCTTCGACATGTCAGTCTATATTGGTGGATCTTAATTGAAATTCGATATGATCGTGTATACAACAAGGCGCTAATACAAAACTCAAAAAGCGATAAGGAAAGAACAATGCCTGATGCCAAGAGTACAACGAGTAAAAATACTCTCACGCCGAATGATGCTAATAATACAATGATTCAGAATAATCCCGATCATAATGAAATTATTTTGAATATTAGTGCCACATCGGGAGCTATCAGTCAGGCCAACCTGGAAGAAATAAAACAAAATTTAATCGGCCTAATAACTCATTCTGCACAAAAAATAACAATTCAAAACAAACAGCTGACAGCTGAACAGGCGCAACAAATACTCGCGGTATTAAACGGGCCAGCGCTAGCGCTTTTTACAATGGAAATCAATTTACCACGACACCTTACAGATACTCGAGTTCAAATTGAATTCGATAATCTGATTTCCAATCATCGTGTCGAAAAAAATAAGAATAACCTTGCTCAAACAAATGCTGTAACTGATGAAACGAATATTGCGGATACTGGAGCGCAGCCATCCAAAAAACGAGTTCTTCCTAAAGGAAAAATTAAGCCTAAAATTGAAATTACATTACACGAAGAAATTACCGTTGATAATGCAACCGACTCTGGCAACGCATTGAAGGATGAGCCCAGTAGTCATATGCGTCAAACAACAACGAAAGAACTAAAGCGCTCTCCAATAGCAGCGCAATTTGTTTCTGAAATACTTGCTCAACCTAAAAATAAAGCCATCAAAACAACTTGGGAAGCCATTACCAACCGTAAAGATGCCCAAACATTCAGAACCAATTTTATCGATTCACTAGATATGAGTGCTAACCTTGAATCGCATCCGCTTCAACAAATATTACAGAATAAGCCTGAGTTAAAGACGGCATTAAACACCTGGATCCGTGAATTAAATCTTGAAAAAAAACAATACGACGCGCTCATGGATGTGTACGGTCAATATGGCCACCTTGGTCTTGAAAAATTATTTAAGATCTGGGAATACGATAATGAGCCATTCAAACAGGACGCCTTCAAGAAGACGCATGCGCTCTTACTCAAGAATATGCCCAGCTATTTACCCTTCATTGAAGATAACGCCTTTAATGAAATCATCGCTAAAATTTCAACGTTGAGTGAAGCAAAACGAAGTTGGTGGATGGCACTGCTCAAAAACCATAGCGAGATTCATAAGTACACTGATTTGCCGACATTATATAAAAAATTCATTGATGACACCGTCATCATGGAAGAAATGGGATTAACTTTTTACCCCATCGATTCCCTTAGGGATAAAAGAGATTTACCCTCTATCTTGGGTGATATGATAACCCTGATTCAAAAATGCCCTGAACATGATAGAGCTGTACAATGGACTTGTATGCACACCATTGATCTTAAACAACAAAATAACGAGCACTTTATCATTCCAGAGATGGATCCGGGAAAAAACCAACCAACAGCTACATTGGATGAGTTTAAGGTCTTAATTCAAAGTAACCCATCCATGAGTCCCCAAGATATCAAGCCAGCTCTATATCGCTACCTCACGACGAAAAAACGACACCTTCCACTGCAACAATATCGAGAGATAATAGATGAGATTTTTTCATACCCAGAAAAAGGTAAAGAGCCGCTGCTCAACAATGAAATTAAACTACGCATGGCCTATGTGCTCGCCAAAACAACGAGTTCAGATTTCGTCGAAGGCTTTGATACCCAAAAAGTACTTGAAGAATGGAACATTTTCAAAAACCGAACCTTACACCTTGAATACATGAAACGTATTGCAAAAAACATGGCGACCCCAGAAAGTGCCATTTATCTTATTGTTAATAGAAAGGATATACGCATCAAAGTACTCGCCCCCATCATGCAGATGCCTATCATCCCACCCATGAGTTATTTAAATAAACTGATTACCCTTTCAGAATATAAATACTTAAATCCAAAATATACAGCTACCATTGACTTAGCTAAAATGGACGCGATTGACAAAGAGATGCCGCTCAAAATGAACGAAGCTGCCGCGCTTTACAACACCTATCCTGATATCATGGTGCAAGCTATCCGTCTCATTAAAACAGATACCATTGTAAAAAATTCGTCCGGAAAATATCATCCCCCTGCAGAGGATATCGATCTTTTTGAGAAATTTATAAGCACTTGCAAAATTCTGACTGACAAAAAATATAATAATGAACAACGTATTGCTGATAAGAAAAATCAACCTATTGCTACGCTACTGCCCTTGCTCACCACATTCCATTTAGAATATTCAACGCCAGAAGAGCTTGTCAATCTAATAGAGCGATATACAAAACGAATAAATACCAACACAGATCCTGACACAAAAGAGAAATTACTTCATTTACTTCCTTATGCTTTATCTTTGCTACAAAAAATTAAAAGTAGAAAAGAGCCTTATAAATTAACCATTGCAACACTCAATGACGTTCAAGATGTCATCCTAGAGGGGATCCAAAATAAAACCCTGAGCTCCAAAAAGCAAATTAGGGCAAAGATGGATGAACTCTATGGTAAGCATTTCAATGACAATGAACTACGAGACATCAGAGATGATGTTAATTTTGATACACTTTTCGATGCAAATCATTGTGATCAACCCGAAATTCGCCGATCTATCGAACAAATCGTCAGTAATTTTGATAATGATGAAGAAAAAGAATCCCAAGCTGCGCTTGCGGCTGACCTATTAAACATGACAAAGGTCTTGAGTCCAGAACAAAATACGCAGTTTTTTGACTATTGCCAAGAAGCCTTCAAAACGGGTGGTTTACTCTCGCGAGACAAACAAAATACGCCACCTAGCTATATTAAGCAGTTTAATGATTTAGTTAAAATCCTGACCAATCTAAAATCCATAACTGAATTTGACAGATATATGAGCACGGTTCGTGAGTCAGTCATGAAAAATGGTTCTGACCAAGATAGCATCGCCAAATGCCATTATTTACTGACCACGCTTTTCCCTTTCTTAATTGAACAAGGTATAGATCGTAAAGAGGCCTTTAATTTTGCTGCAAAAATAATTTGTAATCGACAATTAACCGATCTGCAAATATCCCATGGCGATGTTAATTACCCAACACCTGAAAAAATATCGACTCGCTTAATTGCAGATTTAGATCAACAAGTAGCGCAATTTAGGACCGATGCCAATCATCGCACACAAAATGACTTGCTCCAGATGCGTACAACGATAGAGGCCATCAATGCCGCATCGACTATTAATCCCCAATTCTTTGAAAAATACAGACAAATATTAGATGTTATTGAGGATGTGAATCAAAAAATTGAAGCACGGACCGCCGCCAATCAAAACCGAACTGGGGTTACAAAATTTTTTGATAAACTTACATTTAAAGACACGTATCGAGCTGTTGTTTCTGAAGAGGAATACAACATACTTTTTGATCAAGATCTATCAAACTTAACCAGTGGAACGCTAGAGCAACTCAATACCTACAATCGAGAAATATCAACCCGTTTTCAAGATGTCGTAACCCATCTCTTTCACAAGAAAACCGAATTGCTTAAGAAATACAATAACATCGCTATTCGTGCTAACAATTTTATTGATGATGCACTTGCGCTGTCATCCCCTCAAGATGTGGGTGAGACCCATAATGTGACCTGCCAATTAATCGATGACCTTCTTGCTATCGATGATCAAAATCTCGTAATGAGTATCATGTACCACTATTCAGGCGGGATGGAGCATCGAGGGCTGAAGGATCTCATTGACCTTTTTAATACGGAGGACTACAAAACACTTGAGCCCAATTTAAAAAAAGACTTTATCAGTGTCATTATGACGCAAATGAATAATGGAACGCCTTTGTTCCCCGAAAAACAAAAGGGACAATCTGACAAAGACTACGAAATTCAATCTAAAAAGTTTTCTATCGATTGCAAAGATGAAAGGGATGTGATCAAACATTTCCTAAAATTTATCAGTACAAATAAAAATAATAAAGTGATCATGAGTTGCATGCATGATTACTATCAACACGCCCCTTATCCACCCATCGCAAAATTTATCCTATGGACCAAAAACTTTCATAACCGAAAAACTATCGATGAGCTATATGAAGAATTTGACTTAAACCCTTCTGCTATTACCCTAGATCACAATGGGCGAGAAGAGGAAAATGAATTTAAAATGGTACAAGCGGAAAAAATCATCGAAAAAATGCCTGAGGTTCAAGACATCTTTCACCCAGACGATCTATATGAAATAAGAAACCATCAACGCAAAGTACGCAAACTATCTACTCAAGCAATATTAACCGAACTAAAATCATTTAAAGATAACCCACCCAAAGATCATATCCGCATGGTCATGCTCGCTGCAGAGTTATTACATCGCTGTAAAGGAAACCCGCCTATTTTTGTTGGAAATGAACAAATTGGTGGCCGATCCTATGAACTAAACACCACTCAACTGCTAGCAGTTCTATCAATGCTTGAATCAGGAAATAGAGTCACCGCTGAAATTGGAACTGGGGAAGGCAAAACACGTATTTTAATGCTTCTCAACGCCTGCCAATTTCTTAAGGGAAATACCGTCGACTTTCTGACGAGTAATTTGGCGCTTGCTGAGCGTGACTATCTTGAAGCGTTACCCTTTTATAAGTCATTAGGGGCCGAGGTTAATTTTATTACCGCCACCTCGAAAATTGAAGATTATAAAATAGGTGGAATTAACATTTCTGATCCGCCGAATTTATTCCTTTTCCGAGAAAAAGCAATCAATAGCAATCAAGCAGATAAAGTGTTAGATCCTCATCCTGAAAAACGTGCCATATCGTTAGATGAAGCCGACGTCACTTTTTTTGATGTCTCTAACACAAAATATAATTTTTCTTCTAAGACGCCAAAAATCAATATTGATTTACTTCCTGTATATCCTTTATTGATGGAATTTTTTGCAGAAAGCGCTAACGAAGCAACATATGGCAATGATAAACAACGATGTAATGAATTGTTACTGCATTATATCGAGGATAGAAATCCTAAATTATATCAAATTGTCAAAAAGCTATCGAAAAGCCACCTCGAAAAATTACAAGATGCAGCTTATACCGCAAGACACCTAGAATATAATGTTGATTATTCTATTGTGACTGAAGCCACCACACCAACAGCTTTGGGTGAACGAAAAGTAGCTGCGGCAATGTGTCTCATTGGGTCGCGTGTGAATGAAAACGCACGATTTTCTGATGGAGTTCATGCCTGTTTGCATGCTGAGCTTAATCGCCTGATGAAAACACCCACACAAGAGAAGGACCATGACTACCTTAAAGAAGCACTTGATAAGTGTAAGGCTAAAGGACGAGTATTCAATATTGAACCACAAAGACAATTAATGGCCACGGCATCGTCTGATGCGATGCTCCAATGCTATAAAAAAGGCTCTCTCATGGCAGTGACCGGTACCATCGGATCAGAACTTGAAAAAAGAGAAGCAAAATTACATTTCAAAACAAAGTTTGTCCACATACCACCCCATAAAACAAAACGACGATATGACCGCCCCATTGTCATATGTGAAACCAACGAAAAATATCTGCAAGCATTGATTAAATCTATTCTTGATGCCAGCGCAAGAAATGAGCCAACACTGATTATTTGTAAAGATGACAATGATTCTCGAGCACTTCATGATGCATTAGAGCGACATCTCAAATCAAAACCAAGTAAAATGGGCTTACCCAAGATTACCCGTATCCATGCAGCCACAGATTATGAAGATGAAATTCGTGAAGCGGCTTATATTAATAACGTGGCGGGTATGCCAGGACAAGTCACTATATCAACGGATATGCAAGGTCGAGGTGTGGATATCAAACCTGGCCCGGCCGGATTACGGGTATTACATGCCTATCTTCCACCTATTGAGCGGAATTACATCCAAGGCATAGGCCGATCTGGGCGCTTTGGAGCTATTGGCAATACACAAATGATTTTGAATGTGGAAATGTTAAAACGAGATTTCGGCATCAACTATCTCAATGCTGACTTTTATTTAAATCCGGAAACATTCATTAAACGACTCCAAGTTTTTGCGACCTTTACCAAAGAACTTCATCGCTTATTCCATAAAACCTTTGATGATCGATTAACAGAGTACACTAAACTGTATGAGAAATTTAAACCCGCAGGAGATCAATCGGCAGAAGCGTGGAGTCATTTTATCTCTCAATACAACATCAGTCAGGAAAACGCGCAACAAGCAATTGAAGCCCAGCTGCAAGAGAGAACACCGAGTATCAAGTTGATTGAAGAAAAACTTCAAGAACATAGCCAAAAAGTGGAGGAGCTATGGGAAAACTTTATTGACACATTACCTGAAGATCAAAAAACCTCATTTGAAGAGAACTTAATTGAGCCCACACTTAAAAAACCCGAACTTCTAGCCCAATGGTTAGACGACATGAGAGAGTTAGAAGCACAAGGAGTGACCCAGGTCGAAGTTGAGGAAACTCGTATCGTAAAAATTCATGAACAATACGATGCTGCCACAGCAGGTCGTTTAAATATTTTGAAAGATCCAAGTCATTTCTCACCGAATATAAGAGCTTGGTTGAAAAATCAAGGGAGCCTCTTCCCCAATTTAAGAGCATGGTTTAAAAACGATCTTTCCATATTTAACATATTCGCTAATTTCCGAGCATGGAGACGTGGCGAGGGCCTTCTGTTTCCGAATTTTCTAGCCTGGTGGACTGGCAATCTTTCCTTCAGAAATATGGTAAGTCAATGGCCCCTCATTCGACTTTTTATAAGTCCTAAAGAGGAAACCCATGTTGTTAAAATAAAAATACCCTCTACTTTTTCCACACTTTATAAAAAATACCCTGAATTGATGGATAAAAATGATGACTCAGATGACTTAGAATCTGATGTAGAGCCGAGCCAACCGCCTTCCCCTTCCCAAGAACAACTTGCCGCCGAGGCAGAAACAAAAGCAGCAGAGGAAGATGCGGAGCTAAATAACACAGAAAAGCCTGCTGAAGGTTCAAAAAACTCACCTGATACCAATAATACCTCACGTAAGTCATGAGCTTGATCAAGCAGAGGGCACCGATTATATTGAGGCTATGTTACACTAAACCTTAGACATTTTTGAAAGCAATGAAACTCGACTTTGGCCATTTTTGTAAAATTGACTAATAAATCGTCATTACGAATACTTCCAAATAAAGGCCCCTCCCAGGCCTTCGCGGGGAGATGAGGGGATTTTATTATTCAACATTTTTAGAAGGGGCTGTTTACATTTCGTCCCTCTACGTCCCGCGCATAAAGCGCGGGACGTCGGCTTTTTTTGCTGAAATGTAGACAGCCCCTAATATTTAATATAAATAAAACAGGAAACGAACATCCATGTTTGTCAATTTAGAGCACAACGAAAAGCACAGCATTGAATCATACACTGACCAATCCATTTGCATTCATGGTCAGTCATATCAAGACAGTTGCATTATTAGCCATGACACGATTAAAACACATTGGCCTATTCATTCAATTAAAGAACTCAATGATACCCTACTTGCCGCTGTCCTAACTTTTAAACCTAAAATCATTCTAATTGGTCATGAGGAACTGAATATGTTTGCCCCACGAATCGTGACAGAAGCCCTGATCAAACAAAACATCGCGCTCGAGGTCATGCCTATCGGTTCAGCATGTAGAACTTTCAATATCTTGCTCAGTGAAAAACGCCCGGCCGTTCTAGGTATTATTTTTAAGTGAACGAGGACAAGCGCGTCCTCACAATAGAAATAATCATGATATTCCTGTTGATTTTCAGCTGAATTCAGGATAAAACTCGTTTAAAAAATAATAATAAAGAGATTTTCATGGACATCATTACAATTCCCTTCGAGGAAACACTATATATTCAAGTCAACAACGAGCCAATTAAACTCGTCGCCTTTAAAACAAATGAACCAGGTAATATTAAATTTGGTGTGGACGCACCACGAAGTATAAAAGTCAATCGAGAGGAAATTTACCTCGCCATGCAACAGAAACTACGTGAAGAAATTACCTCAACTACCCCGTCACTGGATCAAGCTGATGCCTCATGTGATTGATCATACGAATCAAACCAATGACACATCACCCCAGTTGAGAGCCTCCGAACTCACTGACAAGACTCATGATGATTTTACCCTACCCAGTCGTTTCAGCAGTATACTGATGCTATGCGTGCTAACGCTGTCCTTAATGATGTTGCTTTACAATCAACTAGGACCACATTATACCGGTAACAATTACTTTCCACCTGATGCAGCCTCATACGGATTGATCTTATTACTTATCTTAGGTGGGTTATTTCTTCAATACGGTAAAACACATATTACCTATACCCTCTTCAAAGAAATCATCTATTTTTATGCGGTCATGGCAAGCATTGCCCTATTTACGAATGCGATTCAACTCACACCCTTTGCACCCATCGATCCATATATCTTGAGGGTTGAATCAAAATTTCCGATTCAAATCACGACGTTGATGGCATGGCTCCATCAACATCCAACGCTAAAAGTAATTTTAACCTGGGCCTACAATAGTCTGGACTATCAAATCGCCTTTATCCCCTTGGCGATAATTATCTTCTCAAAAAACATTCAATCCATTCGCAAGTTCTATTTTTTAATGCTGATAACCACATTGATAGGCTTCAGTATTTACTACTTTTTTCCAACAACAGCGCCAGCGAGTCATTTGACCAGCCCTTATTTTTCAACAGCAAACTATGCAACAGGACTTAAATTTTATCAAATTCATCATTACTTACCGATAACAACCAACGATGGTGGACTAATCGCATTGCCGTCGTTTCATGCGACATGGGCTATATGCTGTCTTTATCTTGTTTATGAACATAAATGGATATTCGTCCCTATCCTGGTGTTAGACAGTTTATTGATAGCGGCCTGTACCCTACTGGGTTGGCACTATTTTATCGACCTAATAGCCTCAGGGATTATGCTTATAATGGCCCACACTATATTGAGTAAAATGACTCGACTCCCTACCGAAACCCCATAGTGTTTCGAGAACACCCAACTGCTGATGCATTACAGCAAAATGGGCCAAGCTAGCCCCTGTAGCCGGGAGCCGCTAATTAGGAGAAACCCTTTGCTCTCGCGTTGCATCATAAAAATAGGCTGATAGTATGCTCTTGACCTAATAACCTGAAGACTTGTAACATCCGCGACTCATCAATGGAGTTAACGCGTGTCGTCTTTATGTAGCCACTTCACCACCCCTTTATAATTTTTTTGCTGGAGTTATATTTAAATGCCTTATTCAGTCCATGAATTGACCAATCAACAATCAGTCGATCCTGCAACGCTTTTTCATTTTTTAAAACATCATCGCTCGTTACAAAAGAAAGCTTCCATTGATTACCAATCTACTTCACCAATGAAAAAAAAATCACCTGATAAATATTGCTATGGCGCATATTTTGCGGCAGGTACGGCTTATGCAAATAAGTTCAATGTTAGCCCTGCGCCTACATATCATGATGTTAACGCTGACGTAATCGTGTTTTCATTGGCTATTTTCTGCAAAAAAATAAATCAAGATAGCTTTCAGCTTTATATTTTTCCACCAACGCCCTTATATCAGGGAGGATGTGCAAACCTATATTCTATTACCAGCTTAGCTATCGTCTCAGAAACAACCATAGAATCGATTCCTATCGAGACCCCGCTCCTCGTCAAGGTGCAGTACTATAACCAAGGAGACCTTGAATCAGAATATAGATTTTGTAGAGCATTCACTCCTGAACTCAATTTTCAACGACCCATCACTACGCCCAATTTATATTTCGGTGTAATGAATCATGGTAAAGGACAAGATTTATTCTCGTTACTTCAAGATGAGGAGTGGCTATTCGCAATAAGTAATGAACAAAGAATAGCTTTAACTCGAGAGCTCATGCTCAAATTGCGCGAGATTAATAGGGCAAATGTTATTCATGGGGATATTAAACCAGAAAATATTCTCTGTCAGCTCAATCATGATGAAACGGCATGCATTCAGTATATTGACTTTGGGATGGCCATTAAACTTCCCAAAGGAGAGTTAAATATCAGAAAAACCCGTAAATATGGTTCACTCCCTTATCTGCCAATGGAGGTCATCATTGGCTCAAAAATGCAAAATGTTCAATGCGATGTATTTGCATTAGGCAGAGTGTTACAGTTTCTATGGGGCTGCGATAATGATGATAGTTTTAATAATAAACTCTCCCATTTTGAGCTACTCACTCACCGACGCGATCTTCATAAAAAAATTGCACGAAAAGACTACCAACTCATGTATACCTTTGACTTGGATACAACGACTCGAAGAGCCCTACGCTCATTGATTTCGAATATGCTGCATTATGACCCTGATGTACGATGTACAATCGAGCAAGCAACTGAACGTCTCATTCAAATTGAAACTGAATATCAAAAAATACAATCAACCCCTGCAGGCCCCCTAGAGAGTATATTGAACTGGGTTAGTCAAATCATTACCGACAACTTAACCAGCAATGAACCTGAAGCAAACGAAATCGAGGCAGAAGGAAACCAGGTTGATACAGCTATAGCCTCTCAACAACCAATAGCACCAGCAAAAGATATTTTTAATGCCTGCCATCAATACACTTTAAAGAAAATAGAAGGTAACCAAGAACCTATGATGATCATTCCAGCACCTGCAGAAAATGACCCTAGTTATGCATTTCAAAGTATGCAACCCTCATTACAACGAAAGAGAATAAGCTCATTACCTAATTTAGCGTTATCTGATGATTATGGTTTAAAACCATCATAGCGCGCCCCCTATCTACCTAAACTTCGTCCTCACGCCAGGGCGAAGTTAAACAAATTGTATTTATTCACCACACTATCTGCGCATCATTAGATTACAGTGACTCATTTATTGATAACAAGGCGGTGACCGATTAAAATATCTTAATCACGCATCATAAGAGCCCAATAAAATTCAAAGCAACATCATGAATAAAAACAAACGGCCCATGCGTTAAGTACCCCCCATACACGTGATGATATTCATAAACCAGAGCTATCAATCTGCATTTGTAGGAATTGAAAAGATGCCAAAAATACAAGCTAAAGCTGATTATTCTAAACTTCAGATGGAGCAATTACTGAGTACGAGTTTTCTGAGTAAGAATATAGAAATTGAAATCACGGATAATTTAGTTCTAACAAAGCATAAAACTCAAAAATTGAGCTTTATTCACTCTGAAACACCAGATGAACATTTATGGACCATTTGTTATCAATCAGATAATAATCTATATTTTTTTGATTCCGAGGGGTTGTTTACTGACCATTTTAACTCAAGTCAATTTGTGAGGGATAATCATTTATTTTTAAGAGCGAATTCGTTTCACTTTCATATTTGCGAGTCTTGGTTTGCTTATGATAAATATAAGCAACTAGATGAAGACGGTTTTACTGAATATGGCATGACTGGCCCACTTTCAATGGCATTGGCTCGATGCATTCTCAACAACCAAGGTAAAATATCACAAATGGTTGCTGATATTCAGCCGAAAGAGCCTTTTGCGGCTCATCGAGATTGGTCTAAAATTCCAAATCCCCCTAAACAAAATCATACGATTCATCACGTTAATTTATTACCCGGCCTTTTGTCACCTGAACTAAAAAATTTGCTTGTTCCCTATTCACTCAAGGTGGTCCAAGATGAAAGGCGAAAAACGGCATTACAATCAATTAGTGAGCAGCTCAGAAAGCTTATCCCACCAGTCGTGCATTCACCCGTGATAAAACAAGAAGCTAGCCCTACAAAGCAACCAATGCAATCCATATCACCACCTCTTCCTATGACTGAACCGCCGGCCGCCTCCTCTGTTGCCGCGCAACATTCAAGTAAAGCAACGCAGAGTTTAATCGCCAAGCAAGATGAAAAAATGAATGAGCTAAATCAAATAGTAATAAATACATTGAAGGAAAAAGATGAGCTTTTAAAAACTCAGCAAATCCTGCAATCTAACTTGGATGATACAAAAAAAGCAGTGATACAAGCAGAAAGCCAACTGCTAGAAGCTAGAGCAACAATAGCGTTGATGATTAATAAATTAGGTGATAACACAAAAACAGCGCAAGAAATTGAAAAAGCCTATTTACAAATAGAAGATTTGAAACGACAACGGACCGATCTACAGTCAAGTCATTTCAAGGAAAAACAGGAAGATAGTGCAATTATTAATAAATTAAAAAAAGAAGTCGAAACATTAAAACAAAATCACCAAGAAACCACTGAAGCAAGTGCTCATCAAATTGAGGCACTAAAAAAAGAACTAGAAGCATCCAAGCAAAGCGAGCTCGACGCAACGAAGGCGAGTACTGATACCATTGACGCACTCAAAAAAGAACTAGGGATATTGAAACATAACATCCAACTATTCAGAGCCGGCTTAAATGCGCTAAAATCACAAAAAGCAGCAAATAGTAGTTCAGCATCTGTAACAATCGCAAGCGAATCTAGCCCTCGCATGACTTTTTTAGAATTTGACAAGGTGCCGTCGACCGCAGCACATAGCTCCCCGACTGATTTAACAGCTGCGACACCTCAATCAAGATCGATTTGCGAAAAAGATCTTTATTTATTAAAAGCATCAGATAGTACGTCGAAAAACGATGGAAGTTCTATGCTAGGAGAAACTAATTTGGAGGAAAAACAAGCTATATCAGATGCTTTTTTCAAGTTATCATTTAGCTTAATCCATCGTTTAGTTTTAACGCACAAGGTAGATAGTGAAGTGACCAGGATTTTAAATTTTCCCGGTTATGGCCCCGCTAGAATTAATGCCCTGCTTCGTCAATTAAATCATGGTGATACCGAGATTGAATTATCCATGCTGAGAAAAATTCCCGGGCATAAATTAAACTCCATTATGGGCGTTGCTTATGATATGTCACTAGCCGAACTTATTAGTAGTGGAAAAAATAAATTAATCGTTTCAGAAAATCACGTTGATCCGTTCGCGAAGCGAAACGACAAAAAACATGTCCCAGAAAAGCCTCGTTACTTATACCAAAGAGGTATGTATGCACCGAAGCGAGCAAGGATAGATTCTACAGAAATGGCGCGCTCAACCACCCCAAGTAATCATGTAACACCCAATCAAGGTGAAGCTGTCATTTCAAACTTTATAAACTCAGATCAACAATTTAATGCATTTCTTGCTCTGATCGAAAAAGACAGCGAAGATGAGATATCAAATACATTACATGTATAGCCTTTGATCATACGACCATGATTTAAAGCTGCTTTAAGGGATTTTTGTTAAGACGATACCGGTGGATTAAAATGTAGTTTCTGCCAACGAGATGAGCGACTAGTTCTATCATTAACCTCCCCCGCCAGTTGACCACACGCTGCATCAATATCGTCGCCACGCGTTTTACGAGTCATGGTATTGATGCCTTTAGCTAAAAGAATAGATCGGAATTGCTGAATAGCTTCAGCTGATGAGCGCTCATATTGAGTTAAAGGAAAAGGATTAAAAGGAATTAAATTAACCTTGCAAGGTACCTTGCTTAAGAGCCGCACCAGTTCTCTGGCATGCTCGGGTTGATCATTGACTCCTTTTAGCATCACATATTCGAAGGTCACGCACCTTTTCGAGCCCGGTTTAAAATAGTTTTTGCACACGTCCATCAGTTGGGCCAGTGGATATTTCTTATTAACCGGTACGAGTTCATTGCGTAATGCATCATTTGGAGCATGTAGAGAAACCGCTAATGAAACAGGACTTACGGACTTTAGATCTAACATTTGAGGAATTAACCCAGAAGTGCTGAGAGTGACACGGTATTTAGATAAACCATAGGAAAAATCATCCAACATTAAATCCATGGCTCTTACAACATTATCGAAATTAAGTAGCGGCTCTCCCATCCCCATCATCACAACATTGGTGATTTTTTTATCGTGCTCACCTTGTTGAGAAGATAGCGCCCTCACAGCCAACCAAACTTGTGCAATAATTTCGCCAGTTGATAAATCTCGATTAAAACCTTGTTTGGCTGTTGAACAAAAACTACAATTCAGGCCACAACCCACTTGGGAAGAGACACATAAAGTTCCTCTCATCCGCTCAGGAATATATACTGTTTCAACGGAATTACCGCAGTGCAGTTTAATTAACCACTTCCGTGTGCCATCAGCAGCACACTGTTCGGAAATCACTTCTGGCAAACGGACTTCCGCAATATTTGACAATTTATCACGCAAGGATTTTGACAAATTGGTCATGCAATCAAAATCTCGCAGACCAACTTGATGGATCCATTGAATAACTTGTTGTGCTCTAAATTTTTTTTCACCAATTTTCTCGAAATAATCGCACATTTGTGCCAAATTAAAATCGAGTAAATTTGTTTTATCGCTCATAAGTCATTCACAAATAAAGGATGTTACGCCGCAATTTCTTCAGGACGGAAGAAAAATGCAATTTCTTGGCGCGCTGTTTCAGGACTATCGGAACCATGTACAGCGTTTGCATCAATACTATCAGCAAAATCAGCTCGAATAGTGCCAGGATTTGCTTCTTTAGGATTAGTCGCACCCATTAATTCACGATTTTTAGCGATCGCATTTTCACCTGCCAACACTTGAACCATCACAGGTCCGGTAATCATAAAATCAACTAGGGCTTTGAAAAAAGGACGAGACTGATGCACTTCATAGAAGGCTTCTGCTTGTTCACGTGATAAATGAATCATTTTGGCTGCAGCAATCTTTAAGCCTGCATTTTCAAAGCGAGCAGTAATTTGACCGATCACTGATTTTGCGACCGCATCTGGTTTAATAATAGATAAGGTTAATTCGTGTGCCATTGACAACTCCAATAATAAGCTAAAAACAAGGAGTCATATTATATACGAATTTTACATCGAAGCATACCGAATATAGAACTTCGACTCCGTACCGGACAAAAAACCACTGAACTAATACGTGCCCGTGCCCAATGTTAATGCTGCCCGTGCCCGGCTTTTAATGGGAGGAACTTCGAACGCGGGAATGCCCTAGCCTCAAACTATCCATTCTTTTTTCCACCAAAAATCACGCCGCCTTAATAATTCCTTAATTAAACTCATCTACAATCGCGAAGCGAATTACATTATGTCTAAATAAAAGGATCTCTGCATGCCAGTGATAAAACTTGATTTTATTAAAACCTTCGAATCACTTGCAAATTACCCTACGCATCAAATCAATTTCAATGAATGGGCAATTCCCGATAATTTCGCGCAAATTGCCGAGGTTATGAATAGCGACTTCTCTCATCTATTTAACCTTAAATATTTAAATGAGGCGGCGAAACTCCTTCAATCAGACGCAAACGCACCAATTGGCTACCTCAATCTTTACAGTCAATGCGTGCAATTTATATCACAAGAACAAGATCGATTCAGTCAAGAAAATATTAAATCTGCCATTAAACTTTTTTTTGAAACACAAGCCACCAAAAACTATCTTGGTCAAAATATTATTGTAATACCGACAAAAAAACTCCTCATACCAGAAGCCGCGCCAATACAAATCGGACTACTCGAAAAAATTGCGACTGGACTTGCACAAGCGCAAGAACCTTTAACATTCATCGATATGATTCGTCTACTCGAAGAGCTTTGTCGAAATCAGATTGTGAATGGTCTCTTGTCATATGAAATCACTTCATTAAACCAACTATGCTTTTCTCCATACTTCTTAGAACGAACATGGCCCGACGTCAGACGATTTCTTCCAGAGAACAAAAAATTTACCGAACATAAACTGCTATTAGTTAATTTCAATGAAAATCAAAGTGAACCCGCTAACTGGGTGCTAATTGATCATCATTTCGAATACCAAGATCTAAGATCCCATATCATCGTGTATTCTGAATCTGAACTGACCAAACCTCATCGCCAAAAATTAGAAGCAATTTATCAATCGGATAAAATCTTCAACTGTTCGAACCAAACATTACCCGATCTAACTTATGATCTCGGCAATAAAGCATTCAATCCAATATCCACCGGTTATGCCGTCCTGGCTTATTTAAATACAAAAATATCCAACAATGTCAGCAATTTTAAACCTGAGAATGAATTTATCTTACTCCAACAAAAAGTATTGGATATTTATTTTGGTTTAACTTTAAGAGGTTGCTCCTTTACCCATTGTTCACATGATCCAAGACAAAAATCCGCACATGAGTTCATGTCCATTTATTCGCCACAAGACATGATTGTATATTGGTATAATGGCTCAAATTTTGAATACTCATATTTAGATTCTAAACGAGAAAAGCTGATACCATGGGACAGTTACCTTAAGGAAGAAATATCACCCTATGGTAATATCAATGAAAACGTACAAAACCTATTAACCCAGATATCGCAACAACTCGAAATAAACAAGTTTTTATGGATTGACAGACGCGAAACCATAGGATTTTTCTCTACACTATTCTCCGAAGAAGAATTAAAACAGGGTGCTGCTTATCCGAATAATCCGGCAGGTAATTTTTTTAATATTTTCACGAATGATTGCATTTTGTTCACAACCAATTTTAAAGAAAAAACACAAGACTATCATGAAGAAGTGAGCATTAACCCACAAATCACCATGATCCGATTGATGCCTGGACGCATCATCGCTAATGCCTTTATAGCCTCATTAGACAACCCGAATACAGCAACTCATATTTGTAAGATACTTGAACAACCAATCCACGAAATTGAAAAAAAGGCAAGGGATTACAAGCCTTTTGGGTTTGCAGAGATTGCTAACAAAGCGAATTTATCCTCGTCACCGACAAACGAATTAGAATTAGAAGAACTTATCGCAAATCAGATTATCAATGAACCGGATACATTAGCTCATATCAATCAATATAATATCAAACGAACATTAACAAAAAAATCTACTTATGATTATACAGATACAGGGATCTGGGGAAGAGTAAAAGAGGACATCAGTTATAAAGGGACCGAACTGATAGAGCTTACCCAAGCATTAGGTTACACCTATAACAGACTGTTACATGTTTTTAATTTAAAAATTCCTGACGCATATCAATCAATTATTTACCAAGAAACATTATCATCACAAGCCTCAAAACATAGACCCACTGCATCTATTCTAGATCAATGGAATATGAGGCATTCGAGCAACACGAGAAGACTAACGCCCTCTGACGTAGCAGAACATATTCGTGATCATCATGTACTCATCACTATGATTCTAATTGCTTTTTTAAGATGTAATGCCAGAAACCGGCATGTATCGCTCAATTTACCTGCAAGCTATGAAATCTCAAAAGACGGACATATCGAAAATTTTATTGTATCAATGATAAATAATAACGCTGAAATTACCGGATTAACAATTAAAACCCCGAATGCGTCATTAAATCGCATCAAAAAAAGGTTAGAACCAATTTTTGCCCGCAATCAGTGGCTAGAAGGTAATGGCTACAAGCCACCTCTGTTTGATTATTTTTGGAATAAAGCCTGTAAATATTATATTCGCTTCCTCAACGAATTTGGTCATACATTATTTACAAATACAGAATGTCCCCCGCAGTATCATTTGCTACAAAACACAATGAGTGGTATGGGAAGTGAAGGTTTAAAACAGATTTTATCTTTTTTAAAAAATGACGGATCAAACTATATTGAAAATCTACATCAAACAATCGAACAACGTGAGCAGCTGCCCTTTTATTTAGCGCTTTATGATCGCGAAGAAAACTTAGCAGACTGGCAAGCTAGTTTTAACACCCTGAGTGAATATTTAACAGAGAAAAACTATTTCCCATTTCAAAGAATCGCGCTAGCTTTACCCTCTCAGCAAGCATTTCACGCGGATACGAATACCCGCTCCGTTTCATTTAGCATTTTTTCTGCAGAATTAGCAAAATTTATCACAGGATTGAATAAAAAAGAACCTGCCTTAGACAAAATTATCCTGACCAACACCGAATCAATTACTGCATCACTGCACAAATTATTAATTAACTTAAATCAAATCGCACAACAAGATGAATGGACAACGTTACTTGATATTCCTGCATTAAATGATATATCAAAACCAAAGTCTAAACAGGATTCTCTTCTACGTGAATGCTATACCTTACTCAACAATCTCATTTTAAATAACCAACGCCGTAAAATAGCACTCACAAAAATTGAACAATTAAATCAAGTACGCGATCAAATCGTTAATCAATCCATCGAAAATTTAGAATCACTCCGCTTAAATCAACCACTGCACGCAAATGAACAACTTTTAAACGAAGTCATACACCAACAACTATTTATTGACCAAAATATACAATGGCCATTCATTTCTGGCGTGGGTCAGCAATTACAAATACAGCAGCAACAACAGCAACAACAATGCCGTCAAACACAGCAAGAACAGCAGGTTGACGCCCGTGAAGTTAATGAACCGCTAACAGAAACACTGATCTCATACGAAAATATTGATGAACTATTCAGTGCTTATTTTAATGAATATAAAGCCAATCCCAATCATCGCATTATCGAGACAGCTGCTTCTCTAGGTGATAGTGACGTATCAATATTAAAGCGCTTTTATCATACTTGGGTCAATAAAAACCCTCTTGTTAAAGAACCCCATCTAATCGGAACAATCACGCTAGATGCCGCCAAAATATTGTTAAAAAATCACGCATTATTTAGTTCGGGCCTGAATTTAAATAACTTACCTGCTGGTTTTTATACGACCATTTATAATGGACTAGTCGTACTTCGCTTCAATATAGAAGAAGGCTATATTAAACCCCCTACACCACTTACCTTAAAACTAAACACATCGTCGTCAGACCATACCCCTGAACGCTGGTTAGGCGATTTTAGGCAATTTGATATTGAGTATTTTCTTCAAAAAATAGATCAAATACAAACAGATGATATTCATCACGCCAACACATCGATTCTGACTGATAAACAAGCATGGGCATTCCTACAACTTTTTACAGTGCTTCAGCCAGTACAAACAACATTTAACGAAGCGCTTCTGCTAGAAATTCAAGACACGATGACTAATCATGAAATGCACAACGATGAAAACAGAGCGATGATAGAACGTCACTGGGCTGTATTTTTTGAAGCATGGCAATACAGCCCCTGCGAAGCAACGATGATTGAATTTTTAAAATATTTTAAAACAGAAGTAAAAATATCACTCGAAGAACTATTGTCATTATTCATGGCGAACCATCCAGAATCTATCAAATTAATACAAACTTTTGTTTATAACGAAGAATCATTCCGCGCATTCGGACAAATTTATTATCAATATGGCCGCGAAGGAATACAAAGTTTCCTCGAACAAATTCAGCTCATTCAGGATAAATTAGGCGATGGATTTTTCACTGTATTTAAAGAGCATGTATTACATCGCGCTGATGATTATTGTCAATTTATGACCAAGCGCTTCACCTTTCATATCACTCATATGGTTTGTCAATTAGCCGTTAACGATGTCATGAAAGCCATGTGGCAACAAATATTGACCTTACATATGCAGGCTAGCCAAGGAGATGACGTCACTCAGCTATGGGAAGGATTTGCTTTCTTTTGGGAAAAGCTCGAAGACGATCGGGTTAAACTCTCAGGAAAAGAATTTAACACCCTTAAACCTGGCAATATGCTGATTATAATGGAGCGCATTTTGCATTGTATGTCGACATTTATTGATGCAAATCGTAAAACCAATTTTATGCAAGCCTTATCCAGCGAAGCAAATCCTATCGATCTGACTGCTGGCGGCGTACCTTACGCTATCCAAATTGAGGGGTTTCAACATATTGGCTCAGAACTGCAATTACAAAACTTTCATGATGGTACACCAACCTACACGCCTAATCTTGTTGATTATTATACGATTGAACCAGGCTCTTCCACGGAACAATTGTATCTCACGCGATTATTGGCTATACAGACCATGCCAGAATCCGTGTACTACCAATTATATGAACAAATAAGCTTACCGCTATTCAAACATAAATTGCTATGGATTTTATTAGGCGATCGTGGCGATAGAAATATTCAAGAAACCCTCGCTCTACTTGGCACCGTTGATCCGCAAAAGCTTGAATTATTGGCGCATATGTTACACGCTGCCTATCTAACACAAACCACTCGAAATTTTCATATTGATTTACAGGCATTATTGTTTTTAGCAGATAAACTTGAGTTAGATCAACTTCAAACATTTTTCAAGTATCTTAAAAAGGTCGATTTACCCGCTGGAGTCGCATTAGAGGTTTTGGGCACAGCTATCATGTTTCACTGTGCAATACATCCGCAAAATCCAATAACAACTGAAGATATTCAACAAATACTAAAACAAATATCACTCGCCATACAATTTCCTGAATGCCCTCTCGAAGTATATTCTGCTATGTTAAAGATCACAGCAGTTTATGGCTTTCCATCTTATAGTCCAAATATTGCCATTTCTAATGAAGCTGATGCAACGCATAGTCCAAATGAAGAAGGCACTATCGCATTGCTAGAAAACATCCAAATGATGTTCCTCGCGCTGCAAAATACACCGCTGATGAAACGTGAAATTATAGCATTGGGCAATCAACTTATATCGATTGATTTTTACAAAACAGATGCTAAAAATTTGCGTGAATTTAGAGATGCGCGCATACAACAAAACTTCTACACCATACCAACCATCGAAGCTGTCCTGCGAGACATGTGCTCTTTCCCCGGGCAATCCGCGCAAATTCGCAAAAACTTTCTGACTGAATTAAAGCACAACGGTATTATCTTTACTTGTATCATTTCAGATTTAGATAACTTAAGAATTTTAAATGACAATGATAAACCGGTTGATTTATCGCCCTTATCATTTTCTGAACACTCGACACGTTTATGGCAATTCATGAAAAACCATTTGCTTATTGCCAAAAACACGAACGAACTCAATAAAGACCATTCACTGACACAGCTCGTTCTATTTTTCCGGCAAATGGAAAATAACAAAACCTATTTAAATGAAATAGAGCCTATTTTGACTCTCTTAGAAACCCTCAACCTACAAAGCAATTTGCACAGTGAGGAAACAGAAGTACCTAAGCCAGCCGCCCATATTTCCCTATATTGGAGTGCTAAATTTTTTAATCAATTATTACGCGCCTTACTGCCTGACAGTAAAAACCAAAATGCCTCCTTCCCGATTTCATTATTAAAAGAATTATTAACAGATAGTCCAACAGGAATATTTGTTGCTAAAAGTCTTGAGCAAGCCGACAGTGAATTTCCAAGCGATATGACCAGGATGTTACAACGCATCGTGAATACAGATGAATTCACGCCATCACAACGAATTGGTTTATGTCGATTATTAAAGACCTTATCTCTCGAAGTAGTCACAAAGATTAAAGAAACATTGTTAACTCATCATGCATTAACTCGAGATGCTATACTCAATCTGTTTCTGCAAAATAACTTAGTCATCCATGAGCGAATAAATCCCCTCGTTGCACAAACGGATCAACTCATCGAGAAATGTGACTGGTTTTATCAAATCGGACGTTCGTTTAACCCCAAAAGAATTGAAGAAAGTCGAATTCAAGATGTATGGCCTGAAACAATCAGTTTGTGGCTGAATGCTATTAATCATGAAAATCAACTATGGACATGTCTGAACGTAGGTTCAGATTATTTCGATCCTGAAATACCCCGACTATCGCCACAGGAAATCGGTGTATTCTTGCATATTATTGCATGGAGTGGATTTGCTAAAAATCCCTATTCTTCTGACAATCAAAATACAAAAAAATTCGAAAAAATAAATAGACTAATAACAGCATTAAAAATGTCAGGTACGTCTAATCGCGTATCAATATCTTTATATTATCCACAAAAACCATCACCTGATATTGAAACCCTTACAACCATTTGTGAGAAAGTCAATACACTTAATTTAAGTGAAAGCAAAGCTGAATATGAAATACGCCTTAGATTAGCAACGTGGGAAGCCTCTCCTTATGCCAAAATCAGCGCTGACCGTACAGCCATTGTCAGTATGCGTCAAATTGATTTTGAACGAATATTAGATGATATGGTACTCATACGCGGTGAAGTACAAAAGCACTTAACTATCGAAGATAAAATACGTTTAACAAAAATTCTCTCCAATTTAAAAGCCTATGAATCTAATCAATTACCCATCTCATGGGATAGTTCACGCAAAAATATCAACGTAATGAGAGGAGAAGATATTCGAGAGGCATTTAATGATTTATCCAAATATGCAGAGGATAATGATACCACTCGTGGTCTATTACTGGCGATATTGTTTGAAACCTTACGTCGTACAAAAGGACAATACCCACATCTCGCACAACAAATCGCCATTATCAGCACAGACTTATTTACTGAAAAAGCCACCACCCCTATACTTGCCAAATTGTCTACTGGCGAAGGAAAAAGCAACTTTCTTGCCTGTCGTGCTGCTAGATATGCCGGACAAGGTAAAAAAGTAACCATCTGCACGGCCAAACGCAGTTTGGTTCATCGTGAATTTATTGAATATAAAGATTTTTATGCCTACCTAGGCATCGCAATAGCAACGATTGCACCGAATACTCCGAGAGAAAAATTTACTCAATCAAAAGTTCGTATCACCACGTTAGGTGATCTATCTTTGTTTGTGGATCAACAAAAACTAGTCGATGGTGATTTTAAACTAGATAAAGAGTATGAATATGCATTATTTGATGAATTTGATTTTATTCGTTTTAATGAAGGCATAAAAACGCAATATAACTATGCTCGACCGATCGGTAAAATGCCTAAAGAAATGATTTGGTTTTATCGTGCGATTAATCATTTTTATAACAGCAATTTCTTTCACCTCACGCCACATCCGGCGAATTTTATACGACAAGACATAAGCAAATTCAAAAGCTATTTATTAGATCAGGCTGGGAATGATGAAGAAAAAACACAATTTCTACAAACCTTATTAACGAATGATGATGTGCATTTAGCTCAGTGGATTCAAGCAGCATACCAAGCCCATCACCTCAAAGAAGGTCAGTCATTTGTCACTCGTGAAGAAACGATCACCTACGGCAATGAATCATACCAAATGCTCGAAATTATTCCGCTCTCATCTGATAATCAAAAAATGTTTGGCGCCAGTTTTAGTGGTGGTGTGCAACAATTACTAGCTGTTCATTTGAATGAACAAGCAATACAAGCCAACTTGCGCCCAAACTACCATGTCCAGCAAGAGAGCCGCATTATCAGTTCACAAGTTGCACCCACGTGTATCGAGAATTTTTTTGGTTACGCGGAGGCCGTCACTGGTAGTTTAAGTTTCGCACAAGCAAAACAAATATTTGATGAAATGAAGATGCAAGTATTGGAAATACCAACCAATAAAGAATCGCTACGTCAATGGCATCCACTTAAATTCTACAATGACAATAATCAACGTCTCATAGAAGCTGTTAACCAAATTATATCATGCTTAGATAAACAGCAATCCATCTTAATTGCCTGCAAAGATGATCTAAAAGTGATCGAGCTAGAAACATGCTTGTTTCAACAATTAGAACAAGTTAATCGCATGGATTTAAAAAACCAATTTATTTTTTACACCAATAAACAAACTGAAACATCTGCTGAAATATTAACGTTAAAACATAAAAATGAAAATTGGTCTCAGGGTATTAAACAAAACGGGATCGTATTAGTTGCATCAGGATTTGGGCGTGGTGATAACGTTGAAGTTGAAAATGTTATTTTATTTGATGTAAATGATATGAGTGACCAAATACAAAAAGCAGGAAGGACCGCACGCAACGGTGCAGAAGGACAAGTATTCCAATATTATCTGAATACTGAACTTAATGAAGAACTTAAACAACTATTAAATAGTTTAGCGTTAAGCTTTCCCATCCAAGAAGTCCATGCCATTCAGACCAAGCTTCAGCAAATAAAATCAAATGATTATGACGAAAAAGTGTTTATTAAAGTCATGTGCTTACGCGAGTTCCTACAAAATTATAATAGTCATATTGACCAATGTTACCGTAGATCTGTCGCTGAATATTCAGCTTGGTGTTGTGATAACATTGGAAAAATCAATGCCAATGATCCGCACTTACGGCATGAGTTGTTGCTCAAACTAACGTCGCAAATGATGCACATTGAAGAAACGTGGACCAAACTAACCGCGCTTGAAGATAAAACCCAAGAAGAAAAACTGAAAGAAATTAAAACATCAATTCAACGTCTTTCAGAAGAGTTCAGGACCAAGAATAGCATAACATTTGAGTTCAAACAGGAATCCAATAAACCTGAATTGCTAATCAGAGAAAAAACGACTGCAAGTGCCAAAGACAAACTGATTACCAGAATTTGTAATAGGATCCTATTACTCAGTCAAAGCGAAGAAGAAGTAGATCCTTTCTGGCCAGATACTATTGTCGAATCATTATCGTCTTTAAGTGAAATGGCCCCCGATGTATTAAAAATGATCTGTGATAATCTACCTCAATATCAATCAAAACAAGCTATTTTTAATATTTTCTGTGCATTTGAGATGCTATTTAGCCCCGCTCATGAAGCAAATAATTTATTTAAAATACTACCTATCAAGATACAGTTTCAATATATGGTAAACGCAACAACTGTAATTCTTGAGTACTTTAGTCTGGTTGAAACTAACACTGACAGATCAGATGCGGCAACAACTGCATTAGTAAACTTAAAAGCGAGAATCACCAAGATATTGCAAAATCAGCCAGCCAACTTCAATACCCAGAAAACGCAGATCAATAAATTAATAGAAGATGCTTCAGCATTCTTATCAAGTAGGACGGACCGTTCACGAGCGATCGACGATTTGTGGTCACAAGACAATTTTCGTCAAGTACGTGATAAACTGGATATGAATAATCTTTCTATGGAACGCATTAACAAAGTCAGCCAATTCCTTATTTTTATTAACCATGTGCATCCAAACCAGCAAAATGACTATCTCGATCACTTTGACGCAATCATGGATCTTACCCCAGAATTGTTGCCTAAATTCCTGCAGACCAATATATTATTGCGTTATACCCATGCCAAAAAACTTTGGGAGCTAGCTTGTAACGTTTGCCGCGAAGAAACAAATTCAAACATAGACGCACAAGCTTTAGATCATCTCTATCCTCTATTACTTGACGCTATCAACAAAAATCATAGTGATATCACCAATAAACTAGATAGTTTAATGGAGTTTGAAACAGGGTTATTACAATTCACTAAAACACATCCAAAAGATCAACTTGATCGACAAGCACAATTACAGTTTATTAAAAACATTGCGATGATTATGAGTAAAGGATCGTTATTGCCAGCGGATTGGTTGATACTACGCCAGATTACAACGGAGCAACTATTACATAATGCACCAATCGTGATGTCATTATGGAATATACTTGGCCAATTATGTGCCACGCCAGATTTTAACAATACAAATCACTTCAAAATATTTTATGATATCCTTCTGCAAAATTGGCTATTACAAGGTGAATATAATGATCTGGCAACCAAACAATCAATATTCACGCTATTAATTGAAATAGCCACGCTGGTCTTAACAACCAAGCACGAATCTGTAGGGTTATTTTTAGGTCAAATTCAACAATATGTAAAAAACTTTTGGGATGCTAGCTTTAAAAATGCATGCCTTAATCATTCAGAAAAAATGGCCTTCATGAGGGCATTAATTCTATTTATTCGAGCTGATTATGAAGTAAAAATTGAATGGCATAAACAGACTAATAAATTTAAAACAGAACAAAATAACAGCAATGAAAAAGTTCTTTTTAATATATTACAGCTCGGCGACACATTATTTTTAGAAACAATATTCCAATCAATTCAGCATGAAATCAGTCTAAATCAGAACTATTTTACGCTCATGATGCTTTTAATTGATAAATTATCCATTCCTAAACAAGATAAGAGTAACGAGGAATCCATAAGACAAACTCTATACAAAAACATTGGCAATCTCATCAAGACCTTCGGGAAAGAGCAATTTTCGAATCAAACATTGATTAATATTATTCAAGCACTGAAAAAACTAGAAGAAATCGACATCAATGCCTTTAGCAAGTTAGCTGAAAACAAAGAATGGTTGCAAGATATTCAATCTATCAGTGAGATTAGTAATGAACTTTTAGATCTGCTACCAAAAATGCAACAATACAGTAGCAAAATGGTGCAATATACACTCATGAAAAAAATATTAGTGCACCGTAATCAGTTATTTACCGAGTCAAGCACGTCCATCCCAATTCCGCATGCTCTACGTGAATTTTTCCTGAAACAACTTACATTAGAATCACTGATCAATATTGAAGACACCACATTAAACTGGCTTGATCTGCTACTCCAACAATACACTTCGATGACAGACGAAGCGCTTCTTAAAGCCAACTTAGAGCTCTTAAAAATTAATTTAGAACTTATTTTCACCAATAACTACCGTCGCAATTTTATTACTAAAGCACAACTACTTGAGAAAACATTTGCTGAGCTTTCGACAACTGCAGATAAAATGCAATTTATTCATTATATTCAGAATAGCGACATCAGAAAGCAGATAGAAGCCATGTTGGAATCGAATTCATCTCGCGGAACAGCATTGATTCAAGCAATGCATCCATGGTTAGTGGCAAACAAGAGCAAATTGTCATCCGCCGCCAAACTATTCGAAACTGTCATTACATGTACTCAAGCGCTTGAGCCCGTTGCAATAAGAAAATTATTTCTAAATCCCTATTTTCCAATTTTGAATGATGTATTATTTGAGGCCGTTATGCAGCCTCAAGCTCAATATCGTTCATTAGAGCAAAATTTAATTCTATCGGATTATTTTACAATATATAACAACATGCTCAGCGTCATCGCATGTAAAATTGAATCGATTGATGGTCAATCAATTGCAACCTCCTTGAAGGCAATCACTGTACATTTAAGCAAACTTCAGTCTCATTCAAATTGTGCAGTCTTCAAGAATTATTTTAATTTTATTAGCGCTATTCCGAAAATAGATAATAAACTAACAACAGCTTATTTTTCGTTTATCGCAACGCATATAGATCAACCTAACGTCATCACTGTATTTAATGAATTCTTCACCCATCTACCCAAACCAATCGACCATACTTTAGTTGCACAATACATGCCATTCTTTCCGATGAAGTCTGTTGTTCTGCAAACAATATTTTTAATGAATTGCAGTAAGATTTTACAAAATGATGAAGTTAGTTTGATAAATAAAAAATCATCTTACTTGTCATCACTATTTAACGTTATTAATCAACATGGCGATAAAATTCAAAAAACACCGGAGATACTGGAAAGCTGGCTACAACTCATCAAGAAAAATTCTATCAGCTCATTTGCGTTAATGGAGTCAATTTTAGTCAATTTTACACCTGTAAGATCCGCTAGCTTTATGCCATTCAGCCATTTTTTAGCGGATCTTTCGCCCTATCAAATTCAATGGATTAAAGAAAACGCGCTTTTTAACGCTTGTGAGAACATCTTAGGCATAATACCAACGAAAAATATTGGTCAATTGATAAACACGCCTGATTTCGGATTTGATAAAATTTTCTTCTTACAAATGCTGGAATGCTGTAAAGAAAGAAATGAACACGATAGAGAGCAACAAATAAACAAAATATTAGGTTTACATACAAATATAAGGTCGAACCCCTCTATAAACAATCCTGAACTTGCTAAGGCGATAACAAATTTAATGCAAGATCTGAGCATTGCCAACATTATCAAAAACGCAAGTTTAAATCAGATCCTGCAAAATACATTGCCCAAATTAGTTACACCCGAAAAGGTGATTCTCCTACATAAAATAATCTCCGCCTATGCCAACTATCCATCCCCTATGTTGTCACAGATGCTAGAAATGTTTACTAGGTATCCTGATAATTGCCAACTGTTAATCACTGATATTGTCAGCATTCTCGAAAATAAATTCCAACGCTCAAGAGAAAATAAAATCGTCCAAGAATACATCTTTAAACGATTAACGAGCATACTTAATAATCTATTGACTTGTGAAGTTCCGAATAAAGAGAAGCAACTAGAACAATTCAAAAACTATATCAATAGTCATGAACAACATATCAAAAAAATATTTGCCGATGACAGTGTATTATATATTACCAAGATGCCAGACGCTAAAATACTAACGGCTCAAGGTGTTATCAGCGATTTATATGCCCGAATGGATACTACTGATCATGGAGAAATAGACAACGTCTTTAGTCATTTTGAGGCTGTTGACAAATTATTTGACTTTGAATCAACCGATAGAGCCAAAATAAGAAGACGTATTATATTGCTCAATTTGCTCTACAGTAAAAAATGCATTAGTGATAGATGGACACCAGCTGGACAACGTCGATGGACGGAGCTAGAAAATAATCAATTACTAACCCTAGCACTCAACAAATATCAAGAAAAAACACAATCCATTTTAATGAGCATCGGTAAAAAAACGAAGCATAAGCCTCAATTAGGCGAACTCAGCAAAAATCAAGAATTACAATTATTAAGTCTATGTAATGAACTGAAAGAAATTGCAACGATGATCCATCTTGTGCCTCCTGTGCAAGGCGTTAATAGCGATCTCACCGGAAAACTCAATCGAGCTTTAACCTCTTACTCAGGAAAACTATTTGCAACAAAAATACCTGCGACTCAACTACACACGTTCAGCCAAAAAATTCTTACCATCGGTCAACAAGGTCTTAATAGTTATGATGAAATTTGGAGCATGCTTTCAGCACAAAAATTATTAGCTGTAGATCAATATATTAAGGATAACAACAGTCGATTTTTTGATACGCTGACACAAATGCAAAACATCGTCGCTGAAACCTGGAGCCAAGATCGAAGTGCGCTGATTTCATTTAAAGACTACGATACGCTGTTGAGCAAGGAATTTACGTTACTATTACAAAAAATTAAAACTATCATACAACAACTTCCCGCAGGAAAAAAAACCAGTGTTTTAGTTGAATATTGTGACGATTTTCCGAAGTCCGATAAGCCAATAAATCAAGCTGTTATAGACTCGATTAAAAGGAATATCAACGCACATTTAGAAAATCTTGTCGCGATAAAGCGTACATCAGGTCCTGAATATGTCTCTATCCTCGCGCATCATGCGCTCATGCGTGGAGAAGTAATCGAAGAATCTTTACGGAAGTCTGAGACACCGTATATGAGTTATAATTGAAATAAATAACTATAAATAAGCATCGGAGCCCTCATGAAAGAAATCCCGCACATAGGATTAGGTACATTTATTGGTATTGAGCAAAATGCGCCGGGCCATATCCAAAATGTTCAAGAGCGCTTAGAGAAAACCACTGAAACGATTATAAGAGCACTTCAGTTAGGTTATCGTCATCTTGACCTGGCTGAATGTTATGGCAATTTAACGGCGGTTAAAGCGGCATTAAAGCGTGCTTTTGCTGAAGGTATCGTCGAACGACAAGACCTCTGGATAACCATGAAGGCCGATGTATTTCCAATGAAACCAAGATTTACCCCCCAACGCATGGATGAGCTGTTGAATACCGTGGGCGTAGAATATTTTGATCTGTTTTTAATTCACCATCCAACCGTTGGCGCGCTCTTCGATAACGAAGAAAGTTTAACCGAAAGCTGGTCTGATCTCGACGCATTGACAGGTGAAGAAAAGAAAATACGCTGTATTGGCGTGTCAAATTTTTATGAACCCCATTTAAATCGATTACTCGCCATTTGTGAAAAACATGACCTCATAAAACCTTACGCCAATGAAATTGAAGTGAACATGTTTTCGAAAGAAAAAGAGTTAGTCGATTTTTGCCGGACAAATAATATAAAAGTCATCGCTTATAGTCCATTAGGGTATGCGATGATTTCGGTATTAAATAGTATCTATCCGGATATTCCTCGCTTAGCCGCCGAAGTTGAGATAACTGAGATACAATTAGTTCTTTCTTGGTTAATGGCGCAAGGTATTACGGTCATCCCCAAAAGCACCAGCGAAGCTCATCTTCTGGAAAATATTCGTTCACTCGATCATTTACCAAAAATTAAAGCGCTCCCCGCACTGATTCAGGAGCTTAACGATCAATACGATATTGGGCCTGTAACGAGCACACCCGAAGAAAATAAAAAGCATGGTGAAAGCTTAACCTGGGATGTTGCCCCACCCCCACCGGCGATGGGGCACTCATGCTAAAGAGCGCGCGAGCGCTTTTTTTACGCGCAGCAAGCAATCGCCCGCTCAATCACCTAAATGAGTATTAAAATCAATTTCTTCTTGATTTATTTTTTGTTGCGCTTTATTGATATGATAATCCGAGACTAAATAGAGCAGCTCATTTGTTTTAACAATTAAAGCAGAAAAAATATTGCGAAACTCCTTTAGCTGTCCGGTTAACACTTTTGCTTGTGCCTGAAACGCTTCTAACTCGGAAAGAACATTAGGATCCAGTGTATTTAGCTTGGTTATTTGATCTCGGATAAGTGGGCGAATAGACATATCGAAACTTTGACCCAATATACGGTCACCACGAGCCCAAGCATCAGCTTGATCAGCTAAAGGCGATGTTAAATCAAGATCACTCATCAACGTGTATATAAAATGAGTGATAATTTTATCATCTTGAATCAGTAATCCTTTATCGCTAAAAGCTTGTTGAATAACCTTAACTGCTCTAGCAACATTCATATTAAATGATTGCGCGCATTCAAAAAGCACGGTCTGACTAGCGGCAATGAGCTGATTATGCGCTGTCTCCACCTGTTGAAAAACCTCTCCGGCCTGAATCAATTCTTGACGAGTTTTTTCTAGATCATCGGCAACTGTCGTTGCATTCTCGTTGGCCTTGCCAGATAACAAATAGTCAATAAATAACTTTTGAACATATATCTGATAGTCAATGGCTTGCTGGAGGATTAAACCATTAAAGATATTTTTGATAGGAACTTGGGCCAGATGAAACAACTGCGCTGGGGGATGCCGAAAAATTCGGATAATATCGTCGGGTTGTATATGAATATGATAGCGGTCATATATTTTTTCAACCGTCACTAAACCATAGGTTGAAATCCAATTCGATAATTCATTGCTTTCAATAGCAACTGAGCCTTTATCCATAAAGTTTTATCCTAATATCAATCAATCTTTTTCATTTTACAAAAGCCAACTGACCGCCGAAAACGGAGGTCAGCTTGCAAAAAATCACCCTATAAACTGAATCATTTCATCCGAGGAGGATCAACATGAAACTTTAAATTATTTTCATATCTGCCAGATAAATAATCATCCAGCGATTGAGCATCTGCTGTATTTAACTGCTCAAAAACAGCCGGAGAAAATGCGGGTGTTGTGGTAGGATCAATCGGCGTTACTGTAATTTCTCCATTAGCCGCATCAACAACTTGATACCCATTCGTCTGCAACCAAGCAAACAATCCAACTTTTAGATGACCATCAAAGTCTTCAACTAACTTATTCGCCTTTTTAACATGCCCCATCGCTTTCAGTGCGTCGTTTTCAGAGTCATAATACTCCTGTAAACCAACACCATTAATCATGCCCTTCGGATCGACGATGGTACCATCTGGCTTCATTTCAAACTGATAATGCAATTCGGGAATGGCTAATCCAACGGAATCTTTGGCTAACACACCGTGCGCTTGTAACCAAGGTTTAGTGGTATTCGTCCACAGAAAATTACCCACTGGCGTCGTCGTCATGGGCGCAATATAATGATTAAACATTGATTTAACACTGTGCCACATCATAGGATTATAAGCTTTAATCGCTCGACCTAATTCTCGGTTTGTGTTCACAATTTCCATGACAGAAGTGATCCACTCTTGATAACCTCTTAGACCTGAATTGGCTAACTCATCAGCAGCCTGAATATACTTACGCAATTGTTGGCGTGCAAGTTTCCGTTGCGTAACCAAACGATCTTCTGCAGCAGATTCTTCTTTAACCCCTTTTTTATGCTTTTTAATTTTAGCCAATGTTGTCGCAAAACGATCATTGATTTTTTGAGCTTCGATCTGTTCTGCAGTTTTCTTAATCTTAGCCATTATTTCTTCTCCAACCATTTGACATGAGTAAATTCGAAACCCTTTGATTGATCATAACACAAAACTTGCGGATTGTCATCCCAATCACTCAAAACATATTGTCGAACAATCTGATTGTTTTTAGTGTGCTCTGTTAAGCCTGGCTTATGCGTATGCCCATGAATAATCGTATTCGCCTGAAAACGATTGAGGTCTTTTAGGAAGGCAGAAGGAACAACATCAGCGTAATCAGGCGAGCGATGAACTTTAGTGTGATTTGCCTGACTTTTTTTGCGAATTTTCATGACAGCACCATGACGCCAACGTTGTGGCAACGCCAAGATGAATCGAATAAAAAACGCATTTCTGGTAATTCGTCTAAAACGTTGATGCGGCTTATCCAACAAGCAATAAGCATCACCGTGAGCCAGCATGACAGCTTGTCCCGGCAACTGAATCAGACACGGATCTGTTAATATCTTAAAACCTGCAAGCTTCGCAAATTTTCGACCAAGCAAAAAATCTCGATTACCTGGCATAAAATAAACGTTGATACCATGATCAACAAGTCGATGAAATTGCTGTGCAATAGCTAAGGCCCATGCCTCCATGCAATCATCACCAGCCCAAACATGAAATAAGTCACCTAATACATAAACCCTTCGTGTATGTGTTAAGGCCCATTCAATAAACTGGTTGAACTTATCGGTAATCGCCGGCTCATTAGGATGACAATGCAAATCTGAAATAAATACGGCGTCTAACATATTTTCTTCCTAATAACTTCCTTTCCCACGCCTTCGCGGGGACAAGCTGATCTTATAGATCTTCTATAACGATACGATCATCCTGAAGAAAAATTTGACATGGTCCCTGTTTACGCTCAATTGAGTCACTCAATCGATAACAACCAGCGATAGATAATAACTCGGCATCCAATGACATACAGAAAATGCGTGCTTGTTTATCGCCTGAAATACCTGCCAAGGCACGACCTCTTAATGCACCATATACGTGAATATTGCCTTCAGCTAATAATTCGGAGCCGCGACTAACCGTTGAGGTCACAACAATATCGCCATGGGTTGCAACTAATTGTTGACCGGAACGTACTGGTGTAGTTTGAATTTTTGATTTGATGGTACCGACGGAACGATGGGTCGTCGATTTTTTTACTGGCTGCTTAACGACCTCATGTTCAATATTTTCAATGGTCTTATCTAAAACGGATGACGCTCTTAAAATACCCAATCCGCTACACTGGGCGAGCGACGTGAGTAATGCGTTTGCACCTTGAATCGCAACCGGCAATATATTACGTCGACGCAGTTGATCAACAAAAGCTTGTAAGTCCAGCTCAAGATCGTGAAGCTGACTACAGTCAAGAACGATCGGCGTGCCATCAAATAATCGTGGCGCCTGCGCTATCATGTCATCAAGCTGTTGCTCGAAAAGTTCTTTGTCTGTGGTAATTAATTGCAACACCGTTAGGGTGTACAAACGACCCTTGAGTTTAAAAGCCTTTAATTTCAATGAATTATCTTGCATATATAAAAATTTCGATTATTTAATTTCTTTGTTTATACTAGCACGGGAATATCGGTATAGACAAAATAAAGATTTTAATAAGGATACTATCGTGCAAAAAACTTGGCTGTCGCAATATCAGGAAGGGGTTCCCCATCAAATTAACACTGATGAACATGCCTCTTTGGTCGAAATGTTTGAGGAATCATGTGAAAAGCATGCCCAATATGGGGCGTATGTTAATTTTGGAACAACGCTTACATTTTTTGATCTGGAAAAGCGAAGCCGTCAATTTGCCCATGCGCTTCAACATTTAGGCTTACAACGAGGTGATCGCGTCGCCCTGATGATGCCTAATATATTGCAATATCCCGTCGCATTATTTGGGGTGTTACGCGCGGGACTAATTGTCGTCAACACCAACCCTCTTTATACAGCCGAAGAAATTGCGCACCAAATGAATGACTCAGGCGCAAAAGCTATTGTAGTCATGGCCAACTTTGCACATACTCTTCAAAAAGGACTGGCCAATACAGCCATTAAGCACGTCATTGTGACTCAAATTGGAGATTTATTTCCCCCAATAAAGCGATACTTAATTAATGGTATTGTAAAATATATCAAGAAAATGGTTCCGCCCTATGAAATGCCTCAGGCTATTAGCTTTCGAAGTTGTCTTAAAAATGAATATGACATTCCTCTGGCTAAGCTTTCCCTGTCGCATGAAGATATTGCCTTTTTACAATATACCGGTGGTACCACGGGTGTTTCAAAGGGCGCTATTTTAACGCATGGGAACATGATCAGTAACATCCTACAAGCTTATGCTTGGCTATCTCCTCTTCAAGTTGATCATCGCGATGTTATTGTCACGGCATTGCCGCTTTACCATATTTTTTCACTTACGGCGAATTGCCTCACATTTATCAAAACGGGCTCAAAAAATATTCTCATCACCAATCCACGTGACATGTCACGCTTCATCAAAGAAATTAAAAATGTAGGATTTAGTATTATGACAGGGGTCAATACGTTATTTAATTCGTTACTTAACCAACCAGAATTTAAAACGATTGATTTTTCCCGCGTCAAAATTATCCTTTCTGGCGGCATGGCGCTACAAAAACAAGTGGCTATACGCTGGCAAGAAGTCACCCATACCGACATTATTGAAGCTTACGGTCTCACGGAAACATCCCCTGCTGTTACGATCAATCCACTGAATTTAAAAGGCTATAGTGGTAGTATCGGCCTTCCGCTCCCCTCTACCGACATATCTATTCGCAATGAACAAGATATTGAAGTCCAACAAAATGAAATTGGAGAGCTCTGTATCAAAGGACCACAAGTCATGCGCGGCTATTGGCAACGGGCCGATGAAACAGCCCATGTTTTTGCGACAGATGGCTACCTAAAAACAGGCGATATTGTTCAAATCAATGAAAAAGGCTTTTTGTTCCTAGTTGATCGAAAAAAAGACATGATTATCGTTTCGGGCTTCAATGTTTATCCGAATGAAATAGAACAAGTCATTAGCATGCATCCTGGCGTTTTGGAGGTAGGCGTTCTCGGTGTACCAAACGAAACCAGTGGTGAAATGGTCAAAGCCTGCATTGTCAAAAAAGATCCAGCACTCACAGAAGAAGATGTCATTGATTATTGTCGTGAACACTTAACCGCTTACAAAATTCCTAAAATAATCAGCTTTTACGATGAACTACCGAAAACCAACGTGGGCAAAATATTAAGAAGAGCGTTAAAAGATTTGTAACAAAATAGCAGCTCGCCATAAGATCTCTTGGTTGTGCTGCTATCTTTATTTCAGGCGATCCCTCGTTGATTTAAACTATCTTGAATAGACTGAATTTTATGGAAGCACTCGTGATATTCTTCGGCACATACCGAGTCAATCACGAGCCCCCCACCAACTGACAAACTAAGCTGATTATTTTGCGCAATCAGCGTACGAATAGCAATATTGCTATCAGAGCGACCATGTGCGGAAAAATATGCCATACCACCACAGTAGGCACCACGGGCATAAGGCTCTTGCTCATGGATAACATGCATAGCCTCACGCTTTGGTGCGCCTGTTATAGAGCCCGCCGGAAAACATTTTAAAAAAGCCTTTAATGGATTAATCGAGGCGTGCCGTTTTGCTTCGATATGACTCACTAAATGATGAACCGAGCGGTAACTTTCTAATTGGCACAAGGCCTTCACCTTTACCGTCTGAGGCTCTGCAATTTGCGTTAAGTCATTCCGCCATAAATCAACAATCATCGTATTTTCAGCACGATTTTTTTCACATGTAACCAATGCGTCGCTTAACATCTGATCTCGAACTGGATCATCATGAAGACGGGGTGCTGTACCCTTGATAGGGGATGCCAAAAGTTGATTTCCATCTTGTAATATAAATCGCTCTGGAGAAAATGAAAGTAGTGTTTGTGAAGCACCAACGTAATAAGCTGAAAACGGAACGGGATTATTTTTGCGAATTTTTTGGAACAAATCCCAAGTATCCCCACAAAAGGAGGCAAGAAATGGCTGAGTATAATTAACTTGGTAACAACGGCCTTGATATAATGCGTCCCAAATAGATTGAAATCGCTCTTGATAATCAGCGTGACTGAGTAGAGGTCGTAAAGAAATGCTTTCTGAAACATCTGTCACATCGTCACTCACGGGCGCAAGCCATCGCTCAAGCACGTCTTGAATCACTGATGCAGTACTTGTATGCCGATTCGCAGCAAATAATATTGTTTTTTTCATTAAATGGTCGGCAATAATAGCCCAATCATATAAACCAAAATCAGCAAGATTCTCTGCGGACGCACCCAAAGACGTCTGCGTGTGAACCGGGAGACCCATTCGATGAGCACCAAAATCATATGAAAAATAACCGAGTAAACCACCCTGGAAGGGTAAATCGACGTCAGATTTAACATCAGGTAAGGCCCTATCTAATTCCTCAATAAATGATTCAATTGTTTCAAAATCATTACATTGAAATCGTTCATAAGGGCAGGCTGAAACAATGTCATAACGACCCCGCAGCGGATCGCCACTTTCTAACAATACAAATCCTGGCATGTCCGCCAATTGTGCATAATTTCGAATAAGATCTGTCGAATAAGGTAATTCAATAAGCACTACTCGCCCACCAGTCAAGTTATATTTCGAAGATCGTTATTGTAGCAATTACAAGAACGTTTTGACTATACTGCGCGGTTTATTAACAACAGGAACTGCTGCTTAATCACCTGTCGGAGCAATTCAAGAGGCAAGCAACCGATTAATGGAAGGACCATCCATCGGAAAACCTGTTCACGATTTACCGCATTATCGAGAAGATGGAATAGATTTTAGCTTATGAGTAGTTAATTGCTTTGCTAGTACAGTTTCCAAACCCTTTATCATTGCTCGGAATGACAAATAAATCGCTGTACTGGTTTTTTAAAAAAATTATCAGTATCCTATGTCAATCTTCTAAGGATAAGGAGCATTCATTTGACCATTTCGGCCCGTTTCGAAATTCCCTATACCCAAATCCTCAATGAACAAGGACAACTCACTCAAGCGCTGCCTTCATTTGCAGAGGATAAAGAAAATTTGCTGGCATTATACCGCACCATGGTCTTGATGCGAACTTTTGATAAAAAAGCTATCGCTTTGCAACGAACAGGGAAAATGGGCACCTACGCCCCCATTACTGGTCAAGAAGCCATTGCCACTGCGATTGGCAACGCATTGCGTCCTGACGATATTTTAGTCCCTTATTACCGTGATTATGCCGCTCAAGTGCAACGCGGCGTACGTATGTCTGAAATTCTCGCCTATTGGGGCGGTGATGAGCGCGGCAGCCAATTCCAAGATAATCAACAAGATTTACCCATTTGCGTTCCTATTGCTTCACAATGTCTACATGCTGCGGGTATTGCCTTTGCCTTCCAATATCGTCAACAAGCACGGGTAGCCCTCACCTGTATCGGCGATGGCGGAACCTCTGAAGGTGACTTCTACGAAGCCATCAATGTGGCTGGTGTTTGGAAACTACCCATGGTATTTGTCGTCAACAATAATCAATGGGCCATTTCCGTTCCATTAAATAAGCAAACTGCCGCACAAACTATCGCTCAAAAAGCCATTGCCGCAGGTTTTGCCGGGGTCCAAGTCGACGGTAATGATGTCATCGCTTGCCGTGCTGTCATTGGTGAAGCTATTGAAAAAGCACGTCGTGGTGAAGGTCCCACTCTCATTGAAGCATTGAGTTATCGATTATCTGATCATACCACAGCAGATGACGGTACCCGTTATCAACCCAAGCCAGAGGTCGCTGAGGCTCAGGGTAAAGAGCCCTTATCACGTATGAAGCAATGGCTCGTAACTCAAGGTCATTGGAGTGACGATGAAGAGCAACGTTTGCAACTGAGTGTTGCCGATGAAGTCCAAACAGCAGTTGATGAGTATTTATCACGACCGCCACAACCCGTTTCCACGATGTTTGACTATCATTTTGCCGAATTACCTGATTATTTAATCGAACAACGTGCGACTGCCATGGAGGAAGCTTCTCATGCCTGATATCACCCTGATTGAAGCCGTCACTCAAGCCCTAGCCTATGAACTCGCTCACGATGAAAACGTCGTCGTCTTTGGTGAAGATGTGGGTAAAAATGGCGGCGTATTTCGCGCCACCGAAGGCCTACAAGCACGTTTTGGTGAACGACGCGTTCTTGATACCCCTTTGGCTGAATCCATGATTGCAGGACTCGCGGTAGGGATGTCAACACAAGGCATCAAACCTGTCGCTGAATTTCAATTCATGGGCTTCATATATCCCGCGATGAATCAAATTATCTGTCATGCGGCACGAATGCGGAATCGAACCCGAGGACGACTGCACTGTCCGCTCGTTTTTCGCGCCCCATTTGGTGGTGGGATTCGTGCACCAGAACATCATTCTGAAAGTACTGAGGCCTTATTTGCCCATATTCCTGGACTACAGGTCGTCATACCCTCTTCGCCCAAACGGGCTTATGGACTATTATTAGCAGCCATTCGTAACCCAGATCCCGTTATTTTTTTAGAGCCCAAACGTATTTATCGCCTAGTCAAACAACCCGTTGAAGATAACGGAGAAGCCTTACCTCTCGGTAAATGCTTTACCTTAAGGCAAGGAAGCGATGTCACCCTCATTAGTTGGGGGGCTAGTATGCATGAAACAATGCAGGCAGCCAAACAACTCGAAGATCAAGAAGGGATTTCCTGTGAAGTGATTGATGTTGCCACGATTAAACCTCTCGATATCGAAACCATTCTCACCTCCGTGAGCCAGACCGGTCGTTGTGTTATTGTGCATGAAGGCGCCAAAACTTGCGGTGTTGGCGCTGAAATTTCAGCCCTCATCATGGAAAATGTCATGAGTGAGTTACTTGCCCCGGTGCAACGCGTCACAGGTTACGATACGGTCATGCCCTATTTCCAACTTGAGAAATTATACATCCCCAGTGTCCGCCGAATTAAAGACAGCATATTAAGCTTAATGGAGTAACAATGACTATTTTCAAATTACCCGACTTAGGGGAAGGCCTACCTGATGCAGAAATTCATGAATGGTTTGTAAAAGAAGGTGACAGCATTAAAGCAGATGCGCCACTCGTCTCCATGGAGACGGCCAAAGCCGTTGTCGATGTACCTGCACCGCATGATGGCATTATCACCAAATTATATGGTAAACCAGGCGACGTCATTAAAACCGGCGATCCTTTAGTCGGTTTTGAAAGCGTGGAAGCTAAAGCCGCTGATAAAGGAACAGTTGTTGGTAATCTCGAAGAAAGTCATGAAGTATCTGAAGACCTTTTTACAGTAGGCGCAACAGTTGGCAGAGCACGCATCCTAACCACACCTGCCGTTCGCCTACTCGCCAAAAAGCAAGGCGTGGACTTATCAACCATCAAAGGAACAGGCGAACATGGGCTTATCACCCGTCAGGATGTTGAGGCAGCCCACCTCCATCAAAACACCTTGCCTGAAGGTTATGAAGCCCTTAAAGGGGTCCGTCGCGCCATGCTAAACAGTATGGTTCAATCGCATCTAGACATTGTTCCTGTGAGTATTTATGATGAGGCAAATATTGAAGCATGGGACACCGAGGAAGACATAACCGTTCGACTCATCCAAGCAATTGTTGCCGGCTGTAAACAAGAACCCGCCCTCAATGCGTGGTTTGATACCCATTTCAGTGCGCGCAAATGTTTTAAAGAAATAAATCTAGGTATCGCCATGGACAGCGATGAGGGTTTATTTGTACCGGTTATTCATGATGCGGGACAATGTAGTAACAAAATGCTACGTGACAAAATTGAACAATATAAGCAAGAAGTAAAATCTCGACAAATTGCACCTGAAAATCTAAAAGGCACCACCATAACGCTTTCAAATTTTGGTAAATTTGCAGGACGCTTTGCCAGTCCGATTATCGTCCCACCTCAAGTAGCGATTATTGCAGTCGGTAAGTTATACCAAGGCGCCATCGTTGATAAAACAGGCCAAATTGCAGCACATCGCTTGATCCCGCTATCACTAACATTTGATCATCGTGCCATCACTGGCGGTGAGGCAACACGATTCTTGGGTGCGATGATTGCCTCATTAGAAAAATCCACTGTATAGTTCCGATCGGGAGCAAAATAGCAGCCATTTTGCTCCCGATCTTTAAAATTTATAGTGGACCCCGCCCAAAAAACCTATCTAAAACAAGTGGTACGACAACTAATGTATGATTAAGATAACTGGATCTGCAACAAGATGAGCCAAAGCATGAGCAATCATAGCCGACTCCAACCCAAATCGCTGATATAAAAATCCAAACATCATGCCAGCTACGGTATTACCAGCCATGACATAAAAAAATATGCTCAATGTTAACTGCCCTGTCATCACATGTGCTGCCGGCAAATGAGCTAAAGAAAAAAGTAAAGAGCTAGCTATAATTGCAACCCACACTAATTTTGACGAAGGCGTATTTTTTTTATGTTGAATAAACCGCCATAATAACCAAAGGATGAATGTCATTACGCCCCAGCGCAAAAGAATTTCTTCTGTGATTCCTCCGTAAAGTATTCCCGTTAAGAGCTTATATAGGGGATTTATGTTTATATCTGTTGTTGTAACAGATAATTCCTGTGGTGTCACAAAGCTCATTCCAATAAGAAATATACCCACTATCAATCCAGCAAGACATGCTGAATTAAGCTGAGGACGGAGCTTTTTTAAGCATGATTTTTTTACCACAAAAGCCTCAATACAAGGTGCATATAAATTAACTTTATGAGCAAAAGTCACACCTATCCAGACAGATAATGCTAAAATAATGCCACTTTGTACTAATTGAATTAAACATACAGCCCATATCGGGAAAGAAATCGGCTGATTTCTCAACATGGGTGGCAATATTAATAGCAAGGTAACTACACCAACCATACCTATTAACCACATTGTAAAACCAAAACGTATCCGAGCCATTTTTATAGAATTATCCATTGTTAATCTCTTTCATTTTCTTAACTCCTCTAAAGTCGCTAGATACAGTAAGGGCTGTTTAGATTTCAGCATAAAGCACGGAACGTGGAAGGACGAAATGTAAACAGCCCTTAGCTTCTTGTCTATGATATCCAAAAATTTCATGAGTAGTAAACAGTACTAGATACCACACAAACAGACTTGGAGGCGTTGATGTGAATAAATTATTTTTTGTTTTAACTTCCCCTGCGGGGGTATGGCTCTATATTCGAGCGTGTTAGACCAAGGCCGCAACCCTCAACAGAACAAAATCAATAAATCTGTGTACCAAAGACTCACATTTTAGGTGCATTTCCAGCATTGCACTTCATTTTTGCTGCAAACACATCATCGGTCAGTGATTCTGCAAGATCAAAAGACGTCATGATGGCACGAACCTGTGGATTCAGCTCAAGATACTGGATGATTGCGCCAGCAACACCCTCATCCTTCGGAAACAACACTTCTTTTTCATAAATAGTCGCAGCAGCCTGTTGGTGTGCGTCAATTCGATCTTCTACTTTATTTACCTCATTTATTGAGCTGCAATCCAACAATTCTTGTCGAAATATTTCTCTCTGTTTGTTAAGAATGTCTGCCATGGGCTTAATTGCTTGGATACCAGAAAAAAATCTAAGCACCATTTCTTTTCGCTTGTCATCGAATCGCTCAAATAACTCTTTTTCACTTAGCCTTTCCTTCGTAGCAATAATAAAATCACGCATAGATGAACTAAAATGCAGTGCATCCCAAATCATCGTTAATTGAGCATCATTATTCACATATTCAGTCAAGGCGGCCAATATCTCTTTATCGATATGTTGCGTGATACCCAACAATATTTTATCTGCATCAGCACTGCTTTGTGAAATCTCTTCAACTAATTTAAAAAATTCTTCTTTAGAAGAAACGGATTCCAACTGAGTTTTATGTAGATTCTGTTTATCAAGTATCTTAAGCGCCTGAGAATCTAGGGCCTGTAAGTTACTCACTACCAGCAACAACTTTGAACGTTGTTGCTGGTTAAGTTTATCGATCAATTTTGGCATATCATTACTCCCTATCAGGTTCTAAAAACCTTCGACCCAAACAAAACTTACCGCTATAACTCATCTTAAAACCCTAAAACAAGTCTATTTTTTTAACCCGGTTTCATTGCTTAAGGATGGATCATCATCCTGCAATTTTTTCAAATCCTTTTTCATTGCTTTAAATTTTGCTGCAATTTCAACTGAAGGCACCTCATTCAAAGAAGCTGGGTTTGAAACCTGATGAGACCGATCAGCTTGTTGCTCCGTCACTTGCTTTAGTGACGAAATACCCAGATCACGTGACAGCATGGTTTCCACTTCTTCGCGTTTAGCAGAAGGAGCTAATTGTAACCATTCACGAGCCACATCAGCTTTAGATAGTGGCCCAGGAGCATGTTTAGCCTTTGCAGATTGTATCATATTATCACGTGCAACATTCACGGCATCTGTCAACTTAATTGCCCACTTGGGGATGTCCGGCACTTCTTTACCAATGCTATCATCCATATGCTGTCTTGCACGAACCACTGGGTTCCGTGAGCCCTCAACTTGTCGAGATGAGGCAACCGCTGAGTTAAGTCCTCGAGTCCCGCCCAATTGACGAAAAGCCAAAAGTTCTTGATATTCATGCTCAACAAGGGTTAACTGCTTTTTTAAATCAGCAATACTTTTTGTATCATCAGATGATTCTGAAGAAGCTTCTTTTGCTTTTATTACGTTTTCAATCGCTTCTCGTGCCGCTTCATAATCCACTTTAAGCTCTGTTACGTCCAGGCGACAAGGTTCTTGTTTCTCGCCAAATAAATATAATTCGACCATATCCCCCGTCGTAAATCGTTGTGAAGATTGGGCAAAGTATTGTTCTTCTTTAGAAAGCTGTCCCTCAAGTTTGCGTGTCCAATCCCCATGAAATCTTTCAAAATTTGCGCATATTTCATCTACTTCATTCGCCTCAAAAAATTCATGATCAATTGGACAACCTTTGAATCCATCCATATGTTGTCTCACATCTTCCGGAGTATAATGTCGGTTACCTTGTAACCGATAATGGTTATGATTATGACCAGATTCTGTTTCAACATGATGCATCGCTTTGACATGAATAGAGTTACTACCTCTATAATACAAGTCACATCCATTTTTTACCGCTTTATGGCACACAGCTGCTTGATTATAAAGTTTATCTCTAAAATTTTGAGGATATTGATCCATGGCCCCTTCAGCCCAAAAATACCACGTCAAACTATTACCTTTCACTTGTAAGGCAACCTCAACATCAACTGTCTCGCCTTCATTTCTAGTCAGATAAACCACGCCCTTGGTGATTCTGAATCCTATATCATCCTTTTTTAGGCTAACAGTTAACGCAAGTAATCGTTCTTTATAGCCATTTTCATTACCAGCCAACGCATCGTTTTGTAAGGCATATACTTCTGAAGCTAATGTATTCAGTTGAGGATCTGTCGACAATTGCAATTGCTCAGCGGTATATGAAGTTACCTTTGGCACAGTATGTTTTTTCTTTAACTTAACAAAAAAAGGTGTCAAAGATGCTGACGAAGTGCTTTCAGACGGAAGCATAGGCATAAATACCTCCTGTTTATAAGCAGGAAAAATAGTTACATACCAATAAATATAGACTGTTATTTTATATTTTGCTCAAATTGCAATTTCGCCCAATTTCGATCAATTTCGATCAATTTGTTGACATATTGTCAATTAAATGGCATAATTTAGCCACGTAAATAATTTCGAGTCAATAAGCATGTTTCCATCACAAGAACCCACTCCAGACGTAGTAGTACGCCCTCCTGTTCCAAGACTTCCCATTAAGGGAATACAGCAAGATGCGCTTTCCAAACGAATTCGCGGTTATGATAACGTTGACCTTAAAGAGCCCACAGGCGCAGGTGTGTTTATTAATACGAATGAATGGGGTGAGAATGAAACTACTCTTCGATTAAAGCAAATTGACATGATCCAAAAGGGATGCCACATTGGATTTTCTGGGTGGCATAATTTTGACATCATGGCACAAAGAAATTCAGCGCGAGGAATAATCTGTGACCTAAATCCTGAAAATGCGCTTTTTCTCCACCATGTGCTGATTAATTTGAGAGCAAGCAAAAATCGTCTTGATTTTATCCAAAATATCAAAATATATATAGAAGCCTATGAGATAGGTCGGCTGATTAGATTACGCACTGATTTAACCTTATCAATTAGTTTTTCACCCAACGTAAAAGATGATCCCATATATGCGAATTGGACGCATTACGCTGATGAAGTTGACGTAGAACTTAAACGAGAAACGAGCTGGTTGTTTAACGATGAGCGATTTGAGCACATCAAAAAGCTTGCCATGACAGATAAGATTGCGTTGATTACTGAAAATATCCTTGCTTCAAAAACTTTTGTCCAGATAGCCAACCTACTACGAGACAATGCCGAGCAGATTGACACAGTCTATATAAGTAACATTGCTCATTATATTGCTGACAAAGATCAGGAATCTTTTATCAAGACAATTCAAGCCCTATCATCAAACAAAGAAACTATTCTCATTGATGCAATTAATGGTAAATACGCTTCTGGAGACCTTGTCCAGCGCGTTACTCAAGTTGGCGTGCTTCCACAATTAAGTCTTCAACAGTTGTTTTTTGCTGATCGGTCAGTTATACAGGAAACTCAACCGTCAGTTCCTGCGCTTACTGCTCAGAGCGATCAAGAGCCCCCTTCTTATGCACTACTAAACGACCCCGTACCAAGAAATAATCCAATCGTTCAACCAAATATTCAACCAAACGTTGAACCGGTAAATGAGCCAGATCCAATTGTACCTCATGACAATCAAGCCAGAGTAAAGATCATGATAGCTATTATCGATAAGATTTGCTTCAACATTACTCATCAATCGAATGGACGTAGGACATGTTCGAATTTCAAGCACAAAGTTAACTTGCTAAAAAATATAAAAATGCGTCTACAAGGAATGGAAGATAATAACTTATTAGGTGACGCTGAAAATAACATCATCAAGGAGATGAGAAAGGCCTGTGCTCAAAAACGTAACGCACTACATTTTTGGGCACAACCACATAGTCTTCGCGAGCTAGAAACATTATTAAAAGAGGAGCTACCACCGATTGAAGCTTCTGTTTTAAAAGGTACGCAGTAACAGGCCAAGCGTTATTGGTTGTATAAGCTTCGTACCTGTCATTCCCAATCAGGGCTGTCTCATCAAAGCTCTCCAATCCAGGTAGGTTGCGGCCTTGACCCAATATGTACCGATTCCTGGGCCAAGGCCCAGCCTACGTTTCCGAGTTTTAATGCGACAACCCTGATTAGACTACAACAATCTAATGACCCAACTAAAATCTTAAGCCGTCACTTCCTCAAATCGATTTTGAGCTCGGTAAGGATGAGTTTCTCTTAAAACGAATATCACAAGTAGTAGGCTAATCAGAAAACAAGCGGGCACTACCAATAATGCTCGATTAAAGCTTTCAATACTGTAGGTCGTAATACCGTCTTTCATGATCCAATCACCGCTACGATTGAGAAATACGCCTACGAGTGGTTGAAAAACAGCCCCGCCGATCAATACAGTTAAGTTATTAAATCCAGATGCCGTTCCGACTAACTCAGGTGGATTATTATCTTTTACTACTGCGAAACTAACGGTTTGGCCGCCAGCACCTAATCCAAACATGAATAGAACAAAATACATTGAATTAATTGACATCCCTGGAACATACATCAACAAAACAGTTGCAACCAGACCAAGCACTGAACTGATAGCTAATGCCAAACGACGACTATTAAAAAAGTCACTCACCCAACCTAACAGAGGACTTCCAACACCAATCCCAATCCAAATCATACTGCATAGCCCAGATGCTACAACCACACTAATACTAAATTTCTGTTGTAAATAAGCTACTCCCCACAAAGCGCCAAATACAGAAATAGGTGTCCATATGGTACAAGCATAGGCGCCAATAACCCAAGTATGCGCACGCTTACACACATCATGCAGTCTGCGCCACTCTTCGATAAGTTGACGCTTAGGTGGCGTTGAAACGGGCTCATGTGGATAATCTCGAATCACATGCCACATCAACCAGGCCAATCCCACACCAACAAACGATAAAATAAAGCTCGCATTACGCCAACCAACATACTCAATCAGCTTGGCTAATGGCATTTCCCCAAAAATGGCACCAATCGAACTCATCAGCTGGGCAATTCCTGCCAACAAGGCAAATTGACTCGGTTTGAACCATCGCGACACTAATACCAGGACCCCGATAAAAGAAAATGCAGAGCCAATCCCAATTAAAAATCGCCCCAAAGCGGCTGTTGCTAGCTGATTTGTTGATGCGAAAAAGAAGGAACCTAAAGCACAAAGCAATAAAGCAAACGTCATGAGTTTTCGAGGACCATAACGATCGAACAATACACCAGCAGGTAACTGCATGGGCGCATAAGCATAAAAATAAAAGGCGGAAACAACTCCAAACCCCGCCGCTGTTACTTTGAATGTCTGCATCATAGAATCAGCCATGACACTGGGTGCCACTTGCAAGATATATTCGTATAAGTAAAAGCTAGCCGACAATAAAAAAATGATATAGGGACTAACGCTGCTTGATTTATTCGATTTAAAGTTTGTTGATTCCATTATATTAAACTTTTTTTGATAAAGGGATTGTGATTAAAGCGCAAGTCAAAATCAGTTGTCAATCCCTGCGGGATAAAATACTCCAAGAATCGCTTTTTGTCTGGCCCCGGTAATCTTGCCCAGATTAAGTGGTTTTTTATCAATCATCTGCGCAGCCAGCCAAGCCATCATTTGTGCTTCAATAAAATCAGGATTGACGCCAAATTTATCAGTGGACTGTGTATTGATTGGTTTAAGTAATTTTTCAAGCTCTGACATCAACAAATGATTATGCGCACCCCCGCCACAAACCAATACTTGTCGTACCTTATGTTTTGAGTCATGAATTGATTTAGCTATCACCAACGCAGTCAATTGTAATAAGGTCCTTTGTATATCAACAGCGTCCATATGCTCATCAAGATAAGGCGTTAACCAATCTAGTGCGTAATACTCCTTACCGATACTTTTAGGGGATGCTTTTTGAATGAAAGGATCGGCCATTAATTGTGCCAATAATTCTTCGATCACCTTCCCTGTGGATGCCCATTCACCAGCATGATCATAAGATTTTCCTAAATGCTTTTTAACCCAAGCATCCATTAAGCAATTCCCCGGGCCAACGTCATAGCCCGAAGCATTTCCATCACCAGTCAAAAAACTCACATTGGCAATTCCACCGATATTAACCACAGCCAAAGGAGGCTCCAATGCAGCAAATAGTACTTGATGATACAAAGGAGCCAAGGGTGCACCCTGACCGCCCACCACCAAGTCACGCGTTCGAAAGTCAGCAACAACAGGAATGCCTGTCAATTGCGCAATCGTGTGAGGGCAACCTAGTTGAACAGTATAAGGAATAGCGGCGTGTGCATCATGGATAATGGTTTGCCCATGGCTGCCTATGGCTATAATATCCTGCGGGGAGTTCTGGGAGGCTGCGAGCAAGGCTTCTGTCGCCTTCGCAAAATCTCGGCCAATCAAGGTATTTAATTGATATACCTTTTCTAATGGATGCTCTGAATGTTGATAAAACTCATCTAGAGCTGCTTTCACTGACGCTGAATAAGGCATGGTCATCCCATGAATCAATTCTTGTGTTTCAACGTCAACTAATGCCGCGTCAATACCATCCATACTTGTACCAGACATTAAGCCAATATAACGCTTCACCGAACCACACCTCCGACTTGACTAAAGCATCGATAGAAGTTTTTTGTAGTTTGCTCTGCTAAAGCCTCCAAGGAAATACCATACAGCTCACTTAATGCCATAGCTGTGTAGCGGACCAATGCAGGATGATTGGCTTTACCTCGATAAGGCACTGGCGCAAGATAAGGTGCATCTGTTTCAATCAATAAACGATCCAGTGGAATTTGTGCGGCCATCTCGCGAATGGCATGCGCATTTTTAAACGTCACAATACCTGAGATTGAAATATAAAAATTAAGATCCATCGCTTGCCTTGCGATGTCAATGTTTTCTGAAAAACAATGCATCACGCCACCCACAACTTTGGCATTTTCTGATCGCATCACAGCAATTGTGTCTACAGCCGCATCTCGCGTATGAATAATTAAAGGCTTGTTAACCTGAATAGCAGCTTGTATATGTCGCTTAAAACGTTCTCGTTGAATAGCCTGTTCAGCATTAGATTGAACATGATAGTAATCTAATCCGGTTTCACCAATGGCAACACATCGAGGATGCTGAGCCAACTCCGTCAGTCCCTCAACTGTAGGTTCAGGGATTTCATCATCACTCGCGGGATGAACACCAACGGAAATACTAACCTGAGGATAACGTGTCGCCAGCTCACATAATTCTTCAAAATCAGCCAACTCAACACAAACAGACAATAAATGCTCTATACCCGCATCAGTTGCTGCTTGAATAACATGATCCATATTATGATCAAACAAAGACAAATCAATCGAGTTCAAATGGCAATGTGAATCAACCAGCATGAGATAATTCCTCCAAATAACCCAACAGAAAATGCTCTATCGTCAATAAAGCATTCATCGAAATACCTTGATTAAGTTTTTTAACTAATTGATTTAATGAATCCATTTGTTGAAACAAAATAAATAAAGGAATGATAGGCCATTGAACCTGAAACAAAGTACCAACCTGCTTCTGAGAAACGCCCATTTGTTGATAAATCATAGATGCATTGATCCAATAAAGTAGCATCGCAACTTCTGTCAGATCAAAAGCAGCCCATTTGGCAGCAATAGCGCATCCTTGTTGTTTCTGAATTAAAAATCGTTCAAGATCCAATATCATGTCGGGTAGTTGGGCAATGAGTTTTGCGATATCAGGATCATCATCTGCCGCCACCTGAAGAAAATGATCCATAGATTGATCATTCTGATCCTGCAAGGTCACACGCCATAATTGACAGCGACTCAAAATAGTTGGCAATAATGTATTTAATTGATTAGCTTGTAAAATAAAATAAACTGCGCCTGGAGGCTCTTCTAGCAGTTTTAAAAGTGCATTCGCAGAAGCTTGATTCATCCTATCAGCAGATTGAATCAAAACAACTCGACGAGCACTCAATTGAGGGGTCGTATATACCACATCATTCAAAGCTCTGATGGATTCAATCTTAATATTGCTGCGTTTTTTTTCTGGCGCAATCATCGTGATATCAGGATGCTGACCCAACAGAACAAGCCGACATGCCTGACAATCTCCACAAGGCGCTCTCTCAGGATGCTGACACAGTATCATTTGCGTCAGTCGTTGTAGGCATGATGCCAATCCCCGAAAGGAACTACCATAAAATAGTAATGCATGCCCAAGGGAACCACGAGCGACCTGTATAGTCAATCGATCAAATAAAGCCTTGGTTTCAGCTGAAAAAGAAGACTCAAGAGATGGCATAGGATTCAATCAACCGATCAAGATGCGCCATCACTGTCTGCTGTACAGAGGGCAATGGTTGACTCGCATCAATTTGAATAACGTCATGCATACCCGAAATTGCCTGATGATAAGCATCATTCACACGCTGAAAAAACACTAAGGATTCTTGCTCCATACGATCCTTAGCACCTCGTTGAAGGACTCTGGCCAGTCCTAGAGCAGGATCAAGATCTAAGAAAAAGGTAATATCCGGTTTAAACCCCTGTAAAACAGCCTTAGAAACCTGGTTAATCATTGCCATCGGAAGACCACGCCCACCACCTTGATATGCAATGGTTGATAATTCAAAGCGATCTGAAATGACCCAAATACCCTGCTTTAAAGCTGGCTTAATAACTTCCTCAATATGCTGAACACGCGCAGCATATAGCATCAATAACTCCGTGCGAGGATCAAGCGTTTCACCTGACACTTGCTCCTTAATTAAAGAACGAACCCACTCTCCGACGCGCGTCCCACCGGGTTCCCGCGTGAGCAAGACTTTCTGGTGTTTGTCTTTCAAATATGATTCAATCGTTTGAATCACAGTGGTTTTACCAGCGCCTTCAAGTCCTTCAATGACCAGCAGCTTACCTTGGGACTTTGTCATGATCACGGTCCTATATGATGATTTTTCGGTTTATATTGTTGAATAGCTTGCCTTTGAGCCGCATATGTTTCTGAGAATTGATGACTCCCATCCCCTTTTGCATAAAAATATAAATAATTTGAATGTTCAGGATTCGCTGCGGCATCCAGTGATTGCCGGCTCACCATTGCAATAGGTGTGGGTGGAAGACCCCGGTGCAAATAAGTGTTATAAGGCGAATCAATAGATAAATCGTGATGGTGCAAGGATCGATCAGCATGGGACGGTCGCTGAAGCGCATAGATAATCGTTGGATCCATTTGTAAAGGCATGCCTTTTTTGATTCGATTCACAATAATCCCTGAAATCACTCGACGCTCGAGTGGTATCGATGCCTCTTTTTCAATAATCGACGCAGCAATCAACAACTCATAAGCATGATGATAAGGTAATGCCGGATCGCGAGCCTGCCATACGTGATCCAAATAAGTCAGCAATTGTTGATTTGCTTGTTTTAATAATGAAGTAGATAAACTGCCCGCCTTATAATAATAAGTATCAGCCAATAATAAGCCTTCAGCACTAGGATGTGTGGCAGCAATCGCTTTTAAATCAGCTCCATTAAACGTAAGATACGGCGCATGTTCAAGTTGCACGGTCAAATCAGCTAGAGTAGAACCCTCACCCACTCTCAATGCTTGAATGAGTACATCCCCTTTTAATATTCGATTCAATAAAGCCATCAACGGCTCACCAGGATTCACTTGATAAATACCTGCTTGAAGATGACTGGCAGCACCCTGCCAACGAATAAGCGCCAATAAAACATGGGAAGAGCGGATCCAGTGACGAGCACGTAAGTCATGAGCGAATGACTTTGCTGTGGTATTCGGTTTGACTTCGAAAATCTCAGGCTTTGCTTGAGAAGAAATCATCGGTTCATGAACCAATGCCTGGTAATTGCGATAAATGACATAACTGGTAAGTGACAATAGTAAAAAAAGAATAACAAAAACAACCACCCAGCATTTTTTAACCGTGTCTTGATTATTAATGTTTGGCATAGAATTCCAAAAGAGAAAAATCCAATCGTAGGGACTCACCGGCAACACACGTCATCCTGAGCGTAGCGAGGGATGACGTGTGAGTAGTAGGGCTGTTTACATTTCGCCCCTAATCAATAGACTTAAACAACAGGCTACCATTGGTCCCACCAAATCCCAATGAATTACTCAAAACATATCGAATATTTCTTGATTGGGGTTGATGCGGAACGTAATTTAGGTCACATCCCTCATCGGGATTATCCAAATTAATTGTTGCTGGTGCAACTTGATCGCGGATAGCTAAAATTGAAAAAATTGCCTCAACAGCCCCCGCCGCACCAATTAAATGGCCCGTCATTGACTTAGTAGAGCTCATGGCTAATTGATAAGCATGCTCGCCAAATATGCGCTTTACAGCTATCGTTTCATTTAAGTCATTCAAATAAGTTGAGGTACCGTGCGCATTAATATAATCAACTAACTCTGGATTAATGCGTGCATCTTGAATAGCTGCCTGCATAGCACGAGACGCACCATCGGCATTTTCATCTGGGGCGGTGATATGATAGGCATCACCAGACATACCAAATCCGGCTAATTCAGCATAAATCGTCGCTCCACGGGCCTTCGCATGCTCATACGACTCCAATACCAACACACCAGCGCCCTCTCCCATGACAAAACCATCGCGATCTCGATCCCAAGGTCGAGAAGCCTTCTCCGGTTCATCATTACGTCGAGATAAAGCCTTTACTGCCGAAAATCCAGCCAAACACAACGGTGTGTTGGTCATTTCAGCACCACCACAAACCATGACATCAGCATCACCGTATGCAATCATACGAGCGCCTAAACCAATGTTGTGTGTTCCTGTTGTACAGGCTGTCACAACAGAAATATTAGGCCCTTTCAGGTTATGTCGAATGGATATTTGTCCCGCAACCATATTGATAATACCGGCGGGGATAAAAAAAGGAGAAACCCGACGCGGTCCCCCATTGACTAATTTTTCGAAATTATTCGTTATAGTATCGATACCACCAATACCAGAACCTACAGCGACCCCCGTCCGTAAGGCAGTAGCCTCGTCTATCACGAGTCCCGAATGAATGATCGCTTCATCAGCTGCTGCAACCCCATATTGGGTGAATAGATCCATTTTTCGAGCATCTTTCTGCGAAACATATCGCTCAATATCGAAATCTTTAACTTTGGCCCAAATTTGCGTAGGAAAATCAGTGGCGTCGAACTCGGTTACTTTTCGAACGCCACTCCGACCAGCTAAAATAGCCTGCCAAGAATCTTCAACATTCAAACCGAGTGGAGAAACCATCCCCATCCCAGTTATAACAACACGTTGCTTACTCAATGCCCTCTCCATCAATCATGAAAAGTGTCTTATGCACTCATGCAAGACTCAATATAGTCAATCGCTTCTTGAATGGTCGTAATTTTTTCTGCTTTTTCATCAGGAATTTCTGTTTCAAATTCTTCTTCCAAAGCCATAACCAATTCAACGGTGTCCAGTGAGTCAGCGCCTAAATCTTCAACAAACTTGGCGTTATTTTTTAACTCTTCTTCTTTGACGCCCAATTGTTCAACAACAATTTTACGAACTCTTTCTTCTACTGTACTCATTCCTCTTATTTCCTCTTATTGGTTATAAAAAAAGTGCATGATAGTTTATTCAAATATGATAGGAACGCAAGTCTATAGTGCATATAAGTGTTGATGCACAGACTTTTAATTCATATACATGCCACCATTCACGTGTATCGTTTCGCCAGTAATATAATTTGCCTCATCTGATGCAAGAAAAGCAACTGTATTAGCAATATCATCTACATTCCCTAATTTTCTTAAAGGAATCCGTTTTAACAATTCTTCTTTGACCATGTCGGGCAAACCCTTAGTCATATCTGTATCAATAAAACCTGGTGCGACCACATTTACCGTGATCCCACGACTACCAATTTCTTGAGCTAATGACTTAGAAAAACCAATAAGACCCGCTTTGGCAGCAGCGTAATTCACTTGACCTGAGTTGCCACTTGATCCAACAACCGATCCAACATGAATAATGCGTCCCCAACGTGCACGGAACATGGGTTTTACACATGCTTTCGTCACTCGATATATAGCATTAAGATTGGTTTCGATGACTTGATACCACTCATCATCATCCATCCGTAATAATAAGTTATCACGCGTAATCCCTGCATTATTAACTAAAATAGATGGGACTTTATTTTCATCCGCTAAACGCGTCATAAGATCATCGACGCCTTGTTGATCCGTGACATCCAAAACAACACCTAGACCCTTCAATTTCTGATCTGAAAATGCGCTTTGTATTGACTGACAACCCGCTTCGGTCGTTGCTGTCCCAATCACATCATAGCCTCTTCGAGCCAAATTAAGGGCAATAGCTTGTCCGATGCCACGACTAGCACCAGTTACTAAAGCAATTTTAGATTCTGTTGTCATCAAAAAAACTCTCTAATTAAAAAGAAAGGTCTGTTCCAGTGCTGTGTCATCGCACACAGTAACCGTCTGAATTGATTTATCAATTCTTTTAATAAGACCGGTCAGTACTTTTCCGGGACCGCATTCGATTATACACGAAACGAAGTTATTTTTCATTAATTGGATCGTTTCGACCCATCGGACTGGTGAATACAATTGTGCTTTTAATAATCGCTGAATATCCGCTGTCGTTTTATAGACAGATAAATCAACATTGCTAATCACCGAGACATTAGGCACGCGCCAATTGATCTGTAACAAGCAATCAGCAAATTCATCAGCAGCTTGGCTTAACAAAGGGCAATGACAAGGGACACTCACAGGAATCAATCTTGCCAAACGAGCGTCCATTTGTTCAGCCAAAATAAGGGCACGGTCTACAGCCGCAGTATGTCCTGCAATCACAACCTGACCAATTGCATTATAATTAGCGGGACTCACCATGGTTGTCTCGTCGCTGGCTTTTTGACAGATTGAAGCAACTTGCTCATCGGTCAAACCAACGATTGCACCCATTGCACCCTGCCCTGTTGGAACTGATGCTTGCATAATGCGTCCACGTTGACTCACTAACCAAGCCGCATCCTCAAGGCCTAACGATTCAGCACAAACAAGCGCTGCATATTCCCCTAAGCTGTGTCCGGCCATCCATTGAGGTTTAATCGCACCTAAAGATTGAAGTAACTTAAAAATAGCAACATCTGCCGTTAACATGGCGGCTTGAGTATATTCAGTTTGGTTCAACTGCGCTTCCGGTCCATCTTGAACTAATTGCCACAAATCATATCCGAGTCGAGCTGACGCGGTATCAAATGAAGCCCTCAAGTGATCCAAATGGCGAGCAAAACCGCTCATCATGCCCACGGTCTGTGAACCTTGTCCTGGAAATACATAAGCATTGTTCAATGTCATTAAAAACCCCTAATAACGGACCAGCGCCGCGCCCCAAGTAATACCACCACCAAAGGCCTCAATTAAAAGAAGATCTCCACGTTTAACCTGTTGTTGGCGGATAGCATCATCTAAAGCGATGGGAATAGAAGCGGCTGAAGTGTTGCCTTGATTTTCGACAGTCACAATCACTTGTGACATAGGTAGGTGCAATTTTTTTGCAATGGCTTTAATAATTCGAATATTGGCTTGATGGGGTATAAGCCAATCAATATCTGACTTTTCTAACCCAGATTCAGCTAAAATTTCATCAACAATGTCACCCATCATATTGACGGCGAGTTTAAAAACTTCATTCCCGCGCATTTTAAGCTTATTGACTGGATTCACGACGGCATTAGGAAAGGTTAAAATAGCATCACGATCGTAAGATGAGTGGATTTTACTAGCAATAACTCCAGGATTATCCCTGACACTTAGCAAAACAGCACCAGCCCCATCTCCAAATAAGACGCAAGTCGATCGATCTTGCCAATCAACCGCACTGGACATTTTTTCACTGCCAATCACGAGCACGTTTTGCGCAGCACCTGAAGTAATATATTGTTTAGCAACATCAAAAGCATAGACAAAACCAGAGCAGGCAGCACTCATATCGAAGGTGGGGATCGTTCGCCTAATCCCTAATTCGTGTTTCACATAACAAGCCGTACTTGGAAAGAAAAAATCAGCTGTACAGGTCGCTACAATGATTAAATCAATATCATCTGGTTTTAAACCTGCCGCATTAAGCGCTAAAAACCCAGCCTGTGCGGCCATATAAGAAGTGGTTTCTTCATCGCCCGCAATGTGACGACTACTAATACCGGTTCGTTCATAGATCCATTCATGTGTGGTATCTAGTGTTTTTTCGATCTCGACATTCGTTAATGAACGAGTCGGTAAAAAACTGCCGGTCCCTGCAATGAACGCATGCTTCATAATATTAGGCCTTGATTCACAAATGATGCAATTTGGTTTCTGACTAAATCAATCACATTATGTTGAACTTCAAGAACGGCTTCATTGATGGCAAACTGAAACGCCTTCGCATTCGCAGCACCATGACTTTTAACGACAATGCCATTTAATCCTAATAAACTCGCACCATTATAACGAGACGGATCCATTTTATTTTTGACTTTTCTTAGAATAGGCATCGCGACTAAACCGGCTAGTCGACTCAAAAAATCCGTTTCAAAATATTCTTTCAGTAATCTGAGGATTAAGTTGGCTAATCCCTCACTCGCTTTCAAGGCAATATTTCCAACAAAACCATCACAAACCACTAAATCAACATCACCTGTATAAAATTGGTCGCCTTCAACATAGCCAATATAATTCAACAAACGACATTCTGACAACATATGGGCCGTTCGCTTTACTTGATCGTTGCCTTTAATTTCTTCAACACCGATGTTTAATAGGCCAATGCTAGGTCGTTTCTTTTTGTCGATGGCTTGAATTAATGCAGAACCCATTACCGCAAATTGAAAAATATGTTCGGCGCAGGAATCCACATTTGCACCCAAATCAACCACTCGTGTTCTACCACGATAGGTTGGAAGCTCGGCGATAATTGCCGGACGGTCAATACCAGGGAGTGTTTTGAGAACGTAACGCGCGGTTGCCATCAGTGCACCTGTATTACCTGCACTAACACATCCATCTGCAAGACCATCTTTTACGGCATTAATTGCAAGGCGCATTGAAGAGTCTTTTTTATTACGCATCGCATGCGAAGGCAATTCATCCATCGTCACAACTTCTGAGGCATGCACGATAGTGAACTGATTCGCATTGATATCACTATGCTCATCGAGGTGGGCCTTAATCTGGACCTGATCACCTACCAATAGCATATGAAGATAAGGATGTTCCTTAGCAGCATTAACACAAGCGGGGATAACGACCTTAAGACCGTGATCTCCACCCATCGCATCAACCGCTATGGTGACTTTTTTCAAGGAATTACTCTTGTTCGTAAACGCTGTCAGAGTCTATTACTTTTCGACCACGATAATACCCATCTGGCGTCATATGATGACGTAAATGTGTTTCACCAGTCGTTGAATCTACTGACAAAGTCGGTGCTGTCAGTGCATCATGAGCACGACGATTATCACGTCGACGACGTGATTTTTTATTTTGTTGAACAGCCATTTTGAATTACTCCATATTTATATACGATACGCTATTAAAGACATTTATTGAACGCGCAAAGTATAAATTCGACACAATAAACCCGGAATGTTAACCACTTTTTCACAAGAAGCCAAGTCTTTCCCGTTATTTTATCACTTAAAACATGCTAAAACTTATGAATGAACCAATTTTTTTGGATTTAAATGCTGGATTGCTTCCACATCACACGCCGCATGGTCCAAATGTTTCTGCGGAGCGTAAAGATGAATTTCATCCAAAATGACATCATCCAGATCAAGTTCAGCGTCATCAATCACGATACACTCATAATCAGACATCAAACGATCAGCCACATCCTCAGAAGAACACAACGCAACTGTTGTATGATTATCATAATGATAAGCAAAACGTCCCAAGCACCGTTGACAATCTATATGTAACTCCCCCTTAATGTGCATAGAGAGCAAAATGTAATCCGATTCGCGATGCAATTGATAACAACAATCAACCTCACAAGGGCTAACAACAAATGAGGGCAATCGCTCATTAAACACAAAATGTGCGGATTGTTCTGACTCAGATTTTAGGGATTTGATATTGAGACGCATTATCTAATTAACTAATTGATTGAAATTATATTTAATAATACAACAAAATCACCTAAAATAGAAAGTTTTCAATAAGATTGTATATTCAATGAAAGTAATTCTGGGTATGTCCGGTGGAGTAGACTCTTCTGTAGCTGCTTGGCTTCTTAAAGAACAAGGCTATGATGTTGAGGGTCTGTTCATGAAAAACTGGGAACAAGACGATACAAATGATTACTGTGCAGCAGCGCAAGACTTAGCCGATGCTCAAGCCGTCTGTGATCAGCTCCACATCAAGCTACATGCCGTTAATTTTGCCCAAGCTTATTGGGATCGTGTATTTGCTCTTTTTTTAGCCGAATATAAAGCGGGCCGAACCCCCAATCCGGATATTCTATGCAATAAAGAAATAAAATTTAAAGCCTTTCTCGAGCACGCAGAAAGTTTAGGTGCAGATTACATTGCTACGGGGCATTATGCCAAAGTAGATCAAGGTCGCCTCTTAAAATCAAAAGATCGTGATAAAGATCAAACCTATTTTTTGCATGCGGTAAATCCAGAAGCCCTCAAAAAAACATTATTTCCAGTTGGTGAATATCTTAAACAAGAAATTAGAGAAATTGCCAAAGAATTAAATTTAGTTACCCACCATAAGAAAGACTCCACGGGCATTTGCTTTATTGGCGAAAGACGTTTCAAGACTTTTTTACAAGAATATTTACTCACCAAACCTGGCGATATTATTGATACCCAAGGTAAACATCTGGGTACCCACCATGGATTAATGTTTCATACCATAGGCCAACGCCAAGGACTGGGCATTGGTGGCGGTCATTCTTCACTGAATGAACCGTGGTACGTCGTTGATAAGGATATGACAAACAATACATTAATCGTTGCGCAAGGCGCTGATCATCCCATGCTTTTTGCTCAAGGGCTTACTTGTGGGGAAATTCATTGGCTCACCCCATTAAAATCCGAGCTCCCGTTAACTTGTTATGCTAAAATACGTTATCGACAAACTGAACAAGCTTGTATTATTTCCCCACCAGACAAGGGGCAACACCATGTGATCTTCTCAGTTCCACAACGAGCCATTACTCCGGGGCAATATATTGTGTTTTACGATAAAAACCAATGTCTAGGTGGTGCCGTTATCGAACAGATTATTCGTTGAATTATTAAGGAATTATGCATGGACAATCCACAAAAACCACTGATTTCATTTTCAGTGAATGCTGCTGATAAAGTAGCAGCCTTACTTGAGGAGGAAAAAAATCCTCTTCTCAATTTAAGGGTTTATATTACCGGTGGCGGCTGCTCAGGCTTCCAGTATGGTTTCACCTTCGATGAAAAAATCCAACCCGATGATTTTATCATTGAGCAACACTGTTCTGACTCAAAGCAAGTCGTCAAGCTATTAGTTGATGCCATGAGCTACCAATATCTTCAAAATGCAGAAATTGATTATGTCCAAGGCATACAAGGCGAGCAATTTGTCATTCGCAATCCCAATGCTAAAACAACTTGCGGATGTGGCTCTTCTTTTAGCATGGATGATGATGAATAGAGGTTAAAATGGACTACAAAGACTATTACAAAATTATGGGCCTAGACCGTAGTGCAAGTGCGGAAGAAATAAAAAAAGCTTATCGTAAATTAGCCCGCAAATATCACCCAGATGTCAGCAAAGAAGCCAATGCCGAAGAAAAATTTAAAGAAGTCGGTGAAGCTTATGAAGTATTAAAGGATCCGACAAAACGTGCTCAATATGATCAATATGGTGAATACTGGAAATCTCAAGGCCAACAAGAACAAGCCTACAATCCGCATGGGTCTCAACAACAATACCAGCACTTTGATGGTGGAGATATGTCTGGCTTCCAAGATTTCATCAATAGTATTTTTGGGCAGCGCTACCAACAACAGCACCAATCGCAGCACAAATCTCGTGCATCCTCTTATTTTGACCAAGGACAAGACATTCACGCCAAACTCACCATTAGTCTAGAAGACAGCTTTACAGGTGCCGAAAAGACATTACAACTTCAAACACCGAGTGTCGATCAACAAGGCAACCAACACCATCAAACCAGAGCAATTAAAGTTAAAATTCCTCAGGGTATCGCTGACCAACAACAAATTCGCTTGAAGGGACAAGGGGTCAAAATTCATGGGGGCTCACCTGGCGATCTATATATTGAAATCCACATTGCGCCGCATCCCTATTTTCACCTGCAAAATAAAGACATCCACTTAAAATGTCCGATTTTGCCCTGGGAAGCCATGTTAGGCGGCACGATCCAAATTCCAACACTTGGTGGAACAGTTAATCTCAAAATACCAGCCAACACACAAGCTGGAAAACAAATGCGTCTCAAAGGTCGCGGCTTACCCGGAAGTCCTGCCGGTGATCAATTTGTTTTATTCGACATTGTTAATCCACCAACAAGCAATGAAGCCATGCATAAACTTTATGAACAAATGGCATCTCTTAATGAATATAACCCACGAGATAAATTAGGAGTACACCAACATGGCTAAATCAAACTCCTCCAGCCACACTGTCGAACCTCAATTTGTTCTATCGCTAACAGAAATCAAATCATCCTATGGTGTGCCCACTGAAACCATCATTGAAATTATCGAAGAAGGGATTGTTAGTATAGATAATCAAGATAATCCCGAAACATGGCGGTTTGATAACGAAGCCTGTCGAAAAATTCGATTTGTATTACAACTAGAGAAAGATCTGGGCGTTAATGTGGCAGGTTCTGGTTTAGCC
>Ga0364866_10081_pt1 | contig 64547 bp, 40 predicted proteins | sample ExccelAu500001D3_3_FD_206913 | JGI IMG/M metagenome (GOLD analysis project Ga0364866, IMG submission 206913) | Enriched cells from Trout Bog Lake Hypolimnion, Wisconsin, USA - BchlTB.Aug13.5000.01.D3 | ecosystem: Environmental > Aquatic > Freshwater > Lake > Hypolimnion/Profundal zone | place...
AAAATCCTGTTAGTTAAAACTGACAGGATTTTTTTATGCAAGTAGCCATTAACTTATTTTCATTTCCAAGTGTTTTTGATAAATGAGTTTCTCTTCATGGCTTTTATTTTACCTGTTAACTGATTGATAAAAGCTAAATTTACCCATAAAGTATTGATTTTTATTTCAAATAATATTTCAATGACAGCAGACAATTTCAAATATAGAGCTACTGGCAATCTGGTTTATAGATCAAAAAGCCAAATATATTTGTGTTAATTGCGTTCCTGACAATACAATTGCGCTAAAATTTTATACCCGGCAGGGTGCTAAAAAACTAAATGATTATTGGTATATATGGAAGGATGTCAGCGTTCTATTTTCTAGTAATTCTTAAAAATCAATTGCTGTTTTCTTTTTCGTCTAACCTATTTAACGAATTTAAAACATTATTCTGAACCAGGAATGGTGATAGATAGGGTTACTAGTAATACCAAATAGTTCCTGAACAATTTAAAGTTTATTTCCATTGGCCACTTATCCAATGATGTCCTTTTCCATTAGATTGCCAATGTCCCTGGGTATAGGTTCTACCTTGTCTTGGTGTTTCCCAATGACCATCTCTTCTCTCATAAGAACTTGTTTGTCTGCGCCAAATCCAATCTCCCTCAATCCAAATATGATTGATGCTTGGTTGAGGTGGCCTGCCAACTTCAACATAAGTAGGTTCTGCACTTACATAACCGATTTCTGAACAGGAATAAAATAATATCGTCATAACGATAACACCTATTAAAAATATTCTGCTTTTAATTTTATATTTTAATGTTTTCATCCTTTGATTATTTATTATTAATTATTGTTTAGTAAAGTTCACAGCTCTGCAGGAAATAAGTGTTATACATCGGATAGGAAAAATTGCATCATTCACATATAGAACAACATTATATACCATTTTTATATGCTTCTAAAAAAATAAAGCAAGCCGGTAAATACCGGCTTGCTTTTACAATTAACCTTATTCTGAAACTCTAAAAATTTTATTTATTATAGATATTACCTGTGTTCTGGTAACCACTGGCTGTGTTACTATACCAATCAGTAAAAGTTGCTCCACCTGAACCGGACCAGTCAAAGAAATGCAGGTAAGCCTGACTGATTGGAACAGTTTCGATAGGATACTGGAAACCACCGATGAAATTAAGTCCCCATGGATGATTATCCTTGGTTACATAATAGATCCCTTTTGATGGAATACTTGCATCATTATTGGTTCCAAACAAGCTCATATCTACCAGGGCTGTAGGTGCATAATTAGGCAAATGTATTTCATAACCTCTGCGTCCATTACTGATAGCAAATGGATTGAAACTGGCAGTACCAAGGGTTGCAGTAGTAATTGGGCTGGTGAAACCTATATACACTACTGAAGTGTCCCCACTTACTTTTGGTTCACTTAACAGGGTATTGATAAAGCTGTTGCCATCTGTATTACTGATGAGGTTACGGGCATTGTCGAATGGAATAATAACTGCATTCTGCTGTCCGGCTTCTGTACCATTTGCATTGGTCTTGATATAACCACTCTTCAGGTTTTGCCCGGTTACTGTCTTCACCAAAGAAGAAGCAAATGGGAATGAAACCCCGAATCCATTGTTATAAATAGCACCTGAAGCGACTGGTGCAAAACTGCCATACATTTCCACAACATTGTTCTGCGCATTGCTGATGATCTTATACTGGTAACTCACTACCAGGTCATTCATGTCATAATCACCGAGCAAAGGCCAATTATCTTCATATGCAACAGTACCCCATGCATTCTGTGCAGGATAATAATTGATATAAGCCCTGGTAGGATCTGTAGGGAAAGCATCTTCATAATCAGGAACACCATCCCCATCGGTATCTACTGCTGCAGTCAGAACAGGCATATTGGTCTGGGAGATAGCAGTAACCGGATTGGACGTAGCATAAAAAATAACATCATTAAAATCATTGTCACTACCCTGCTGCCTGTTCATATCTTCAAAACAGATGAGTGATAAGTTATTATACTGAAGCATTACAGTATGCTGACGTAAACTGGCAACAGTTTCCGGGTTTAACCAGCTGTCTGTAAAGAAAACACCGGCATTGTTGAAATAGTTGATGTTGTATCCAGACCATGCATTGGAAAACAAAACAACTCCGATTGTAGTTCCGGCAGGGATAATACCAAGATGAACTTTATTGCCGCTGGATAAACCTCCACCCTGACCAGGATATTTACAATTGGGGAAAATAAAGTGAATACTGTCAATATTATTAATAGTAGCCGGAGGTGTGCCTGTTGGGTAAGCATACCAACCCAAGCTGCTGGAATAACCGGCACCTTCAGATACAAAAGTGATCCATACATCTGCAGTCTGGGTAATAACAAGATCGTTAGGAACAGAACTGGAAAACAAACCAGGGCTCCTGTTGGGTTCATTAATCGTTTCAGGCAATGCAGAATTAATATCTGCAAGCATGTCAGCACTGATCTTATCATTGGGGCTAACAAGGTTTGAAGGAACGCCTGATGAGTTATAGGAAGACATTAAAGAAAATACAGTAGGACTGGATACAGTATATCCAAAAGTGCTTTCAATTCCAAAAGTACTGGGTTTTGGTGCATAGGTTTGATTTGTAGTCATGAGACTCATAGGGTTCACAAAGGATGTGATATCTCCACCAAAACCATTGCTGCCACCGAATACAAAATTGACTGAACTGCCATTGATATGTGCTTTAGCAAGCCTGGTCAGTCCAAGATAAGCCGGGTCAATCACCAGAGAATCACAAGCTGCAGGAATGGTAATGACAGTAGTAAAACTACCTGTCTTATCAGTAAAGCCTTTATAAATGAGTTTATCTACAGTACCTGAAGGGGTAGTAGTATATATATTCATAGATACACCGGCAAGGGGCTGATTATCGTTGGTCATTGCACTACTGTTGACTGTAACAGTTTTGGTGGTACTGTAATTAAATCCAGCTGGTGCAACCGTAGCAGTTACAGGAGTAGTGCCTGTACCGGTGCCGGTTGTTGTATTCATATCTTTTTTGCTGCAGGAAGCAAATAAAAATGTACAACCGATTACTAAAGTGGAAATCTTGAAAAGTTTCATATAAAGGTTTTTACTGGATAAACGAATTTGATGCCAATTGATTTTTTGGTATAAGTCATTCATAATCAAACTGAAAAATAGAAACTGTACTTTTATTAAATCCACTCTTTGGAATGAATTCCTGATTTTGGAATTTATTCCTGTTATTTGTTCCTTTCTTTTAAACAGGATAAAGGGAGGAAATAAACCTTAGGTTTTATATAGCGATAATTCTATTTAATTTGTAGTGTTTATACTACAATGTTTGATATTTACAGGAATGGATAAACTACTTACCGATATAAGAAACTGTACTGTTTGCAAAAGCAATTTACCTAATAAGCCACGCCCTATTTTACAGGCCAGTATCCATTCCAGCATCATTATCATTGGTCAGGCTCCCGGCCAAAAAGTTCAGGACAGCGGCATTCCCTGGGATGATGCAAGTGGCAATGAATTAAGAAGATGGCTGGGTGTAAATAAAGAACAGTTTTACAACGATCAGATTTTTGCTTTAATTCCTATGGGTTTTTGTTACCCGGGTAAAGGATCATCCGGGGATTTGCCTCCCAGGACGGAGTGTGCACCTCTTTGGCATAAACCATTACTGGAAAATATGAAGGATAAAAAACTCATCATACTTATAGGTCAATATTCACAACAATATTATTTAGGTAAAGAATTGAAGGCAACTCTTACAGATACAGTAAAAAATCACAAAGCATACCTTCCTCAATTTTTGCCTCTTGTTCATCCTTCTCCCAGAAACAGAATCTGGCAAATGAAAAATCCCTGGTTTGAAAAAGAAATAATTCCGGATCTGCAGCAAATAATAAGTTATCAATTAAACTTAATATCCTATTCCTCTTAACTTGACTAATATGTAATCCAGTTATTTTATGAATACTGCATCAGATGTAGCCAAAATAGAATGTTTACCGCTCTCATAAATAGCTTTTACTGAAAATGTGTATGCCCCTTTTTCTGAACAGGTATATTCATAAGAAGTTTCATTATTAGCTTCAAATGATGATACTAATTCTAATACGGAATTATTTAGGGTTTTATATATTAAATACCTGGATACTTTTTGTGGTGGTTTATCCCAGCTTACAATAATTTTATTTTCAGCATTTGCTAACCCGACTTTTAAATTGGTTAAAGCAGGAAAAGTCAACACTTTATAAACATATACCTGTAGCGGAAAAGATTTGCCGGAACTATTATAATTACTGTCCAATGTTTCAATAGCATAATAATACTGGCAAGCAGATTGTACAGAAAAGTCCGAATAAAACCACTCATTTGCATTCAATTCCTTAATTTTTTTCCATCCTCCATTGGTACTATCTTTTCTATACACAATCTGTTTATACCTGTCCTCACTTGCACTTCTGTTCCATTCAAAATATACAGACGTATCTGTTACATTAAATTTACTGATTACTGCAGGCAAAGGAGGAACAATATCAGGTTTTACAACAGTAACCACCTCAGACGCTTCACTGGTATTCTTAGCCCTGTCTACTGCATATATCTTATAAAATATTTTTTTTGTTAGCGATTTTATCTGAACCGAATCATAAAAAACAGAATCTGCTAATATCCCTTTTGTTACAGGGATAAATCTTTCTGCCATAGAATTGGAAAAATATACCAGATAACCAGCTACATCTGGCTCTTTGCCCCAATGCCAGTGAAGGGCAACATGACCCATACTGTCTATTGTATAAGTTAACCCTTCAGGTTTACCCGGTGGTATGGAATCATTTATTACTCCCAGCTTGGGACTGGACCTTGAAATATTTCCTGCAGTATCAACTGTTGCAATGATATAAAAATTGGGTTTATATATTAAGGGAGAATCATCAACAAATTCATTTACACCAGGTGCTAATATAGTTTTTGTTAATGGTATAAAAGGCCCTTTGAAATTATCACTTCTTCCAATTACAAATCCTTTAAAATCTTTTTCAATCAAAGACTTTTTCCAGTTGATCTTCATTTTACCCCCATTTTCTTTTAATGCGGTTATCTCTGCTGCAACCGGCGGTGTAAGATCGATTGATTTCACAATAATTACTTTGGAAGGAATGGAATAATTACCAAATGCATCAATACCGGTAACTCTGTAATAATATTTTTTATAATTTTCTTTTACTGAATCTGAGAATACAGTTGGTGGATTGGTTTCCTTATTTTTACTGGCAGGTGCATTTTTGCTTTCAATACCAATAAAAGGCAAATTACTGGTTTTATAAAAATGCTTGCCATCCTCAGATTTTTCGACCAGAAAAGCAGAAAATTTTTTGTCATTAACAATTGCATTGTACCATTTTAATTGAATGACCCTATCCCCCGGAATAAAACTTACAGCAGGGAAACTATCTTTTTTGTAAAGTTTTGAATTTCCTTTCACCAGAATATAGGCAGGTTCACTCTTCACTTGTTTTTTGTCTGCCAGGGAGGAGATAACATACAAATAAGAATAACTGCTGTTTACCTTTTGTTTATCTACAAAACGTAATCCTAATCCATCGGCTACCCGGAAATTAATATCTGACAGTAATAAAGCAAATCCATATTTATTTTGCTGTTCTAAATATTGGTCATAAATATTACCAAAACCTTCTTTTGTACTTTTCATTGACTTGCTATTTACATGTCCATATAAAAATTCTGCTGCCACAGCCAGGTTGGTATCATTGGTTTGCTTAAAATGCTCTCCCCATTCTTTCTCACTCCAAACTTTAACAGTAAAACTGTCTTTAGCAATAATTTGTGTTTTCTTGTTCTGATCATTATCTATAAATACAATTCTTTTAAAAAGATAGCCTTTATTATTCGAATGCATCCATAAAACAGCATTACCGGGAGCCCAGCGCACTACAATAGAATCACCATAATTTCTTGCTGCTACCAATATTTTCGCAACACTGGTGTCTTTTGTTTTTTTTGCCCCCTGTGCAATACAAGTTATTGAAATGCTTAGCAGTATGACTGACAATAAAAGTTTGAAGTAGCAATTTTTAATACTATAAAACATTGTACTACTATTTTAGTTTGAAAATAAGGTGATTGTATTTACTGCAGATGGAAGAATTAGCCCTCCTGATCCATTACTTTGATAAACACCTCCATACCCCCCCTCTGATTTCCCGTTACCATATTTAATGCCGAAGCCATTTTGCCTGTTGATATAATCATTAAACTGCAATCCACTACTAATTACAAAATTACCCCTGGATCCTTCAGAGTTTACCATCATATTGTATAACACAGGAATGGAATTATTGAACAAGGTCTGCAATTCGGGCCTGTACTGTTGTTGCTGTTGAATTAAATATGCCAAAACTTTTCTTGCTGAACCAGGATCACAACCATCCCCTGCTACATCTGTTGCAGAAGATGTTTGCTTTGCCCCATTTGCAGCATTAAAAGTAAATTCATGAGTAGCACCTTTTATATTTACACCATTGAATCCGTTTAATACCGTATCTGTTTGTCCGGAAGGGTAATAGTTAACAACATAATTTCCCGGATTTTGTAACACAGACTGGATTAAACTAATGGAAGAAGCAATTTTCAATAATGTATCAGTTAATTGATTATACTGCGTGATATATGCATTTGAAATTTGCGACGGTATATCATATTCAATATTCAACCTGATTGAACTTTGAATTGTGGTTGCCCCGGAAAGATCTTTAGCCATGAAAGTTCCAGTTTTACCAGCATTACCATCCTTTTCTTTGACAGCCTGTATTGCAAAAGCATTGAACCCACTTCCGTTATTATTTCCTGTATTGTTATTTACCTGCTGAAAATTGAAAGTTGATTTACTGTAATAAGGCGATTTATCATTTACCGTATATTCATTTAAAATATCAACCATATTATTAACATCTGGCGACTTTACTTTAACCTTACTAAATCTTCCCCCGGTATTGGATTTGGTCTTACTACTATCCTTAGCAAGAATTTTTTTCTCTTGCTGAATGAGCTGCTCAAAACTATTTTGAGCAAAACAAAACAAGATTATAATAATGATGAATTTTTTCATTGATATAAATTAATGATGAATTTCATTGTTAATATTAACAGGCTTATTATTTTTTGGATTACCGCGGCTATTGTTATTAATATTATTTGGTTGACTTTCCTTTTTAGGAGGAGCACCTGCAGTGCTGGCTGCAGTATTGTTTAATCCAACTTCCATACTGGAGATTTCTGAATCACTTAATGCCGGATCTGGAAAAGTACTTATATAAACAGGGTTCACTGCGGTAAAACCTGCTTTCATAGCAGCACTGATCCATGCATTATAGCTATTATCAAAGAAGTAGGTTAATGGCTGAGTAAAATATGTAATACCATTTCCATTTACAGGTGTATATTGATATCCGTTCACATCATACACATCAAATCCTTCTGCTGTTACCATCGGGAATAAAATATCCGGATTGCCAGGATTATTCACGGCATCAGGTGCACTGTTATCAGCCAGTAAATATGCAGCTTTTTGTTTTAAGGTTGTAAACAGGCTGGCCTTGAAATGATACATAAAAATAACAGAATCGATTATTGAACGTGCAGTATCATAACTGATCCCTCCTGAAATTTGATTAGGAGTAGTGCTGGTTTTTCCGGAATTATTGCCAAATGTAATATGATTGGAAGTATAAATATAGGATTGCCCGGTATGATAAATAGAATCCTGATGTTTTCTTTTAATTATTTCCATACGCACCAAAACAGAGGGCGGGAAATATTGGGGTATCGCAAACTTCCAGGTGGAGCCTACAGTATTAGCAGTGTAATTATTTTTATCCATATAAGAATAGGCTGTACCAACCACCAGGCGATTTTGAATAAAAGTGAATTTTGCAAAAATAGAGTCAGTGCAATTTTGAATAACAGATTGAAAATCTTTATCAAATACTATTCCACCATTTTGTGATTCACCTGGTAAAAAATAGCGTTGATTCTGGAAAGGAAATACTGCAGCACGATATGTTGGATCTGCAATCAATTGCTCTGCACTTGGCGGGGCACCAGACGTAAATACATCAGATGCAGATTGTTCCACCAACGCACCCTCATACACTTCATCAACCCACACATTGCCATTCCATTGTTGTGCTTTTGCTTTTACACTAAATGTATAAGTGGCATTTCCGTTTAATGCATTGTTTGAATTGACCAGCAGGTCTTTTTGTTTATCATCTCCCCATATGGCAAAAGTATTGCCACTTCCGCTGATAGCATCTGCTACTATATTATTGGTATTGTCTTTTACATTGCATTGTTCCAGTACTACCTGGTACGCTATAGTAACCTGATTAGCAGGATTATTGGGATCTGGCTGTACAATATCAATCTCTTCTCCAACAGGATAATTAAACTGCACTTCATATCCGGTTACTACAGAAACATTGGTAGCACTATTGGCAGGGGATAAACTCTTAATTAAAGGTTGTTGAAATGCCTGATATTGGGGAACGCATGGTGCAGCACTGTTTGGTGAATTGATATTGATCTCATAATTAACCGAACCGGTTATTGCACCATTCAAAACATTGTAATCGAAATAGGCCATTCCTTTAAACCAATAAGGATTGGGCAACCCGGCTTCCAATAAAAACCCTGCATCTGCCTGCAACACTGAAATATTTCCATGGTAAAAGAATACATCTACACTTAATCCAAAATCAATATTAAATCCGGCATATACCTGTCCGCTGGCATACCATCCGTTAATTCCCGGAGGTGCCTGACCATTACAACCCTGACCATAATGCAATAAGCCTGCATCGAAACCTATTTTCCCATTTACATTCAGGTAAAACATCAAAAAATTAAGATCCTGAGCAATACTGATTTTAGAACCAAAAATCATTCCACCCTGAGAGGCATCATACTGCAGGGGCTGATAGCCTGCTGGTATGGGGTGCGGACTTAAATCAGGATAAGGTAGCGGATCAATACCAGTCTGTGAAGAACCTGAAGACGTACCTGCCTGAAAATAACCATCTGCCTCAGCCAAATCTTCTATCGTTATTTTAATGGGAATACCGGTACTTGGTTGGTTCTGTGAAGCTGGATACTGCGGGTGACCCATTTTTATATAGTAGTTACCACCTTTTGCATCCGCTAAAATATCCAATGCACCGTCTGCTGTTATCAATGCTTTTCCGCTGGTAGGATATTGTGCATGAACGGTTCCATCTAAACTAAATTTAGAATTGGCGATATCAATTACAAAATTGATAGTACCTGTTACAGGGGGCGGATCAAAATTGTTAACCTTATCATTTAAAATATTGGCAACAAAACCACCCTGAATACTGCTAACTTTAAAACCGTGGGTAACATCAAATGTTGCACCTAAATAACCATAAGCCTGCAAAATATAACCATCACTGGTACTGATCGCAGCTTCTAAATTAAATCCGAAAGAATTTTGTTTCGGAACATAACTGCTTAATAAGGTAGATTTACTTGAATCACTTGCCTGAATACCACTAAAAAATTCCATTGCTTTTTTAGGGTCGGATGTATCCATCGAACTATTGGGTGCCATATTATAATAGGCACCGCCACCCACACCAGTTAAGCTTACATCTGTAGCTATAACAAACCCCGGAGAAAAAAGTGCGGCAACATTTACAAACCAATAATCATAATCTTTCTTCCCAAAACGTGCCCAGGCAGTAATAGCAACATCCAATCCCGTAAAGTTTACCTTTAAACTCCCGGAAACACCATTTCCATAAACCGAATCCCCATTAGAAAAATTAAGGGTACCATCAATAGTACCTGCTCCACCTATTGGGCCATGCACACTAATAGTATCCATCTGAAAAGTGGGTGGAGTAAATCCATTTGCCTTTAATCCGGAAGAAATGGTAAATACTGCATGTCCGTTAGGCAATGTGCCTCCACTCATTTTGGTAAGCAGAATGTCTAATGGCACTTCAATTCCAAATCCCTTTACAGCAATTCCGCTGGGACTAATTTGGATAGGGAAACTTGATACGGAAGATTCGCCATTATCATCATATGGTTTTTCAATTTCAATTGGTTCATTACTATAAAATGGACCAGCCAATACCTGTGTAAAATCTGGTTTTTCCTCTATCATTCCGCTGGATTGATTAGGTGCTGTATTTTTTCCAAAACTCATATTACCCAGGTCATAATACTGCCCATTGAATTTTGCTTTATTAGAAAATTTCAAATGATCAATCTCTGCTAAAGTTAAATTTACCGGCATCGATCCAATACTTGTATTGAATGTAAGTGCTGCTGATAAATCGGCAGTCACATCCACATCTCCACTTTTATAGGTAACTATAATAGATGATGAGTTGTTTAACCCTAAATTTGCGTACCAGGCAGAAAAATCAACATTATTGGGTGTAACAGAAAAGACACAACTAAATCCTGTATTGTCGCTTCCGCCATTGGTAAGTGTTGATGTATATTGTAAATAACTATTTTCATCATTTTTGGAGATAGGCAAATGAAGCCTTCCGCTTAATCCTCCTGCTATAAAACTATTGTTAACGAATAATAACCCAATATTATCCAAAGTGCAGGCCCAACCCCCTAAATTTCCTCCTCCTTTACCAATAATGGGTGCTAGAGTTGAACCTGCCTGTACCATTCCTGTTACACCTCCATCATCAATCAAAAAATTAGAAGCGGTTACAGCCAATGTATCACCACCATTACTGGATTTAACTATTGATGGGATGGTAACTGCCAATGTTTGAATATAAAAGCCTTTCCAATCATTTGTCAGTTCCTTATTTTTATCAATTAATGCTTTGCTTGTATCCTTAAATAACGAAGTGTTTACGCCAGTGGGGTTAGTGGTAAGTGAATGATCATAAGATATATTGGAAGCAGTAAATACCTTATCGCTTCCTACTGTTGATACATAAAATCTGGGAAGGTTAGCTGAGGCAATCCAATCATTTGCATCATTTTGAATGGTTGCTATTAAATTAGCAACAACTTTTCCTTTATTACTACCATCGGCAGTTACAAATTGACCTGGCAAGGTATAGTTGATACCTAACTGAAATGTTTTGATAGATTTCTGTCCGCCATTATCATCTCCATCAATTTCTGCAAAGGTCCCATTCGCGTTTCCAGCATAATCAAAACCAACAGGTTGCAACTGCAAATTTGAAGTACCTAAATCCAATGTTGCCCCTAATCCAAATACTGCCTTTCCGCAAAACATATTGGTACTGGTAAAACAAATCCTACCATCTAATTCCAAAATATTATTAATACTGGCTTCTTCTGGTAGTTTAGCTGTAGCAATGGCATCGTACCAGGCTTTATCCGGGGTAATATTCAAACCAATCACGCCAATATCAAAACCTTTAGGCCCATTGCTTACAAAATTTTTCAGTGAAAAAGGCAGCGGAACACCAACAGCGTTTCCACCCTGTTGAACAACAGATAAAACATTGTTACTTAAATTAGTCAAGAAATCGGAATAGTTGGAAGGCGTTAATGTGGGTACTTTTGGTAAAGCATTAAAAGTAGAATCTAAATTGATTTTTGTACCAGTAACCAACCCATCAAATGCAATATTGCCATTATTGATCTTGATACCGCTAAAATTAATTTGAATTGGAACATTCATAATACCTACAGTGCCAATACCTGAAACACTTCCATCATTATTTTGATTGAGTGCCACAATTTTTACTGTAAATCCATCAATTGTAAACTGGCCACCCGCTTTTAAACTACCCGTATTGTTTGTACTGTTATCAGGTGCTGATTTACAACTACAATTAATAGTTGATGCAGAATAAAACTTTTTTGTGGTATCCGCCACCTTAACTGTGGGGGTAGCGCCATAAGTAAAATTCACTATCGGGCTTTGACCATTATTTTCAAATGCAGCTGTTCCGTTCAGGTCTTTGGATTGAACCATTAATGCATACTGACTTCCTTCTTCCAATGGAAACAGGTTGAGTGAGCCTATAAACTGAAAATTGGAAGAAGCCAGGTTAGATTTCCTGAAATACAAACCTGCTCCATATTGCAATGCATTTTGCATAGCAGTATTATAATTTACCCCCGGCAATACTTTTACTACATACAAATCATAAACCAAATTAGCACCCTGAAGATTCCCTACAGGTTTTGTCCAACTAATATTCAAATTATTGTTAGGTGTAGGGGTTACTGTTGCGCTGGTGATTGGATTAACAATATTAGGCGGAGTTACATAACCTATATTAAATCCTGCACAGGAAGTACCAAAACCTGATGCGTCATTTACTTGTGTATATGTACCGTTAATATTTTTTACAAAAGCCTTAATACAAAAAGTATAATACCCTTCGGGCATTAAGCCCAACCTTAAAAAACTTGAAAAATTACCTTGTGTAAAATTTGTTTCAACATTCGAAGCATCCAAATAACTCCCATCTAACTGACTACCTTGTAATACAACAGTTTGGCGTGAAGGAACATGAATAGGAATATTTGTATAAACATTTGCTTTGGTACGAATGTATTGTCCTCTGTCGTTTGTAAAACTGCCCTGCAAATAAAGATCAGCGGCTCTATCGCCCAGATTGGTAAATTTGATTACCGACTTATTTTTATAGTCTGATAAATAGGGGGTATAGGGTGGTGCAACTAAAACATTTACAGTAATACTTTGACCTCCGGGGTTAACAATGATTTGGGCAAGTCCTTTGTTCAGCAATAGTAAGAACAGCAACAAAATTTTTATTTTTTTAACTATTTTTTTCATATAAAATAAAATTAAAAACTTGTATTATATCTTATAGAATACATGAGTTGATTTTGATTACCCCCACTATTGTTTTGGTTAGATAAGTAACCGGTATTAAACATAAAAGAATGCTTATGAAAGAAGGTAACTGTTAACGGCACACTGGCAGTTATCGATTTACCTGTAGTAGTATTATTCAGTAAATTAGAAAAATATCCACCCATTAAGCCGATGGAGAAACCTGTTATTATGGCTTTGGAAGGACTTTTTTTATCATTCCCGGTTACAAATGATTTACTGATACTTAAATTATATCCTTTGGTGGCTGTGGTAGTTGAACCTGCAACCGTATTGAAATAATTTAACGTATTACTAATGCTGATATTTGAATGGGAAAACAATAATGCATAGACAAACGTAGCCATAGTTGAATTAAAATTCTGTGTGGTATCAGAGGAGTTAGCATTATTTAAAGTTTGAATGCTTGTTTGCAAATTAATTGTTTGCTTAATATTTTTACCATTAAAAAATAAATGGGGTGAAATAGAGATAGACTGATTTACCTGGCTAATTCTTACTGAATCATATTTAAGTAATGTGCCAGGATTATTTAACTGGGGAATAATTTGCTGAGAAATACCAAAATTTGAATACCCAATATCCAACCCAAAAACAGATGAAGGATTGACACTGACATTTACATTTGCAATATTTTTTTGTGTATTGCTTACAGAAATATTGCCAAGATTATTTTGTTCCACACCTATATCTGTCGAAATATGAAATTTACCTTTAAATGCACTGAAAGCGAAACCTGCCGTTGTTTGTTCAATATCTGTTTGCATATAAAATGCTCCCATTGACTGATAATTAGGATCTACATACCTAAACTTAACATGCACATTACCTGTCTTAAACAGATAATTCATACTTGCTTCTCCGGCAATGGATATTTTTGAAGAAGTGTTGATTGGCTTTAAAAATTTTAGTTTATCCAGTATTCCCCCTGTACTACCAATCGTATCGCTGGTAATATCACTTGTATAAAAACTTGTCGCTGCTTCTACCTTTAAAGCAAGGTGTTTAAAAAAAGTTAGTTGCGATTCAACACTCACGGCCTCATTAGCAGCAGGCCTGAGAGAAGCTGTATCTAATAAAGCTTTTGAAATAGATGTGGAGTCATCTTTCGCTTTCAAAAAAGTAAATTGAATATATGAACCGGAAGAACCATACCCTAATTTAGCAGCATACCCTTTACGTTTATATAAAGTGGCATTGGAATTAAGGTTATTAAACTGAGAAATATCAGTTACAGCTTCATTAAAAGTGCCATACATAAATCCTAACCGTAATTTTCCAGGATTTAATTCTATACCGGCTCCATTCATTTGCTGGCCGGCTAAAGTAAATTGAGAAAACTGAAGGGATTGCCAACCTAAATGTAATGTAATCCATTTATAACCAGGGCTTACACTAAATCTGTTAAAAGGCAAACTGGCATTGGCTGTATTACCCTGACTGCTGAGCATAAAATTAAAAGGCAATGAAAAACTGTAAATATTAATTACAGGATTAAACTGCACATAGTAAACAGAATTGCTCCCAATGGGAGAACTTAAACTGGTATCTTTTGAAATATTGGAATATCCATTATAACCGGCTGATAAACTGGCATGAATTCCAAATGGCTTTGCTTTTAATATAGAAGATATGTCTTGCCCATATACCGTAGAATAAGCAAACAATAATAAAAATAATTGTTTCTTCATTTACTTTTATAGATTTTATGACTTACTTTCTTCCTCCCCAAAATCGTATAAAAAATAAATATAGAAAATAGAATTGGTGCGCTTATCGCATGAATATGTGAAATATTATCCAGTACTAAAACCTCAAATCAATTTATCCTTGAAGGCTTTTACAATAGCTTCTGACCTTGAATGAACTTCTAATTTTTCGTAAATGGAACGTATATATGATCTGACAGTATCTACAGAAATGAAATATTTCTCCGCAATCATTCTATAAGTAAGCCCCTCAACTAAACCACTAAGAATTTCACTTTCCCGCTTATTCAATATAATTTTATCATTCTTTGTCTTTGAAGAATCCTTTATACTTTCAAAAACTTTTCTTGCAATTGAGGGAGTTAAGGTAGAACCGCCTTTATGTATAACCCTTATCGACTCCAGGATGCTTTCCGGTAACGCACTTTTAATTAAATAACCGGAGGCTCCTGCATAAATAGATTCCATTATTTTCTCCACACTATCAATAACAGTCAGCATTAATATATTTATAAAAGGATATTCAGCTTTTATACGTTTGGTACAGGCAATACCATTTTCACCAGGTAAATCTATATCCATTAAAATAACATCCGGTAAGTAATTAACGGAAAATTCTTTAATAGTTTCACAGGAAGAATAATCACCCAGGCAAACAAAATCAGGCGATAATTCAATCAGACTTTTAAGGGCATTCCTCAAAGATTGATTGTCTTCTACTATAATGACTTTTATGGCTCCCATATTATATTTATGAAAGGTATTGGAAATCTGATAACGATACTTGCATATTTATGTGATTTTAACCTCTATTGTAATATGGGTACCTTTTTCTATATAAGATTGAATTCTGATTTGGCCCTTCATTTCATCAACCCTCCTTTGAATATTATTTAATCCGTTACCAAACTTAATTTTATTGAAATCAAAGCCGATACCATCATCTACTATGCTTATTTTTAAATGTTTATTTTCTTTAAGAAAAATTATATATAATTGCTGAGCATTACTATATTTAATTGCATTATTTAAAGATTCCTTAAGAATAAAATACAGGTTTTTTCTTTTAACCATGTCCAGCTTAACATTTAACAATTGCTCATCAATATTAAAAATCACACGTGTCTCCTTAGCTTCTGCAAGTGGTATTACATATTCCTTTATATAAGCTACCAATTTTTCTATTGAATCATTTTCAGGCTTTACAGACCAAATCATATCATTCATGGAAATGATAATGTTTCTTGTTTTATCGCCAATATCCAGTAAGTGACTTTTTGTTTTATTTACATCCTTATCAATTTGCTTCAGCGCTATATCACTATAAATGGATATGCTTGTTAAAGTGCTTCCCATTTCGTCGTGAAAGTCAGCCGCAATTTTTTTCCTGACAGACTCAACTGCATAGATTTGCCGAATTCTATACCTGTAAAAACTATATCCCAAAAAAATTAATGATAATAAAATTGAAAACCTGAACCACCAGGCATTCCAAAATGGCGGATGTATAGTAAAATTTAAAGAGGTTGTATTATTTTTCCCAAATCCCTCTTTATTAAAGGCCTGCACAACAAATACATACTCTCCGGGGGCTAATTGCAAATAATTTGCACTTCTTTGGTCTTGTGTATATACCCATTCCTGACCTGTTCCCAGCAATTTATATCTGAAATTAATACTATTGGGATCAGCAAATTGAAATGCAGTGAAATTAAAATTAATAGAATTCTCAAAATACTTCAAATCAATCGCATCTGTTGTATCTTCAGCTAACCACTTAGAAGGAATATTTTTATTATTTACCGCAACAGCTGATATAATTGGTGTTGAAGGGCTTGCTTGAATACGTTTTAATTGATCTATATAAGTATATCCATCCCGCAATCCTACTATAAGTGTATTATTAAAATAACTTAAGGGCGAAGATGCCTGAATTTTAATAAAAGTAAAATCAGTAATTGCTTTTTTACTTTTACCATCAAATAAGTTATATATAAAAATACCATTATCGGAAGCTATCCAAATATCATTTTTTATATGTAATACAGAATAACACAATGGTGAAATTATATCATCAAATTCATGAATAAATTTAAAAGATTTACTATTTTTTTTAAAAACTGCAATCCCATTTAATGTTGCACATATAATCCGATTATCATCTAACGGGGCAATTTCATTAAAAAAATAGGTTTCCTTTAATCCTGTATTGCTTTCGTTATAAACAATTGCTCTTTTGGTAAGTACATCAAAACTCATTAAACCTCTCCGTGATGCTATCCATAGTATATGGCTATTATCATAAAATCCATTTAATAAATCATGATCAGATTCTTCTTCATTTATATCAGTTCTTAATTCAACCGGTAAAATAGTTGCAGCAGCTTCATTAAACAAAAACAACCCATCATTGGATGTAATATAATATTCATTATTATTTACTTTGACTAAATTTCTAAACGTATAGGAATAATAAAATTTAGTGGGAATGAAAACATTTTTAATATGCTTAATTTTACCCGAAGCATCATTCCATTCTAACAAACCCTTTGAAGTAAGAACAAGCCAATTAGTTTTATCTTTTTGCAACAAATCAATAATCTTATCTTCCTTTATAAAATTAGTCCAGCTTTTTTCAACCTTTTTTGTTTTCCAGTTTATTTTTTGAATCCCCATTTCATCTACAACCATCCACATTTTAAGGCTATCCCATTTATCAATAAGGATCTTTCTAACTGAAAAGTTTCCAGGTTTATTTTTTTGCAGATACCGGAATTGCCATAATTGGGTTATATTATCAACCATACTTATTCCGCTGGAAGTTCCAATCCAGAGCAACCCATTATTATCAAATTTTAGTGCCGTTATTGTATTACTGCTTAAACTAAAAGGATTAGCATCATCGTGGATAAATCCATATTCAACCTTCTTTGTAATTGTGTTAAATATTTTCAGGCCTTTTCCTGAAGTACCAATAATTAAATATTTTTTTTCTTTGTCGGAGGGATTAAAAGCTAAACTATTAATTTTGATACCTGCAAGTTCTTTAATAAGGATTGGCTCCGTATAAATATTTTCCCATAAAAACAGTCCCTTACGGGTACTAATATAGAATTGCTTATCTTTTTTAACGAAAGAAGATATTAATAGAAAATTAGATTGAAAAGTAAATGAATGTTCTGTGTAGCTGTTCTGTAAAATATTATAGATATAATATTTTACCCTGCTGGTAACAAGCAAAATTGAATCATTTATATAATAAGTGCCTTCAGGATCATTAAACCTTTTTAAGGTGGTAATTGATATTTTAAAACTATTTAGATTAAGAAATGCGAGGCCATAATTACAAACAAACCATAATTTTTCTCCCTTCAAAAGAAACGCATAGGCATAACTAATGGGATGCAAACTATCAACAGCTACATATTTAAACTTCTCATTAACCTCATCAAAATAACATAACCCACCATCACTTCCAACCCAAATCCTTCCTTTGAAATCAACTGCAATTGGATCGGTATAGTTAGTTTTAAATCCAGCAGTTCGGTTATTATTTTTATTATAAAATATTGTTTTATACCCATCAAACTTTGCAACTCCGTTTCCGGTAGTCCATACAAATCCATGTTTATCAAAAGCAATATTGTAAATATTTATTGACAAAAAATGGTTATCTCCATTAAAATTATTAAATCTCCAATCCGATATCTCATTTTGTGAAAACACTTTAGTGCCCACAGCAATAAATAAAAAAAGAATAAAATACCACTTACGGATATTTATTTTCTTTTCTCCATTTATAAGAGAATTTATAATAAGATTATATTGTCTTATTGAAGCGGACATCTGATATTTAGTTTAAAAAGCTGCAAAAAATACATTTTAAAATCTTACACCTGCAGTTCAAACTCATTCCTGCTTTAGCTTATTAAATTACAATAATTATTCAATTTACCAATTTCAAACGTGCAAATTCCAATAAACAGACTGCAAAAACAAACTTTAAAATCAGCCAGCTTTTATATCTCAAAACTGTTACTTCAAACGTTTGCAATATGCCAAGTGAAAAAAAATACCTTCATTTTTGAATTTTTCAAATAAGAAACACTATTTTTCGCTTTCACTAATGAAAAAGCTTGCTGCAATACTACTAATGGGCATTTTGCTGATCAACTGGTATGGATACCGGATTGTAGCAGAATATTTTGAAAACAGGGTTGCTGATGAAATGCAGGCAGAGTTGGATAATGATCATTATGCTGAAGCTGATCTGGTAACTATAAAAGTCCCCTTAAGCCTTCCCTATACCAGCAATTATCAGAATTATGAGAAGATGGAAGGAAATATCCAGGTAAATGGAGTGAGTTATCAATATGTAAAAAGAAGGGTCTTTAATGATACACTGGAATTAAAATGTATCCCTAATACGGCTAAAACATCCATCAGGAATGCCAGGGATGAATTCAGTAAACTGGCCAATGATTTTGTTAATCTCTCTGCTTCTAAGAAATCTTCAAATTCTCATAACCATAATTTTAAATTCTCTACCCAGGATTTTACAGATGAACATTCCTTTAACATGCACCATACTGTTCGGATTCCTGACAGAGTAGCCTATCATACCTCTTCGCATGCAACCAGTTCCATGCATATACAGATAATAGAACAGCCTCCGGAAGCTTAATTCATTTTCGTATTTCTTTAGTTTTTCAATTAATTCTCAACCTTAAATTTTTGCTGAAATGAAAAGTTTCATGCTATGCTTTTGCATGATGGCATTGCTGTTTGCCTGTAAACCTAAAACAGATTATAAAGCTTATATACACGATCCGAACTTGTTTTCTGTTACCGTTCACCAACTGAACGATGTGGTGATGGGTAATAATTTTCCACCCATGATTGCTGCCCGTAATTATGCTTATGCTGCTATTGCAGCTTATGAAGTAATAGCTGCGGCTCATCCTGACCAGTACCAATCCCTTGCAGGTCAGCTGCACGGATTAAAACCATTACCTAAACCCATTGCAGGACAGCCTGTTGATTATGAATTAGCAGCCCTGTTAACCTATATTAAAGTGGGGGAAGCGGTTACTTTTCCGGAAGGAAGTATGCAACAATATAAAGACAGTATTTTGGGTGTGGCAAAGGATAAAGGATTACCGGAAGATATACAGAAAGCTTCCCAGCAATTTGCTGACAGTATCAGCCTGCACATCATCAAATGGAGTAAAAAAGACAATTACCTGGAAACAAGAGGTGCTGAGAAATATACAGTCAATGAAAAATTAGCCTGGCGCTGGGTACCTACTCCTCCCATGTATGCTTCTGCTACAGAACCGCATTGGAAAGACATCCGAACGCTGGTATTGGACAGTGCCAATATTTATGCACCACCTGCTCCATTTACATTTAATATCACAGATAAAAACAGTGATTATTACAAACAGGTTATAGCTGTTAAAAATGTTGTGGATAGCCTTACCCCTGAACAAAAGCATATTGCGGAATTCTGGGATGATAATCCGTTTAAAATGAATGTAACCGGGCATATTATGTTTGGCAGTAAGAAATTCTCCCCTTCCGGACATTGGATGAGTGTGGTGGGTATTGCAGCCAAAACTGCTCACGCAGACTATGCAACAACAGTCTATGCTTTTGCTAAAACAGGCATTGCTTTATTTGATGCATTTATAGAATGCTGGTGGGCAAAATATACCTATAATACCATCAGGCCCGAAACAGTGATCAATAAGTATATTGATATGAACTGGAGGCCTTTTTTACAAACGCCTTCTTTTCCGGAATATACTTGTGGCCATTCCACTATTTCAGCATCAGCCGCACAGGCACTGACCAGTGTTTTTGGAGACAACTTTAACTATACCGATAGCACAGAACTTGAATTTGGTATAAAAAGCAGGTCCTACCATTCATTCAGGGAAGCTGCACTGGAAAACACATTGGCCCGTTATTATGGGGGTATTCATTTCCACCCTTCCTGTGTGGTAAGCACAGATATGGGGACTAAAGTGGGCGATTATATAGTTCAAAAACTGAAGATGAAAAAATAACATCTTTTTTAGTCAACAACAATCTCAATCAAGGTCAAAATTTACAACCATGAAAAATATTCGTATACTGCATACTTATGCAGTCTTATTTCTGTGTACATTTTTCTTTTTCAATACACTCTCTGCACAAACCGATCAGGATGCCATTATGATGGCAAAAAACAATTTCTGTACCGGATTAACCTACGATCACAGCAGCTGGAAAGATTATTGGGAAGGAACTTTCAAAAGAAACAATGCAAACCTGGGTACTGTTTCCACCAATAGCTTCAGTGTAATGGGCAATTATGGTATTAAGAGGAATCTTAACCTGTTAGTGGGTCTGCCCTATGTGGAAACCAAAGCTTCTGCGGGTACATTACATGGCATGAAGGGCCTGCAGGATTTATCCCTCTGGCTAAAATGGATGCCCATTGAAAAGAAATTTGGTAAAGGGGTGATTGCTTTATATACCATTGGCGGCGCCTCTATTCCTGCCTCCAATTATACGACTGATTTTTTACCTATGTCAATCGGCTCTGGCAGTAAAACAGTATCCGGCAGGATACTCCTTGATTACCAGCTGGGCCATTTTTTTGTTACCGGAGGTTATACCTACACCCTGAGAAGTGATATTAATATTAGCCGGACAGCTTATTATACCACAGAACTGATCTTAAGCAATAAAGTAAATATGCCGGATATGGATGCTTTAACCTTAAGGACCGGTTACAGAAGCGGCAGGCTGATTGCTGAAGCGGTGATCAGTGATATGAAAACCCTGGGTGGATTTGATATCCGTAAAAACGATATGCCCTTCCCCAGTAATACGATGAATGCTACCTCAATTGCAGCAAATTTTAAATATAATTTTCAGAAAATAGATGGGCTTGCCATAATAGGAGGCGCCAATACAGTGATTGCAGGAAGAAATGTTGGACAAGCTACGGGCTTTGATATCGGTGCATTTTATGTATTTGATTTTTCACCCAAAAGCAAAAAAAAGTAACCTAACCTTTCTTCATTTAAAAATTAACGATCATGAAAAATATTGTCATTTTACTTTTAGTAATTCTATCTGTTACTACCCTAACCATCCTCTCCTGTAATAAAAAAGTTACAGGCGTTACGGATAATTTACCTGCATTAAATCCGCAGAATGAAGACCTGAATGCAGGTGCCTGGAAAACCATTTTATTAAGCCGCCCGGATACATTTGCTGTTCCTGCTCCAGTTGCAGTTACTTCAACAGAATATGTGGCCGAACTGAATGAAATAAAAGGGTATCAGAAAAACTTAACAGGAGATCAGGCAGACAAAATTAGTTACTGGGCTGCCGGTGGTGCACTGAGATGGAATGAAATTATGCGGGGACTGGTGGCTAAATACAACCTGCCGCCTTACCAGAATGCAGATGGCACATACCCCATCCCCAGTTCTGCCAATCCCTTTGCTAATCCTTTATTTCCATTTGCCAATCCGCCTTATGCTGCCAGGGCATATGCGTATATCTGTGCTGCCCAATATGATGCATTAGTTGCCTGCTGGTATTATAAAACGATGTATAACAGGCCCCAGCCATCTAAAGTGGACCCAACTGTTCAGTTAAAAGTTAATCCCACTACCCTTCCTTCCTACCCTTCTGAAGCTGCAGTATTGGCTGGTGTGAATGCAGAAATGATGAAATTCTTATTTCCGGATGAAATTGCCAATATCCAGTCTAAACTGCAGGAACAGGAAAACGCCACCATTATGTCCGGTGCTGCCACCCGCAGCGATATCAATGCAGGGGAATCATTGGGCAGGTCTATAGCAGAAGTATTTATTGCGAGGGGCAGGACAGACAATGCAGGTAAAGCTGTGGGCACCCCAACAGATTGGGCTAATCTGGTTACAACCTGTGAGGCAAGGGGAGAAACCCCTTGGATAAGTTTAGAGTCTCCCAGCCGCCCCCCCATGCTGCCTTTATTCGGTAATGTGGTACCGTTCTTATTTAGTCAGGCAACCTTAGCCACTTTACGCCCTGCAGCACCGCCTTCTACTTCCAGCGACCTGATGAAACAACAAACTGCAGAAGTATATGGGTATATTAAAAATCCTACTGCCGAAAATATCCGCATTGTACAATATTGGGCAGATGGTGTAGGCACTTATACCCCACCGGGCCATTGGAATGCCATTGCAGCACTGGATTTTATTCAGAAGAATTATAGTGAGGTAAGATGGGCCCGTAATTTGGCCTTACTGAATATGAGTCTGATGGATGCAGGTATCGTATGCTGGAATACCAAGTATTTTTATTATAACCCCAGGCCTACTCAAATGAATACAGCCATTAAAACCTTAACGGGTATTCCTAATTTTCCATCCTATATCTCCGGCCATTCTACATTCAGTGGAGCTGCTGCTACAATTCTGGGATATATTATTCCGGAAAAAGCCAGTACCTATACTGATATGGCTAATGAAGCATCCATGTCCAGATTGGTGGGTGGAATTCATTACAGGATTGACTGCAGCACTGGTTTAACAGTTGGAAATAATGTGGGTGCTTATGCTATATTAAGGGCTAAATCTGATGGGGCAGACCAGTAAAATTTTTTAAATAAAAAATAGGAGCTTCCTGAATTACTCCCATTAAAAAAAGCCATTGCAGATCTTTACTGCAATGGCTTTTTTCTTGTCTGGCATTTTTTATGCAAAATATAGCACAGCCCATAAAGCTGAACAGGAAATCAATACCCACAATACCACACCCTGTACCAGTGGTTTAAACCCTACAGATTGTAATACTTTTCTGGATAAACCACAACCAATCAGAAAAAGGGTTAAGGTTAAGCCGCTCCGGGCAATGGCTACCAGGTAAATGCTGATGGATTGTACTACCGGCAGGTAAGTATTGGCAATCATTGCCAGAATAAACAAACCAATGAAATAGGGTATTTTAATCTTGCCACCCCGGTTTTTAAAGATAAAACTGGAAATAAATGCAACGGGAATAATCCACAATGCCCTGGCCAGTTTTACTGTAGTGGCTACTTCCAAAGCCTGGCTACCATATTTACCCGCTGCCCCTACCACAGAACTGGTATCGTGAATGGCAATGGCACACCACAATCCAAATTCTGTCTGTGATAAATGCAACCAATGCCCAATAACCGGGAACAGGAATAACGCAGTGCTGTTTAATATAAAAATGGTACCCAGGGCTACTGAAATCTGTTTTTCTTCTGCTTTAATAATGGGTGAAATAGCCGCAATGGCACTACCCCCGCAAATGGCCGTACCTGCAGATACCAGGTAAGACGTTTTCTTATCAATTTTAAGCAGTTTACCCATAAAAAAACCAATCACCAATGTGGCTACTATAGAAATAATGGTAAATACAATCCCTTCTTTCCCTGCTTGTAAAGCATGGGAAACATTCATGCCAAAACCCAATCCTACCACCGATACCTGTAATAAAATATGCGTGGCTTTATGATTCAGGTGCAGGTAAGGATGGCCAATAAATTGCGCAATAATCAATCCCATTAATAAGGCAATGGGTGGTGAAATAAGGGGGGATAAACAAAAAACAAAAGCCAGCAGGAAGATTAATTCCCTGGTGGTAATACTCCTGTCTAATAACTTTTTTTTATTTTTGCCGGGTGCTTCTCCGCTTTGTGGATGCTCCATATACTTGTTTTAATCCTTCAAAGCTCTCTGATATTCCCAAAGAAAAGAAATGAATAATGATTATCATCAATAACCTGAAGTTATCAGAGAGGGGCTTTTTACCTGCCAACCAGGGGTTAAACCCATATTAAACCCAAGACATACCCATGTTAACCCATGTAAAACATGGTTTAACATGCTTTACATTGTCAATTCATTAGGTGTAATAATACCTTGGGGATTCTTGTTTATCTGGTTGGTATTACTCAATTCAGGTTTTGCCCGGGATTATAGACGGCCACCCCTACTTTGGAATCTGCACATCCATAATACAGGAACCATTGATTACGGAAATAAACCAGTCCTTCCATAAATACCGTTCCATCTGTATATTGCCCGCTTTTCTCAAAACTGGCTTCCGGTTTAAAGAAAGGGGTATCCAGCCTGCCAATAGGTTTAAAAGGATTATTCAGGTCAAACAATACCTGGCCGGCACTATAGGTACCCGCAGTAAAATGGGTATCGCGTTTGTAATCGTTACGGTTTTTTCCATTGTATATGAGTAAAATGCCATTGGGGGTAATAATTGAAGGGGGACCGCATTCTGTAAGATCACTATCAAAAAATCCTTCCCTTGGTTCTATTAAAGACAGCATTTCATTGTCGCGCCCCAAAACAGGTGTCCAGTTAATCAGGTCATCCGAAGTAGCGGCACAAACAGCATGCTCACCCCAGTACATCAGGTATTTACCATTTACTTTGGCAATTACCTGTTTACCATCTTTCAGTTGGGTAACAACAGAACCGGATTTGCATTCGAGGTTCAGAAACCTTCCGTTATAGGCTTTGGCAAATGCAGGCCCATGCTTTTGCCAGTGCAGTAAATCACGCGAAGTAGCCACTCCTAAACGGGGAACTTTTCTGTTCCACATGGTATATAACATTACATAAAGCCCATCTTCCGATACAGCAACACGTGGGTCTTCACAACCTCCCGGCCATTCAAATTCTTTGGCAGCATCTTCTGCAGGATACATTACCGGTTCTTTGCTTACATGCATCCTTATGCCATCTGCAGATACTGCCATGCCAATACGGGAAGTACGCATACCAATACCTGTAGCCGAATTATCTTCCGAACGGAATAAGACCACTATTTTACCGTCTTTAACAACTGCAGCGGGATTAAACACATCACTTTCAGCCCATCTCACCTGGCTTTTATGCATAGGGCAATAAAAGCTTAAAGCAGGATTGCTTTTTAAAATAGGGGTATCTCCTGCCGGGCGGATAAAGGAACCCAATGCCCAAACTGGCAATGAGGTTGCTTTTGAGCTGTTAGCAACTGGATTGTTTACAGAAACCTGGGCAGAAGCAGAAAACAGGCTGGCAGCCAGTAAAAGGCTAAGGAAAAAATGGCGCAAAATCATACTCGTTAAATTATTTCAGTAGAAAGGTAATACAGTTTTTGAAGGTTTATACCCTGTTTCTGCAGGACAATTCCCGGCTGCTTACCATAACAGGACCGAATATAATTTAATTAGGTTTGGGAACAAATTTTAGGTAAAGCAACTTTTTATAATCCCCAACTCCAGTCCTCTCAATTCTGCCAGTCCCTTTAACCTGCCAATACCACTATATCCGGGATAGGTTTTCTTATGTAAATCATCCAGCATCTGGTGACCATGATCCGGCCTTACAGGTACTGATGTTTTATTATGGTGCATAACAGCAAGCAGGGCTTTCATTACAGCGTACATATCTACATCACCATCCAGATGGTCTGCTTCATAAAAATTACCGGCCGCATCTCTGCGGGTACTTCTTAAATGAATAAAATGGATCTGGTTGCCAAAGCGTTCAATTATGCGCACCAGGTCATTGTCTTCCCTTACACCCAGGGAGCCGGTACAGTAACACAATCCATTAACCGGTGAGGGGATACAGTTCAACAGGTCTTCCAGGTCTTTTTCCGTACTTACAATTCTGGGTAGGCCTAATAAGGGATAAGGCGGGTCATCCGGATGAATAGCCATTTTTAGTCCGCAGGCTTCCGCTACCGGCACCACTTCCTGCAGAAAATAAAATAAATGCTGTTTAAGTTTTGCAGCATCGATAGTGGCATAGGTTTTTAATGCTGCCAATATTTGCTCCGGTGTAAACCGTTCTTCACTGCCGGGTAATCCAAGCAATGCATTGGTATATAAGGTTTCTTTTTCCGCCTCTGTTAAGGTTTCAAAACGTTGTATGGCTGTTTCAATTTCAATCCTCGTATAGTCTTTTTCAGCCCCTGGCCTTTGCAAAATAAACAGGTCGAATGCAATAAAAGCTGCTTTTTCAAAACGGAGGGCTTTACTGCCATCTTTTAAAGTGAACGCTATATCAGTGCGCATCCAATCCAGAATAGGCATAAAGTTATAAGTCACCACTTCCAGACCGCAGGCTGCCACATTCCGCAAACTTGTTTTATAATTTTCTATATGCTGCAGGTAATCTCCGTTCTGCTTTTTAATATCCTCACTAACCGGTAAACTTTCTATAACTTTCCATTCCAGTCCGGCTGCTTCAATTATAGATTTCCTGATATTAATTTCTTCAATAGTCCATACAGCCCCCACCGGAATATGGTGTAAAGCAGTAACCACGCCAGTACAGCCTGACTGTAAAATATCTGATAATGACACAGGATCCTTAGGGCCAAACCAGCGCATGGTTTGTTGCATATACATGTTGCAATAATTTATTAGTTAACAAATACATTTTTTCTTCTTCAATCAATACCTGGACAATTACAGCCTGGTTAAAGTCATAAAAAACACATCATTCTGGCGGATAGCAAATTGCTTTTCAAACCTGCCTGATTTACTAATCTCTATTGTTGTTTGTTCTATTGGCTGATTTGAATTTTTTGCTTTAATGTCTTTTACCTGTGCTGGTGTTAATTGAGCAGGTGCACCCAGTTGCAGATAAGTAAAATAAGCATCATTCTTTCCATACCCTGTCTGATAAACATGCAGGAGATATTTTCCGGGCTTTAATCCATTTGCACTGAATTTTACGTAACCTAAGTTTTTGGCTGGCAAATCTCTTTTATAAAATTCCTGGTTATTGACAGAATCACCGGGATGGTCGATGGTAAAATTCCAGACCAATGCCTGCAGATTCCCTTTGTCATCTTTACAAACAATCGCACTGGAATCGGCACATTGTAATTCGGTATTCCCAAGTTTATTTAAATATGTAAATGCATAATATGCTGGTTTTTTGATGTCCTGGTAATTCATTAATCCAAAGCCTCCGTGAAAGGGGGTAGCCCTAGGGCCAGCTTCTTCAAAAATATCAGTAAAAGTCCAGTAAGACATAGCGTTTACAGCAGAAGCAGCCCATTTGATTGTATTTAAAATATAGGCAGCTTCATGGTAATTATCATGAATAGGATCACTGGGTGTATAAGAAGCACTCCATTCCGTATAATGCAAGGCTAAGCCAGGAAGTGCTGAATGCAGAATCTGGTCTTTTGAATGGCGCATATTATCTGCAATATGATTTCGATCGGTACTGAGTACTGTACCTACATTGCCACTCACATCTAAAAAGCCCTGCTTTACTCCGTAATCATGCGTACTGATAAAATCAATAGGCAACTTATTATTAACACAAAAGCCAATCATTTCGGGTATCCAGGCATTTCCTGCAGTAGCAGGCCCGCCCACACGATATTTTGTGGATACACTTTTAATAGCCAGTGCTGTTTCCTGATACAGTTTAAAATAGTCCTGTTGGGTACCGGTAAAAAAACCACCTTTCAGGTTGGGTTCATTCCATACTTCAAAATACCAGCTGGCAACTTCTTTTTCACCATAACGTTCTGTCCAGTGTTTGGTTAAAGCTTTGATCAGTCCATCCCATTTCTGATAGTCCTTCGGCGGTGTTACATTACCCTTCCACCAAAAAATAGTATTACTGCCACTGGCCAGAGCACCGGGCATAAAGCCAAGTTCAACAAAAGGCTTCATTTTAATAGACAACAGAAAATCGAATAGTTCATCAATATATTGCCAGTTATAAATAGGATTTCCAGATTTATCTTCAAAATAAACGCCCATATCATCCGACAATAAGCCATGAAAGCGGATATAACTGAACCCACATTCCTCATGAGCAATTTTCAACTGTCGTTGCCAGTCTGCCCGTAACCCCTCATTAGCCCTGCCGGCACCCACACAGAGATTAATACTCTTTGGAAGTTCCCCTTTAACCTTTTGCATGTTAATGGTAATAACCCTGGTATCTGTTGATGATTGTGCTATTACCTGCTCTACAGATATATATATTAAACTTAGAAAGATCAAAAATCCTGTTTTCATAATTACCAGTATGAATTGATTATAAAATATCTGGTTGCATGTTATCTTTCAGCAATCCCATTATCTAAATATTGTGCCTTTGTAAAGTATGCAGCCATTGCTGATAGAGTTCCTGATAGAGTGAACAATTTACCGGTTCAATACAGGCATTACTTTGCTGTACGGTACAGGCTTCTTCAGCAGAGGCATAATAATGTATGCCAATACCGGCACCTTTGGCAGCACCAGCACTTCCATCCGCATCATACAATTCTACAGGCACGCCAATTACATTTACAAATGCTTCTGTAAATACTTTACTCAAAAACATATTTGCTTTTCCTGCACGTATCCTTAGAGGCTGCATTCCGTTTGATTGCATAATATCGAAACCATATTTAAATGCAAAAGCGATGCCTTCCTGTGCTGCTTTAAAAAAGTGAGGGGCAGTATGTTTATTCAGGTCAATATTCTCAAAATGGGCACCAACTATTTTATTATTAAAGATCCTTTCTGCACCATTGCCAAAAGGTAAAATATGCAAACCATCACTTCCGGCATTAATGGAAGATGCCTGCTGGTCAAATTCCTTATAGGTAAGCTGAGGACCAGCTAATTGCTTTACATAGCGGTTCATAATGCCTGTTCCGTTAATACATAAGAGCACGCCAGTTCTGATTGTTTCAGGACTATGATTGACATGTGCAAAGCTGTTTAACCTGGATTGCTGATCAAATACCAGTTGATCTGCCACACCATAAATAACGCCGGAAGTACCGGCTGTTGCTGCTACTTCCCCGGCATTTAACACATTTAAGGAAAGTGCATTATTAGGCTGGTCGCCCGCTTTGTAGGTAACGGGTATGCCTGCTGTTAATCCCAGTTCTGCCGCTACTTTTCCGGAAACCTTTCCATGTTCACTGAATACTTCCTGAACGGTGGGGAACAGTTGCGGATCAAATCCAAAATAATCCAGTACATCCTTAGCAATGGAATGGGTTGTAAAATCCCAGAATATACCTTCCGATAAAGCAGATGCAGTAGTGGTAGCTGTATCAGTTAACCGGTATGCAATAAAATCTCCGGGTAATAATATTTTATCAATTTTACCATACAGTTCCGGTTCATGCTCTTTTACCCAGGCTAATTTTGCAGCAGTAAAATTACCGGGTGAATTTAACAGGTGTGTTAAACATTTCGCCTTTCCAATTTTTTCAAAAGCAGCATCTCCATAGGGTACCGCACGGCTATCGCACCAAATGATACTATTTCGTAAGGTTTTTCCTTCTTTATCCACCAGTACCAATCCATGCATCTGATATGCAATACCAATAGCACTGATAGCAGCAGGGTTATATTTGCCGCCTGCATTCGCTTTTTTAATGGCAGCCTGTACATCATTCCACCATTGATCAGGTGATTGCTCAGCCCATCCTGTTTGCAGCGAAATAATTTCTGATTCAGTTTCAGGATATTGAACTGTTTCAATAATTTTTTGTGTTGCCGCTTCTATAACAGATACTTTAATGGATGAAGTACCCACATCTATTCCTAATAATAACATATGGAAGGTTTTTACATTTTTATAATACTTTACCTGAAGTTACCAGCTATTTAGATTGTACTGAAATTTGAGATACCGACAACCCTTCTGAAACTGCCGTTACTTTAATTATACCAGGCTTTTTGGATAATGACCGAACGATTGCCAATGCCAAACCATTAAACACAGAACGCTCTTTTGATGCAAAGGAAACAAGATTAGCTGGATCTCCATTATCTGTTGCAATAATTTCACCTGGTCCGGAAATTGTAAATTGTATATGGTTTGCAGCGTTAGGTACAAATTGATTATTAGAATCCCGGATACTCAGGGTAATAAAGGATAGATCATTCCCATCTGCAGTGATAACTTTTCTGTCTGCTGTAAGTTGCAGAAAAGCAGATTTGCCAGCTGTTTTCATTGTTTCAGTTGCCCATTGCTTACCGTTTTTATAAGCAACCACTTTTAATTCTCCAGGCTGATATATTACACTATCCCAGCGTAACCTATATTCATAGGCTAACTTCTTTTTTCTTCCTAAAGATTTATTATTCAAAAACAGTTCTGCTTCATCACCGGAAGTATATACATGAACAGGGGTTATTTTTCCAATTCTGTCGGGCCATGTCCAGTGTGGCAAAATATGGGCAATAGGTACATCCTGGCGCCAGCGTGACTGGTATAAATAAAACCGGTCTTTCTTAAATCCTGCCAAATCAATGATGCCTGAATAAGAACTGCGGGCTGTATAATAAGGAGTAGGTTCGCCTAAATAATCCCAGCCAGACCATACAAATTCTCCTGCCACAAATGGGTGCTGGTCCTGCGTCAAAAATACTTTATCAGGCGATGCACCGAAAGCTGCAGTATATAAATCGTATGCACTTACATATTTATGAACTGGATCTCCGCCGGTAGTATCACTCACCGGTGCGCTGTTGCCGTTATAAACAGGAAAAATATAAGTTCCCCGCGTGCTTAATGCAGAAGAAGTTTCACTGCTTTGGATCATCTTGCCCGGAAATATCCGTTGAAAAGCCGGATATTGCGGTTCAGTTTTTATACCTTTTAACATGGAATAAGCTGGAGCATCCCTGATCCCTTCTCCCTGGTAATTGAGGCTTAACACATCCATTACTTTTGGAAATAGCATAAACGGTTTTGCAAAATTCATGGATGCTGTTGACGGCCTGGTACTGTCTTCTTCCTTGACAATATCATGTAATTTTTTGGCTAATACAGCACCTTCTTCAGCAGTATATTGTTCCCCTACTTCATTTCCAAAACTCCATTCAATAACAGAAGGATGATTTCTGTCCCTTCTGATAAAAGAACGGATATCAGGTTCATACCAGTCAGCAAAAATTAAATGAAAATCAAGCGGTGTTTTTCCTTTTTCCCAGCAATCATAAATTTCATCAATTACCAAAAAACCCATTCGGTCTGTTAATTCCAGTAATTCCGGTGCCGGCGGATTATGAGCCAGGCGAATAGCATTACATCCCATATCACGCAATATTTCCAATTGCCTTTCTGCAGCTCTTGCATTGAATGCCGCACCAAGTGCCCCAAGATCATGATGCTGGTTAACCCCCTGAATATGTACCGCTTCACCGTTAACTAGTATTCCTTTTACGGGATTAAATTCCAGTGTTCTTATTCCAAACTGTGTTTTGTACAGATCTATTATTTTACCATTGGCATACAGTTTTGTTACTGCTATATACAATTTGGTTTTTTGTGCAGGAGCTGGTCCCCACCATAACGGATGAGGAATAAGCGTTTCATTCTGAACCGTTTTTTTTTCACCAGCTTTTATGATTAATATAACTGGAGAAAAAGAAGCAACTTTATTAGCGGTGATTACATATTTACTGTTCAGCAAAAAAATATCAGTTACAACCTGAATAGTTTTATCTGTTACCGCTTTATTTTCTATTTGAACGGAAAGATTAACAGTGGCAGAAGTTGAATCCTTTTTTTTCGTTTGTATACATGTACCCCATTGCGCTACATGTACCGGATTTACTTTGGTAATCCATACATTTCTGTATATCCCTCCACCGGGATACCAGCGGGAAGAGTTGGCAGGATTATCTAACCGTATGGCAAGCTGGTTATCTGCACCCGGTTTAATAAAAGGAGTAAGGTCTAGTCTGAAAGAATTATATCCATAAGGCCACCCGCCTACAAGGTTACCATTCAACCATATCATTGCATAAGACATAGCTCCGTCTATATCCAGATAAATAGACTTCCCATTATCAGATAATGGTATATCTATTTTTCTGCGATACCATGCAACTCCCTGAACAGGTAATCTGCCCATCCCTCCACCTACAATGGCATTTTCCTCTGAATAAAATGGCCCTTTAATAGCCCAATCATGCGGTAAGTTTACTTTTTCCCATTCAGTATCATTGAAATGGTTTTGAACAAAAGGAAAATCAGATCCAGGATTACCCGGAGGGCGCTGATGCCACATAGAAGGATCTTTGATAAAATCATTAGCTGTAGGCAGTATCCAGTTCTTTAAAGTATACGCTGAAGATTTAACTGCACCCGATAAAGTAGCTCTGGTATCTGCTACAATATTATCGTTATGATTGGATATTACAGGCCGTTCATCATAGATTAATTTATCCGGCTCTCCGGTATATTTAAAAAACTTCCAGCCTTTATTGATGTTAATACGCTCTCTGCAAGGTGTTTCCGTTTGCTTTATTTTTATATTTGCAAATAAACTGGTAGTAAAAATGTTTTGTAACAGCATACAATTAATCAGCAAATATAAAAACCTGCTCAGGTTAATTAAACGGTAAGAAACAATCCTTGAAGTGTCCGGCACTGGCATATTTTTTATACTTTTTAAATTAATTCTAAATATGATTGAAAAAATCTGATACCCTTATTTTGTTTACTGCTTTACAAATAAAAATGAAAAGGGACGCTATACATAGCATCCCTTTTTCTTAACACTAAATAAATCGGTTAATGATATTTTCCAGATACTCCTGCCTGCCACTGGTAACTTTTGGTTCACCATGTTCTACGGCATAAGCCCTTAAATCTTCCAATTCCAATTTTCCTTCTTCAAATTCTTTTCCTTTACCTGTGTCATAAGAGGCATAACGCTCACAGCGTATTTTTTTATAATCAGATTCTTGCAGTATTGTATCAGCAACAATTAATGCACGGGCAAAAGTATCTATCCCGCCAATATGCGCATGAAACAAATCCGCAACATCTGTAGAGTTTCTTCTACGCTTTGCATCAAAATTAATACCACCTCCCTTGAAACCGCCAGCTTCTATAATAATCAGCATCGCTTCTGTTAATTCGTTGATATTATTTGGAAACTGATCTGTATCCCATCCGTTTTGATAATCACCCCGGTTGGCATCCATACTTCCCAATAAACCAGCATCTACTGCAGTTTGTAATTCATGCTGAAAAGTATGTCCTGCCAGGGTAGCATGATTTACCTCAATATTTAGTTTAAAATCGTTCTGCAAATCATACTGACGAAGAAAACCTATTACCGTTTCACTGTCATAATCATATTGATGTTTGGTGGGTTCACATGGTTTGGGTTCTATAAAAAATGTTCCTTTAAACCCATTCTTTCTTGCATAGTCTTTTGCAGTGTGTAAGAACTTTGCCAGATGTTCCTTTTCCCGCTTCATATTGGTATTCAGTAATGTCATATACCCCTCTCGCCCACCCCAGAAAACATAATTTTCACCTTTTAATGCAATCGTTGCATCCAATGCAGCTTTCACCTGTGATGCAGCATGTGTAAGTACATGAAAATCGGGATTAGTGGAAGCGCCATTCATGTATCTTCGGTTACTGAAAACATTGGCAGTACCCCATAATAATTTCACACCGCTTACATCTTGTTTTTGCTTTAAATATGCTGTTAAAGTTTGTAAACGCCTGTCGTTTTCATTGATATCATTGGTATAATCCACTACATCCACATCATGAAAACAATAATAAGGTAATCCCAATTTTGTAATGAATTCAAAAGCAGCATCAGCTTTATCTTTTGCTCTTGCAATTGCATCTGCAGATTCATTCCATGGATAAATCTGAGTGGGTTCGCCAAAAGGGTCACTTCCATTACCTACAAATGAATGCCAATAGGCAACTGCAAATCGCAACCATTCTTTCATGGTTTTACCAGCTACTGATTTATTTTCATCATACCAACGATATGCTAAAGGATTATCTGTCTTTGCACCTTCATATTGAATTTTTGAAATTCCTTTAAAGAATTCTTTTTCTCCGCTTAAGACTGACATAATTTTTCTATTTTCTCAGTTAAATTAAATACGCGCTCCTATTAATCATTTATGTATCAGTACCTTTAGTAACCATATTGAATTTAAACTTATTATAAAATAAACTGCTAAAAAGTATTCACCTTTAAAAAAAACAACAGGGAATATTCCCCGGCAGGGTTATTAACGAACGCCTGTTTAAAATTATTTATACTTTTTTTTAATAACATCAAGACAGAAGAAAAATATTATTATTTTCCTACTGTCTTGATGTTAGTTCAAATTTATTAATATCCAGGATTCTGGTAAGATGCTTTTAATGAATCACTCATCAGCATAGCATCAAGCTGTCCTTGTGGTATTGGGCGAATGTAATATGTAACAGGAATTGTACGGTTAACTGTTACTTGTGTACGGTCTGTCCATGCTGTTCCACAAATTGTGTATGGAGTGCCATACTGTCCCCAGGTTTGAGTACGAACCAAATCATACCAGCGGTAACCTTCACCAAAGTATTCCCGGCTACGTTCTGCTAAAATGAAATTAATATCGACTGTAGCAGGTGTGGCAGCGATCATAGCAGCACTGTTATTTACAGCATAAGCTGTATTTCCTGCATGACTCCATCTCCAGGTACCTGCACGTGCGCGAATTATATTAATTAAACCTCTTGCTGTACCATCATTTGCATAAGTTCCGGTTACTGCGGTTGTTGCAGCTCCTTTTACAGCTGCTTCAGCAGCAATAAAGAACAGTTCAGAAAATTTAGCAATATTCCACGGACGTGTACTTCCTGCATTAGGATTTCCCAATCCTGTACCATTATCTGTACGGTATGGTCCTAGTTTCCAGTTACCAGGATACTTAATTCTGCTGATTGCACTTGGTTCTATTACATAATCAGCCCTGCCAGGTAATACACCGGCTCCAATTGCGCTTTTATATACAGAATTAGAATAATCAACCAGGCCTGCTGTAGTATCGTTATTCAGGAAAGTTAATACCGGACTTCCTTCAGTAATAGGTAATGCATTTGCATTATAATAAGTGGTTTGTGGTAATCCAGCTTCAGCCATATTAGAACGATACACAGTTGTAAAAGTAGCATCGTAACGGCTGTCATTTGTTTTATCAGCAAATGTATTTTTAAATACACCTATTGGAGGACATATTTCGGTCCACGGGCGGCCAAGGTCTTGAACAGATGCACGCTGAACTGTATTTGCAGTACTGGTCCAGGCAGCTGTTTTAGCACTGGAAATACCTGTATAGTTAAACTGTTCCATCCAACCTGCAAAATTATCAGGAGAACCACCACTGGAATAAGAAGTACTAGTAAGACCACCATATTGAGTGGATAAGCTATGGTCTGCATAGAAAAGCACTTCCTTATTACGGTCATTTGTGGCTACGTTAAGATCATAGAATGTTGCCATTAAACCGAAGGGGCCTGGATTCTGAATAGCAGCTGTTGCCACATTATATGCCTGCTGATAATACCATTGTGCATTATGACCATTAGGATCAGTCCTGGCACAGGTAGGATAAGTAGGAATATTATTAGGATTTTCTAACCACCATCCGTATGTTAAATAAGCTTTTGCGAGATAAAGGCTTGCTAGTGTTTTGGTAACACCACCTGTTACACGGCCTGTTGCAGGTAAATTGGCAATGGCAGTGTCTAAGTCTGGAAATATTGCCTTGGTATACACATCTGGAACTGTGTTACGCGAAGATGTACGAACGGCTGAAGTATTGAACTTCAAAATACCGGAGCCCATATCCAGTGGCACGCCGCCAAAAGTTTGCACCAGCATAAAATAATCGAATGCACGAAAGAATCTGGCTTCAGCAATCAAGGAACTGGATACACCTGCTGCTGTACCATATTGGATAACACCACTTGCTGTATTGATAGTAGGGAATATGGCATTCCATAATACGTCTGAACGGCTGGAAGTTCCTGTAACCTGCCCTACACCTGACAAATCTAAATCCTTAAAATTCTGATCTGCATTCTGGCCATAGGTGGATTCATCTGTACCAACCTGACAGGCATCCAGATAATATCCGTTTCCATAGAAGTTACGCAAATTAGCGTAGAGTGCTGTTATCCCTCCAGTTACCCCGTTTACTGTTGAGAAGTAAACCGGAGTATAAGTACTTTGTGGTGTTTCATTCAACACCTTAGAGCATCCTGCCAGGAAGAACACTATCAGTACTGATCCCATGAGATGTTTAATATGTATATGTTTCATATTATTTTTTATTTAAAATGTTAAATTACAACCAATGATAAAGTTTTTTGTTGATGGTGTATTAGAACCTACAACAAGCATTCGATATGGGTAATTGGTTACTGCCTGATTTTGGGTACCATAAGAGTTTGTTTCCGGATCCTGACCAGATTCTTTGTGGTAAGGAGAGAACAACACCAAAGGATTTTGTGCGGTAATATAAACACGCATTCTGTCAGCCCCTGCAGCTTTCATCCATTTTGGGTTGAAATTGTAGCCGAGTGATATAGTGCGTATTTTTAAATAAGAAGCATCAAAATAGCCCAATGTAGTACCATATTTAGGATTATTACTATTGATGATACCTGCAGGGTTTGGATATTTAGCATTAGTATTTGTTGGGGTCCAGTAATCAATTTTTACATTTTCTCTACGTCCACTTTCCATATTATAATATCCTGTGGCACCGTATAATGTACTGATAAGTGTTCCACCACTTTTAAATGCTCCTACAATACTAAGGTCAAATCCTTTATAGGTTACACGGGTATTAAATCCACCTTCAAATTTTGGTTGCATATCCAGAATCTGCCTGTCAGCAGCTCCAATAGCTCTTGTAGGTGAACCATTACTATTATATGTACCAGTGTATTTAACCTTAATCATACCTGCATTTCCACCTGGTTCATATGTCTGTAAATATTGATAGTCTTTATCAGTTGTCTGCCAAAGACCTATCTTCTGATAATCATAAATCGCATCAATTGGATGACCAACAAACCACCAGTTGTTTACATCCTGAGTTGCTCCGGAAGCAAGTGAAAGTAATTTGTTGTGATTGGAATATACATTAATACCGGCATCCCATGTCCATCCATTTTTATTTTCCAGAATTGTACCATTTAAAGCTAGTTCAAATCCTTTATTTTGTGTATTGCCTATATTTTGCAACACTGAGCCTACACCGGCTGTAGCAGGCAAGCTTACACTTTGCAAAACATCATTGGTTTTTTGAGAATAATATTCGATAGTACCAGACAGGCGATTTTTAAGAATAGAAAAGTCTACACCATAGTTCCAGGTCTTGGAATATTCCCATCCTAAACTTGGATTGGGTAGTAAGGACACATTATAGCCGGTAGTATTGGTTGTACCAAAATTATAACCAACTGGTGTTAATGTACCCAATGTTTGGTATGGATTAACAGATTGATTTGAAGTTTCTCCATAACCAATACGCACTTTTAAATTATCAATCGCTTTTACATTTTGCATAAACGATTCCTTAGCAATATTCCAACCAGCTGATACTGCAGGATAGTTATGCCATTGGTGCCCTGGTGCCAGTACTGAAGCTGCATCAGAACGAACAGCTGCACTAATCATATAACGGTCGTTATAAGAATACATAACACGACCCATATAAGAGACCAAACCTCTTTTCCAAGCAGATTGATTATTCGGATTTACCGTAATTTGTCCGTTTGGATCTGTTACTGCGCCCATATTGTAGAACTGGAAAGCATCGTTTTGTATACCGGTTGCATTGATAGTTGAATACCAATAAGCTGTTTGCTCTGAAGAAGCTAAAGCAGTTGCACTAATCTTGTGTTTTCCTGCAATTGTCTTTTCATAAGTCAAGAGGTTTTCAATTGCCCAGTTTGTGGTATTGGAATTGCTGATGGTAGCACTTGAAATAGTGGTTGCAGAAGAACTGTTAAACCCATATCCGGTATAACCTCCATAATTACTCTGACGGTAATTCAATCCAATATTAGCACGGTACTTCAAACCTGGCACACCAGGAACTTTTAGTTCTCCATAAATATTATTATAAGAATTAAAAGCTCTGGTCAAATCCACAAATTGATTACCTAAAGCATTGAGAGACTGTTTTGTATATACCCAGTTTTCATCCATGGTCATCTTTACAGTTCTTTTAAGGGAACCATCAGCATTATAAGGATTAGAAATTGGTGTAGTGCTCAATGCAGTTCCTGCATTTAAGGTAGCCCCATTAGTAATACCATAGCTGTTATTAGTTGTAAAACCAATACGAACAAATTTCCCTATTTCCTGATCTATTGCAGAATGTAAAGAATAACGGGTATAATATTGCCCGGGAATTACAGCCTGGTCTTTATAATAGCTTCCGCCAATTTGATAACTGCCTTTTTCTGTTCCACCGGTTACACTTAAATCATTGCTTGTAACATAACCTGTTTGGTAGAGCAGGTCTTGCCAATCAGTATTTGTTTTTCCCGTAGTATCTTCATCTGCTCCAGGGCTTGTTCTATACAAGTTGGCAGTCTGACGTAATTTCCAAAAATCAGCACCATTCATCATGGGGTATTTAATGGCATTTTTAATACCATAATAACCATTATAAGTGATATGAGGTTTAGCACCTTGCCGGCCCTTATTAGTTGTTACTAAAATAACGCCATTAGCACCGCGAGAACCATAAATAGCAGTTGCAGAAGCATCTTTCAATATATCTATGCTTTTTATTTCACCAGGATCGATATCTCCGATACTACCTGGAAAAGGAATGCCATCCAACACTACCAGAGCATCATTGCTGGCATTGAGGGACCGGGTACCGCGAATCCGGATTTGCATGGTTGATCCTGGTCTACTATCGGTTTGAGAGATTTCAACACCAGCAACACGTCCCTGCAAAGCTTGGGATATATTGGCAGATGGAATTTCGTTCAGCTTATCTCCGCTAATGGTTGCAACAGATCCTGTTACCGCCTCTTTGCGTTGCGTACCATAACCTATTACTACAACGCTACCTAATTCAGTTACAAATTGTGTTAACGTAACATTGGCTGTTTTAGCATCTGCGGCAACAACTATTTCCTTTGCTGTATAACCCGTTGCAGAAACAACAAGCTTCTGATTTGCAGGAACACTGATAGTGAATGTTCCAAGATCGGTACAAGTTACACCTGAAGTGGTACCTTTAACTCTTACAGATGCTCCAGGAATTGGTTTTCCGGTTTCATCTTTTACAGTACCTTTTATTTGCACATTTTTTTGCGCAACTAAAAGCGTATTAAAACAAAATATCAGGACAAAAGCAAATAATGCCTTTATCAATATTTTTGGCGACACCCTTTTGGGGAATTTAGAAATTAACATAAACATTTAGTTTTAGTGTGAGCATATTTTAGATTGTTTAAAATTCTATTTGATATTTCATGGATAAACTATCCGGAAAAGAATCTGGGAATCGGTGTTATATAATAATCCGTGAGATCATTGTGAATGATCAACCATGTGAATGATAAGATTTTTTGTAGCATCTCGCAATCGATTTAGTAGTTAGGCAAACAGCAAATTGAGACTTTCGATGTCAAATATAGATATTTTTTTGAAAAATGTAAGCGTTTACAATTTTTTTTAAAAAAAACTTTTACTTGCTTCAAAAGGTTTCAAAAAAGTTGGTATTATTTAAATTTAATTGTGTCTAATTATATAAATAACATACAATTACTATTATAGAAGCAGATTTTGGTTTCTGGTAATTAATTATTTAGAACTTTAAAATCAACTTGTAACATTCTATTCCTAAAATGCTATTAAGATATTAATTATCAGTTATTTAGATTTATTTTGCCTTAAAAAATTTATTAGAACTGATATTTTAAAGAATAGGTGTTCCAATTCTTTAATACCCATATTTGGGTCTTGTAAGGATTCAATTGAAATTATTATCGTTAAAAATGGGATAAATATTTTTATTAAAGAATTGCAGAAAAAGAATGTTTAACTCCAATTATCCTTTTAAAATAAGAGCTAAGTATGTGATTATTAATGTAAACGGTTGCAAATTATAACATTACTTCATTTCAGTTTATACCTTTTTTATGTTCATTCTGACTTACCTTAATAAATTCTGCAACTTCTGATAAGGGAGCTACCCAAATATCTTTTTCTTGTTGTTTAAGATAATGAAGAAGCTGGCTATGTGCAGTTAAAGAAACATTTAAAGTATGTTCACCCCCAACACCATGAAATAAAAAAACCAGTAAAGTATGTGTTGCCATGGCCTGTTTGACTAATGTAATCAGCTGATCACCTGTTTGATTGTTAACCGGATAACAGCCGATATTATACAAATCAATGTTATTTATAGGGAGCATTTCAGGCGTTACCCCTCTTGCAGCAATAAATTCATTTTTCAATTGATCCAGATAAAGTGTATCATGAATTTTTGTATCCCCACAGGGATAAGCAAATGTTCTTGTGGATTTACCATCTATTGCTTTTAACTGGTTATTCATGGCCCTTATTTCATTTACCATTCTACGAACGGTATAATGATTCAAATCATAATCATAAGTCACGAATTCTCTCCCAGCTCTTCCACCCTCGCAGGGATGCCAGATTGTATGATTGGCCAGTTCATGCCCTTCTGCTGCAGCTTTTCTCCATTGTATTATTTGATCTTTTAAACCATTAAAATAATCAGAAATATAAAAAGTTCCTTTTAACCCCACTGAATCCAGGGCTGGTATTACATTTTTTAAATGAACATTTAATGCATCATCATAAGTCAGTACAACAGCACATTTTTTGGTATGCCAGCTGGTGTAAGACTGTGCTGATACATGATATATAAGAAATGAATACATTAAAAGGAGAATAATATTTTTCATATTGTAAATTAAGTATTGAATAAGGGATTTAAAACAACAGGTATTCCCTTCAAATTTGAATCAATGATTATTTAAAAGCTTTGTAGCCCAGGGGATGAAATATTTAAAATTAGGTGCATCCGTATGGCCCCCATCATGTTGTCGCCAGGCAAGTGTCCCATCCAGCATACTCGTATTGAAGGGTGGCATTTTTTCAGTAAGATAATCATTGGATACACCTAGATCTTTTACCCCTAACAGCTTATAAACTGCACCCGCTGCAATAACTGCCATATAACTTCCTCTGTGATCCAGCCAGTTGGCATCTCCTTTCCCCGGAATCCCATAACTGATAAATGTTGGTCGTGGTGCACAAAGTGCAATTAATTCATGCGCATCTACAGACAAATCACAACCTGTTTTTGAACCATATTTTGAATCAGAAGCTCCGTATTTCAAAAAGTTCCCAGCCATCCAGTAATACTCACCTCCAGTAAGACTTTCTACTGCTTCTCCAAATACCCTACGCTGAAGCGTTGCCCCTCCTTTACCTGATGAACCTATTAATCCAACTGCAAACCGCTGTTCAAATGCAAGGGTAACCAAAGCTGCTTTACCATAACGGGATACTCCTTCAATTCCAACTTTCTTAGCATCCACCAAATTGTCTGATTCCAGATAATCCAAGGCACGGGCAGCACCCCAGGACCATGCACGCAATGCTCCCCAATCATCGGGCTTCCGAGGTTGGCCTTTGTTCACCAGTCCGATAATGCCCCTTGTTAACCCTGCACCATTGTCTGCCTGTATGCTATTCGGATCAATAGTAACATAACCCCAGTTTGCTGCCAATAACTGTTCTGTTGGAGAAAGATTTTCTACTGCCGGTAGTACTAAGAAATTTGGTCCAGCTAATCTGGTAATTGGATTATAAACTGGATACTTTTCAAATATGGCTTTCAATGAAGTATCGTACTTTATCATCATCTCCTTAAAAACTGTATTCAGCTTTTCCATTTCTGCAGGGGAAGGTTGCACCGGTGAAGGAAAAGATGGAAAACCAAACATCATTAATACCGGAACATTGCCTTTAATATTTAGGGGTAATACTTCAATCATTTTAATATCTACATTTATTAATGGATATTCGCTGTTATCAACATGACCTATTAATTGCTTAACAATAGCAGGAGTTCGGCCAATCAACTCCACTTCGTTAACTTTTACCGTCCAAGTTACTTTGGGTAGTTTTTCAGGAAGCTTACCAAACATTTCCTGTTCCAGATCTTTTGCAATTTCCGGGCGTCGTATTTTCCACCATATTTCAGGTGTAGTTACTTTAATGTTCTTTTTGGTGGTTAGTATATCTGGCAAGAGGGGGCAAGGATTTGCTAATGATTCTTCATAATTAGCATGATTAGATGCCATTGCATCTCCACTGGGGCCGGGTCTTAACTGCTTTATACCCAATTGCTGCATCATGTTATCATGATCTTGCTGGGTGGTAAATGTTACAAGGCGCGGATATTTACTGCTATCAATTCCTGAAGATTGAGCTTGGCTTGCATTTATTACTATTGCAAATACTATAAGCCAATATATTTTTTTCATGGACTTGAATTATAGGTTAAACTTAAATAAGAAAAACATTGAAGTATATAACTGTATCTGAGATTATTATTTCAATTCCAATACAACTACTGAAAATGGCGGCAACTTGGCCGTAAGGATATTTCCATCAATTTTAGTATCAGTAAATACTTCCGGTTTAATTTTATCCGGAACATCGAACGAATTATAATCCTGCAAATTTTTTGCACTAAGAATCAGGCCTTTTATATTATGTGTGGAAAAATCACCTAATTCAATCTTTATTTCCTGACCTTTTTTTGCATCAATGTTCACTAAAGAAATATGTATATAACCATTTTTGTCTTTTGACGCTGATGCTGAAATTGCTTTTAACTTTTTATCGCCCAATATATACTCATTACTCTGAACAGTAACAGGAAGCATTAAAGCATTTTGATGAACATTGTACATCTCCATAACGTGGTAAGTTGGAGTTAGTACAATTTTTTCTTTGTTAGTAAGAATAACTGACTGCAGTACATTCACACATTGCGCCAGATTTGCCATTCTTACCCGGTCGCAATGATTGTGGAACATATTGAGTGTAATTCCCGCAATCATTGCGTCTCTCATAGTATTTTGCTGAAATAAAAAATCCTTTCTAGTACCTGAATCAGATTCATACCAACCGCCCCATTCATCAACAACCAATGCTATTTTTTTCTGAGGATCATATTTGTCCATTACATCACTGTTCCCTTTAATCATTGTTTCCATTCTATAAGCCTGCTCCATGGTTTTAAAATATTCGGCTTCTGTAAAATTCGTTGATGAGCCTTTATTACTCCAGTCAATAACTGAATAATGATGAATGGAAATGCCTTCAAACATTTTCAAAGGAATATTTTTCATTAATGATTCTGTCCAGTTAAAATCATCTGTACCCGGACCGACCGCAATTCGAAATAAACCTTCGGAATTACTATAACTTGTCATAAAAGTTGCATACCGCTTATACAGGTTCGTGTAATATTCAACAGTCATATGACCGCCACAATCCCAGGATTCATTTCCGATACCCCAATATTTTACATGCCAGGGTTCTTTTATATTACTTTGTTCTCTCAGGTCTGTTATGTAACTACTTCCATTTGCATGATTAACATATTGAACCCACTCTGCTGCTTCCTGAACAGTTCCCCCGCCCATATTTACAGCCAGATAGGGTTCTGCCTTAATCATTTTGCAAAACTCCAGAAATTCATTTGTGCCAAAACTATTGTCCTCCCTCATATTGCCCCATGAAATATTTTCAATAGGCTTTCTTTTGTCCTTTGGACCAATAGCATCATTCCAATGATAATTATCTGCAAAACAACCTCCCGGCCACCGCAACACAGCTACTTTTAATTTTTTTAATGCATTCACCACATCCAGCCTGATGCCGTCTTTATTGGCAATTGTCTTATTTTTTTCACCAACATACAATCCTCCATATATTCCATGACCCAGTTGTTCGGCAAAATGCCCGTAAATATTCTTATTGATGGTATCTTTTGCCTGAGAAATATTGATGCTGATTTTATTTTGAGATTGTGAATGATTTATTGAAAAAAACACAATAACAAAGTATAAAATATATTTTTTCATTTTAAGTTATTGATCTGTTCTGAATGGTGATGCAGGCAAACCCTCTTTGTTATATAAATTTGCCCCATCAGGATTATCGGCCCAGGCATATCTTATATACAATGGATGAATGACTTGCTCATTCCATACAATTATTTTATCACCCTCTATCTTTGCTTTTGCCCAAACAAATTTTTTATCTACTCCTGCAATAGAAAAGTAGTGTAGTTCTTCACCGTCATTAGTAATTAACCCTGAGCCAGTATTGGTAAATGAAAGAATGATTTTGCTTCCATCGATGGTTGAGGAATGATACAAAGGTCCTGAATAGACAATATCTCTTTCCTTGTACGCAATTTTTTCAGCAGCCAGGGCTAATCTATCTCCCACTTCTTTTTTTCTGTCCGGATGGATATCATTCCATTCGCCCAAATCAATGGCAACTGCCATGGCTGTATTGGAAACTGACAATGAGTGTAATTGTGCTTCTCTAAGTTCGGCCCATTGGCTTTCTGAAGGCAGATAATTCATATCCATAAAACCAGGTAACTGCACATATAAAAATGCTGCTTCCGATTCCTTCCATTTATTTCTCCAGTCGTTTATTAATGCTGCCTGCAATTTTTCATACGCTTTCGCCCTGCCCGTATTGGATTCGCCCTGGTACCAAAGAAAGCCTTTACAGGAAAAATTGGTTATAGGTGCTATCATAGCATTATATAATGCAGCAGGTTGATTTTGAGCATTGATGCCCCCGCCAGTAAAACCCTTTGCAGGTGGAAACACTGCACCTACTTTATATTGCCAGTATCCTTTTACATCAATGGTATCTTTTCCTGAAAATAAATAATAAGGTTTATCCGGTACAAAACCTCCTTTGCCTGCATTGTTTTGCACTTTAATTACAATAAGATTTTTGCCTTTCTTTAGTATTCCTGCAGGTACAGTATACCTTCTCTGCGGGTACATATAGGTTGTGTTGCCAATCTGCACTCCATTGATATAAACATTATCGGCATCCACTATTCTGCCCAGAAAAAGCCTGACAGGAATATTAATCATTGCTCTTGGCACTTCAATCTCTTTTCTGTACCAAACAATACCATCTAAATCTTTTACACCCTGGTCTTCCCAATAGCCCGGAACAGTAATTGTATGCCATCCTTTGGGAATATAGCTGGTATCGTACCACTTTTCGGTTAATCCTTTATCTTCCTGTTTTGACCCGGAAAAATTAGCAAATGATCTTCTGTTAAAGCTGTTAATGTAGGCAGTATCTTTATTTTTTTGAATGTTCTTTTCAATGAAATCAAAATCTTTCAAAGCATCTTCACTTATCCATGCTTCTATTGGGCTACCGCCTACACTGGCATTGATCAAACCAATGGGTACCTGATATTTTTCAAATATTTTCTTTGCAAAAAAATAGGCAACAGCTGAAAAATCCAACACATCTTTTGGATTGACTGATTTCCAATTACCCACAGGTAAATCTTCTTGCGGTTTTTGCATATCAGTCAAAGTGGGAATCCAGAAATGCCTTATTGCAGGATTATCTGCACCAGCTATTTCATCAGCATATCTTACACTATGCAATTGCATCTGATGCACCATATTAGATTGCCCCGAACAGATCCATACATCACCAAACAAAATATCTTTTACGGTAATACTATTTGAAGCGGTAAAACTTATTTGATAGGGTCCTCCAGCTTTAGTTGGAGGCAATATCACATTCCATTTTCCATTGGTATCAGCAACTGTTTTGTAAGTCTTATTATTAAATAATATTTTAACTTTCTCATTCTTTGAAGCCCATCCCCAGATTTTCACAGGTATATCTCTTTGCAAAATCATACTGTCTCTGATTAATCTGGGCAGGCGCACCTGTGCAAAAGTTATTGAAGTGCCGGCTAAAAAAACAAAACACAATCCAACAATTTTATACAGTTTCATTTTATTTATTTATAAGGGACAATCGTGATTATTTTTCCATCCTCATCATAATTCAATTCAGTAACTTTTACTGATCTGAGATGAGTTACTCCATCGCTTAAACTGCTATCATGGTAAAATAAATACCATTTGCCTTCAAACTCACAAATGGAATGATGTGAAGTCCAGCCTATCACAGGTTCCAAAATCCTTCCGCCATAAGTAAAGGGTCCATATGGGTTTTCACCTATAGCATAGCACAGAAAATGGGTATCCCCTGTGGAATAAGAAAAATAATATTTACCATTGTACTTGTGCATCCAGGAAGCTTCAAAAAATCTCCTGTCGGTATCTCCCTGTAATAATGGATTGCCCAACTCATCAAGAATCACCACATCCTTCGGTGCTTCTGCAAATTCTAATAAATCATCTGTAAGCTTAGCGACTTTAGCACATAAAGCAGGTTCATTTTCATTGGGTAAAAATGCAAAAGGACTTTCTGCCTGGTCACCATTAAATGTTCCGGCTCTCCAGCGTTGTAATTGCCCCCCCCATATTCCCCCAAAATAAATATAATAACTATCATCCTCATCTTGAAGCACAGCAGGGTCAATCGAAAAACTGTTTGTAATGGCTTCCGGCTGCGGAATAAACGGACCAGTCGGTGTATCACTTACAGCTACTCCAATCCGAAAAATGCCATCATAATCTTTTGCTGGAAAGTATAAATAATATTTACCATTCTTTTCTGCCGCATCAGGAGCCCACATTTGTCGTTCTGCCCATTTCACATCTTTTACATGTAAGGCAACTCCATGATCTGTTGCTATTTCATCAGCAGGGGTATCCATTGATAAGATATGATAATCTTCCATTGCAAAATGGCTACCCAAATCATCAAATGCATCTCCGGCATCTATATCATGTGATGGATAAATATAAATTTTTCCGTTAAATACATGAGCGGAAGGGTCTGCGGTATAAATACTTTTTATTAAAGGTGCAGATATAGGGTTTAATTTTTTTTCTTCTGACATTAGTTTAAATTTTGTATGGTTATACTGGATATTTTTATGGATAGAAAGTAGTTTGTATTAATATGCTTTGCGCCGTTCAGCCAGTTCATCCTGCATCTTAATTTCCATGCTTTTATTTATCTTATAGAAAAACAATAAAATAATTACTAAGACAATGGCAATGGCCGGATAAATACTTGTTGCTAAACGAATGCCCGATATGGCTGATGCACTTTGTGCAATCCATGAAACATTTGCAGGAGGTGCCACATAGCCTGACCATTGCAATAACATACTGCTGATGGCGCCTCCGATGGCTAAACCAACTTTTAATCCAATTACAATACCTGCGAATACAATGGCGGTTGACCTTCTGTTAAATTTCCAGTCTGAATAATCGGCAACATCGGCCATCATTGCCCATGGTACCGGCATGGTAATACCCCAGGAGAAATTAAAGAGTATCTGTAAAATTAAAACCAGCGCAATTCCTGTGGGAGGAACTATATAAAATAAAGCAGCGAAAACAGTGGCCAAAGCTAAACCCAATACAAATACATTTCTTTTCCCAATCCGGCTAACCAGGAGGTTTGAAACTATAATACCTAAAATACTGGCTAACTGTCCAAAAATATTTGTAATCCCAAATACGCTTCCTGCTACATCTGCATTATTACCAGCCATCCCTATTTTTTCAAGCAGGCCAAACGTGCCATGGTTCAGATTACTTAAAAATACTGTCATACTTGAAATGTCAAGATTGTATTGAAAGAAGAAAAGAAGCATACCATTTCGTACAGCCAGAAAAATAAACATCATTACAAAAATCAGGAACATAATCACCCAGGGGCCATTCTTCATTAAGTCAGATATATCCTGCTTAAGTGATTGTTTTTGTTCAGGATTGGGTTTAACCCTTTCTTTTGTCCAGGAAAATGTAGCAATGAAAAATAAGACTGCCAGTGCACTGAAAATTCCCATCGTAATCATATATCCTTTTGCACTATCACCTTTTCCAAAATGGCTAACCATTGGTATAGCAAAACCCTGAATGGCAATGGTGGCCAGGACTACAAATACAAAACGGAAAGAGAATAAACTGTTTCTTTCTTTCTGATCTCCGGTAATTACACCACTCAGTGCGGAATATGGAATATTGTTGGCAGAATACACCAGCATTAAAAGAATATAAGTGGCAAATGCCCAGATAATTTTTCCTGTTTGCCCTAAATCCGGTGTATAAAAAGCTAGAAATCCGAAAATACCAAAGGGGATAGCCGTCCATAAAATCCAGGGCCTGAATTTTCCCCAACGGGTATTGGTTCTGTCAGCTATAACACCCATAACAGGATCTGCAAATGCTCCAACCAATCGGCCTACCAGGAAAAGGACCGCTATAGCTGTGGCACTGATTCCAAAAGTGTTGGTGTAAAAACTAAGTTGCAGTAGCATAATAGTTTGAAAGATAAAATTTGCAGCGCTGTCACCTAAGCTAAAACCCACTTTTTCCAGTACTGATATTTTTTTTGAAGATTGATCCATAGTATAAGATTAATATGCTTGAGAAATGTTTATTTAATGATTATTGCTTTTGTTTAGCCAATTCAATCAGTTTGTAATAGGCTTCCTTTGGTTTTAGGTTTCTGTCGAATAACAGTGCATAATTTGTACGTCCGCGTACTGGGAAATCATTCAGCCAGGATTGCCCGTCATCCACCCCCCAAAAGGTTACACGGCTTATGTTTTTCTTGTATTTCAGAAATAGTGTAAACAGATCTGAATAAGACTGAGCTAATTTCTTTTGAACTGAATCGGGTAATGCTTTTGTATAAGGATTTATTTTTTCATTATAGGCAGCTGTCTGGCTTATATCTGCAGAACCCGGCCTGCCTGTAGGATTTGGTAAAACACTTAAATCAAGTTCGGTAAACATTACTTCAATTCCCAAAGCGGCAAATTCTTTTATGCTTTCCTCTATTTTTTCCAATGGAACATCATTCATATGCCAATGGCCCTGAATTCCCACACCATCAATTCTAACTCCAGCAGCCTTTATTTTTTTAATAATTTCAATGGCGCCGGCTCTTTTCTCAGGCTGTTCAATGTTGTAATCATTATAATAAAGTTTTGTGTTAGGGGCTGCTTTTGCTGCTAACCTGAAAGCTTCTACAATATAATCCGGACCTAATTTTTGAAGAAAAATGGAATTTCGTAATGTGCCGTCTTCATTTAGTGCTTCATTCACCACATCCCAGGAATAAACTTTACCATCATATCTGGATGCAACAGTGGTAATGTGATCTTCAAAATACATTTTTAAACTATCTGCATCCGTTATTCTTCTGACAAATGGAGGTAATTGACTATGCCATATTAGGTTATGGGCATTAATTTTTATGCCATATTTTTTTCCATATGCAACCAGTTTATCAGCCAGATCAAAATTATAAGTATCCCAGGCAGGGTGAATAATTTCCGCCTTCATAATATTTTCCGGAGTGGCTGCATTAAATTGTTGTGGAATCAGTTTAGATGCATAGGGTTCTTTTTCTTCAATCTGACTTGCATTTAATGCCGTGCCAATCAAAAATTTGCCCTGGAAAGCTTTTTGCAAACTGGTATTACCGACTTTATTTTTTGTAACGGTACAAAAAATAAACAAGACAGCAATCGCAATCACAATAGCAAGATTAAATCGTTTTGTTTTCATATTTTTTTTATCAATTAATTTTATATTTCAATTTCATTTATCCAGTTTTGTTTCTTCCGGCCCTAAATAACTTGTTAATAATCCACCCGCATCTGCCACAATTTTTTGAAGTATAATACCGGCATCTACCATCCAATAACGGATAATGTGTTTACCTGGCTTCAGTAAAGTATGAACTGTGCTTTTAATAATAATATTATCAGCCACCCACTTTCCCCAGGTTTGCTGATTATGCTGTCCTTCATTGATATTAATTAGCTGAGGTGTTTCCTCATCAACAGATATAGCAGCTTTTAGCCCTTCCGTATTATGAAAATTGAGTGTGGGTGAGAAATAGGAATTAATTTTCAGAGTGCCGCTGTCATATGTATAACATTCATATTCAAGGTGCGGACTCTTGGAAGACAGCATTTGTGCAGTGGCGGTAACCGGAAAGATGGTAATACCTGAAGAATTTCTACCAATTCCAGGTATTGTTTTCCAACTAATGCCAGTTTTAGTTATAGCTTTTGTAAAGTGTGCTGCATCTATTGATAAATAACCATTTTGCTCATAAAAAATATTACCTTTTTTGGCAGCAGGAATTAGTTGCTTTGCAGTCCTGTCTTTTGCCTTAATAAATACCACTTCAGGTTGTACTGAATCTGCAGGAACATCGAATACTTCAGGCATTTTATTTACTGGTGGTTGCTGCCAGTAAGTATATCCAATATGCGTCTGGTCCATCATATGGTTCCACTTACTATTAGCCAGCTGGTTGTATTGCAGGGAAATAAGTGAATCTTTCATGTAAAGGATTTTAGCATGTTCTGCCAATTTGCCTGCATTAGACTGTTTATATCTTACTGCTTGTCTGTTCAGAGCAACAGTAGTATACAATTTTTGCAGGTTGGTGAAGGCTTTTACCGGATGCAGTACCAATTGAAAAAAAGCATCTCTGCATTCAACAGGCAGCATTGCGTTGATTTTTTCCGCATCTGTCAGCAATTGTTCAAACTCAGTAGTAACCCTTTCGGCTTCATCATAATGATTCAGGCTATAAGTATCCGCAGTCAGTAATTCTGGTTTCCGTCTTGCACTTAACTGACTGTATCTTTGAAGTATACTGCCAATCTCTGTAGCATAGGTTTTGCCAAATTGTTCCCCCGCCCATTCCGTAAAAAAGGAATTGATATTGTCTTCATTCCATTTTTTTGTATCCCATGCATAATCCAGAAAAAAGCTGATAGGGCATTCCATTGGTTTTAAATCCCCAACATTTACAATCCATATTCTATCCACTCCATAAGAATAAGCCAGGTGCATTTGTTCCCAAACACGGGCGATATTATTGGTATTAATCCATTTATAATTTCTCGGATCTCCTACATAATCAAAATGGTAATAAATACCATATCCCCCGGTTCTTTTTGGATCAGAAAGTTTAGGTAGTTTCCGGATATTACCCCAGTTGTCATCACATAACAATAGCGTAACATCATCCGGCACACGCATACCTTTATCATAATAATCCTGCACTTCCTTATACAATGCCCATAACTGTGGTTGTGAAGCTGCAGGTTTACCTGTTATATCTGTAATGATTTTTCGCTGATCTGCCACTATTTTTTCCAATAAGGAAATAGCAGTACCCTCAGTCATTGGTTCATCCCCGTCTCCCCGCATACCGATGGTAACGATACTTTCATGCTTGCCCATATGCTGAATTCCTCGTTTCCAGAAATCCCTTAATACAGAATCATTAGTCTGATAGTTCCAGGCCCCATGGCCATATCTTTTCCATTCCTGCTGGGCACGAAGCATAGGTTCATGATGGGAAGTGCCCATTACGATACCATATTTGTCTGCCAAAACAGGATTCAGTGTATCATCAGCATTAAACGCATTGCCCCACATGGCAGGCCATAAATAATTTGCTTTCAAACGAAGGAGCAGTTCAAATATTTTTTCATACACCAAATGGTTTACACCACCAAACTTCTCCTTAGCCCATCCGGAGAAAGCAGGTGCTTCATCATTAATAAAAATTCCCCGGTATTTAACTGATGGTGAATTATAATGGTATGTTCCATTTGTGATAAAGATTTCCTCTTTCTTTTTTACCGGAACATCAGCCCACCAGTACCAGGGGGAAACACCCATTTGCTTAGACAATTCAAATACACCAAAAGCCGTACCCCTTTTATCACTTCCGGTAATAACCAAAGCATTTCTAATTGCAGGAGTAACCATGCGGATTGTTGTAATGGAACATGCTTCCCATTGCCCAATCAGGTTAGTGACATTTAATTTCCTTTTGGCAGTTAATTGCTTTATTAACGCAGAACCGGAAACTGTTCCTATAACTATTAAATTCCCAGGTACAACCGTAATGGAATGAATGAGTTCTGGCTTTTTACCAGAAACCCTTTCAATATCCTGTTGCAACATTTGTGCTGATTTTTGGATTAACCAATCATCCCCAGGATCTGTATAAATACTGGTAGTCTTTCCATTAGAAACGATTGCAGTTACATTTGCAGAATCTTTTTCAGTAATTTTAAACTGTGCATTAACAACATTATAACTAAATAACAGACAAGTGATTAAACTAATTGCTTTCATGAAATGTGATTGTAAGTTGCTGTTAAAATCCAATGCTATTTCCACCGTCCACAGGGATAATAACACCTGTTAAATATTTAGCAGCATCAGATGCTAAAAAATAAGCGGTATCAGCAATATCAGATGGTTCTCCAAGCTTTCCCATTGGAGTTCTTGACAACACTTTTTGTTTCCGTAAAGGATCATTATTCAAAGCTTTCGCACTCATCTCAGTTGCAATAAACCCGGGAGCAATACAATTGATCCTGATTCCCCTGGGTGACAGGTCTACAGCCATCGCCCTGGTCATCCCCTCTATGGCAGATTTAGATGCTGTATAAGCTATAACTTTGGGAAGGCCATATTGAGAAGCCATTGAACTGATATTAATGATACACCCTTTTTCATTTTCAATCATATGCTTCGCAATTTCCCTGGATAAAGAAAATACTGAAACAACATTCGTATGGATGATACGGTTAAAGTCTTCATCTGTTACTTCAGTAAATTCTTTTTTCTGATTGATCCCTGCATTATTTACAAGAATATCTATCTTTCCAAACTTTCCAATCAGGTCTGTTATTAATGCAGGAATTCCGGAAAGATTATTTAAATCAAATGAAACCGGAATACATAAATCACCCAGTTCAGCTTTTGCTTTGTTTAGCTTTGCTGCATCCCTTCCTATTATGATAGTGGTAATATTCTCTGCTGTAAATTTTTTTGTTATGGCCAATCCTATCCCTGATCCGCCTCCTGTAACAATAGCTATGATTTTTCTTTTCATACGAATTGATTTAATGCTTAAGAATTTCTAATGATGCTTTTTTCAATTAATACTGATGGTATAACTTTATTATTTTTTAAATTCTTCTAAATTTTACATTTACTGGTTGCGGAGGCTATTTTATCAAAATCCAACTTACTGTTTCGTAGCAATCTCAATTTCTATAGCAAGTGGGTATATATTTAAATAACCATTACAATCGTTTACAATACTCTGTAAAGCTATTAAAATTTGAAAAATAAAAAAAATAAATGTAAACGGTTACAAAATTAAATAAAATCATCTATTTTTGAATTTACATCTCCTTATTATATTGATTTTAATGTTCCGTATGGAATTTATCAATTCTAATATTTATTACTGGCTATTAAAAATTTTTCATCAGAAAAAATCAACTTTCCATTTTTCTTCCTTTAATAAACTTTATTCAGACTTCTTTAATGAAACCCCAGATTTACAATTTGAACTTTTGCCTTTAATTATTTATAAACTTTCACATGTAATTGTAAACATTTATATTTTACATAGCTTTGCAAGTTATTGTAACCCTTATAATGATTAAAGAAGTAACCATATACGATATAGCTAAAGAACTGAATCTTTCCATTGCCACAGTTAGCAGGGCATTACAGGACGATCCCGCTGTAACAAGCAAAACAAAAAAGAAAGTCACTGAACTTGCTGAGAAAAGAGGCTACCGATCCAATTACTTTGCCAGCAGCCTGCGTAAACGAAAAACACATACTATCGGAGTAGTAATGCATGAGCTCAATTCAAATTTTATGGTATCTGTGCTTGCAGGAATTGAGAAAGTCTTATCCGAAACCGATTATGATATAATTATTGCCCACTCAGCAGAATCAGGTAAAAAAGAAGCAGCAAATGCCAATAATCTTTTTCATAAAAGAGTGGATGGCCTGATTGCTTCACTTGCTTCTGACACAAAAGACCTATCTCATTTTAAACTTTTTACAGAAAAAAATATTCCAGTTATCTTTTTTGACAGAGTAGATGAAAATGGTCCGGGTACTAAAATTATTATTAATAATTACAAAGCAGGTTATGATGCCACCCAGCATTTAATTGATCAGGGGTGTAAAAGAATTGCTCATATCACAGCTAACTTAAGCCGAAATGTATACAATAACCGTTTCGAAGGATATAAGGCAGCCCTAAAAGATAATAACATGAAATTCCATGAAAATTATCTCATTATTAATGATCTGCAGAAAGATGCCTGTATCAATGCTGCCAAATCAATTTCAAAAATGAAACCAATGCCTGATGGGGTATTCATAACAAACGACATTTCTGCTGCCATTTGTATGCAGGCTTTTAAGGAATTAGGAATTAAAATTCCAGATGATATAGCCGTAGTTGGCTTCAATAATGATATTGTAAGTACAATTGTAGAGCCCAACCTTACTACTATCGACTATCCGGGTATTAGTATGGGTGAAGTGGCAGCCAGAAACCTGATTAATCACCTGAATGGCAATGGAGATATTAATCTCACAAGTTCCATAGTTATTAAATCAGAATTGATAATTCGTTCTTCTTCTCTGAAAAACAATATCTTAACTAAATAATTGCACCAATCTTATTCCTTATAGGTAATTCGATATAAAGTTTTATTTTCCTTAATTTAGGTCTGACAAACGGTGCATTATGGATAATGATAAAGAAATAACAATCTGGGATATTGCCAAAAAATTGAATATTTCTATTGCAACAGTTAGCAGGGCTTTAAAAGACGATCCGGTTGTTCAGAAAAAAACTAAAAAGAAGATTCTGGAAACAGCATTGGAGATGGGCTATCGTTCTAATAATTTTGCACGTAACCTACGCTCTAAAAATTCAAATACAATTGGCATTATTGTACCAAGATTAAATAGTTACTTCATGTCCTCCGTTATTTCAGGAGTGGAAAAAATTGCCAATGCAGAAGGCTATAATTTAATAATCAGCCAATCTTCCGAATCGGTTGAACATGAAAAACAAAATGCACTTACCATGTTCAATAACAGAGTAGATGGCTTATTGGTATCTTTATCTTATGAAACTGAATCTATTGAACATTTTGAACCATTCTTTAAAAAAAATATTCCATTAATTTTCTTTGACCGTATCACAGAAAATAAGAATGCTATCAGTATCGTTATCGATAACCTTAAAGCTGGTTTTGAAATTACAGAACACCTGATTAATCAGGGTTGTAAAAGAATTATGCACGTAACAGCTTCTTTAAAAAGAAATGTATATCAGGAAAGGTTACAGGGATATAAAAAAGCATTAGAATATCATCATTTACCCTTTCATGAGAACTTTGTAAAAATTATCAACCTCTCCTTTGAATCAGGAGAACAGGTAGCTCAGGATATTTTAAAAATGAAAAAATTACCTGATGCCATTTTCTTTTCAAATGACAATTGCGCAGTAGGCTGTATGTCAGTATTAAAAAAAGGGGGAATAAATATCCCTGAAACGATTGCTGTAGCAGGTTTTAACAATGATCCTTTATGCCGAGTGGTGGAACCTAACTTAACCAGTATGCACTATTCCGGTATGGATATGGGTATTTTAAGTGCACGCAACCTTATCAATCACATCAAAGGAGAAAGTACTCTATCTGTTACAAATTCCATAGTACTACGTTCCGAATTGATCATTCGGGAATCCTCACTCCGGCTACCCAATTCATAAATTTTACCCTACCTATACAACTTGTAATTTAACAGCATTTATTTTCATTTCTGCCGTACAGGCTTCCCATAACTTATACCCACCCGAAATATTATATACTTCTGTGTATCCGCTCTGTAATAATATACGTTGAGCCAGGTAACCCCTTAACCCAATCTGACAATAGATATATATTTTTTTATCCTTCGGAATTTCATATAAATGATTGCGCAGGTCATCTATCGGAATATTTACTGCTCCGGATATATGGCCAGTATAAAATTCCTTAACTGTCCGTACATCTAACAGCAGGTCATTGGGCCCAAATTCACTTACAGTTGTCCAGGGGACTACCTGCAATCTCTTTAGTAAAATGTTTTCTGCTACAAAACCCGCCATATTCACCGGATCTTTTGCAGAAGAATAAGGCGGGGCATAGGCATGTTCAAATTCTGTTAATTCATCAATGGTGCTTCCCCTTTGTATAACAGAAGAAAGTGTATCAATCCTCTTGTCTACGCCCTCCTTCCCAATAATCTGGGCACCTAATAACCTGCCATTATCTGGCGAGAAACTGATTTGTATAGTCATCTGTTCTGCATCAGGGTAATAACTGGCATGTGAGCCACTATGCGTGGTAGATACCAGGTGTGGAATTTTTGCAGCCTGTAAATGTTTACTGGCTACACCGGCAACAGCAACTGTCAGATCAAATATTTTAACGATTGCAGTATTGATGCTTCCATGATAGCGCTGCTTATTTCCCAAAACCAAATTATTTGCACAGATCCTTCCCTGCTTATTGGCAGGCCCGGCCAGATAGGTTGGCATGGAATTCCCGGTAATAGGATTGATAAATTCAATGGCATCACCCACCGCATAAATAGACGTATCTGAAGTTTGCAGAAATTCATTCACTAATATTCCCTTTGCACTCCCCAATGTAAGCCCGGCTCCTATTGCCAGTTTCGTATCCGGCCTTACACCAATGGATAAAATAACCACATCAGCTTCCAGAGGTAATTCATTTTTTAAATGAACTTTTAAACCATTTGCTTTTCGTTCAAATCCGGTAACAGCTGTTTTTAGTTTTAAATTTACTCCCTTAGAACGGATATGCTGCTGCGCAATGGCTGCAATGGGAAAATCTGTAGGTGCCAATACCTGATCAATCATTTCAACAATGGTCACTTTCATACCCAGATGGTATAAATTTTCAGCCATTTCCAGCCCTATAAATCCTGCCCCGATGATCACGGCATGTCCTGCAGGAAATTGTTTTACATAAGATTTGATCTGGTCTGTATCTGTTACATTTCTTAAAGTAAATATTCCTTCCAGATTAATTCCTTCTAAAGGTGGGCGAACAGGCTCTGCTCCTGGCGATAAGACTAATTTATCATAAGTTTCTGTATAAAGTATCCCTGTTTTCAAATCTTTAACTTCCACTGATTTCATTTCAGTATTTATTGTAACTACTTCACTCAATACCCTGGCATCTATATTAAACCGCTGCTTAAAAGATGCTGCTGTCTGTACAAATAACTGGTTCCTGTCCGTAATTACATCTCCTATATAATAAGGCAAACCGCAATTTGCATAAGAGATATGCGCCCCTTTTTCTAACAAAATAATTTCTGCCTGTTCATCCAGCCTTCTCAACCTGGCTGCAGTACTGGCTCCACCAGCAACTCCTCCTATAATGATGTATTTCATTTCTTATCCAATTAATTATTTAATGCAGCAAAGAAAACCAATGCAGAAGCTTTGGTTTGTAACATTTGTTACGATAGCAGAAACAAAAAATCCCTGCAGTTTTACAGGGATTTCAATAGTGTATTCAATTCATGTTAACAATTTATTTATCTGCAGTTTCCTTACTTTCTTTTTTAAACATGCTAAAAACCAGTCCACCCATTACAGCAAAATAAACACTGCTATTAAGCGGTTTTGAAGAAATCATACAAGTGCCACTGCTGCATCCCACCCATTTCCAGTAAAAGAAACCAAATATCGCTCCGGCAACCACTCCTGCTAAAGCTAACCTGTTTTTCTGTATAAATTGCTGCATTTTTTTTTACAAAATTTCAATATTGAAAACTAAACTTCAGTGATGCAAATCACTTTAGTATTTAAATACTTTGCCATTTACCATCACTTCCTGTGTCTGCTCATCAAATGTGGCTTTATAGCCGGTACGCACAGCTGCATTGGTCATGATACAGGCAATAGAATGATGATAGCCAGCTTCCACTGGTGCATTGGGCTGTTTACGGCTCCGTACACACTCCATAAAATTGCGGATATGATTGGACGTAAGTATATCCCCGCCGGTATTGGCAGAAGCCACTACTTTTTCTTCTATTTCAGATAAATTCATTTCAGGCAGTAAATTGGCTTTCATATTCATGGCTGCCGCATCTCTTTGCTGTAATCCTCCTTTAGGAGATATTTTATTGGTAATCAAGTTCAATTCCCCACCATTGGAATAATAAACTTCTGATGGGTTATCATTCCCATTATGCATCCGCGAAGCAAAAACTACCTGAAAATTGGTAGTACCGGTAGTTTCTCCATAATCAAAAACAGCTGTAGTGGTATCCCAGTTTTTACGGCCATCTTTCCATACATACACACCTCCATTGGCAACTACTGAATTGGGATGGTTGAGCCCGCTAAACCAATGTACCGTATCAATCTGATGGCTCATCCACTGGCCGGGCATTCCGGATGAATAAGGCCAGAATAAACGGTATTCGAGGTATTTTCGGGGATCAAAATTTTCATACGGCCTATTCAATAAAAAGCGCTTCCAATCTGTATCTTCTTCCTTTAACTGTGCCACCAGGGCTGGCCTGCGCCACCTGCCAGGCTGATTTACATTCCAGGTTAATTCTACCATAGAAACCGGACCAAATTTACCGGATTGTATAAAATCTGCAGCTGCCTTATAATTAGCACCGCTTCTGCGCTGAGAACCAATCTGTACAATTCGGTCTGAAGCCTTTATAACTTTTAATGCATTCCGGGCATCTTCCATCGTTTCTGCAAATGGCTTTTCAACATAAGCATCACAACCGGCTTTTACCGCTTCTATAGCATGTAGCGCATGCTGAAAATCTGCAGTACTGATAAATACAATATCCACTGATTTGGAATGGTATAATTCTTCATTATTCCGGTAACCGGTAATATCATGCTGCATTTTATCTTTCAAAAATGCCACCCCTTCTTCCCTTCTTTTCTTCCACAAATCAGATACCCCTACCATATCAAAATTAAGCTCCTTATAATGATTCAGAAATGCAGGCATATGGGAAAACCGGAAGCGGTCAGAAAAACCAACCACTCCCACCCGTACCCGGTCATTTGCCCCAATAATACGGTTATAACTTTTGGCACTGAAAGCCATATTGGAAAACACAATACCGGCTCCGGCCATCGTTGCTTCCTTAATAAATAAGCGGCGTGATTTTTTCATTCCGGCAATTTTAATTTATTTGAGTTCGGTGATTTTGATACTTCTGAAGGATACACTGTTTCCATGGTCCTGTAATAATAAATGGCCCTTGGGTGCCATTCCAAAATTAGGCCACTGTGCATATTTGCTCTTGGCAACCAGTGCCAGGAAATATTGTGATCCCCGGCGGTAATCCAGCATTTTCCATCCATTCAGCCAATGTTCCACTGTTCCATCAGGACGCACAATTAATATGCCTTTATTCCATTCTCCAATTGGCTTCCTGGCCCGGGGTTCTTTTATGGAAGGAATCATATCATACAGGGAAGCCAGTGTCCGGTTTCCGATACTGCCCAGCTTGGCATCAGGATGTAAAGCATCATCCAGTAACTGGTATTCCAATCCAATTGCAGAGCCGGAATTGTGTTCATTTTCTGTAACAAAATATTTTACACCACTATTGGCGCCAGGGGTAAGTTTAAAATCAAACTGCAAAATAAAAGCACCATATTCTTTTTCAGTCACTATATCCCCTCCGTTGGCAGATTCACTGCCTGCGGCACCCAAGACACTTAATACACCATCTTTTATTTCCCAGCCTTTATCCGGAAATTTGTCTTTATATGCACCCCGCCATCCATTGGTGGTTTTGCCATCCCATAATAACTGAACACCATTTTTTATTTCCTGATCAGATAACTGATTGGGTATAAAATTCACAACAAAAGTATTGTCAAGCGGAGATCCTTTCAGGTTCCTGGTTTGTATCCATATATTCTTAAAATAGATTTTCTTGCCGGCATCTTCAGGTTTATTTACCTGGTGAACCTGCAATGCAAAAAAACCTTTGGCAGTGGCATCATCTATTAAGTTAGCGGCTGGTCTTCCATTTAAAAAAGTTCGGATACTGTTTCCGATACATTCAATCCTGCCTCTATTCCATTCTCCCAGCTTAAATAATGATTTCGCAGGTGCATTGTATTCCAGTGGATAAATCCAGTCCCGCCTGGCTTCATCATAAATACCAGCGGTCCAGGCTCTTTTAGAGGGGTCAATTTCATACTGGTAGCCATGTACCCTTCCATTCATATATTCCGGATTGCTTTCACTCCTGAACTGAACGCCGGAATTCATATCTGCATCACTGAGCTTAAATTCAAATTCCAGAATAAAATCTCCATATTCTTTTTCGGTTGCCAGGAAGGAATTGGGCTCTCCCAATACCGTGGTTCCCACAATCATTCCGTCTTTTGCTTCATACTTTGCATGACCATTTAAAGGCTTCCAGCCTTTCAGGTCTTTTCCGTTAAAAAGGCTTTCCCATTGGGCGGCCGGTTGTGCTATTGAAAATAAACATAAAAAAGAGAAAAAAATAATGGATAACTGGCGTAACATAATCGTTTGATATTGGGTAATTGATGGGTTAAATTTAATGATTTTCAGGGGAACCTTATCATATAACTGCTTTTCTTACCTAAAGAATCATCAACTTTCAGTATTCCGTGAATGAAGCAAAAAAAATGACATCCCTGTTACATTTCCGGGAGTAAAAACTATTCACCGTCATATTTCTCCATCTAAACCCTATTAGTTTTGCAGTTCAAATTAATTTCTATGCAGGTTAGCCTTGATTTACTGAATAAATACAATGTACCCGTTCCCCGCTATACCAGTTATCCTACTGTCCCGGTTTGGAAAGAATCTATTAGTGTACCAGAATGGAAAGAGGTTTTTCAGAAACAATTTACCATTTGTAATTCAGCAGATGGAATCAGTCTGTATTTACATCTGCCATTCTGCGAATCGCTCTGCACTTATTGCGGATGTAATAAAAAGATTACCACCAATCATGGTGTGGAAGACGAATACAGTGTGGCACTTTTGAAAGAATGGAAACTCTATGTATCACTGATGAATGAGAAACCGGTGATCAGGGAATTGCATATTGGTGGCGGTACACCCACTTTCTTCTCGCCAGCCAACCTAAAAAAATTACTGGAACAGATATTTGAAGATGCTATTATCCATCCTGAACATGAATTCAGTTTTGAAGGGCATCCCAATAATACCACAGAAGACCATTTGCAAACATTTTATGACCTGGGTTTCAGAAGAGTGAGTTTTGGAGTTCAGGATAATGACCCGGAAGTACAGCGTATTATCAACAGGATTCAACCCCTTGAAAAAGTAAAAGAAGTGGTGGAACTGGCCCGTAAAATAGGGTACCTGTCAGTAAATTTCGACCTGATTTATGGCCTGCCCAGACAAACACTGGAAACCATGGAAAAAACAGTACTGCAGAGTATCAGCCTTAAACCAGACAGGGTGGCTTTTTACAGTTATGCGCATGTTCCATGGACAAGCCGTGGTCAGCGTTTATTTGATGAAAATGATTTACCGGATACAGATACCAAAATGAAATTATACCAGCTGGGCAAAAAACTCTTCACAGAGAATGGTTATTTCGATATTGGAATGGATCATTTTGCCCTTCCGCATGACGATTTATACCTGGCCAGGGAAGCTGGCCGCCTCCACCGTAACTTTATGGGATATACCACCCAGAATACTGGTATACTACTCGGACTGGGTGTTTCCAGCATCAGTGACGCGGGTATTGCTTTTGCTCAAAATAAAAAAACTATTCTGGAATATTATCAGTCTGTCAATAACGATGAACTGAATATCATTAAAGGTTATTTTTTAAATGAAGAAGACAGTGCTTTTAAAAAATATATCTTAAATGTAAGCTGCCAGGGTAAAACAGCTTTTAAACCCGAACACTTGCCATTGTTAAGGGAATACAGTTTTCCTGAACTGAAAAGTCTCGAAGCAGATGCATTGATTGTATGGGATGAAGCTGGTTTGCAGGTAACAGAACTGGGCCGTCATTTTATCCGTAATATCTGTAAAGCATTCGACCTTCATTTATTACGCTCACAAGCCAAACTACAAAAACAGCAATTCAGTAAAGCGATATAGGTTTAAACCTCAAAAGATTTAATAAAAGTGCTATCCAGTAAAAAAGCATTCAGCCTTTCGTATTTTTCATGTTTGGTTACAATTTTATAATACACGGTAACTTCATCCTGTTGTTTGGTGAATTTAAACCTTGCATAATAAACATGTAATTTTTTAAACTCAGCTTCCAGTTCTTTTACAGTATACTGGTTTACATTAAAACTGATGATATAGTCTTTTTCCTGACGAAAACCGTCAATCAATATTTCAAATTTAGTTAAAACAATCAGGGTTCCCATTACAAGTGATAAAACCAGCAATGCCAGCCCATAAAAACGAAATCCTATACACATTCCAATGGATGCTGTAATCCAGATAGTAGCTGCTGAAGTAATACCGCGGATATTGGCACCTTCCTTGAATACCACCCCAGCCCCGATAAATCCCACACCTGTTACTATATTCGATGCAATCCTGTCTCCATTGGTAGCAAAAGAATTGGAAAGGATACTGAATAAACAGGATCCCACACAAATTAATATAATAGTACGGAAACCGGCAGGTTTACTGTGGTACTCGCGCTCAATACCCAGTATGCCACCAGCCGTAAATGCAGCACAGATCTGTAAAATATGTTCTGGTTCTAAATGCATTAGTCTAAGATAAACTCCTGGTGCATATAAGGCACTATTACTTCTTTAAAATTTTTCTTTTCCAGTCTTTTCTGAAATTCCAGTTGTACATCTTCCTCGCCGTGCACAATAAATAAGGTTTTTACCTGTAATGGGTTCTGACAGGCCAGGAACTGGCAAAGGTCATTATAATCTCCATGGGCACTTAATATACGCATGGCCCCCACTTCTGCAATAACATGGTATTCCTCACCATAAATTTTCACATCTTTGGCACCATTCATTAATCGTCCACCCAGGGAATGTGGTTCACAATAACCTACCATCAGGATAGTATTTCTTTTATCCCCGATATTATTGGCAATATGGTGTTGTATACGCCCTGCATCTGCCATACCACTTGCAGATATAATAATCATTGGCTGGTGCATGTCATTGATCGCTTTACTTTCATCTACAGAACGGGTAAAATGTAATCCCGGAAAATCAAAGGGATCATTGTCATTGTCTGCCAGTAATTGCTTTTTAATCCGGCTATTAAAATTCTCAGCATGACTTTTTACCACTTCTGTGGCTTCCAGACTTAATGGACTGTCCACATAAATAGGTATCTTAGGTAATCTGCCGGCATTGGACAAAAAATTTAAAAAATAAAGGATTTCCTGTGTCCTGCCCACACTGAATGATGGAATTACCAGTTTCCCCTTTTTCTCCACGCAGGTTTTATTAATCCAGCCTAAAAAGGTTTCCATACTGTCGGCCACCTGTTCATGCAATTTATTACCGTAGGTACTTTCAATAATAATATAATCGGATTGAGGGAATACATCAGGCGATCTTAATATCACATCTCCATACCTCCCCACATCGCCACTGAAAGTAATATTGGTCACCTTCCCCTCTTCTTTAATACGCAGGTGTACTGATGCACTGCCAATAATATGGCCAGCATCTGTAAACATAACTTCAGCTTCAGCATTAATCCTTTGCCATTGATTATAATCCACTGTCTGAATCAACGGAATCACATCTTTGGCGTCTTCTACATCATATAAAGGTTCGTAAGGTGGCAACCCCTGCTTAGCCCTTCTTTTGTTAATAAACTTGGTATCATCCCTTTGTATTTCAGCAGAATCATCCAGT
>Ga0364866_10056_pt3 | contig 64354 bp, 50 predicted proteins | sample ExccelAu500001D3_3_FD_206913 | JGI IMG/M metagenome (GOLD analysis project Ga0364866, IMG submission 206913) | Enriched cells from Trout Bog Lake Hypolimnion, Wisconsin, USA - BchlTB.Aug13.5000.01.D3 | ecosystem: Environmental > Aquatic > Freshwater > Lake > Hypolimnion/Profundal zone | place...
CGGGCTGCATTTTCTGTACTCTTTTACTCTTGCAGCCCGGAATGTAAATCCAAACCATCTGTAATTATTTCTTCAAAGTCCTTACATAATTCACTACGTCCCATAAATCGTTAGCGTCAGTGATTTTTTTCTTGAAGCTGGGCATATCATCCCGGCCCTCAGAAACCTTGTAGAAAATAGACCCGTCTGACTGTGACTGGAAAGCACCCTTTGAAAAATCGCCCGGTTCTGTTTTTAATTCAGACGCCTTCGTGCCATCACCCATGCCGGTTTTGCCATGGCAAGACTGGCAATGTTTTGCAAATAACGCTTTACCGTTTGCAATTGATTCAGCCCCTTTCTGTGGGTTTGCTTTTCCAGCCGCATCAGCTGGTGCGTTCCATGGTTTCTTGTCTGGCATAAATGCGAAACACAATACGGAGAGGCCAACCACAGCGCTCATTAACATTGTTTTTTTCATTTTGTTTTGTTTTGGTTAAAAATTTAATAGTAGTTACTCAATTACTTATGCTGTAAAATTACCCCTGTAGCAGAGCTGTTTTTATGACAATGGGCACCGTTTTGAATGATTATTATCATATTTCCAAAAGGTGCGCCCATCTTGAATTTGAAGGTTTTTTTTAAGTTGAGATTGGTTAATCGGAGACAGCGCTCACGTGGCCGAGCTTGCCGGCGTTTGATGGCGCTCGTTTGCGCATGTGAAATGGACCGCGGTCATTTTACCGGTACTCCCAAAAAGCCAAAATCAGGCTCCGCGACTTAACGGAGCCTGATAGGTATTTTACACTTAACATTCTAGTTTTCAACAACAACTTTGAAGGTCTGCACTGCACCCTTGTTGTCCTGTAACATAACGAGGTAAACGCCGGATGCGACGCTCAGGTTTAACTGGGCCTTGCCACCATCGAAGATTATCGGGCCTTCGTATACTTTTTCACCTACATAGTTCATGACTGAAACCTGATTGGCGCCGTTTATGATCACGGATTGAGTGATCGTAAGGTTGCCATCGCCTGGGTTTGGATATAAAGTATATGCCTGTTTTTCATTCAAGGTTTGTGCTGCGTTAGTTGCCGCAGCTTCCCTGCCGGTGCATCCTCCATCTATCCACATTGGCAAACTAACTGCGCAGGTATGCGCAACGGCATTTGGGAATGTCACTGTGTAGGTAACCGTATCATTACCTGCGGCAGTGCTGGTAATAAATCCGGAAAGAATAGTCAGATCAGTATTATTACTGAGGCTCCATACACCACCGGTTGTGGCGTCTCTCAAGGTCATGGTATCTGCGTTACAAATAACACCTGCACCAATAATTGGAGCAACGTAATTCACTGTGTCCCAATACTCAACAGCCGGGCAGCCTGGTTCTGTATAGTAAAGCGTATCTACTCCACTTCCAAAACCATTGATAACCATGCCGCTTACACTTTCAATCAATGGGTTGAAATTCGTCCATACCCCGTTTGTAGCGGCGCTTGGATAAACCCTGATTGTCATAAGTGAACCACTGCACATAGAACTGTCGGCAGAGAAAGTTACCGGCATACCTACACTCATTGCATAGGTGGCGGTGCATCCACTGCCCAGCTTGTAAGTAATGGTAACGGCTCCAGCCGTATCTCCGGTTACGGTTGTCGTATTCGAATTTCCAGAACTTACAGTAGCCCAGTTTGTTTTAGAACTTGACCATGTGCCTGCGATACCGTTATACGTAGACGCATCGGTCAGCGTCACAGGTGTTGTCGTACACACATTAGTAGGGCCACTTATCGGAGCAGGCAACGGGTTGACGGTTACAGTCAGCGATGTAGGACATCCCGTGATCGCGTAAGTAATGGCGACTGTACCAGCAGTAACCCCAGCCAATTCTCCGGATGAGTTAATGGTTGCCACTCCACTGTTACTTGAAGACCATGACCCACCTGTTGTGGCATCCGTTAGGTTTAAACCACTACCCACGCATACCGCAGGCGTGGTGTAGCCACCTATCGCTGGAACTGCGGTTGTATTATCGCCAATGTTCATTGAGAAATACAAAACGCATCCGCCTTGAGTGTGAATTCCAGTCACAATATTCGCGGCGCTGTCTGTGAATATTACAGAACCCGCTACGTTAGCAGTAACAATACCTGTCGCAGAGCCGATGGATGCAATCGTTGGATTGCTGCTGGACCATTTGCCAGGCATAGCATCACTAAGCGTAGTTTGTGATCCGCCGCCACACAAAACAGAGTTGCCCGTAATTGCGGGCCATGGCACTGCAGTCACTGTTTCTGTCTGGAATACATAACAGCCATTGTAATTGTAGGAGATTACAGCGGTTCCGACACCTATTCCTGAAACTTTACCTGAAGAAATTGCAGCAACATATGAATTGCTAGATGTCCACGTGCCCCCTCCTGGTGAATAGGTGAGAGAGTCATATACACCGCCTGCACATATACTCAAAGGACCAGGGTTTGACCCTATGAAAGTTGGTGTAACACTTCCTACTGTGAATGCCTTTGTCTGGTAGCAACTCCCTACAGAATAGGTGATCGTGGCCACAGATCCGGCAGTAACACCAGAGATGATAACTGAAGAGTCGTTATTAGGGCCTTCGATGACCGCATTCCCATTGGATACAGACCATATACCGCCATTCATAACATCTGATAATACAGTGGAATCGCCATTGGCGCCAGTGTAGCAGGATGATGCTGTGCCGGCTATAGTATATGGCATTGGGAATACCTCGATCGGGAAAATTGCAGCGCATCCACCTGCCAGCGCATAGGATATCGTTGCATGGCCTGCTGTTGCACCGGTTACTATCCCCGTTTCAGTCGCACCCGTTGAAATGCCTGCCGCTACACTTGCGATATGTGGACTACTGCTTGTCCATGCACCTCCTGTTGGAGTACACGAATATGTGGTAGCTGCGCCATTGCATATTGACGCCGTCCCCATTATTGCAGTTGGCTGTTGTTTCACATAAAACGGCGCCATGGTCTTGAAGCAACCGTTTGCAAGAGTATAGGTAAGTACGGTTGTTCCCATGCTCACACCGGATACTGTTACAGTTGGTGTTGTGGCTCCGGCTATGTAATTGGCCACCGCAGTATTGCTGCTTGTCCACACACCTCCCGCTCCACTGCTTGTTAATACTACCGTGCTACCACTGCATACCGTGTTATAACCGGTAATACTGCCGGCGCCGTCTGATACAACAGTTATTCCTTTCGACACAGAACATCCGGCAAGTGTATAAGTGATTGAAGTACTACCTGCGGTAACACCCGTAACTCGTGCGTATGTGGAGCCTGTTTGGGTAATTTCAATCAAGCCTGTCGCGTTGGTAGCACTCCATGTGCCGCCTGCAATCGCATCGGTATCTACAATTTGTGCGTAAGAGGCGCACACGCTTGCCGGCCCGGTAATAGCCGGTAATGCGGCACCTATAGTCACTGATTTTGTTGCATTACATCCGTTCTTTGAACAGGTAATGATCACGCCACCTGAAGCTACCCCCGTGACAATCCCGGTTGCTGCGCCCACCGTTGCGATGCTCGTATTGGAGCTGCTCCAGGCTGGGCTTGTCGCCGTATCCGTCAATGCAGTTGTACCCCCCACGCAGGTACTAAAGTTCCCTGATATTGGGCCGGGTGCTGGATTTGCGTTAACAGTAGTAGTAATGATACAGCTTAAGCCTGACATCGAAACCGTATAAGATATAGTACAGGTGCCAGGTGCTACTCCTGTAACCGCACCGCCTGAGGAAACAGAGGCAATTGCAGAATTGCTGGTAGCCCAGGAGCCTGTTCCTCCTGTGCTTGAACTTGTAGCATCATGCAGGTTTAAGTAGGTCATCGGTGCGATACATACACTATTCCCACCTGTTATAGGAGAAGGATTGTAGATCGTATCGGTTGTTTTTACATAACATCCGGTCAATGGGTAGGTAAAGTAAATAGTGTCTACGCCGCTTCCCACAGGAATAATTGTGCAGGTGTCGTGTGTGGATCCGTAAGAAATGCCAATCGTAGCTAAAGACGGATTGCTGCTGCTCCAAACACCACCTGTTGAAGGGTCGGATAAAGTATCTACGCCTTTGATAAGTGCACTTTTGAGGCATGCCTTTATCGTGCCGGATATCGCTGATGGGATAGCGTTTACAGTAAACGCATCCGTTGCGGTACAGCCCAGTCTTGAATAACTAATGGTGATTGTGCCTGATGTGATACCAGTGACAACACCAGAGGCATTAATAGAACCTATCGCGGTGTTGCTGGAACTCCACGCACCACCGGGTACTGCATCTGTCAATGCGGTCGTTGATCCCTGGCACAGGCTGCTGGCGCCGCTAATAGCCCCTACCGAAGTTGTGGGGTTTACCACAACTGAAGTGGTAACATAACAACCACCCACAGTATAGGTAATGACACTGTAAGACACTACAGAAGTGCCGACGCCCATCCCGGTTACAAGGCCGGTACCGCTAATGGTTGCGATAGTTGTATTGCCGCTGGCCCATGCTCCCGCAGGTGTTGCATCAGCCAATTGCGTTGTGCCACCAAGACATACGTTCGTTGCCCCGGTTATTGGCGCAATGGTATTTGCATTAACTGTCTCCGTTTGGAAAACCGAGCAGCCTGATTTAGAATAAGTGATGGTGACAGTACCTGCGCTCACGCCGTTAATGACGCCACCAGGATACACAGTAGCTATCGCTGGATTACTACCGCTCCACATCCCTAATGGTGTTGCATCGGTAAGTGTTACCGTGTTGCCCACGCATACACTGGCTGAGCCGGCTATGGCTGCCAGGGATGACGGTGAACTAACCACCAATGGTTTGGTTACCCAGCAACCGCTGCCTGCAGTATAAGTGATTGTGGCTGCACCTGCACTTACTCCGTTTATTACCCCTGTGGATGAATTAATAGTTGCGATTGATATGTTGCTGCTCGCCCAGTTACCTCCTGCCGTCGTATCCGTCGCAGTGATGGAGCCGCCCATACAGGCTCCTAAAGCCCCTGTGGCGTTGATAGCACCGACATTGTTTGCATTAACCGTCACTGTTTGCGTAACGGCACAAGCTCCAGGCCTGCCATAGGTTATTATTGCAGTCCCGGCTGACATCCCTGTTAGCTCTCCGGTTGACACCCCAGAGGTTAGTAATGGAGAAACCGTAACCACCGCAGTGTTACTGCTGCTCCAGAGCCCTGAATAAGTGGTATCGGTAACGTTCAGCGTATTGCCTGCGCAAAGTATAAATGGAGTACCGCTGATTGGGTAAGTAACAGTAATAGTAGTATAAATACTCGCAAGGCCCTTGGTATATGTGATTTGTACCACACCGCCTGTAACCCCTGTAACGATGCCGGTAGTTAGTCCTACTGTTGCTACCGCCGTGTTACTGCTGGTCCATGTACCGCCTGTTGCCGCATCGCTTAAAGCGGTGGTGGTGCCCCGGCAAATTGTAGAGCCGCCGGTCACCGTTATCGCAGGAATTTCGGGAGACCCCGGAAGGATCTGCGCAAACCCTGATTGACTAAAAAACAGGAAGAGCGCGCAGAGGAATGCCATTCCTAACGTAGATAGCCCGGGGCCATGCTTCATCCGTGGGGATGTCGTTAGTAACGATCTTTTATTAATATTTCTCATGATTGTTTTTTTTTAATTAAAAAATTAATGACTCTGGCGCTCTGCTATAATTTGTGACATGTGAAACACAATGCGCTTCCTACATTGCTCTTGATTAACAAATGGGTTACCCCAGCGCCATTGTGTGGGTCATGGCATGAGTTACACTGTACTTTGTCGTTTTCCAGCATATCTGTTTCAATGGTGCCGCTGTGCACGCCAGATGGTGTTGTTGTTGGGTCCCAGATCTTGTGGTCTATTGTGGCCAGTGCCTGATTGTAGGTAAAAGATATTGGGTGTGTGGTGCTGAGGTCCGTTCCTAGATTTGCAGCGCCCCCATCAAAATTCGCCATTGTAGTAGTACCTGTAGTATAGGTACGGAAGTTTGCAAGGGCTACGGTACCATCATGGCAGCTCAGGCATAATTTAGAGGTCCCGTCTGGCTGGCCGATAGTAGTTCCGCCTTCCTTCCAGAAATTATAACCCTGTGAATAAATCGTGTAATTAGCGCTGGACTGGCTGTGGTCCCACAGTGGGCCAAAGGTACCTGCGTTGTCAAACGTCCATGAGCTCCCGCTGTTTGTATTGTGTGGGGCATGGCAGGGACGGCATATTTGCCCTTGTATGTAAGAAGAAATTGGGCTGGTGAAGTTCCAGGTATTATTGGATAGTGAAAAATCATGTTTGGAGCCCACTATTGTTCCTGCTTGCCCGTAACATAACTGTGTAACACCCAGGGCTATGGAACTTGCGATTAATAATGATTTGAATCTCATAAATATTTTTTTATTTTATTTTGTTAGTAATTTTTTTAAAGCCAATTTTAAATATTTGAAAATCTAAATCTTATTTAGCATGGCAGGTTAAGCACAGTGCGCTTGCAGAATTGCTCATCTTTAAAAACTTGGAAATCGTTTGGTCATGCACTTCATGGCAGCTAGGGCATTGCAACTTGCTATTGATGTCCAGCATGTCAGTTGCGATTGTTCCTCCCAGGCTCGATGGGGTAGTGGACGGGTCATGTAATTGACCGTCCAGCAATGCCAGCGTCGTATTGTAAACGAAGGAAATTGGGTGGTCATTTGTCAGGTCCGTGCCCATCCTGTCGTTTGTGGTCAGTGGCTGAGGCGCGGCAGAAGTACCTTGCATCATACCCCCGAACTGGTTGATTGCAGACACACCATCATGGCAGCTCAGACAAAGCTTAGAGGCGCCATCAGGCTGGGTAATGGATAGTCCGCCTCTTGTTGGGAATTTATATCCGATGTAAGTGGAGAAGATCTGTGACGTGATATTGTGGTTCCACAACGGCACAGCAGTTGGGTCGGTACCGTGTGGCGCATGGCATACAATACAGAGTTCCCCTGTCGTATTGTACTGGGTTTTGGTGGTAAAATCATGAGAGGATCCCCTGATGTTTTGCCCTTTACTTAGCGGTACAAGCCCCAGAACGAGTGAGCATAGCAAAACTAATTTTTTGAGTTTCATAATATTTCTTGTTTTAATTGTTAAGAATTATTTAATGACTCAAAGGTAGGCCTGCGAATATGACTCGTCTATGACAGTTGTCAGCCTGTTTTATGCGTTTTCGCAAGGATTACCGCCAATATCAACAGGGGAATTTAACCACATTCCATCGTATCTGAACGGCGCGTATGGTCACCAAACCTCGCAGCTCGCACTTCTACGGATTGCAGGTTGTGTTGCGATTATCTTGTGTAAAAATTGGGGTGGGAGCGCCATGCAGCAGAAACTTAGCTATAAGGCTTTCGTTAATACGATAACTAAATATATAATAAAATTGATATTTATGCGTCTGAGGAGCCGTCCGCTCGTCGTTGATTCTAATGACCTGCTATCGCCCGGCCAATATAGAGGGAGGGAATCGCAGCAATTAGATCTTAGCGGCGTAAACGAAACGAATGCCGGGTGGAATGATAAATTTTATACTACAAAGACGAAACCACCCGGAACCCTAGATTTGCCGTCCTGTTGTTAGGCGCTCCGGAGCGGCGGACTGTGACAAGGCAATTTTCAGGTTTACTGTGCCAGCTTCCTCCGCGGAATACACGCATCCATCCCTCTTGCGGCCCTTGGGGGTCGGTAACGGGGCCATCCGGGTAATGGCTTTCACGGTATATATCGTTGCACCATTCCCATACGTTGCCCGTCATGTCATATAGCCCCAGCTCATTGGGCGGGTAACTGCCCACCGGCGATGCAAAAAAATAGCCGTCGTCATAGCCAGTGTATTTCCTCCCGGCCCAACTCCCGAACCTCGGATGTAAGTGTTCATCCCGCACATTGGCCACTGGCTTCCCTTTTCCGGGCAAGTCATTGCCCCAACTATACTTGGTATGCCTGGCGGCATTCCCGGCTGCGTATTCCCATTGTGCCTCGGTAGGAAGGTGATAGGCTTTCCCCGTTACCTGCGATAGCCACATACAGTATGCAGCAGCATCATTCCAGCTTACGTAGGTCACCGGCATATTCCACTGGCTTTTGTCACGCGGGTGGCCCATCTCATCATCCCTCCAGGTCACGCCTGGTTGCCAGTACCACTCAAACGAATCATTATAGTTTTTTACGCTATCATTGTAGAAAATGATACTGGTGCCCAATTTCTCAGCGTCTGTTTTATAACCTGTCGCTGCAACGAACGCAGCAAATTCCCCAACCGTTACCTCGTACTTTGACATTTTAAAACTGGAGATTATCACGGTGTGGGCTGGTCGCTCATTGGGTAGTCCTTCATTATTTCCCATCTCAAATGAGCCTCCCTTTACAATTACCATCGAAGGAAATTTCTGGCCAAATGCTGAAGAGAAAATAAGGCTAATAAATAATATAAAAAGTAACTTGTTCATAAATTATCAGGCAATAATTTAAAAATGTCAATCGCTCAAACGAAAAAAATAATACTTCGATTGGGAGATAGAGTTTTGTTCTCTTTATTCAGGAAGCAAATTTAAACACAAGATTATTAACTCTTGATAGAATATCTTCTAACGCCAAAGAAAATATCCGCAATCAGTTGGCTAGACGGGCCATAATACCTATGCCGCCAGGCATTTACCATTTGTAAGGAGAAGATGCCAATTGAATACAGCACCGGGCGCAAGTAGCGTGAGGAGGGAAAATGGCCGAATTAGCGTCAGTTTATCTGCAAGCATTATGGAATCGTGGTAATGGATGTCACCGGCCGGATCTCATTGCAACCTGTTTTTTCATTAAATACATAGATCCCGGAAACCTTCACTCGGGTACCATTTTTTGGTATTTTCACGGTGTTGGCCATGCCGGCGCAGGCATCTATCGCATTAGGATAGGTCACTTGCCCTATACAAATAGGGGTAACCACCAGGCATCCATATTCGTCGCTAATGTTCTTGTTGTTAAGTAAGCTGTCCAGTCCCTTATCAAGTAATAAGCGGATGTGCGTTGATCCATCATCCTGGTATGTGGTAGTATATATTGTGCCTTTTACTGTAATGCAATATTCCTTCACCCGGAGCCATTCCTTATCATACACATGGTCCCAAAGCCGGGGGTCGCAACCCTTTTGTGCGAAACTACTGCCGTTCGCGAATAGAGCAGCTAAAAATAGGACGATTGAAGAGAAGTAGCGCATCGGAGGAAGATTGATGCGTAAATGTACTAAATCGGGTATTTTAACGGTGAAAATTATTTTTCAGGATTATGCCGATGCCTGCGGGAAAGCATCTATGCATTTAAAAATAACCACTTAAAAAAGTATTAACCAAAAAGTAAAGAAAAATTTTTTGTTTTTATAAAAAGATACTATTTTTGTACTGATAAGGTTTATAGGGGCTGGTCTGTTCTCAGGCTGGCTTTTTTTTTTGCCTAAAGTCAGCATTTTGTGCGTTGTTGCTATGGCACGTGATGCCTGTAGTGCATTAGCTATACCGAGGCAATTGGATTTTAAAGGTCATTATTTATCACGCTGATTTTTTGATCAGGTCCATCAGTTTGTCCACTTCCGCTTTATTGTTATAGATATGCGTGGACACACGCAGGCAATTCAGCCCATCCTCTGGCACCGCACGTATGCGCACTTTCTCGGCCGCGCAGGTGTCGAAAAACTTATGGTAGTCTACGCCCTTGATCCGGAAGCCATTTACAGCGCACCGCGAACGCTCCTCGGTCGGCGTTAGCAATTCCACTTTGTCCATTTCCAGCAGCCGGTCTTGTGTATATTTCCCTAAATATTTAATCCGATTATGGATATTTTCAATCCCAATCGAGTTAATGAAATCGATGGAAGCATTTACGCCGGTGTATAGCGCGTTTGCTTGTGTACCCCCAAAGAAGCGGTGCCCGCTTGGCGCGTAGCCTCCCAGTGTTACGGGGTCGGTCATAATATCCCATTTGTCATCGCCTGTGCCACCACCACTGTAATAATCCTGCACTGTGTCCCTGAATCCGTCGCGTACATAGAGAAACCCCGTGCCCTTTGGGCCCAGCATCCATTTGTGGCTGCAACTGGCATAGGTGTCACAACCTATGTCATGCAGGTCCAGTGGCATCATGCCAGGCCCGTGCGCCCCGTCAATCAGGGAGAATAGCCCCTTGTCTTTAGCAAGTTGGCAGATTTCCTTCACAGGCAGCACCTGCCCCTGTGTACAGGGGATGTGCGGCGTGGCTATCGCCTTTGTGTTCTTATTGATCAGCGCCGCGATGCGGTTCAGTGTTTCGTCGGCGGTGGCTGCCGGTACGTATTTCCGGATCACTATACCATGCAGTTTTGCACGGTTCAGCCAGGGCGCGGCATTGCCCACATGCTCGTGTGTCGTCAGTATCACTTCGTCGCCTTTCCGCAAGGGCACACCCCAGCACACAATATTGATGCCATCTGTGACATTATGCGTCAGCGTAATTTCATTGTCGTCCGCGCCCACAAATTTCGCTATCTTACCCATAGACGCATCATAGCTTCCATAGTTCCCATCACGGTCGGCGTCCATCATTGCCCGGTGAACGGCGTCAATTACAGGGTAGGGGGATGGCCCGAAAGTGCCATTGTTGAGATAGGCCCAGTCCCTGGTGAGTGGGAAAAGCTGCCGCACATTCTGCCAGTAGCCCTCATCGTCCGGCATAATGCCCCCTCCATCATTCTTGATCTGGTGCTTAGCGGCGAATGCTTGCATCTCGCCAAGCGAGAAAGCGGCAAATACGGATGCGGCCTTTATGAAGTTTCTGCGGTCGAATGTCATTCCAATAATTATTGTGTCCTATAAATTTACTCAAAATTGAATAACGCAGATTGTTTTTCCGGACAAATATTTCTTGCAGGCAGTTCAAATGGGTGCAGTAGTTCAAATGCCGGGAGTTTCATTTTTCGCCGCGGAGGAGTGCCAAAAAATACTCCCGGTCGGCCTAAATATCGTTCCGGAGCCCGTTGTTTTACGTTTATTAAAATAAAAATCCAAAAAAATGGATGCAAATAATTATTTTTGTTTCGTTTTTAATTTCATTGATCAAAATCGCCAATATCCGCTGTTCTTAAATGAATAATACATATACTGATCTCGTCAACCAGACCTTTCATTTTCCTCAGGAAGGATTTGATATTAATGACAACAACACATTGGATTTTAACGGCGTAGATATTAGCGCCATGATCCAGAAATATGGCACCCCTTTTAAGATGACATTCCTGCCAAAGAATGTTCAGTGACGCCATTAAGAAACACAAGTACGACGGGAATTATTTCTATTGCTACTGCACCAAAAGTTCCCACTTTTCATTCATCGTTGAGGAAACGCTGAAACACGGCGTAAACCTTGAAACTTCATTTGCCTATGATATCGATATTATCTGGCAATTGTACAAAAAGAAAAAAATTACCAAGGATATTTATATCATTTGCAACGGCTTCAAGACCCGTCAGTATACGCGCAACATAGCCCGCCTCATCAATGAGGGCTTTAAGAATGTGATACCCATTATCGATAATAAAAATGAATTTGAGGATTATAAGCGCTCCATCCGCTCTAAAGACCCGGTAAACATAGGATTGAGGATAGCGAGTGAAGAAGAGCCTACGTTTGATTTTTATACATCGCGCCTCGGTATCCGCAGCCGTGACATACTGGAGTTCTATGTGGACAAGATAAAGGGAAATGACAAGTTCTCCCTAAAGATGCTGCACTTCTTTATGAACAAGGGCATAAAAGATGATGTGTATTACTGGAGCGAGCTTAACAAGGTATTGAACCTGTACTGCCAGCTCAAGAAAGTGTGCCCGGAGTTGAGCGCCATCAACATAGGCGGCGGTCTTCCCATTAAACATTCCTTGGGTTTTGAATACGATTACAATTACATGATCAGCGAGATCGTTTCCACCATTAAAAAAGTCTGCAAGAAAAATAAGGTAGATACGCCCGATATTTATACGGAATTTGGCTCCTTCACTGTAGGTGAGGCCGGAGCAGTGGTATACAGTGTGCTCGACGAAAAAATGCAGAACGACCGCGAGATATGGTATATGATTGATAGCTCGTTCATTACCACATTGCCCGACACCTGGGGCATCGGCGAAAAATTCCTGATGCTGCCCATCAACAAATGGGACAAGGAATACCAGGAAGTGCACCTCGGTGGGCTTACCTGCGACAGTCACGATTTTTATACTTCTGAAGAGCATATTAATGCCGTGTTCCTACCCAAATTAGATGGCGAGAAAGGCAAGGACCCCCTCTATATCGGATTTTTCCACACTGGCGCATACCAGGACCAGCTTGCGGGCTATGGGGGCATCAAGCATTGCATGATCCCATCGCCTAAGCATATAGTGGTGCAGTACGATGAAGACGGTAAACTTTATGACTGGCTCTATGCAAAGGAACAAACACCTCAGAGCATGCTGAAGATACTAGGGTATATTCAATAGCTCACTAATGCTGGAGATTTTCCTGGGTCAACAGAGATATGAGTTGTAATACTTGTAACGGCATTTAGACTGTTGGAAGTAATATTTATTGTTGCAGTTCGTAAATCTCGCGCCATTTGTTGCTTTCTTGCGTCCGCTTTATCATCCGGTATCGACTGTTGTTTTTAACCAGATTGTAGACATCGTCGTCTGGTTCATCATTGGAGATGATACAATATCTCGTTTGGTCAGAAAAATCGGATTGAATATTTTTGAAACGTTTTCCCGTCAAATAGCCGGCGCAACTATCCGTGAAATCAATGCGCAAAACGGTAGTGGCATATATTGAGCTGTCATAAAGCTGATGCTGCTCACAGAAGCTAACAATTTTTAAATCTGCTGTAACTGACGGGGTATAATCCATATCCCCATAATTCGTCGTATTTGCATAATAGAAAATAAAGGTCGCTGTTAGCCCAACTATGATAATGGGGTACACGAATTTATACCGGGAAAATACTTTGTCTATCAACACTGAACCCACGATGATAAATGGCGGCAAAGCGCAAAGGAGGTAACGCGGGATATAGTAGTTGACCGAGCTGAACAGCAGGTACAAAATAACATAGAGGCTTAACGCTGAAATTATTTTCTTTTGATCAAGTGAAAAATATGTTTTTTTCGATTTGGCGATGGCCGCTAAAGCAATTATAACGAATAGGGTCAGCCCATTCCTGCCGAAATAGATGAGCAAATAAGCAGCGCCGCTGGGAAGGTTAACTGAAAATGAATCCCATTTTGATGAGAGGTACTTCATATAAAACGGGAACAGAAACCAGCCATATTCGATTTTCTGAATGATAAAGTAAATCAGTGCGAAACCCACGGGAGCGACAACTAAAATCATTTTTTTGAAGAGCAATTTGTATCGCCGTTCCGGGGAAAATGCAAATTGTAGTAACTCATAACAACACAACGCGACAACTAGCATTCCCCCTGATTCTTTGGTCAGCAACATTGCAGTAGCGCCAATGACAAACAAAAGTTTCGATTCGTTAAAATAAGCGTAGAAGCACAGCATTGTCCATAATGCCATCAAGACCTCCGGCATCAGAAAGACAGACTGGGCGATAAAGACAGCCTGTGTAGCAAACAAGAGACATGCTATAAAACCAACTCGCTCTGAAAAAAAGCGACGGCAAAATAAAAAAATAATGATCAGGAGTGTGGTCGAGATAAGCAAGGCAAAACAATGTCCCGAAAATAAGCCTGTGCCGAAAATTTTCATCCACGTTGCGGCCAGGAAAAAAAACATTAAGGGATGACCCCGTGAAATCTCGGAAGGTATGGAACTTGGCAAAAAACTCAGGCCATGATTATATAGTAGATGCACTGCTGTACTATAGGGCCATGCTTCATCCCAATAATAAGGCAAAAAAAGAAAATGAAATTTATAAATGGCAAGCGAAGCAATAATTATTGCAAGGCCAAGCGGGAACTTAAGATTTTTCATTTGGTCCCATATTTTCATCATGGCCCATTGCAAGATATTACACCGCTGTCATTATTTATAATTGGGTCAGTTGCAGTTGTTACCAACGACAAGCGGTCAACCCACAGTTTTAATCCTGCGGAATAAGAGGGAATTAATGCAAAAAGGCAAATTCTCCTACCTGATTATAGTAACATCCCCCTTGATGAATATTTCTGACCCCAGGTCACAGATAGCCTCTATTACATACACGTATACATCAGGGTGCTGTGGATTACCTTCGTATGATCCATCCCAGCCGTTTGTCGCATCATTTACATTGATGCCTTCACGTTCAAACAGCAGGTTGCCCCACCGGTTATAGATCCGGAACGATTTGATACTGCTGATTCCCTTACCTCGTATATAGAATATGTCGTCATTGCCATCATTGTTGGGCGTGAAGGCATTTGGCAGCCAGACCTGTCCCTGCTCGCACACGAGATGTATGGTCACTGAATCACTACTCTTACATCCGTGCGGTGATGTGACATCCACGAAATAAGTTGTAGTTGCCGACATACTTGCCACAGGGTCGTAGCAGGGCAGGCAACTGAGCGTTTTATCTTCCTGCCACATAATCGACGCTATGTCAGTACCCGTAGCATTTAACTGTGCTGTAGAGCCTGCCACCACTGTTTGGTCAGGGCCTGCATCCACAGTAGGCAATGGATACACGATCACAGTTATGGTATTGGTGTCAGGTGTGCAATTGCCCAGTTGCGCGATCACCGTGTATATTGTCGTGGCTTGTGGCGATGCCAGCGGGTCCCAGACGACAGCGCTGCTCAGCCCCGTGCCTGGTATCCAGGTGAAGTGGGTAGCGCCGGAGTCGAATAATTGCACCGTGACGCCCTTGCATATCGCAGTATCCCCCTTGCCTACGCTATACGTTGCATTTTTTAATCTTACGGTTACTGTATCAGTATTGATGCAGCCATGGGAGTCCTTCCCTGAGACAGTATAAGTAGTAACCGTTGTTGGCGACGCCAATGTAGGGTTACACGGGGAACAGCTCACGCTTGATGAGGGGCTCCACCAGTATTCCACGCCACCATAGCCAGTCAGCGTGGCAGCATCGCCCAGGCATATCGTTGTATCCGGGCTCACCGTAATAACTGCAGGCGGGTACACGGTCACGGTTTCCGTTACAGTTGCCGTGCAGCCCCATTCATCCATTACATATAGCGTCACCGGGTAAGTGCCTACCGCCGTATAGGTATAAGGCGGGTCTTGTATTCGGCTGGTATCGCCGTCCGTAAATGTCCATATCCACGTATCCACGGGGTCCCAATATCCCGTCGAGGTGTCCTTGAAATTAATGGTTCCGTTCTGGCATATCGGGTCGGGAATCGTCGTGAAACCTGCCGTTACGGCATCCACCTTTATTGTGTCCAGCCCTACGCTGGACGCTGCACAGCCGGTATTGTCGCTGATAATAAGGCGGGGAACATACGCGCCCGGTAACAGGTACACGTGGGTTACGGTGTCGGAAAAAGCTACCGAATCAGTATTCCCGTCAGAAAAGTCCCAGACTATCGTGGGCACATTGTTCAGCACAGCCGTGAAGTGAACGGTCAGTGGTGCGCAGCCTGAGTCTGGAGTGTAAGAAAATGCGCCCGCATATCCGAAAATAACCGGGTGCCCATAAGCCGTATCGGTGCAGCCATATACATTTGTTGCCACCAGGGTCACTGTATATTCCCCAACAGCTACGTAATAATCTGTTGGGTCGGTCAGGGTTGTAGTACTGCCATCGCCAAGCCACCAATTATAGCTTGTAGCCCCTGTGCTGGTGTTGACGAAGTCTACATTTAAGGGTGGGCAAATGGCAAATGAATCGCTCATATAAAAAGAAGCAACCGGCCGCGTCACATCTATGTAATTGGAGTCAATTGCCGTGTCTGCACAACCGTGTATATCCGTCACAATAAGGCGCACGGTATACAACCCTGGGTTTGCATAGGCATGTGTGGGGTCTGTCAAAATAGAACTGGACCCATCCCCGAATGACCACAGCGATGATGTGTAGCCCGTGGAAGTATTGGTAAAGAACACAGGCGCGCCGGGGCACGGGAATAAACTGACCGCGGTGAATGAGGCGTTAGGTATCACTGCCGTGTCCGATAGTTGTAAGGTATCGGTGCAGCCTAGGTTGTCCGTCACTACTTCTTCTGTTGTAAAGGTCCCGGAGGTGGTATAAATATGGGTGGCCGTAGAAGAGCCGGTCACCGTATGCCCGTCCCCGAAGCTCCAGAGGAAACTGGTAAATGTGGCGCCCCCGACATCCCTCGTATGGTCGGTAAAAGTAACAGTCAGAGGCACACACCCCGAGGTTGGGGACTCTGTAAAATTCACATACGGGTGCCCTACCAAAATGTAGTCCGTTCGCGTCACGGTATCAAAACAGTGGTTTTGGTCTTCAATGATCAACCGTATGGTATACTCCCCCGTGTCGGTGAACGGGTAGGTGAGGCGCGCACCACCTCCCTCTGATATGCCATTCACATACCACTCATACAGTGTCGCTGAGCCACCGGTCACGGTGGCTGTCACGGTATCTGCGACGTCTATGCATAGCCGCGTGACAGGGGCCGCAAAATTAGGTATCGGTTTCACCAGGCTCACGACGACACTCACAGTATCCCTGCACCCGCTTCTGGAATTGTAGGTGGCAAGCGTTACTGTGTAGGTGCTGATAGCACCATAAGTATGCTGTGGGTTGCTCAGAGTAGAAGTGGTACCATCGCCAAAGATCCAGGTGTGGCTATCATCACCGTACGACTTGTCCCAGAATTGAACATCCGTTGGCGGGGAGCAAAATATGGAATCGCGGATGATTGCCTTAGGCGAGTCCACATCGATAGTCAATGTATGGGATAACCCCGCGCATCCCCGGTAATAGGGCGTCATCGTGACAGTGTATATTCCCGGTATGCTGTCCCAGTAGTCGTAATAATCCAATGTCGTCGTGTCGTTGAAGCCGCCTATGCCACTCCAGACGTAATAATCTACCGGCCCCGATATAATGGAATCGACAAAAATACTACTGTGCCCCGCACAAATATTTGTATCGCCCCTGAAAACGACATTTGGTGGATAACCTACTTTAATGGTATCAGTGGCTGACACTACACAGCCATTGGCCGTAGTGACCGTGAGTGTAGCAATATAAACGCCGGAATCTAAGTAAGTATACACAGGATCGGCAAGCGTTGATGTGCCCCCATCACCAAACGTCCACGAATAGGACGCTGCGCCCCATGGATAGCGCTTCCTCGCGCCAGTTACAGGAGGCGGCTCGTAGGTATACAGCGAGTCCGAAAAATGAACGGTGAGCGGTGCGCAGCCACTATCCGGTGATCCGATCAAGGACAAATACAGGTCATATAGCGTATCTACCTTGTTAATCGTATCACGGCATCCCGTAACGGGGTCGGTTACAATCATGCTTATGTCATATGCACCACGGCTGGAATAAGTATGCGTAACCGTTGTGCCGGAGCCTGTAGATCCATCGCCGTAGATCCACGATACATCATCCCCAGTAGGCACCGACCCTGTAAATGTGATGGCAACAGGCGGGGGGGCAGGGATCTACAGGGTTTTGAATGATCGAGGCCACAGGGGCGGGCCTGATGTAAATGCTATGGCTCACGGTATCAGTGCAGGGGCCGTCAGTGATCACAAGCGTCACGGTTTTCAATCCTGTTGTGCCATAAGTGTTCGTGCCATTGGTGGCGGAAGAACTATTGCCATCCCCGAACGTCCAGTAACTTGATGTGAATGTGGCGCTAGTATTGGTGAACGTGACAGCAGAGAAAATGCAGGCAGTATCCGGGTTTACGAAACTCGCCGAGATCGGAGGGATAATGGTTATTGTTATCGGCATGCTGTCAGTAGCCGTGCACCCGATTCCGTCAGAGACCGTCAGGCTCACCTCGTATGTGCCACCGGAGGTGTAGGCGTGCGTGATACTGCTTCCCGTAAAAGTGCCGCTGCCGTCCCCGAATGTCCACCTGTAGGTAAAAGGCGGCGTGCCGGAGGCCGATCCCGAAAATTCAGCATTTGCCGGTAATCCGCAAAACACACTGCTGGCCAGCGAAATAGTAGGTACGGGCGGGGCCAGCACATGTATGTCCGCGTTAATGGTGGTATCGGCGTGACATCCTTCGGAATTGGTAGCATACAAAGTGATGTTATAATTGCCGGCAGCAGTAAACGTGTGGCTCACAGGGTTGCCGGTATTGCCCGTGCCATCGCCATAGTTCCAGGTGTACGCAATGGGCCCCGGCACACCGCCTATGGTGGTACTCGTAAAAGTGATAGGGGTTCCCAGGCACACAGTGGTGTCGCTCGCCACAAAATTTACTTTGGGCAAGGGATAGACAGTTATTACCACGGAATGCTTTGACGAATCCGTGCCGTTATAGGCAGTGAGCGTTACCGTATAGGTAAGCGTTATGTCCGTGTCGTTCAGGAAAGTGGTAGATGGGTCTACTAGGTGGTCTACACCATCCCCGTTATTGAATTGCCAGGTGTAGCTGCTTGCCCCGGTGCTTGTGTTGTTAAAACTAACCAGCAAAGGCGTACAACCCGACGTTGGACTGGCCGTAAAATCCGCGCTAACTTGCCCACTGGCAGAAAATCCGAAAAAAAGCAGACTGAAAAAAAATAAAGAATAGGTAGTGATAAATTTCATAAGGATATATTAAACGTTTGAAAATCAAATATATAGGTATAAATACATAGGGAAGCGCCTTCTAATTTAACATAGGTTACTTACAAAGCTATTAAATCTATCTTATTTGTAGAAATTTTTTTTCGTAAATTGTCGGTATTCGCCAATGAAAAAAACCACCACGCGTTCCCGCATGGTGGTTTTTTCAAAAAGCCACTATTCATTCACCATTAATCATCAACTACATCCCGTCGTAGTCCCGCAATTCGGGCACATATAGCACGTTCCGTTTCTTAGGGTGATGTTGCCGCAATTCCTGCAGGCAGGTGCATCCGCGCTTGTACCCATCAATTTTTTCAGTTCCGCGCTGCTTTGTGCAGCTGCGCCTACTGCTACGGGCGCTATCGGCGACTTTGCCTTAGGGGCAGGAGTCTGTGGTGCGGTTACCCTTACCTGGGATAGCTCGTGCTGCAATGCTTCCATTTCCTGTTGGTGCGTCTTCCGGTTTGGGTCTGGTACATGCACCAGGTCGTCCCGGTCCAGATATTCATAAGCCAGCAGCCGGAAGATATAATCAAGTACAGAGGTCGCAGTTTTTATATTTGGGTGTTCTACAATTCCGGAAGGCTCGAAGCGCGAGAAAGCGAATTTATCCACATACTCTTCCAGTGGCACACCGTATTGCAGGCCTACGGAAATAGCGATTGCAAAGCTGTTCAGCAGGCTGCGCATGGTAGCGCCTTCCTTGGCCATGTCTATGAATATTTCACCCAGGGTGCCATCGCCATATTCGCCCGTCCTTAAGAATAACGCCTGGCCGCCAACCTTACCCTTTATGGTATAGCCGCGGCGCTTGGCGGGTAGTTGCTTGCGCTCCACGATATGGCTCAGTGCGCGTTTCAGTTGTGTATCAGGGCTCGCCTGTACACGCCTGTTCACTTCCTCCAGCAGGTCGTCTGATGTCAGCGATGCCAGGTCTATGATCTGGCTCATCTCTGGCTCGGCCGCTTCTTCCTTTACTTCTTCTTTTTTCTTTTTGTCGCTCTTGTTGCTCAGCGGCTGGCTCAGCTTGCTGCCGTCGCGGTAGAGTGCGCAGGCCTTCAGGCCCAGTTGCCAGCTCAGGTAGTAGCAATCCTTTATTTCTTCCTGGCTTGCTTCATTTGGCAGGTTGATGGTCTTGGAGATTGCCCCGCTGATGAATGGCTGCACCGCACCCATCATCCTTATATGGCCATGTGCATGAATGAAACGTTCGCCCTTCTTGCCGCACTTGTTGGCACAATCAAATACCGACAGGTGTTCCGGTTTCAGGTATGGCGCACCTTCTATGGTCATCGTCCCGCAAACATAGTCGTTCGCGGCGTCCATCTCTGCGTCCGTAAATCCTAATGATTCCAGCAGGTTGAAGTCAGGGGCATAATATTGCTCAGGCGTAAATCCGAGGCGTTTCAGGCACTCTTCGCCCAGGTTATATACATTGAATACAAACCCTATTTCAAAGGCACTCTCTACCGCCATATCCAGCTTGGCCAGTTCTGCCGCTATAAAGCCTTTTTCGCTCAGGCTCTGGTGATTGATGTAAGGTGCGCCCGCAAAGGTGCCGTGCCCCTTCGCAAATTTTACGATCGCGTCCACCTGGTCTGGTTTATAGCCCAGCTTCTTCAGCGCCGCAGGTATCGATTGGTTGATGATCTTGAAATACCCCCCACCGGAAAGCTTCTTGAATTTCACAAGTGCGAAGTCGGGTTCTACGCCCGTGGTGTCACAGTCCATCAATAGGCCAATGGTGCCTGTAGGTGCTATTACAGTAGCCTGCGCATTGCGGTAGCCATATTGTTCTCCCATCTGCACTGCTTCGTCCCATGCCTTGGTGGCTGCGCTCAGCAGGTAGTCGGGGCAATACTTTGCATTAATGCCAAGTGGTTTTATTTCCAGCCCCTCGTATGCCTCGGCCGCGTCATAAGCTGCTGCGCGGTGGTTGCGCATTACCCGCATCATGTGGTCCTTATTTTCAGCATAGCGGGGGAAGGTGCCTAAGCATGCCGCCATCTCTGCCGATGTCTTATATGCAATACCGTTCATGATCGCGGAGATAGAGCCTGCAATAGCGCGAGATTGCTCGCTGTCGTAGGCAATACCGCTCACCATGAGCATAGAGCCAAGGTTTGCAAACCCTAATCCCAGCGTGCGGTAATCATAGCTCAGTTGTGCTACCTCCGGCGATGGGAACTGTGCCATCAGCACAGATACTTCCAGTACCACTGTCCACAGCCGCACCATATATTCAAAGCCCGGTACATCAAATTTGCTCGTTTCTTCATCGAAGAACTGGCGGAGGTTTAATGACGCCAGGTTACACGCCGTATTGTCCAGGAACATATATTCAGAGCAGGGGTTCGATGCCCTGATCCTTCCACCCTCGGGGCAGGTATGCCATTCGTTGATGGTGCTGTCATACTGGGTGCCGGGGTCGGCGCAGCGCCATGCAGCATAAGATATTTTATCCCACAGGTTCTTGGCAGGTACGGTTTTCATCACCTTGCCGGTGCTGCGTGCCGTCATGTTCCAGTCGCCGTTATTATCCAGTTGGTGGAAGAACTCGTTGGGGATACGTAATGAATTGTTTGAATTCTGGCCCGATACCGTTTTATAGGCCTCGCCTTCGTAGTCAGATGAATATCCTGCGGCAATGAGCGCTGCCACTTTCTTTTCTTCTTCTACTTTCCAGTCTATGAATTGCTCTACTTCCGGGTGGTCCAGATCCAGGCATACCATCTTGGCAGCCCTGCGGGTAGTACCGCCGCTCTTGATGGCCCCGGCAGCACGGTCTCCTATTTTCAGGAAGCTCATTAATCCGCTCGATGTGCCTCCGCCGCTCAGTTTTTCACCCTCAGCACGGATATTGGAGTAGTTTGTACCCACGCCTGACCCGTACTTGAATATACGTGCCTCACGTACCCATAGGTCCATGATACCACCTTCATTCACCAGGTCGTCATCCACGCTCAGTATGAAGCATGCATGTGGCTGTGGCCTTTCATAGGCATTGCGGGAACGCTCCAGCCTGCTGGTGCCGGGGTCTACATAGTAGTGGCCCTGCGCCTTGCCATCGATGCCATAGCTGTTAAACAGCCCTGTGTTGAACCATTGCGGGCTATTGGGTGCACAGCTTTGTTGCAGTATGCTATAGATAAGCTCGTCATAAAATATTTGAGCGTCATTCTTAGACGCGAAATAGTTGTGTTTTTCACCCCAGGTACGCCAGCAATCCGCCAGGCGGTGCGCTACTTGCTTTATCGATGTTTCCCGGCCTGTAGTACCATCCGCCTGCGGCACTCCTGCCTTGCGGAAATACTTTTGCGCCAGGATGTCCGTAGCTATCTGGGACCATTGTTTTGGAACCTCCACATTGGTCATCTCAAATACCTTTTCCCCATTCGGGTTACGGATCACGGAAGTACGGTAGTCGTACTCGAACATATCATATGGGCTCACTCCGTCACGCGTGTAGTGACGGTTGAACGAAAGCCCTTTTTTAGTAGTAGCGCTCATGCTAAAATATTATTTAACGGTTAATAAATTTTGAAGTTTTTCCGGTAGCGGGACAGCTAAATTAGTGGAAATGGGATACCGAACACTCCAAAGTAATCCACATCACGTGGATAACCAACAGACTCCAAGCCCGTAAAAGAAAATAAAATTAATTTTAATGCATTGCAGCTTTTGCCTTCTTATTTTTCTCCTCTAAGTTACACATTTTAGACGGCATAATCCAGAAAAGGGTAGGGGTTTTAACGTTTTATAAGGTGCTAACACAACGCAATGGACAGCGCAACGCAAAACCCAATAGCAAAGCCATTTGCACTATGTTGGATGTCTTCAAGATACCCAATAAAAAAGCGCCCCGGTATCACCGGGACGCTAATATATTCTGGCCGTTATTGCAGATGATTTAATTACCTAAATATGTTTTCAGGAGTTGGCAGCGGCTCGCAGTGCGCAGCTTTGTGATGGCCTTGTCCTTGATCTGCCTTACACGTTCGCGCGTAAGGGAGAATTTTTCGCCAATGTCTTCAAGGCTCATAGGATTAGCCACGCCAATCCCGAAATAAAGCTTTATCACATCGCGTTGCCTATCAGTAAGTGTGCTCAGTGAGCGTTCTATCTCGCAACGAAGTGACTCCCCATGATACAGTTCTGCGTCAGCAGAATCCGAATTTGGGTTTTCCAGGATGTCAAGGAGGGTATTGTCTTCGCTGTCCACAAACGGCGCGTCTACCGACACATGCCTCGCAGCTACGCCCAGTGTAGTTTCTACTTCTTCCGTGCCGATGTCCAGCAGTTCAGCCAGTTCTTCGGTCGAAGGCTCACGTTCAAACTCCTGTTCCAGTTGAGAATAAGCCTTGCTTATTTTATTAGAAAGTCCCACCTTATTGAGCGGCAGTCGCACGATACGGGATTGCTCGGCAAGTGCCTGCAAAATCGACTGGCGTATCCACCACACAGCGTAAGAAATGAACTTGAAACCACGTGTTTCATCAAAGCGTTGCGCAGCCTTTATGAGGCCAAGGTTACCTTCATTGATCAGGTCACTAAGAGAGAGGCCCTGGTTCTGGTACTGTTTTGCCACAGATACAACGAACCTTAAGTTTGCCTTAGTGAGCTTCTCCAGTGCACGTTGGTCGCCTTGTTTGATCCTGATGGCAAGCTGCACTTCTTCTTCCGGGGTGATCAGATCAACTTTCCCAATTTCCTGAAGGTATTTTTCAAGGGATTGGCTTTCTCGATTGGTAATTGATTTCGTGATCTTTAACTGGCGCATAGACATAGGCAAAAGTTATTTAGTGGTTTGAAAATAAAACTCACAATCATGAGCATCAATAAAAAAAAGTGACTTTATTATGGCAAATCTAAGGGTCTTAACAATTCCACCCAAAAAAATTATGACTAAGTTAACAGAATATATCTATATCATCATTAAACCTTATCAAAAAATGAGTACTTTTTGCCGAATCCGGTGTTTACAGCCATTGGTGGCACGTCACAGAAACACACAGGTTGCTCCATCGCTCAAACCCAGTGTTGTTTTTGGTAGTTCTGCGGCATAAAGTTCATCCTTTTCCACTTCTCTAGGTGCCTCTGGGTGGCGATCTTACTGCGTTATGCTGTGATTTTTATTTTTCACTTTACAATTATGTACTTTAGCCGCACATTGGTACACTATTATGGATGACTTGAGGTTATTTTTTGAATCAGAACACTTTATTGAAACTAAGGATACAGGGAATGCGCTGCCTATGGAAAATTTGGAGGCTGGGAGCATGGGCGCCTACCTGCCCATGCAATGGGGTACGTGTGTGCAGTGCGCTACAGACAAGGGGTTCGACTGGCACGACGCTGATATTGTGATCGTAGGTTGCGGTGAAAACCGCGGCGCTGGCGGTAGCTACGCCAACAGTATGGATACCGTGCGCGAGGAACTCTACAAAATGTACCTGTGGCACCCCGGGATAAAAATCGCCGACGCGGGCAACATACGACAGGGCGCTACCCTTGCCGATACAAGGGCAGCGCTTGGCGCAGTGCTCACAGAGGTTCATCAGGCTGGTAAGATCGCAATAGTCATAGGTGGCGCCCACGACCTCACGCTGCAACAATATAATGTCTTTAAGAAGGCCGGGAAAATGGCCGTGGCCACGGTCGCGGATATGTATATAGACCTTGATGAGACAGAAGCAGTGACTGATAAAAGTTTCCTGATGGACATGCTCACCGGCATGCCCAATTTTATTTCCCATTACAGCCATATCGCATTTCAGAGCTACTATGCACACCCGCGTATGGTCGAGACCCTCGACAAGCTGAGGTTTGATTTCATCAGGCTGGGAAAGGTGAGGGAAAATATAGATGAAATGGAGCCAATATTGAGGACGAGCGATCTGTTCAGCTTCGACATGTCGGCGATTCGATTCCCCGATGCACCTGCCAATATCCATGGCTCGCCAAATGGCCTCAGTGGCGAAGAGGCATGCCAGCTCACGCGTTATGCAGGCATGAGCGACAACCTTACCTCCCTTGGCATATACGGGTACAATGCAGCAGACGATACACATAATATGACTGCCAAGCTGATTGCGCAAATGATCTGGTATTTTGTAGACGGCTACCTCGTCAGGAAGACGGAAGCGAAGTTGACAGATCATGATGAATTTATTGTGTTCAATGTTGCATTCACCGGCAACGATACCGTATTCCTGAAAAGCAAACGTACCAACCGTTGGTGGATGAAGCTTCCAAACAGCTCCTTTGTGCCCTGCTCATACAATGACTACCTGATTGCAAGCAACGACGGCATACCGGAGCGCTGGCTTCGGGAACAGGAGCGATTGATGTAAAAAAGACACTAAGCGAAAATTACCTATGAAAAATCCCTTGAGTCCCACTATCTTTATTTTTTAAGGAGCCATCAAAAACCGCATGTCAGAAAGAATAGAAAAATTAAAGACTTTTTTAAAAGCCAGTCCTGCAGATTGTTTTCTAAACCATGCATTGGCTCTGGAATATATAAAGGCTGGCGACGATGAGAATGCACGGGTTCATTTTGAATTAAACGTGCTTAATGATCCCGCCTATGTGGCGACTTATTACCACCTCGCCAAATTGCTGGAACGCGCTGGAGAAACGGAAAATGCTATATCATTATACGTTAGAGGGATGGAACAGGCCAAGGCCGCGAAAGACATGCACACCTACAGCGAATTACAAAGCGCATGGGAAGACCTCGTATATTAATAACAGAGGTCCGCGCAACGCATATCTGTTGTTCGTTTTATGCTGGCTGGCATGATTAGATATGCTGTAAATTTTCAACCAAACAATTGCCTGAAACTTTGCGACCTTTGCGTTCGCCGTAGTGGCACTAATATTATTACATTATGATCGCAGAGAATCTGCTACAGCAATTCAGCCAACAATTTGCACGGTACAGTTTTTCTGTGCCGGGCAGCAAGTACTTGCTTGCTGTTAGCGGCGGTTCGGATTCTATGGTCATGGCTGATCTGTTTCTGAAAAGTGGGGTCAACTTCGCTGTCGCCCATTGCAATTATAGCTTGCGGGGAGCGGAGTCAGATATGGATGAACAATTGGTGGCCGAATGGAGCAAGGTGCATAATATAACGCTTCATTGCATAAAATTCGACACAAAAAAGAGCGCTAAGGAATGGAAAAAGGGCACCCAGGAAACCGCGCGGATACTAAGGTATGACTGGTTTGAAAAAGTAAGGAGGGAGTATAATTACTGCAAAATAGTTACTGCACATCACGCCAATGATAACGTCGAAACACTACTTATCAACCTGCTTAAAGGCACAGGCATCGGCGGCTTGCATGGCATATTGCCCGAAAATGGATACATCATCCGGCCTCTGTTATTTGCTACTAAGGAAATCATTGCGCAATACGCTACCGAACAAAAAATTCCCTACCGTGATGATGCGTCAAATGCTACCGACGACTACCTGAGAAACGCGGTGCGACACAATATTATTCCGGCGGTGGAGCGGTCATTCCCCAAGGCTATTGACCTTGTTAATGATAGCATAGTTCGTTTTGCCGAGGCCGAAGTATTGTACCACAGAGCCATAACCATCGAGCGGAAAACTCTTATGGATCAGCGTGGGCGGGACTTTTACATACCCATTCTGAAGCTAAGGCATAGGGTGCCACTGTCCACCATTTTATTTGAGTTGTTGTTGCCATTCGGCTTTTCTTCAGGCCAAGTCGCCCATGTTATCCGTCTCATGGATTCCGCAACAGGGCATTTTGTGGAGTCGCAAACACATCGCGTTATCCGCAATCGTAATTTTCTGATCATTGCTGCAAAACCATCTGCTTCGGCAGATTTTGTATTGGTTGAGTCCGCTCCGCTCACCATAGATACCGGCAAGTATACCATTTCATTTTCTATTGAAGACACCCCCAAAAAAATCCCCGCCTCTAAAGATGAAGCCTATTTAGACCTCGAAAAGATCGCCTTTCCTTTGGTGCTGCGCAAATGGCGTATGGGCGATTATTTATATCCTTTTGGCATGAAGATGAAGAAGAAAAAAGTGGGTCGGTTACTGATTGATGAGAAAGTTCCACTGCATGAAAAAGACGATATCCGCATACTGGAGTGCGACAAAAAGATAGCCTGGGTCGCAGGGATCCGCCCCGACGAGCGTTTTAAGGTAAAACCAGGGGTTGGGAAAGCATTGGTTGTAAAACGAACTATCAGTGCCTAAAAGTAGGGGTGCATTAATTGGTCAATAAAGGAAATGCCATGCGATGGATCTACGATCGCAGCGATTATTAATCCATAGATAGACCCCCAGATGTGTACATCGTGGTTCACGTTTCCCACGCCCCGTTTCGACATCACCACAGAATAGATCAGGTACAATACCGCGAACAAGATCGCCGGAATGCCAATAGGGATAAACATCAGTGATATTTTAGACCATGGAAAAAAATAAATGGTCATAAAAACAATAGTAGATACACCGCCCGATGCACCCAGGGAGCGGTAGTAGCTATTATTCCGGTTTTTTACAAAGGATGGAATTGAAGACAATACAATACCAGAAATATAAATCGCCAGGAAAAGGGCGCCACTAATGCCGAGGCCATTCTCAATATTTTCGCCGAAAAAGTACAGTGCGAACATATTGAAAAATAGGTGGTTCCAATCTGCATGGATAAAACCCGACGTGATAAAACGGTAATACTCTGCCGGTGAGTTCATTTGGCGCGGCCACAAAATCAGCTTATTCAACAGGTCTACATTGCTGAATGCAGCAATAGACACAATAACGGTAATAGCAACAATAATCAGGGTAAAACTCATTTCTTTAGATATGTAAAAGCGAATGTACCGCCATTTCCCGGAGTAGTGAAATTTAAAAGCGCATGCCACTTGTTTTCACGCCAAAAATCACCCCGTTTTCATAACCAATATTGTTGGTTCGGCATCGTGTATAATTCGTAATAAAAAGCGCCGTCACGCATGATGGTATGGTGAGTGGTTCATGATACTGAATGCCCGGTATACCTGTTCCGCCACTATCAGCCTCACCAGTTGGTGCGGGAACACCAGGTTCGACAAAGACCAGCACTGGTTGGCTTTCTTCCGTATTTCATTGGTCACTCCGAAGGCGCCCCCAATTAGCAATACCAGCGTTTTAGTCCCCTGGTTCATGCACTGTCCAAATTGTTGTGACCACTGAATAGAGTTGAGCAACTTCCCCCTTTCGTCCAGTAACACAAGGTAGTGATGCGGCGATAGCTTTTTTAAAATGAGTTCTTCCTCCAGTTTCTTGCTGCGTTCTGGGTCGGTTGTTGCCATTTTTTTTGGTACTTGCAGCACCACCAGGTCTATCGGGTTCCAAGGCCGCGTTTTCTGGAAGTAATAGCGCAAGCCGTCGTCAATAAATGCTTCATTTTCCTTACCCAGCGACCAGATTTCAACATTCATGTATTTTCTTTTCAGTTCAAAGATGCGATTTTTTAGAAAATGGGAAAAAGTTTTTGCAAAACAGCTAGGTTCTTGTATCTTTGCACCCTTGAAAAAGTGAATGGCCTTGTAGCTCAACTGAATAGAGTATCTGACTACGGATCAGAAGGTTTCAGGTTTGAATCCTGACAGGGTCACAGCCACAGTAAAGGGTTTCAGAGGATAAAACTTCTGGAACCCTTTCTTTTTTGCAAACAATTTGCAAACATTTTTCCATAAATAACCATAAGAAACGTAATTCCGAGAACCACAAAGACACCTTAAAACATAAAGAATCGCGAACCCGCAATCAGGAAAACCATTTTGCATCGCATCCCATTATTGCCTGCTCCGGCAGGTAGCGCCCGCTCCTCCTACGCTAATTAGCTACCAGCCTGCACAGGCAAGGGTTCATAGGTCTGCCGTCTCCCTCGGTCAGCATAGCTCACGCCAGGCGCTCATTCCTGGCAGCGTTCGTACCTCACGCAGCCACTCATCACACATGCCCAACCCTTCCGCCTGTCATGCGCTATGCGGTTCCCTCGGTCGCGGCTGTCCGGCGCTTACTGGTGCCCTGTGCCCACTTCGCTCATTCCTGGACTACATTACGTTCCATTCATACCTTCATTACACTCCATTCCGCCATCCATTCACTAAGCCGGCACAGTTCACCCGCGCCTCCACGGTGTTTGTCCGCCACCTGCCGGCCGCCCCGTTCTTTATCTTTTTATTTTTTGGCACTACGTGCGGTAAGGCATAGCTGCTGCCAGCGGGTGCCTTCGCTCATATCTTCGCTCCCGTCCCCCGCGTCCGGGGCGGCATGGCGGTGGTGGCGGACGCTCCGCACTTCCGCTTCGTGCCTCCGCTCCAGTGTTGCGCTGCCACCGGTAAATTTAGAGATCTGCCGCTCTTTGATTCTTGAGCATATTCCGCTGCAACGCAAGCAATGGCTACGAGGGCCCGGCTTAAAGGCCAGCTCCTGTTAGCTATCGCCGCCAGCCCGGTTAACGGCATCCGTTTTGCCGTTGGTCGAGCGATGATTGTAGTTGTCTGATGTAGGCTATCCTATGAAGAAAGTTTTCGGGCATGATCACATTCGTCAAGGCTACTTCAGGAAAGCGCGAAAGGTCATTTTTACTATACACGACTATATTCTGCCTGTACCACCATTTAATTTTTTTGTTTGCAAATATTTTGTGCCTGACGATGTCATATTTCCTATAGCCATGCCTGTTAAATTTTTCTTCCCAATATTCCTCCCATTGTTCGTTGATGTGGTTGAAACCCCCTTGAAACGGCAGGGCCGCGCTGAAAATAATGGTAGGGGACAATGCAGTGAGGAAATCCACAAGTTGGCTGGATTTCGCATGAGATACATGTTCGGCAACTTCAAGGCACAAAGCTATATCAAAAGTCTCTGATAGCTGTGGTAAAGGGCGCTCGAAATCTATTGTTCTAAATTCTTCTGCCGTGAGGTGCTTAGCCAGCAACTCTTTATTCGCCCAGGCGCCGTCATAGCCACGCACGGTTTTAACACCCATTTTTTTAAATATCCCAAGAAAATTCCCAATGCCGCAACCCACATCACAAACGCGGTCAGGGGTAAACAGTTCCATGAAGAAAGGCACCAAAATGGATGGGCTTTCCATATCATGGTTTATTTCATCGTGAATGTATTTTGGGTTGCTTTCCCCAGGCTGCGGCATCGTTTTTTCAATTTTAGGGTATTGCCAACAGCTTAAACAGCGTCGGCGCCAAGATGTAATTATATTGGTTGTATCTGTATATTTGAGCCAAACGACTTATTCTGAATAATCGTATTGAAGGGTAAAATAATCCTTATATTATATTTGCCCGACTGGTTGTAGTTATAACTCATGTGCTGTAATATTTTAGCATAGAAGTTATCAATCTCCATCCCGGAAGGCTCAGCCATATTTATGATGTCATCATAAATGGAGCTTTTAACTGCGTAGGCGTGGGAACAAACAATCTGGTTTCGGAAGAATGGCTCTACCAATCCGCCAAAATAAAGCATATCCCAATCATTTAGAATTTCATAATTCCGAGTTAGTTGGTGATTTGGATTTTCTGTAAAAAGGGCATCGTCCTCAAAAATAATGACTTTTGAATAGTTATTCTGTCTGGCAATTTGAATACATTTAACGTGTGATGCCCTACATGATAGTTGTCCAAGAAGATACTTTTGCTCTTTTTTATTGAAATTTCTGTAGCTTTGAGGTAAAGGCAATGATTTTAATTCTATGGCCTCCACCCGCTCATAATTGGTTATTCCAAACTTTCTGAATTGGCTGATCATGCTCTGGTTCCGCAATTCATCCTTTCTCAAATTGATATAATATATCTTGTCAAAATACGTATCTAACGTTAATGAGGGGTATGTAAAATCTGGCATTGTTCTTAATGTTTCGTTGTTGGAAGATAAGTCTTAACGAGGATAACATTTCACCTATAAAGTTACGGATCATTACGAAAATAAAGCGTTTCCATCTGTTCCTATATACAGTTGCTCGCACTCACCCACTATGTGATACTTAATTACCCCAGCCCGGGCATCAAAAGAGGCGTCACTACGTGTTTCCACCTTACAATGCAGGTTACACACCAAATACTCCTCATCGTCTACGATGATACGCCAATACAGCCCTGTATCGCCATGCGTAGTATTAAAACGTACTTTGAAATGCATGTGCCCGGTCAGGATGATGGGCGCAATAGGTGGAGGCATATATCTTTTTTAGCGTAAAAATATAGATTATGTGGCAATAATCTACCAACCATCAATTTTATTAAATTGCGGGATGTAAAAGTCTGTAGAAACACATCCAATAAAAAAGCCGGTATAAATAAAAATGACACAACCCTAGCCTTGAAATCGGTTTGTAATGCAAGTTATCCTTTTACGAATCAAATTTGCCCATCGACTTATGCCGGAGAAAGTTTTTTTTCAATGCAGCTTGCCAAGAGTTGGCAGTACTTTATTTCAGAATCTGGTCAACCAGAATCCGCAGTTTTATACGTCTGGAAATAATGGGTTGCTTCAACGCCCCCGCCGGCCTCCGGTGCATCCATTCCTGCGGCCTGCAAGCCAATATTTCTGTCTATGACCGATTGATTTTCTAGCAAAATTAGTACTGGCCGTAGTTCACTTGTGGGGCGGTATACCGGGATCGCGTTTTTTATACGGTATTCAAAAGAACTATCCACCTTTTATTCTCCACACGCCGATGCAAAGCCTGAACAGCGTACGAACCCAGCTAGGCACAACGCCGAAAGAATGCTGTTTTATTGTAGGCCACTAAGGAAAACTGGGGTGTCAATCATCAGAAAACAGTTGAGATAGACCTATTTGGCTTCGCGCCTGGCATATATGTAGTTCGGATGTCAGACACCGACGGCAACGTCCGGTTACGGAAAGTGCTGAAAGAACAGTAAAGACAATTGTTCTGCCGTTTTCCGCACATCGAGATCGTGAATTGCAATCAATGCGATAACAGCTTTCAGGTCGACTGAAACAAAAAAAGGCAAAAAAAGAACTCATCACTCCTTCACAAACTTCGCCGGATATACCTCATTTACCCTAACGAAATAAACCCCGCCCGGTAAGGATGCAACATTTATTACTGACTTCTTGGCGTTCACAGATATTGTCGGTGCCTCTACCTCCTGCCCCAGCATGTTTGTTATTTTTAGGCCTTCTATGTTATCGGGGGAGGTTATGGTTATTTCGTTGCGACTGGGGTTGGGGTAGATGGCTATGGTTTGTGTGGTATTGGTTACATTGCTAATGGCTGTGGAATTATAGTTAATTCTTCTTATTCTGTTATTATAACAATCAGCAAAATATAGATTGCCGCTTGCATCTACAGCAGAACAAACCGCACCCTGATTGATTTTGGCGTTAGCCGCAAGACCGCCGTCACCACTATAACCGCAAGTATCGTCTCCAATAACAGTACTAATAATCCCGAAAGAATTTACTTTACGTATTGAACAAATAAAGCCATTTGAAATGTAAAAATCGCCTGATTCATCAAAGGCGATAGCGTTACAGCTTCCAATAGATGCCGAGGTCGCTGCGCCGCCATCACCACTATCACCTGCAGTACCGTTTCCCGCAACTGTACTAATAATTCCCAAATTATCTACTTTTCTTATGCGATTGTCGGTCCAGTCGGGTATGAACAATTCGCCAATAGAACTGATAGCTAACCAGCAGGGCTGACGTAACTGCGCTGCAGTTGCCGGCCCCCCATCGCCACCATATCCCGATGTGCCAGTCCCGGCAACGGTGCTAATTATTCCTGATGTATTTATTTTGCGTACCCGTGAGTTGCCTTCATCTGAAAAATAAAGATTTCCTGCATGATCAAAGACCAATCCCAAAGGATCAGATAATTTTGCTGTAGTAGCCGGAATGCCATCACCATTATAACCTAGGTATCCGTTTCCTGCGAATGTTGTAATTATTCCGGCAGCATTTACTTTCCTTATAACCCCGTTCCCATTGTCCGCGACATACATATTACCGTCCGAATCAAACGCAATATCCCCAGGTCCATTCAATTCGGCATCCGTTGCTGGGCCATTGTCGCCAGAATATCCCCCCATTCCTATAATTCCTGCTCCATATCCATTGCCTACGACAGTCGTGATTATCCCCGAAGTATTTATTTTTCGTATGACATTATTTCTCCAATCGGCAATGTACAAATTTCCTGAATTGTCAAGGCGTACACTTGTTGGCAAATTGAACTCACCTGATAACGCTGAGCCACCGTCGCCGGTATAGCCTGTATCTCCATTGCCAGCAACTGTTTTTACTATTTGAGCAGTTGCCAGCATCGGAATTGTAATCAATGCAAACAAGATTTTTTTCATCATAATAGAATTTAACTATTATTGCAAATGTGGTTTTTTTTGAAGAATTTTTCAAAATTATTTTATTTTGTATGGAAATTATTTTAGCTTTAGCGTTCAATTGTAAATCACAATTATTTTATGGCAGCAACTCCTATAATTCTAAATGAACCGGTACTTATAAGTCAAACACAGGCTTCCTGTAGGGTTGGTTCCGGAGTATTTTCAGCGTCCATCAATTGCAGCAGCATCCTCGGCGCGGCTGATAACTCCCAAACCATGAATAGTGAGTACAGCACTATCGTGATGGGAAACCAGAATAGCGTTAATGATGTCACGCCCGGCCCAGCATCGCAAATGGGCTGTTTTCATTCCATCATAAATGGGCAGCAAAACACAATTAGCTCCTATTATTGCGCGGGGCCACCCGTGGTAAATCTGCCAGGGTGCTATAATACCATCCTTAACGGCCTTCAGAATTCGGTTTCTGGTATTGATAATGCCATTCTTGGAGGATACTATAATACAATCAGCACTTACTGCGACAATCGCATGCGGAACAATTTAGGCCATAATACGATAAGCGGTGGTTATGCCAATATTATTAAAAACCACTCGGCTCTATCGGTCATCGCCAGTGGACGAGGTAATATCATTGATACCCTTAACTCGGCTGCGCCCCTTTTTATCTCGCAGATGAATGGGATCATGTCCGGTTTCAATAATCAGATCCTCTGTTGTGCTACCAACAACTTCATTCTTGGCGGCGGCAACAATTGCATTGCCTACGGCTATGGTCATTTTACCGGGAGTGGCACCTACAATTGCATTGGTGATAAAACAAACCCAGTCATAAATTATATGTCGTCGATTTCCGGCGGCACCTGTAATGTAGTATGCGCTAATTGCGCCTCGGTTGTTGGCGGTGCCCATAACCTCATACAAAATGGGGGCGGCGGTTTTATTGGCGCGGGTTGCAACAATACGATAAATACTGGCTCTACTTATGGCGTCATCGGCGGCGGCGGCGTGAACACAATAGGCAATGGCGCGGAGGGCATGCTGCCAGCGACATTTGCGTTTATTGGTGGCGGGTTAAAAAATTGCATCGACTCAGAAAAAGCTACAGCGTCCCACTATAACGCCATAGTAGGTGGTCAGCTAAATATTATTTGTGCGGGCACCCAAAATTCATTTATCGGCGGCGGGGTTCAAAATTGTAATGCCGGCCAAAATGCGTCTATTGTTGGCGGTGGCAACAACATTATCGATACGAACTCAACAAGTGCAATGATAGGTGGTGGCCAAGCCAACTCTGTTTCGGCCTCGTCATTTTCTATTATCGGCGGTGGTTTCACGAATACAGTAAATAACGGTACATACAATACCATTGATAACGGTAATGAGAATTGTATATGTGGCAATACAGCGGCAAATAACGTTAATTTTAACGTAATATTAGACGGATCTTTAAATTTGATATGTGCGGGTACTTTAACTGATAGTTATTGCGCGTCCTACAATTTGATAGGCACCGGCAGATTAAATCAGATCTGCGCGACAACCGCAAGCGTGTATTACAATTTTATTGGCAACGGGGCTCAAAATTACATCACCGGTGGCAGCTTTAATGTTCTGGGTGGTGGCCTTGAAAACGTAATTTGTGGGAACAGGTCAGCATTGTTAGGTGGAACCTACAACTCCATAAGCGCTGATTCTGACTATAGCATGATAGGCGCCGGGTGCGCCAACAGACTAGGGGGTATAGTTGCCGGGGATTGCGCGGTTAGCTATGGTTTCATTGGTGGTGGTGGTCAGAACTGCATAGATTCAAACGCATCAATTGCTTCGTCTTATGGTGTTATTGGCGGCGGGTACAAAAATATTATTTGTGCGGGTTCATTGGATTCAGTTGTAGGTGGCGGCGATTGTAATATTGTTTCGGGAAATTATTCCTTTATCGGCAGTGGCAATTTCAATAACATTGCTGCAAACTACGCCTCGCTGGCAGGTGGCCGCAATAACGAAGTATGCAGCGATGCATGCTACTCATTCCTTGGAGCGGGCTGTGGAAATAGTATTGGCACAAGCTCCGCATACGGGGTTATAGCCGGTGGTTCGGAAAATTGTATTGAGTCAGGTTATAAACATGGATTTATCGGCGGCGGTTACACCAACTATATCGTTACCGGCAACTGTTCTGCTATCGCGGGCGGTTTAGGAAATAAGATTCAGGGGGATGGCTCCTTTATTGGCGGTGGTACTAACAGCCTATCGGGTAGATATACTTCCATTGTTGGCGGTGCAGGGAATAGTACCATTGCAAACTATTCGGTAGTCGGCGGCGGTATCCAAAATGCCATCCTTTCTGACTCAGATACCAGTTTCATTGGCGGCGGCATCAACAATATAATCAATACTGCCTCAATTTATGGGTTTATTGGCGAAGGCGGCCTAAACTGTATTGACTCATCAGGCTATGGCTTCATAGGTAGTGGATGCTGTAATATAGTTTGTTCTGGTGCCACCTTTGGCGTCATTGGTAGCGGTTGCGGTAACACAGCATCAGCGCCATTTACAGGCATTTATAGCGGAGCGTGTAACACTGCTTCCGGCGTTTATTCTTTCATAGGTGGCGGGTTTGGGAACAACGTAGCCGGTTCTTGCGTATCTATTGTTGGTGGCAGTTGCAATCTCATTGACACAAATTCTACATACTCATTTATAGGTGGTGGCCAAGGTAATTCCGTTTACGGGTCAGCTTTTTCTAATGTTACCGGTGGGATAACAAATATCATGTGCAATGGTAATTATAATTCCATTGAAAACGGCTCTCAGAATTGTATTTATGCCGATACCGTTACAAATAATGCGAAATTCAATGTGATACTGGACGGCTGTTCTAACCTGATATGTGCAGGCACAAACAGTTGTAATTATTGCGCATCTTTCAACATGATTGGCAATGGCTATGGTAACCAGATTTGCGCGCAAACAGCCAGCGCTTATTATAATTATATTGGTAGTGGCGCTCAAAATTACATAAGCGGTGGCAGTTTTAATATTATGGGTGGTGGCCTTGAAAATGTGATTTGTGGTAATAGGTCTGCGTTGTTAGGCGGTACCTATAACGGTATTTTTGCTGATTCTGGCTATAGCATGATAGGTGCGGGTTGCGGAAATATTATAGGCGGAAGGACCGAGTGTGCCGTCCCGGTTACATTTGGTTTCATTGGCGGGGGCGCCCTTAATTGCATCGATTCTGACTGTGCTGCCGCTTCATCCTTTAACGTTGTGACAGGCGGCTTCAAAAACAAGATTTGTGCCGGTGCCATGGATTCATTTATCGGTGGTGGCGATTGTAATATCATCCCCGGAAATTATAGCGCTATTTTAGGTGGCTGCCATAACAACACGCTTAATTATAATTTTGCTGGGATATTCGGTTGCAACGTGGATGCCGTCATCGGGTGTGCGTTTCATGCCAATACCTTTGTAGCGCGTAATATGCAGGCGGGGATTGGGAGCTTGACTCCAGGATCTGGTGTTTTGTATTATTGCGTTACGGGTGCTGGCTGTCAGGTTTTTATCGCTTAGTATTATCATTGTCAAAACTGAAATAAATCACACGCTAAATGAAAATAATGTTCCAGATCGATGGCGGCATAGGCAAAAGTATTGCTGCAACTGCCGTATGTAAAGCCATAAAGGCGCAGTACCCTAAGTCAAAACTTATTGCTATTTCTGGTTACCCCAATGTATTTCTATGCAATCCCCATGTAGACAAGGCGCTTGCATTCAATAACCTCAATTATTTCTATGAGGAGAATATCGAAGATCAGGATATAAAAATGATGGTTCACAATCCCTATCTGGAAACCAATTTCATTAACCTTAAAGGCCATCTCATCAAGGTCTGGTGTGAGATGTTCGGCATAAAATATAATGGTGAACTGCCGGAACTATTTATTAATAATCGTGAAGTGACTTTCTATGTCAATCACTTCGGGCAATTTCAGAAACCCATATTGTTGATCCAAACAAACGGTGGCGCGGAACAGCAGCAGAATAAATATTCGTGGGTGCGTGACTTACCGCTAGGGGTAGCGCAACAGATAGTGAATTATTATGCGAATGACTATCATGTACTGCACATCAGGAGAAAAGATCAGTTGCCGTTGCAAAATACCACTCCGGTGGAGGCTGATTTCAGGGCGCTGGCCGTGCTGATACAGATGAGCTCAAAGCGTTTGTTTATCGACAGTTTTGCCCAGCATGCAGCGGCAGCTTTGGGTAAACCATCCGTGGTCTGCTGGGTGGGTAATCTGCCTTCACAGTTTGGTTACGACATGCACACTAATATTGTGGCCCATCCACCTACGCTTAAACCTGAGTTGCGTAACTCCGTTTACAGCAGGTATAATATCTCCGGCCAGCCTACAGAGTTCCCTTATCATCACGAAGGGGAGATATTTAGTGTGATGGATATTATTAATGCCCTAAATGGCGAAGCGCCAAAATCGGCACAGGAAGCAGGCATTCCATCTGCATCAGAAGCAAATATATCGACCTTTCAAACCGAGCCAGACAATGCGCGTGCGAAGCCGCCATCAGAGCCGGAGCAAAAGACGAAAAGAAAATAGCCACTGTAAAGCCGCAATTAAGTCACCTTCACTCGGATTGACTAGATTGCTGTCACATTGATTTTCACACTATCCGCATGAATCAGCAATGCCTGACAATTATTTTTTCAAAGTTCGCTACCAAGGGTAGGTAGCACGGTTTTCCAAAACCTGATGAACTAGCACCCGCGCTTTTATGCTTCGTGAGCAAGCAGCATGCTGGCATTGATCTATGCTGCACGGCACAATTGCACTGAAAGCCCGGAATTTAAAGCCCAGGACGCGGAAACCATGAAGAAGGCATTTTTAGAGTTTTGCCGCGCGGGTATTTTTTGGGTATTACAAGTCCATCACAGATAATCCATACGTAATAGATAAGTCGCGTGGTCACGGCTATATAGTATGCTTTTACCCCAGGCATAAGAGCTGTAATAAGCAATTTCTCGGTTCATTCATAAAATACCAATAATAAAGACAAAAATAATTTATATATAAATAATCGACAATCAACTATATATTTCTTATAGGTAAAAATATTTAAAAAAAGAAAAAACATAATTTGGAGTTTAAAAAAGGTTCGCTAATTTTAGTATAATATCCGTTTCCTCAAACCTCACTTTTTAAAACTATTTTTATGACTAATTGCTGTCCATTTCAGGATACCTCGTCCTCCCAATATCAGACATTAAGGATGCAGCCACCAACGGGTCCCTATGTGGCTGGCAGTATAGGAAGTAACAATACCTATTCGGGGATATTAGGCGGCCTGAGTAATGATATTCAGGATCCGGGCTGCTTTAATGCCATATTGAATGGTGATGGTAATAACATATGTGGTTGTTTCAATACAATAATAAATGGCAATGAGAACATTCTATGCTCCTATTCATGTTATTCTTCTATAATTGGTGGTGTTGCCAATTGTGCAAACGTGGGGTTTTCCCACATAGCAAATGGTAACGGCAATATTATTTGTTGCGTGGTGGGGGGAACTAGCCCTGGTTGTTACAATACCATATTAAACGGCAGCTCAAATACAGTATCCGGTTACTACAATACTGTAGTCGGCGGATGCAGAAATAATAATGCCGGCGGTTGCTTCAACTTCATCATGTCTGGATGTTGTAATTCAGCAAATGGTGTAAATAGTGTAATCGGGGGCGGCACTGATAATACCGTTTCCTCGGTTTACAATTACATAGGTAATGGCCGCAATAATATTATTATTGCTAATTCAGATTACACGGTAATCGTTGGAGGCGCAAACAATGGCACCGTCGGCTTCGCACCTCAGACTTTTGATTTCATTGGAAACGGCTGCGGACACAGGATAACTAACGCAAGTTTTTCTGTAATTACCGGCGGAGCTTTAAACGAAGTCGCTGGCGACTGTGGTTTCATAGGCGGGGGCTGTGCCAATATCCTGAACGGCGCTACCAGCAATGTAATTACTGGGGGCGGGCAAAATCTCATTCAGAACGGTAGCGAATTTGCATTTATCGGTGCTGGGCAATGTAATACGATCACAGGCTGCCATTCAACAATTGCAGGGGGCTCTTCAAATAATATAGGATGTTCCGATCTGGGGTGTCTTTGTTCGTCATGCGGCTTTATTGGAGGCGGCAGCAATAACCTGATTGACTCAAACGAAACGGAAACATCCTGTTTCGGCGTCATCGGAGGAGGTAGCAGTAATAAAATATGTGTAAGTACAGGGTATGCCGCTATTGCTAGCGGATTATCTAATACCGTTTCTGGGAGTTATGGTTTTATCGGGGGCGGTAGCAACAACGTCGCAAATGGCCCTTCCGTCGTTATTGGAGGTGGGTTTACAAACTCAATCAGCACTGGGTCGTTATACAGCTTCGTTGGAGGTGGTGGGCTTAATGCGATTTTGGGCGATAGCGTATATGCTACTGTCGCTGGCGGCAATGGCAATAATATTTTAGGTAGTGGTTCTGCCATAGGTGGTGGCACCGGCAATTTTATTGGCAATATTGCTTCCGGGAGCCTCGCTTCAAGTTGTGGGTTTATCGGCGGTGGTAGTCAAAACTGTATTGACACGAATTCTTCGTACGACTCTTGCTACGGGGTAATTGCCGGGGGAAACAGCAATATCGTATGCGCCCGTACCCAGGCTGCCAGCATCGTTGGTGGATCTGCTAACATAGTAGCGGCGTGTTTCGGTTTTATCGGTGGCGGTGCCAACAATGAATTATCTGGTGCGGAAGCACATTATAGCGCGATAGCAGGGGGGTGTTCCAATATTCTTAATGGCGCGCCGTTTTCCTTTCTCGGATCTGGGTGTAATAACCGCATAAATACAGCACCTGCCAGCGGTATAATGACTGGTGAGTGCAATATGATTGCGTCATGTACACCGTGGTCGGTAATCGTTGGCGGTCATTGCAATTGCATGAACAATCAGGGTTGTTTGAATTTCATCGGAGGAGGATATTGCAACTTCAATTCAGGTAGTTTAAACATTAATGCATCGTTTATAGGTGGCGGCAGATGCAATATTAGTGCAGGTCAATTTCCGTTCATTGGTGGTGGTTGCTCTAATAGTGTCGCGGGCGATGGCGTTGCCATTGTCGGAGGGGGTGGCAATACAGTTTCGGCAAATTATTCATTCATTGGCGGCGGCGGCCTCAATACCGTTAACGGTGAATATGGCTCAGTTACAGGAGGATACAACAACCTTATTGATACATCGGCAAGCTATAGCCATATAGGCGGTGGTTGCCAAAATAATATCGATAGTTCGTCAGTAAACGGCGTAATTGGGGGCGGCTATAAAAATTGTCTGCAAACAGGCTCTACCTATGGTGTTATCGGCGGTGGGAAGACACAAACTATTGCAGCAGGAAATTATGGCGGTATATTCTCAGGCTCGAGCAATACTGTATGCGAAAGTAATGCTACGATCGGGGGTGGTGAATTCAATCTGATTTGCGCCGGTAGCACTAGCAGTTTCATTGCAGGCGGCTCCGGCAATTGCCATACGACGACGCTGTCAGGTGGCGCAGGCGCGTGTTCATTTCTAGGAGCTGGCGAGAATAATTGTATGGCCAGCATTAATTCTTCTATTGTAGGCGGCAAACAAAACCGTATTCTAGACGGTTCACTAAACTTTATGGGTGGCGGCAATGGCAACATAATCTGTTGCGCTGATAATTCCGTCCTAGTAGGCGGCGGCGCTAATTGTGTCTGTTCAGAAACTTCGGTTTTAGTAGGCGGCGGAAGTAACAACGTACTCCCCGGTGCAGGTTGTAGCTTCCTTGGAGGCGGGTTTGCCAATACCATTTACACAAGCTCGGCTTACGGCGTTATAGGCGGCGGTTTGTCCAACTCCCTGGGGAGCGCCTCCGGCTACTCTACATACAGTGCCATAAGCGGCGGCTCAGGCAATCTTATCGACGGCGCGGATGGCGCCCCTTCTTGCTACGGATTTATTGGCGGCGGCCAAAATAACGTTGTATGTGCAGGTACGTGTTTTTCATCGATTGTAGGTGGTAGTAATAACACCAATTCCGGCTACTATTCAGCTATACTCGGTGGCTCTGGCAATGTCATTCCTGCGGGATTGTCTTACGCTGGCGTATTTGGTAACGGTATTACCGCTGTGCGGGATAACACTTTCCATGTCGCATGTCTCAATGCGATTCTTACCCCGGTTAATCCAGGTCCATTTCCGTCTGGCACTATATTCAGATATTGTAATACACACGCCTTACCAGCAGGTGCTCTTCCTTTGTACATCATACCTTAATATTAGTTCAAGGTTAAAAGAATTATTTTATGACTTACACTATAATCACGTTAAATGTATGAACAAAATATTTTGTATAGTTTTTATTTTTATACCTTTTCTGTCGGTAGCTCAAATCATTACCACAATTGCTGGTAATGGAGGAGGCAGAGATGGTGGGCCTGCATCGTCCGCTATCATCGATGATCCCAACGGTTTAGCAATTGATCGTTTTGGGAACTTGTATTTCGCAGAAAATTTAGGGTGTAAAGTTAGGAAAATTGACACTTTGGGCGTCATAACAACAATAGCAGGTACAGGAACTCCGGGTTTTAGTGGTGATGGCGGCATGGGCAGCGCAGCGATGCTAGACCAACCGGTTGGAGTCACAGTAGATTCCTCCGGCAACGTTCTCATTGCAGATACGCAAAATAATAGGATTCGGAAAGTTACAGTCGCTACGGGGATCATCACGACTTTTATTGGTGATTCGGCAGGTTTTGCAGGCGATGGCGGCATGGCAACCGCGGCAATTTTGAACGGCCCAACTTGCGTTTGCTTTGATCGCAATGGAAATTTATATATTGGTGACGATGGTAACAGCAGAATCCGAAAAGTGAATACTTTCGGAATTATTAATACAATTGCGGGTACAGGGGTACTCGGATCAACGGGCGATGGCTCGTCGGCAACTAATGCGGAAATCAGTGTTCTAAGTATGTGTGTAGACAAATATAACAATTTGTATGTTGCGGAAGAAGGATCAGGTTTAAGCACGATACGTAAAATTGACAGTTCTGGTGTAATTACTACTGTCGCCGGTGATACGTCATCGGCTACTTACAACGGAGACGGCATTCCTGCCATTAATGCAACCTTAGACCCCGGCTTTATTACTTTTGATGATACTGGAAAATTATATGTCTCTGATATATATAATAATCGCGTGCGGGTGATAGATACTTTCGGAATTATTCATACGATCGCTGGAGATGGTGTAAGTGGCAACAGAGGAAATGGAGGAGATGCAGATACGGCTGAAATCGGGAAGCCAAGTGGCCTTGGATTTGATGCATGTGGTAATCTGTATATAGGCCAGGTAAATATACCGCGTATCCGGAAGATAACATTTAATCCATTTTGCAATATTCTATCTCTTAATTTAAATTCCGCGGCAAAGTATACAGAGATATGCATGTATCCGAATCCAACATACGATAATCTGACGTTTACAAGTGCTACCAGAATCAAACAAATAACCTTAAATGACATTTTCGGTCGAACAATATTCCATCATATATTCGATGCAGAGACAGCCGAGATTAACGTTTCCGCATTTCCACCTGGGGTATATTTTGTCGAAGTAACAGACGGTACGGGTAATGTGTTTGTGAGAAAAATGCAAAAGGAATAGCTACAACTGAAAATCATACCTTCAATTTTAAATTTTTTAAATAAATCACACATCCAGATGAAAATTATCTTCCAGATCGATGGCGGCATAGGGAAAAGTATAGCCGCAACTGCCGTGTGCAAGGCCATAAAAAGGCAGTATCCCAAATCTAAATTAATTGTTATCTCCGGCTATCCTACCGTGTTCCTGTGCAACCCCTACGTGGATAAGGCACTTGCCTTTAACAACCTCAATTATTTCTATGAGGAGAATATTGAAGGACAGGAAATAAAAATGATGGTACATAATCCGTACTTAGAAACAGATTTCATCAACCTGAACGGCCACCTGATAAAGGTATGGTGTGAGATGTTCGGGATTAAATACAATGGTGAACTGCCGGAACTGTACATCAATAATCGGGAGCAGACTTTCTTCACAAACCAGTTCGGCCAGTTCCTCAAGCCCATCATGATCATACAAACGAATGGCGGCGGCGACCAGCAAGCCAATAAATATTCATGGGTCCGTGACTTACCGCTAGGGGTAGCGCAACAGATAGTGAATTATTATGCGAATGACTATCATGTACTGCACATCAGGAGAAAAGATCAGTTGCCGTTGCAAAATACCACTCCGGTGGAGGCTGATTTCAGGGCGCTGGCCGTGCTGATACAGATGAGCTCAAAGCGTTTGTTTATCGACAGTTTTGCCCAGCATGCAGCGGCAGCTTTGGGTAAACCATCCGTGGTCTGTTGGGTGGGTAATTTGCCGTCACAGTTTGGTTATGACATGCACACTAATATCGTTGCCCATCCTCCTACGCTGAAGCCCGAACTCCGTAATTCGGTATACAGCAAGTATAATATCTCCGGGCAACCTACAGAGTTCCCCTATAACAATGAAGGGGAGATATTTAGTGTGATGGATATTATTAGTGCCCTAAATGGCGAACCGCAACAACAGGCACAGGACGCAAGCATTCCATCTACACCAGAAGCAAATAGATCGGCCTTCCAAACCGAACCAGAGAATGCGCCTGCAAAGCCGCAATCAGAGCCGGGACAAAAGGCGAAAAGAAAATAGCCCTTGTAAAACCGCTATTAAGTCGCCTTCACTTGGATTGACCACATTACTGTCACATTAATTTTCACATTAGCCACATTTATATAGCAATGCCAGAGAAGATATTTTTTCAAAGTTCGCTACCAAGGGTAGGTAGCACGGTTTTCCAAAACCTGATGAACCAAGACCCGCGCTTTTATGCCTCATCTACCAGCGGTATGCTGGAATTGATCTATGCAGCACGGCATAACTATACTGAAAGCCCGGAATTTAAAGCCCAGGATGCCGAAACGATGAAGAAGGCTTTTTTCGGGTTTTGCCGCGCAGGTATTTTTGGGTACTACAATTCCATAACAGACAAGCCTTATGTAATAGATAAATCGCGTGGGCATTTCGCGCACTATGGCTTTATAGATAGTTTCTACCCCAACCCCAAAATGATTTGCCTCGTGAGGTCACTGCCGGATATTATCGCCTCTATGGAGAAAATATACCGCAACACGCCTTACAAAGCCAGCAACCTCGTAAACCACGCCACCATGCAGGGCACAACCACGCCAAAGCGGGTGGATATCTGGTTTAACAGTCCACCGATAGGGCTGGCAGTAGAGCGCCTGTCAGAAGCCATAAGGCAGGGAGTAGATAAAAAAATGCTCTTCATAAAATATGAATCCTTGTGCCTGTACCCTGAACTGGAAATGAAGCGGGTATATGAATATTTGAACATAGAGCCATTCCAAAACGATTTCAACAAGATAGAACAAACCACCCGCGAGGATGATGAAATATATGGTTTTACCGGCCTGCACACCATCCGCCCCACGCTCGAAATGAAGCCCTCAGACGCAAAAACGGTCCTCGGAAAAGACGTTTACGACTGGATCATGAAGCAGTACAAATGGTACAATGACTATTTTGGGTATAAATAAATAGTGTCAAGGCAAAAACAGCCCATTCGTTTCTATATTCAAATTGCTTATTGTCGCATTGCGTAACCCGGTCATTCCGGGTTATTTTCGTTTTACACACCAGTTCATAGCTGCTGCTGGAGGCGTGCATCCTGTAACCGCCAATTAATAAACCATCTAATACCATTTAGACATCTAATCAAGACAATTTCTATAAAATTCCCATCCAGTAATAGAAAGTATAGTTTGCTTCGTCAAGTTGCGTAGTAGTTCGCAAATTTTATCAGAGAGATCGTCAAGTGTTTCAAATGTGGTATTGGCAATTTTGTCTTTAAGATGTCGCCATATCCATTCGGCCGGATTTAATTCAGGACTGTATGGCGGAATGAAAAGCAAGGCAATATTGTTTGGTATTACCATCTGCTTTGCTTTATGGAAAGCCCCATTATCTAATAACAATATTTTGAACTCATCAGGTTGGTGAAAAGAAAACGATTCCAGGTATTGTTCAAAGCAAGGGCTGTTGCAATATGGAAATTCCAGCGTAAAATGATCTCCGTTAACTGGAGAATATGCCCCAAACAAGTAAAAGTTTTTAAATCGGTGCTGGTAAGGGATGATTGGTTTTACCCCCCTAGCAGTAAGGCATCTGCGATGGATGGAAAGTAGCCCGAAGCGGGATTCATCCATGGCGTAGAAGTTTACAGTCTTACAACCGGATCTATGAAACTTAGTATTTTTAATATGTTTTAGCTCCCCGGGTAGGTTTTTTAAAAACGGCAACCGCCGCTTCGTCCTTTTTTACGTGGCTTTTGCGACCCACTTTAAGTTTTGCTCCAAAGTTTCGTTTGAGGTATTTGTTGACTGCGTGATAATTCTTATCAATACCCAACTCCTGTTTCAACCAAGCCTGTGCATCAATAAAAGAAGTAAATGCTTTCTTGGGGTCTGTTATTTTCTGTTCAATTTTCTTTTTGTCATCATCGCTTATGTTAGACTTGAAATCTCCGCCGCGCTGATCAGACGTTAACTTTTCAATGCCGCCTTCACTATAACTGCGCTTCCACGTCGATATAGTATTGCGACTCACCCCGGTTTTGGCAGCGAGTTCTGTTGAGCTCATTTGTCCTCCAGCTATCAACAATATCATTTTATAACGTGGCCTAAGGTGAATCGGAGCTTTGCTATATAATATTTTTAGGTCCGGGATATTTTCTTTTACGGTAATTATTAATGGTGTAGCCATGACTTATCTATAGCAAAAATCATGCCAAAGTTAGGTGTCTAATTGGTATAAGCAAGCCCATTCATCCCCATTGTACACCACAAGAAGCTTGCCAATTCTCCATTCCATTTCAAAAAAAATAGTCCAGCAAAGTTAGCAGGCTATCACAAGCCCACAGCACTACGTCATGCAAGGAACTACGGCATAAACGCACCGCCACCGCGCACTGCCTTCATTTATTCCGTTCCTCCTTGCAATCCCTGCCACGCCTTCTTTTGGTTGCTTACCATTTTGTTTTTTCCCTTCCCCTTTTCGAGCGAAGCGATAAAAAAAACAAAATCCACAGGTATGCAAATTAGAACGTACAACCCCAAAAAGCCTTGTCACAGCGAGTATTCCGAATTACAATTTTATGTGCTCTCTAAAGGTAATAACGCTGGTAGGCCATCCGCTGCAGCTTGCCCCAATTGTTTTACGGTTATTGCTGAGTCACCGGAGACAAAAGAAACTCTATACTGGCTCACTTACGCTATGTGGAGGGGTAGGGCATTCGAGCCATATTTAAGGGGATCAGTGATACCCTTTATCAGTATCCGCGACTATCGCCGTCAATTAACCGCCGCAGTCAAAAAAATAGATCCTGCTGGCGCGAAAGTGGAGCAAGTTGTAAATGTCCTTAAACAGCTAGATGATCAGGAAGCCAAGGCACATGAGCGAATAAGAGTGATTGCCCAGGTAAGGCAAATGGTCTCTATAAAATTGCTACTGCAATAACCGTGGAAGATTCCAGCGACGGCGTTAAAAACCACTTCAGCTTTTTCGCTTCTGCATCTTCGTTGGTCTCATGCTTCCATTCCCTGCTAAAAGCGGCTGCGCGGTCCAGTATCTCGTTAAGGCCAAGAGGCATAGTGTGTTGTGATAATTTCAAGCAGCAAGAAACAAAAAATGATCTGCACCCGGAAACATAATGGTACCCTGCCCCATTTTTGGTATCATCTTTTATCTGTCATTTTGTCGCAGGGTATCATCTTCCTATGTAATGATACCCCAAAAATAATGCTGTGGCTACATCTTTTCTGCACCTTTATACAGTCGCGGGTTTTTTCCTTGGGAAGAACCTACGCTTATTGTGGCGACCCAAAAAAGCCGCCGCTTGCTAGCGCACCCCTACAAATCGCCCCATCATTCTTGCTCTATGTCAATTTTGTTTTCGATCAAGTTCAATAATTCGTGCGTTGGGATAAAACCCGAAAGCGCACGGTTCGTTTCTGTATTCAACCAGTCAAAGTTTTCGGGTGCATATTCCCAGGTCTGATAGTTCGTTACTATTCTTGGCGCGTACCTATCCGTTTTGATTTTTGGCAAGTCAAAGCCAAATCGATCGAATATCCGCAGCCCCTTCATTGCATCAAAAATATTGTAAAGGGCCTTAACGTAGATATTCCGGTTGTTGCCTCCCTTGGTTTTATTATAAACATCCGGTTCTGTAAATATCTTGCTTCCACTGCTGTCCAACCTTAACTAAAACAATTTCAATTGTTTATGGAGTTCATCATTTTGGTTTTGCAGATTAGTCTTGTGAAAGGCTTGCCTGATGGGCATCTTCTCAAAAAGTGTAATGCTTAAAATCTGTAGAATTGTGTAGAGAGAATGTGGTAGCTTTATTTTTTTCTTCATAACTGCTACCAAAACATAGATGCTCACCGCTATCCATATTTGGCTATATACCGCATTCTGAGATGTCCCATAGAACGCTTTGATTCGTAAATGCTGCTTGATCCATTTGAAAAACAGCTCTACTTTCCACCGTTCCTTATAGAGTTTTGCTATCACTAAAGCATCCAAAGAGAAGTCGTTTGTGATAAACACAAATGTATTTTTTGTTTCAGCATCATAGTACTTTATTCGTCTTAATTTTTCAGGATAATCCTTTTTAGCATAAAAGCCGGTCAATTTTACAGTTTGGTCACATATTATACCTGCATTTTTATCTACAGGTGCGGAGTATATTCGCTTAAACGCAAAATTGTCTTTTGCTCGGGTTACAAAAAAGCCTTTTGAGGTATGTATCTTATAAAGCCTTGTGTAGTCAACATAACCTCTGTCCATAATGTAATAGGCACCCGGTTCAATAAACAATTCATCCAGCGCATTTACATCATGTACACTGCCATCAGTAATATGTATCCATGTGGGGATATTTCCTCTCAGATCAATGAGGGTATGAGCTTTTACTGCTGCTTTTGTTTTGCGGAATTTGGCCCAAGGGAAAAGTGTCAAGCATAAATCTATGGTCGTACTATCGAAAGCATATACTAATCCACTGACTTCCAATTGAAATTCATTATCGTCAGCATACAGTTTCCTGGCTTGTGCGATCAATACCTGCGTAAAGTCTGCATAAATACGCCAGTCCCTTGTCTCATTCCAATATGCCAATGTCGATTTGGATACTTTGCTTTTGATACCACAGTGATACAATTTATCTGAGACTGCATGTAAGCACGATTCAATATCGCGTAGGCTTTCCCGATAAGTTAGCTGGGCAAAGCACATAGTAAGGTATTGTTCCCAACAACTGAACGACTGAGATTTGTAATTGCCATTGTATCTTTTGACAGCTTTATCAAATTCATACTTAGGTACCAAGTCCAATAGTTGAGAAAATACTGTCTTGCCTGAATTCATATACTGCTCGCTTTTAGCAGCAATATTTCAATTTCAAATCGAAAAATAAAACGGCACACATCAAATACAATACCAGTAAGGCTTTCAGCTAAATTGACTTTCTAAAGGTTGGACAGTAGTGTCTTGCTTCCATACTTTATGATCTCAACTAAAGCCGATTCTAGGTTGTAAATTCGTCTGTAGTGTTGCGCCCCGATATACGTCATCTTACTTTTAGGAGGCCAGATTTCCAACCACTCCTTTATTAAAATTGTCGCAAATTTTTCATTGGGTACGATCAGGTGTAAATGCGGATTGTATGTTTTAGTGAGTACATTGAAATTACATTCAAGGGATTTCACACCCATCAATTTTGGCCCCTTGCCCCTTAGATGTCTTTTCCTGTATTTCTCAATGATCCTGTTAAAATTCTTCATCACCCATTCCATCAACGTTTTTAGATCTCGCGCGCAGCTTGCCTTCACGGTGAGTGTTACGAAATAGGCGTCCTTCCATTCCTTCAGTATTGGTTGATACTTGTTGATGATGTAAGCCTTGCGAATACTGTTGCACACGGTACAAAACCGGTTCTTACAATACTTGCCATAATACCGGCCATCAACGCTGGTGATTTTATTCTGGCAATGGAAGGTATTCCATAAGGCTTTCTTTTTTTCGGGGTTCTTTTTTGCGTCTGCGATATTCAATAGGTTTACCGCGAGCACCCGGGAAATGTTTTTTCTTTTCGCTTTTCTCTTCATCACTCGGATATCACCCATGTCAGACCCCCGCCCAGTAATAATTATAGCAGCTTTGTTCATATTTGGGGTGTCAGTTTCTGTCCCCTTTTGTGCTAATGTATTGAGAGAGCCTACCGAATCGGTTTTTATATGGTTATTATGCTGCATATTACCTCCCTTTTCTTTTAGCGGAAATAATAGCATTGTCTACAGTCGCGCTTAATTGGTTCTTTACAGTTTTGCGTCCCTGGTTGATCCAGTCGGTAAGGTCATGTCTACTGAAATAGAGCTTCTTGCCCTTTTTCATGTAAGGCAGCTTGCCCTGGCAGATGAGCCCATAAATGGTTGGTTTTTTTAGGCCCAGTAAAACGCACGCGGCATCAATACCGATAATTTCGTCCAGGTCTTTTTGTGGCGGTGCCGCAGTCTGCAGTTGCAGCAGCTTTTCAATACGGTCTACAGTAGCGGTCAGTTCGCTTACGGCCTGGGGTAGTTTGTCAAAGGTTAGTTCCATTGCTTTTTTTACTGCAATGGTAAAATGTGGCTTTTGTGGCTAAAAGTGTGGCTTTTGTGGCTTTTGTGGTATCCTTATTGTTATTGCTTTTTTCTTGTGATATTTTTGTACAGTGAGGAAGTATTTATTCTATTTCTGTCAATTTCTTCCCCTTTGAAGCAAGAAAATGACCTACGACAAAAATCTAAATATTCGTAGGAGATCGGATCGTTTTTCAATTTTTTATAGATAATTCCCAATTGTGACGCAAGACGTATTTTATTACCATTAGCAACAAAGAAAGGGTTTTCGATTTTTGGCATTTTATCCTCAAAAAACATCTTTATCACCGCAACTAAACTCAAATAATCATTTTTCCCAATTCCCTTGCCCTTAAAAATCTCAAGGTATTCATCAATGGTATTTTCAATATATGCAGAACGGTCTGTGGTCGATTCGGGTCCCTCGATATTTATGGCAGATATATCTTCCGCCTTCAAATTTGGCAATGGTCTTTCGAAAATTCTCTTTTTCAAAACCGGTCTAAAAACCACGACGCCATCTTCTTTTGTTATATTCATTTTTCCATGAAGCCTCACAATACTATTCAATTCGTTCTCTATTTTTGCAATATCAGTTGGGAAAGGCATTTTTGATGAAATCTCCGTTTCTAAGAATTTCATAGTCTCAGCAACAAAAATCTTATGTTCTTCCTTCCGAATAATATCAAAGTAGGAAGAAACAAAATCAATAATCTGTGGGTGCTCAACGGCCTGCAACGCGAGGCAAAATGTCTTCAAATCTTCTATAGCGGATTCAATAGAAACTTTTCTTGTCAAAGCCTTGTTCGGCTCGGTTTGCATATGATATTATTTTAGAACTAACAATAACCAAAAATAACTAAAACAAAGAAATGTCCCGCTCAAAGTATCGATAAACTTTTTTTTGCACTCCGGATTAGAAATTTATTTTCTTTCTGTCAAGTAGTTGAAGACTTCGTTTGTAGTTCCGATTTTAAAATCCTTTGCACATTTTAAAATCTCGCTATCGCTAAAGCCGAAAAGGCCCTGAAGAAGCGGGATTGGGAATTTGACTTCCGCACCTGTATCAACCTCATGTTTAGGTTCGACAATAATTAGGTATTGAAATTCGAAATTTATGCTGTATTGTTTGCCGATGCGCTTATAAACAGATCCGCATTTCTGACAAGTATACATTAAATCACCGGCATAATCTCCAATAACATCGCTGGTTTCGCGTGCTGTCAGCAACAAAAAATTACTATCATGGCAGGCCGCCGAAACAAGGTAATTGGTATCTGCACAAAACACCGGGCCAGCATCATAATTGCTATCTTGGAAATTAACTAAATATCGGAATCTGGGGTGTCGGCAAGGGCATGAGTCCGATAGTATATCGGCTACAACTCGTTGTAACGTATTCGAAAGTTCCGTCGTTGATTCGATGGTCAGTGGCCTGCGAGGTATATTGTTCTTAGAAAAATCGTTTTTCAAAAAAAAGTTCTTCAAGAAATTCATTGTCAAAATACATTTAATGGTAAACGTTAATATTTTATTTGGTCGATTTTCAAATTAAGCATTTAGATTTCGCGTAGGTATTTTTTACTGCCTCATTCAATGCCAGGCGGAATAGCGGTGACAACGGATATTTATTTGCCTACACATTTGACAATCCACTATGTAAATGCTAACAGCTTTTTTGCCATTTCCTTTTGGGCATCCTGTTCAAAACTATCTAAGTAGCTTTCAGTGGTCTTTTTATTACTGTGGCCCAATGCTTCACTAATAAACTCTGTACTTGCCCCAGACCGCTTTAGCACTGTGCTGAAGGTATGCCGGGCCGTGTAAGTTGTGACATGCTTTTCAAGCTTCAGTTCTTTTGCAATCAGGTCCATGTACTTATTTACTGTCTTGGTAAATTGCTGGATCGCGGCGTATTGCTTTTCTGCAGTCATTTCCTTAGTCAGGATAGGGAAGATGTAATTACCTGGGGCAATATCGGAATTGCCCCATTTTTGAATAATCGTCTTGGCTTCATCATTTACGTACACCGATATGGCCCTAGAATTTCCTCGGGTGGTGTGTTCCGTTTTGCTGCGCACAAAGTTTATAAAATCACCATTAAGGTTTTTATATTGCAGCAGGGCGATGTCTTTCATGTTGATGCCATTGCAGAAATACGTGAACAACCAGAAGTCTTTTGCTTTGTCCATAGTCGTCCCGGGAATAGCGCCGTAGTTGAATATCTTGCCTACATCTGCGATTGTTAGCGCTTTTTTGATGTTTCTGCCGGACGGTATTTCATATCTCTTTTTGCCAAACGGGTAAGACTCTTGGCTTGCCAGCCCTGCCGAAATGGCCACATTGAACAATGCCCTTAGAGGCCTAAGGTATATCCCCACAGTCGTTAGGCTGTTTTCTTCTTTGAGCATCCATTTTTCATATTGCTTAAGAAAGTCAACGGTAATATCTTCCAGATTTAGTTTTGGTTTAAATTCCTTTAAGCTGTTAAGGCTGCATTGGTATGACGAGGCCGTGCCGATTCTTTCCTCTTTTTTCAATTCTGCGATGTAATCCTCATACAGATTTTCCAGGCTACCGTTAGTATTTCTAACTTCAAAAAAATGTTTTTCAAAAGAGGCAAAGCTAAAAATGCGCATATTTCTTATAATAGTCTGCGCTTTCCCTTGAAAACCGATAACAGTCTCCTTTACTTCCTTTTGGTCCTTCTTCAGTTTTTCACCAGAGGCCAGCGCCTTCCATTCATCTTCCGTCATGTCGTATCCTGTAGCATAATATTTTACCTTCCGATTGAAGATGATTCGCAGTTTTAACGGAAATTTATCGTCCTTCTTTTTTGAGCGGGTATCGAGTAATAGCAGTAGTGTCGGTTTCATAATTTGCAAACATTTTGCAAACAAATTTACATAAACATCCCCAAATAACCAAAAGAAACAATAAGTATATTTTCTTTGAAATCCATACCAGTAAAGCTTTTCAGTGAATAAAAAGTATTTTTTAAAATTATCGATTAGATACCATTTTCTGACTACGGATCAGAAGGTTTCAGGTTTGAATCCTGACAGGGTCACTTTAAAGGCGAAATCTTTCCAATAAAAAGTTTTCGCCTTTATTATTTTTTTGGTTAGTGTAGTTAAATTTATGAAAAAAATACTACATTTACCGACAAAATCCTAGCTCGCTAAGTGAACAAAAATTATTTTTGAACGTTTCGTGGCACGAAATTTAGATTTCTAGACAAACGCACTTAAATATTTTTCGTAAATATTCAATTAAAACACCGTGAAAAACACATTATTTTTCTTGATCGCCTTGGTAGTTCTAACGGCTTCTTGCCGGAAAAAGGCTCCAAAAACAGGATGTTGGGCAGTATATATTAGCGACTCAACGTATTCGAATATACCGAACCTCGCTAAAAGGAATGTTGTCGATTCATCTATTCAGGTTTGTAATTATACTAGCACCATGATGAACGTATACGTTGCCAATCATACCATCACGGACACGTTAATGAAGACAGATACAGTAATAGTGCAAATGCAACGTTGTGGGTATCAGGTATGGTAGGCAGTTTATTTGGTTGAAGGTGGGATTTAATGAAATCAATATAAAAATAATTTAATTTAAATTTATTTTATGATAAAAAACATTACTTTTCTAATCTTTATTGCCGGTCTTTTTTCTTTTTCTTCCTGCAGGAAAAAGTCTCCACAATTAGCTTGTTTTGGACTATACCGGGTCGACTCCACCTATTCAAATATCCCGTCGTTAATATCGAAAAAAGACACCGCAGGCCCGTTTGAGTTTTGCGGATGGACTGGCGAGATGGCCAATCAGTATGATATATCTCATACTTTTAACGACACGACTATAAACTATGAGGATACCTTGGCTGTAGTTATTCAAGTGGGCTACCATAAGTTGTTTTAGCTTACTAGCAGATCATCAAGCCAGAGTTACCCCCCTTTGCCCGTTTGCTTTTTATACAGTCTTATTTTGGCGTATTTAATAAAAGCAGCATGAGCTGCAAGCTTGCAGATAAGGTATCCATAAAATCCGTCCATAAATCCAAGGCGGAATATATAGTCCACAATAAAACGCCATCCGGGATAAAACATTATTTTTAATAGGCTGGCGTTCTTACCCCTTTCCACTGCTTCCCTGGCGCCTAATTCACTATACTTCTCTATCTTTTTCAGGTGTTCATGGATCGATCTGAAACTGTAATGCAGCAAGTCGCCCGTCAGTAACCCCTTAGCTGCACCGGCATCAGTAGCCTTCCAGTATTCATGCACTTTTTGTTCGGCCCAATGCCCCTTGGTGCGGTCAAACAAACGGGTCTGCCGGTCCGGGTACCAGCCACAATGCCGTATCCACTTCCCACAGTAGTTCGTAAGCCGGGGCATTTCATAAACGTCATATTGAGGGCCGTCCTTAAGGCTAAGGATATTCTTGGCCAGTTCTGGGGTCAGCACTTCATCTGCATCCAGCGATAATACCCAGTTGTGATTAGCTTGCCCCACCGCAAAATTTTTCTGTTGCCCATAGCCTGCAAACGGATGGTCAATAACCCTGGCGCCATATTCCTGTGCTATCGCCACCGTGCTATCAGTAGAGCTGCTGTCAATCACTACCACCTCATCAGCCACACCGCGGACAGACTCCAGGCATCGCCCTAGGTTTTTTTCTTCATTAAATGTAATGATAACAACACTGATACCGGTCATGAAAAAAGGTAATAACGACAAAGGTAAAAGTAAATACGAATATTAATGGGTGTTTACTCTTTCATTGCTGCGTTGTCAGCCCACCATTAATGCTTATTTGGTCACTCAGGGCGCCGGTTTATGTCGCCTTTGTCCTTAGTCATGATATTTTCGCCGGCGTTTTTGTAATTTTCGCCACAGATGAGCACGCAAGACAATAGCATACTGGGACTGAAAATGCCGACAGACCCACGCTGGGCCGACCTCGCCTCCATTTCCCTGGAGGAAATACTCACCGATCATGCATTTTGCGAACAAAAAGCAGCCACCCAGTGCATCACCCTCATTCAGCGCTACCCTGATAAGCCAGATCTTGTAAATGCGTTGTCTCCAATTGTCACCGAAGAGTGGGGCCACTTCAGGATGGTATGGGCAGAACTCAAAAAACGTGGATACTCCCTTGGCCGCCAGCGAAAGGACGAATATGTGAACTTACTCCTGCAACACGAACCCAAAAATATACCTGGCAATGATAAACTGCTCCATAAGCTCATGGTCTGCGCCCTCATAGAAGCCCGTAGTTGTGAGCGCTTCCGCCTGCTGTCCGAAAATCTGACCGAACAGCACCTGCGCGATTTCTACTACAAATTTATGGTCTCAGAAGCAGGCCACTATCGCCTGTTTATCGATCTTGCTATGGTATATTATACCGAAGAAAAAGTCCGCTCCACATGGGCGCAATGGCTCAAAATTGAAGAGCAAATATTGCAATTGCTCGTGCCCCGGGGAGATAGAATGCATTAAACGGTGGGGTGTTTCCACAGCGGTGGATGGTTAGATTTTTTTAGGGTGATTTTTCGTTTGTAATGGTCAAAACCAATTTGACAATTAGTCAATTAGTTGGTAATTTTGTAATACAGATAGTTAGAGCCTCCAGATTTAAAATGGTGGGGATGCTATTAGTATTAATGTATTTTTAATTTTTTTAATGATGTTAACCAAAAAAGAAGTTTTGGATTCAATAAATTCACTGCCAACTCAATTCGATGCGGAGGACGCTATTGAAAAGATAGTGCTGCTGGAAAAAGTTCGTATTGGGCTAGAGCAGTCCGAATCAGGTAAGGTTGTTTCTATGGACGATGCCAAAATAAAAATGAAAAAATGGCTAAGGTAGAATTTACCAATCAAGCCCTTTCTGATATTGACGATATTGCATTATATATTTCAGTTGATTCTTTCCACTATGCAAGCTTGCAAGTTGAGAAGTTTTTTAAGAGAGTAGAAATCCTTGAACAGTTTCCAACTTTAGGAAGGGAAGTACCTGAATTCGGTATCAAGTCTGTAAGGGAGCTGATCGAAGGGAATTACCGGATTGTTTACAAAATAATAAACAAAAACCTGATACATATAATCGCCGTTCACCATAGCAGAAAATTATTAAAGCGTGCTGCTTTGAGGCGTAGAAAGTAAGTCCATAATTCTCTTCTATCCAAATCGAATGTAAGTGGGATTCTTTCCATTTGATATTGTCTATGACGATGATATTTTTTTACAGAAAGAATCTGTTGTATCTCCTTTATTTCTGACTCCTGAATGGATAATCCAAAATATATTTCCACCAAAGACCCTTTGTCAAATTGCCCGAAACCATGGTGCTGAAAGTTAACAAATCTAACCTCTTGTTCATACTTCCATTTTTCAGATTTAGTGAATACCCAATAGGCGATGGGCAATAAATCCTCCGTTCCATCATCTAAAACTGAAATTTTGATTGGCTTTATATGCTCAACATAGTTGACATTCATAGCGATAAAAGCATTTGGAATTGCGTCGTTTAATTTGAATCCTAAACATATTCCTTTGTGTTTGTCACCATAATGTGACCACATAAGAATATTATTATAAGATCTTGAACCACAAAAAATGCCTGTTCTCTTTCGCTGATCTTCATATCCCCTTTTATATTGGTCAATGAAAGTTCTTTTAGGCATATCCCTTTCTCTCTTTCGTTTTTCCGACCTGTTAATTTGTGTAGTATCGGAAAGAATCGACCCTATAATTTTTCTTTTGTCGGCTTTTGATATATTAAAATCAATTAAATTAGTTGTTAGTTCGAGAGGGTCATTAAAATCTAAGCATGAAGAAAATTTGATGCTGTTATTTTCCAAATTTTTTTTGCAGTCTCAATACTGACATATTTATAAACGATTTGGTTAGGATCATGTTTCTTAGTTCCCAATTCATATGCTCGTTCAACTAATGTTTTCATTATTACAGCTATTACATGTCAAATATAGTCTATTGTGTTACACAACCTTCCCCCCTGTGGATAACTTCCCCCGCCACACATCCCTAAAAATTCGTTACTTTGCTTTACGCTGATTTAGTGCGCGCGACCCAATGAATTTCTCCCATTTACACAACCATACACAATATTCCCTGCTCGACGGGGCTTCCAATATTTCCAAGCTTTTTGATAAGGCCCGGGCCGACAATATGCCGGCAATGGCCATCACCGACCACGGCAACATGTTTGGCGTGTTCGACTTTGTGGCGGAAGCCTGGAAGAAGAAAAAAGTGGTAGGCAAGACCGCCGATGGAAAGGACATCGAGGAGCCTATCGTAAAGCCCGTAGTAGGTTGCGAGTTCTACCTTGTGGATAGCAGGCATAAACGGCAGTTCTCTAAGGACGATAAGGATGTGCGCTACCACCAGTTGATGTTGGCAAAAGACGAGATCGGCTATAAAAACCTGGTGAAATTATGCTCCCTCGGCTACATGGAGGGCCTTTATAGTAAGTACCCGCGTATCGACAAGGAATTAGTGTTGCAATACCACGAGGGCCTTATAGCCACCACCTGCTGCCTCGCCGCTGAGGTGCCGCGCACTATCTTGCGAAAGGGTGAGGCCGAGGGCGAAAAGGTGTTTAAATGGTGGCTCGACCTCTTTGGCGATGATTACTACATAGAGCTGCAGCGTCATGATATTGCCGATCAGATCAAGGTCAACGAAGTATTGATGCGGTTTGCACAGAAATATAACGTGCCTATTATTGCCAGCAATGATAGCCACTACGTAGATCAGGGCGACGCCAATGCCCATGACATATTGCTGTGCATCAATACCGGCTCCAAGCAAAGTGACCCCAAGTGGAAAGAAATCGGCGACGACGACGAAACACCACAGAAAGGTGGCCGTTTTGCGTTCCCAAGCGACCGGTTTTATTTCAAGACTACCGAGGAGATGACCACGCTCTTCGGCGACCTGCCGCAGGCACTCGATAATACCAACCAGATACTCGATAAAATAAAGCCGCTGAAACTGGAGCGCGACATCCTGCTGCCCCACTTCAAGGTGCCACCGGAGTTCAATAACGATCAGATCGCCTATCTCGAACACCTTACATGGCTAGGCGCAAAGGAGCGGTATAAAGAGATAACAGCAGAGGTCGAAGAACGCCTGAAATTTGAATTGTTTACCATCAAGACAATGGGTTTTGCCGGCTACTTCCTTATCGTGAGCGACTTTATAAAGGCTGGCCGCGATATGGGTGTATTCATTGGGCCAGGACGCGGATCTGCGGCCGGTTCAGCGGTGGCTTATTGTATTGGCATTACCAATATCGACCCTATCAAGTACAAGCTCCTCTTTGAGCGGTTCCTTAACCCCGATCGTAAGAGTATGCCCGATATTGATACCGACTTCGATGATGTGGGCCGCCAAAAAGTGATCGATTATGTTGTGCACAAGTATGGCAAGAATCAGGTAGCGCAGATCGTTACCTACGGCACCATGGCCGCCAAGAGCAGTATCAAGGATGTTGCCCGCGCGCTCGACCTACCCTTGTCCGAAAGTAATGCCCTTGCCAAATTGGTGCCTGAGAAACCCGGCATCAGCCTTAAACGCCTCCTTCATGCCGACCTCAAGGGCGAAGGAAGCCTTGATCAGAAAGAAGGCCTTGGTTCGGAAGAAATAGAATGGGTAAATAAGCTACGCGAAATATACAATCAGCCCACGCTCCACGGCGAGGTGCTGCATTCCGCCGAAAAGTTAGAGGGCTCTGTGCGAAACACAGGCATACACGCCGCAGGCATCATCATTGCCCCATCCGATCTTACCGATCTCTTGCCTGTATTCATGGTCAAGGATGTAGATTCCCTCATTACCCAGTATGAGGGCAATGTTATTGAGAACGCCGGTGTGATTAAGATGGACTTTCTGGGCCTGAAAACCCTCACAATCATTAAGGATGCGCTGGCGCTTATCAAGCGCAATTACAACGTCATTATCGACATCGATACCATTCCGCTCGACGATGAAGAGACTTACGAGCTCTACCAGCAGGGCGATACCAATGGCACATTTCAGTTTGAAAGCCCTGGAATGCAAAAACACCTCATCAACCTCAAGCCGGATAAGTTCGATGACCTTATAGCCATGAACGCCTTGTATCGTCCGGGGCCTATGGAGTATATCCCCAATTATATCAAGCGTAAGCATGGCCTGGAGCCAATTTCGTATGACATACCCGTCATGGAGGAGTATCTCGGCGATACGTATGGTATCACCGTTTACCAGGAGCAGGTGATGTTGCTGTCGCAGAGCCTCGGCGGCTTTAGTAAGGGCGATGCCGACGTGCTTCGCAAGGCAATGGGTAAGAAGCAGAAATCTGTGCTGGACAAGATGAAGGAAAAGTTTGTGGAAGGGGCTAAGAAAAAAGGCCATCCCGAAGACAAGCTACAGAAAATATGGACAGACTGGGAAGCCTTCGCGCAATATGCGTTTAATAAGTCGCACTCTACCTGCTACGCCCTTGTGGCATACCAGACTGCGTACCTCAAAGCCCATTATCCGGCTGAGTACATGGCTGCCGTACTCAATAACCAGAACAACATTGACAAAATAAAATTCTACATGGAGGAGTGCCAGCGCATGGGCCTCCAGGTACTTGGGCCCGATGTCAATGAGAGCCTCAAAGGCTTTGCCGTGGCCAAGGAAAATGTGGTGCGTTTCGGGCTCAATGCCATCAAAGGAGTAGGAGAAGCCGCCGTGGAAGACATCATCCTCGAGCGCGAGAACAAAGGCCCCTTTGCGTCAGTTTACGACTTCATCAAGCGTGTTAATCAGCGTACTATCAACAAAAAGTCGATGGAAAGCCTCGTGCTTGCCGGCGCTTTTGACTGTTTCCCGCAGATGCACCGGGCACAATATTTCTTTGCCCCACCCACAGACCCTATTACGGGCCTTGAGCGCCTCGTACGCTTTGGCAACCAGTTCCAGGCCAGTTCGTCAATGGCCTCAAATAGCCTGTTTGGCGCGTCTGCCATGCCTGAGGTAAAACCTCCCGTAATGCCCGAATGTGACAAGTGGGGCCTGCCTGAGCTGCTCGACCGTGAAAAGGAAGTAGTAGGTATTTACCTTAGCGCCCACCCGCTTGACGGGTTCCGTTTTGAGATGGATAATTTTGGTATTACACCCGTCAGCGAACTCGAGAATAATAAGGGAAAGAATGTGCGCATAGCTGGCTTTGTCACCGACGCACTCCATGCTACCACCAAGAAGGGCAGCAAATTCGGAAAAATGTTCATCAACGATTATTCCGGTAATTTTGAAATACTACTCTGGGAAAAGAACTATGTGCAATACGGGAATTACCTCGTCAATGGCCAGAAGCTGATGTTGCAGGGCGTTTACGATGACCATAAATACCGCCCCGGGACCATGGAGTTCCAGATTCACAATATCATGCTCCTCGATGAGGTCCGTAAGACACTCACGAAGCGCATACACCTTACACTTCAGCTCAATCAGGTCAGTTTTGAATTTGCCGATTTTATAGAAACCAACGTAAAGAACCACCCCGGCAACACAGAACTCATCATCAGCATCAAAGATGAAGAAAACGAAATGGCTGTGCGTCTGAAGACCCAGGGCAAAAAAATAGAAGTGAACGACGAAATGATCAGGTACCTGCAAGACCATGATGAGGTAAAGTATGTGCTCGATAAGGCGTAAAGATGACGGGAGAAACATGGCGCATAGCGCTGATTTGCCTATACAAAAACTTGCCCGGATACGCCGAGGCTCGTTACGTTTAAGTCAACCGGCCGGGAGCCCCTAAAATATGTAATACATTTTCAACCGACCCTTCCCCTTCGCCTCGATCTCGCCTCTATAGGTACATTCAAACTTATCCTTGACCAGCGCGTAGGTGGTTTCTGATATGTTTATTTTGCCAGCCTCGCTGTTTTGTTCCATTCGCGCCGCGGTATTCACGGTATCGCCCCAAATGTCGTAAGCGAACTTTTTGATGCCTACGATGCCGGCCACCACGCTTCCTGAGTGCGCCCCGATCCTTATTTCAAAGGTTCGCTCCCTGCCCAGTTTGGCCAGCCTGTCCTCCATGAAGTTTCTGATCTCCTTGGCTGCCCGTATTGTGTTCTCGGCGTGCTTAGCGTCGGGTGTCGGCAGGCCTCCTACCGCAAGGTAGGCGTCGCCTATGGTCTTTATCTTTTCTATGCCGTACTTATGTGTTATCTCATCAAATCTCCTGAAGCAGATGTTCAACTCTTCCAGTAGCACTTCCGGTTTCATCCGCTCGCTGGACGCCGTAAAATTTACGAAGTCTGTGAACAGCACAGTTACGTCGTCAAACTGCTTTGCAGCTGATGTACCGGTATCTTTTAGCTGGTTAGCTACTTCTTCCGGGAGTATATTCAGCAGCAGGTTATCACTCCGCTTCTTCTCCTTGGTCAGAAGTTTTAGGTTTTTGCTCAGCAATAATATGAAGCCCAAAGCTAACAACAATACGCCTGCGCCTATCAACTCATAGTTACGGCGGTGGGCTGCCTTAATATCCGCAGTCTTTTTTTCAGCTACCACTTTTAGGCTGTCGCCATATTTTTCACGCGATTTTTCCAGCTTTGCCACCTGGTTCCTGTTGGCTTCTGAGAATAGGGAGTCCCTGATCACCCGGTCGCTGTCCGCATATTCCATTGCCGTCTTGTAATCGCCCTTTAGTTTATTGGCTTTTGAGAGGTCTCCATAGCAGCTCTCTATATCGTCAAGCGCCTTTATTTCCTTGCCTATCGCCAGCGCTCGTTTTTCACAATCTATGGCGCTTGCAAGCAATGCGGCCTTGCCGTGTGGTATTGAAGCAGTAATCTGGTATTTATTTAACGACAGTTCAGGATCGTCCTTGACATTTGCCGGCGTGGTCCTTCCGATGCCCTTGGTTGAGGCGCTGTCGTTGATTATTTCAAGGTATGTATTGCCGATATTGACCAGGTTGATTGCCATCCCATACCTATTTCCTAGCTCCTCCGACAATGTTAAGGCCCTCTGCAAATATGCAACCGCCATTACATAATTCTTTTGCACTTGATAAATAACGCCAATGTTTCCCGTATTTAATGCTATGCTCGCTTTATCACCTAACTCTTCATAGATTCGTAAAGCCTTAAAATAATATTCCGATGCCTTATCGAAATTTTTTTGTTCCCTGTAGATAATACCAATATTGCCGGAATTCCGTGCGATACCACTTTTATTGCCTAACTCTTCGTCAATCTTGAGGGCCCTGAAGTCATATTCCAACGCTTTGGGATAATCATTTTGCCTGTCATATACAATGCCGATGTTGCCTGTAACTTGGCTGATACCCTTTTTATATCCTATTTCTTCGTCCAGCTTTAAAGCCTTAAAATAATATTCCAGCGCCCTTGGTGCATCAGATTTCCATTGGTAATTGATCCCCAGCACATTATTTGCCAGGGCCATTCCTTTCTTCCACTCCAGTTTCGTAGCCAGGTCCAGGGCCAGTTCACCATATTTCATCCCGGAATCCGGGGCTATGGCATAGTAACTACCCGATAAAACATAAAGCAGCTTCACCTTATTGGTGTCTTCCCTTTCGTTGGGAAGTTCTTTACGCAGCGAGTCAATCAGGGGCTGGCCCTGGAGCCCGGCATATAGCTTACTGGCGCATAATGTCATGCACCATGTCAGTAACACCGTTCTCATCACTATGCCCTTGATATGACCTTTCATTAAGCCAAGGTATAAATTGTTCTCCGCATTTAAAAGGTGCATTCTCAAGAGGTGTAAAAGTACCGTACGTTGAGAGGTTGCTCATACGATGCGTGGGAGCCATTGTGTGCATGTTGTCAGGTTTCATTGACACTCAAGGACCAAGTGGCAAATGAAACCGTGTTAAAAAAGTACCACCAAGCAGTCAACTCTTTTTGAGCTGAAAAAATAAAACATCCGCTTGTAGCACGTTTTTGGAAAATGCGGCAGCCAGCGCTCATTATTCTCGATATGACAGGATAAACTCAGGACGAGGTAAATATCAGTGTTAATTGCCGACCCGTGAATTATGAGACAACAATTAATACACTTGATTTTTTAGTGCCATCCCTGCGCAAGGGCGTCTCTCATCACCGTTAGGCTTTTTGCCAAGCGAAACACCTAAACACCCCGTTTTTTGGTTGACTCATACACAATCGCATCCTACTTCCTCATACTCTGCGTTTTAGAGGTAGCCATTTAACTCTTAAAAAGGCTCATTTTACTGTCTTGCTTCCTGGGGTACATGCAAGTGAGGATCACTTTTTCTTCGACGACTTTGCTCGCTTATTGAAATCAAGTGACAATCCAATCCAATATTCAAAATCCTTTTTCGATTTCATTCCGGTTTCATCAACCATAATATATCCACTCATAGGGCGCTTCGTAAAATCCATAGTCCTGCACCCCTTCCAGATAATTGAATTCTCCAGATTCCAATATCCGCTGCTGCTTTGTTTTTTTCCACCATTGATGGTCCGTTATCGTATAAAACCATCTATCGCTTGTTTCTCCCTGCCAGCCACCGGCCTCATGCTCATGTATATATTCCACACTGTCTTTTCGATATCCTGACGTCTCAAACCTTAATCCTCCGGTTTCCACATGCCTGATCGTGATAACCGTATCCTTATGCATTACGGTGTCATACCATTCTGTTCTTGTTCTTTTACCAGCAGTATCTACGTCATATGTAGTTAGAAGACCATTTATTCCCACTTCAAATTCCTCATAGGATCTGGATGGACCATGGGCCCCTACACGATAAAATTTAGTGAGTCTTCCTTCACTACCATATATCATGGAGTCTGCGGCCGTTGTTCCGGTCTGATATTTAATCAACCTACCTTGGTGATCGAGCATTATCGTTTCGATAGCTTTGCCATCATAGTCGTATTTTTGCACTGTCTTTACATGGCAACCCAATAGGTTATTATTAATAGAATCTACTGCTATCGTGCCATATAATTCAGGTAAAACACTGCTCAAATTCCTTTGCGCACGCACAACATACCCCATAAAGATAAGCAGCAAGATCGGCACAGATTTTCTCACCATATTATTGCAATATAAAGCAATAGTATGGAAGTAAAATGACATTCTCAATGCCTTATACAAATAAGCCGCAAGATTAACATACACGCCCGGCGGAATTGCCCATTCAAAAAATCTACAAATAATTACGCCATCATAGGGACTTAAGAGATCAACGGAATCTATTAAAATCATAAATATTAAATTAAATCACTTTAC
>Ga0364866_10045_pt5 | contig 64199 bp, 69 predicted proteins | sample ExccelAu500001D3_3_FD_206913 | JGI IMG/M metagenome (GOLD analysis project Ga0364866, IMG submission 206913) | Enriched cells from Trout Bog Lake Hypolimnion, Wisconsin, USA - BchlTB.Aug13.5000.01.D3 | ecosystem: Environmental > Aquatic > Freshwater > Lake > Hypolimnion/Profundal zone | place...
TGTGAACCACGCGAGAAGACGATGCAACCGCCCCTTGACTGGGCCGCTGTCGAAATTTAGCAAACCCTTTTTATCAGTACATTGAAGCAATTCAGTACGAGGTTTCGTTTTGCCACTCGCTTTTGTGCTGATTAACGCGGAAATCGGTTCGGAAGACGAGGTTCTTCAAGAGTTAAGGAAGATCGGTAACGTAAAGGAATCCTACGTTGTCTACGGGGTCTATGACGTAGTGGCGAAGGTCGAAGCTGAATCAATGGACAAGCTTAAGGAAATCGTAACTTGGAAGATCCGCAGGCTCGATAGGGTCCGATCGACTCTGACGATGATAGTGGTAGAAGGGACCTAACCCTCAACCTCCTAACGGGGCATTCCCGTTAGAACATCCACCGGGTCATATTTCGTGAACTTGCACATTGGAATCGACGACACAGATTCCATTAAAGGCGGTTGCACGACCTACATCGCTGCCCTCTTGGTTGATAGATTCTCTCAACTAGGGATCCAGTTCACCGACTACCCTAACATCATACGTCTAAACCCTAACATCCCATTCAAGACCCGAGGCAATGCAGCAGTAGCTCTAAGACTCCGGATTCCGGACGACACTTACGAATTTGTTCGGGAAACGGTACTCCGAACTGTGGAAGAGAATAGCCGATTGGGCGACGAAGGAACCGACCCAGCGGTTGTACTTTTGCGCGGTCATCCGACAATTATGATCAAACGATTCTCTCGTGAAGCGCTAACGGGCATCGTTCCAGTCAGGAGGGCTGTGAAGGCGCTAAAGGGCTCTAACGCGTCGGCCGTTTCATATGGTAGCGAACTCGGGTTAGTTGGAGCGTTAGCTGCAGTAGGACAAACACTGAATGGCGACTACACTTTCGAGCTGGTTGCTTACCGAGAGCGGAGCAACTGCCGTAGACCTAGACTTGTTGATGAAGATTCTGTCAGGAGAATGGATTACATGACCACCCCAGAGACCTTCAACAGCTATGATTCTGACAACAGAAGGGTCCTGATTACGCCGCATGGGCCCGACCCTGTGCTGCTAGGCTTGCGCGGGGAAAGCCCGAAGGCTGTTGTTAGAGCATTTAGGCTTCTCCGAATTCGCGAACCTGTCGAGCGCTGGGTAATATTCCGCACAAACCATGGAACAGACGCGCATTTCGAAGGCTCAACATTCAATCAACGGATGAGCATCAACCGGCCTATCAAACTAAGCGGAATCGTACTTGAGAGACCCGAGCGAATCTCAGGAGGACACATCTTCTTCAAACTCAGACAGAAGAGAGGGGCTGTGCTATGTGCAGCGTTTGAACCAACTGGGAAATTCAAGGAAGTGGTGGCGAAGTTGCTTCCTGGTGACGAGGTTACGGTTTTCGGCGCAGTCAGAAGGCACGAGGGCGAACATCTGCTCACCGTTAACCTAGAAAAACTCGTCATTGGTCGCCTGAGCGATGAAGTCACAATCGAGAACCCCAAATGTTCTCGTTGTGGAAAACACATGAAATCTGCAGGCAGGGGTCAGGGCTTCAGATGCGAGAGGTGCAAGTTTGTCGCGCCAAACGCATCGAAACAGTTTCTCAAAAAGCGGAGAATAATTCGCCCGGGGCTATACCTTCCAGACAGGAAAGCCCACAGACATCTGACGAAGCCACTTTCTCGTTACGGCCTCGAAAAGAGGAGGTGGAACGGGGACCCGCCAGCAGGCATCTGGCACAGGCCTTGATCTAGTCAAGCTGCGCCGAAGCCAGATTACTGCTATTGGACTTTGACCAGTGGAGGCTGGTAGTAGTAAACTTGCGATGGCTGCATGACGCTATAGGCGACTGGTTGGGGCTGGTAATAGTAGGTCTGTGGCGGTGGTTGATACATCGCTGCTTGAGCGGGAGGCTGGTAATAGTAGGTCTGTGGCGGGGGTTGGTATGCTGCCGCTTGAAGCGGTGGCTGATAGTAGACTTCGGGTGGTTGTGGTATGGCACATGGCGCCGGCACGTAGCAAGTGGCCGCTACAGGGGGCCTCGGAACGGCAATATATGACATGGGTTATCGCTGAAAACTCTGAAACATCTCGAATAAACTCTTCTCCACCGACGGAAGGCCATGTTATTGATCGGCGCAAAATGTACGAAAACGGTGGTGTAAGTTTGCAGGGGAGTGTAAAAATCGTTACGATAGGTCATCTTTAGAGGAAAAACATGTTGCACCTCGCTTAATAGCGCCTCACTAGTTTTGAAGCTGACCACCTTTTCGAAGCCGAAAAATCGCCATTTACAGACCTCCCGATCTCGAAAGGGCTCGGAAAGAGGTTCCAAGCTAACCACTTCTCTTCCAGAGGAACACTGAGACTGCCCGAGGGAACAGTAGACTAATCGAAAGTGGTTTGTTCGCGGGACGGGAAACAAGCTTATCTAGTAATGGACTTTCTAGCGAACTCGAGCGACGAAACTCTAGCGGGGTGGGATAGCCAGGTTTTATCAGCGTTTTTCGTGGAGATTTAGTTTCTGAAATGGCTGATTTTGTGGCGTGTGGGTTAGTTTGCGATAACTCACGCTTGTTGGGTTTGAACTATGATTGTTGTTATTTGAGGCGTTTTACGGGGAGTTTTTCTGCCCAGAATATTAGTTCATGTAACTCGTTCTCTACGTCGAATTTGTATGTCTGTGCGTTTGCTATTTTTCTGGATTTCTTGACAAGCCCTAGCTTGTTCAAACGAACCACCGCTTTCTGGACGGTCTTAAATGTTAACCCTGTCGACTCCACTAGCATGGGTATGGTCTGTTCGATGCCTCCAACGTACATTGCCTGGTCGAGAACCTTAGCAACTGGTCCACCGAACACCTTCTCTAGTGGGCCTCCAACGATCCCTTGCATACTGCTTCCACCACGCAGGTATACATGTGCTTATGCGCTATAAATAAGAGTTGCCATAATTCCATAAATGCTGGAGAAAATTCCAATGGCATTTAAGAGGGGAACGATTCAGCACGCCAAAGGTTTCGTAATAAACAAACTCTTCAAGCAAGAACGATACGGCGGCAATCACCTTCCAGTCAAATACCTCCAACAGGGCTACCCACTAGAGCACCGTAAACTGATTCAAGAGGCCATTGAAGAACTGAGCGCAGAAGGCGTCATCCGCATTCAGAAGAAGAGAACAGGCAGAAGCTACGCGAACCATGCCACGCTTGTCTGGAGTCGCCTTCCAAAGGCAAGAGGCCTCTTGAATGGGTTCAGAGACGCTGAAGGCCTGCCGAGAATTGCACAAGACCTGAAGACCCCTCTCCCGATAAGGAAACCAAGATAGTAAAACACCGCGAGAACCGTCTATCTTCTGGAGACCCATGCTGACAAGTTCGGGTCATGAATTGCAGAACCATCAACTTCAGTCACTCACAAAAACATAGCAGATAGGGGCGGGAAACAACCTTATCTAGTAATGGACTTTCTAGCGAACTCGAGCGACGAAACTCTAGCGGGGTGGGGTAGCCAGGTTTAACCCGCAGAACGATTGCGGATGGCTCATATCCTGGCGAGAAACCCTGAGATTGAGCTGAACGGCTCCTCAAGCGGTGGTTCGAAAGGCTCTAAAACGGCCCGAACATCCACCCCCCGCTACCAAACTAGCTTGTCCCCTGAGGGTGATTTTTCAGCGTAAATCAAGGAGTATGGCTGCTTGAGGAATTAATGTATCGAGAGTCGGATCTTGAGTACGACTACGTGAACCATGGAACCTAACAGGTTATGAGTCCTTCTCGAGAACAGCATAGTTGCGTTTGTACTTATTTCTCGGCAAGAGGAAGTTTGCTATCACTTTAAACCCTGAACGCTTTGCGAAACTCCTCATCTCCGCTAGCGAAAAGAATCGCACATAAGAATAGTCCACGTACACCTGAGCTAGCCCTCTGCCTTGCGCGGCTTTGTATCTCAAAGTCTCATTTGGAATGTTCGGTTTAGAGAAATTGTGATAGATAATGTAGGCGTCTTTCGAACAAAGTACGTTAGAGACCATTTGCCCGACTGAGACTCTTACGACCAACTGCTTCTTTTGATTCCATGAGTCAACGATTGGTTTGCCAACATCTTTCCACACTATTTGCGACCTTCTCTCAAAATCCACAATCAGTAATCCTCGGGGTCGAAGCATGCCACGTGCGTTGTCAAGAAACCGTTTGACCTCATAATCTCGCACAGGAATAGACCAGTTCAGACAGAGAGCCGCGTCAACCCTGGTATCGGGTTGGTAATGATAGTAGCTACCGATAACAAAGCGCGTTCGAATTTTTTCTTTTTCAGCTCTCTTCCTTGCAAACTCAATGTTCTGCTTAGAGATATCGACCCCAATTACACTGAACCCCAGCTTCGTCAGAGCTCTAACGTGGTATCCGGTTCCGCACCCTAAGTCCACTACAGATTCTGATTTGTGATCCCTCAAGACAGAGGTGATGAGCTTGATCTCATTACGCCAATCACGGCTTTCAATGAGTTCGTAATAGGGAACTAACTGACTGTAGAGGGGACGGTCCATTGGTTCAAACACCGCGAACACAGATCTAATATAGATTATTCCTCTCGGCAGCTCAATGAAAGGCCATGTCAAACACTGGCCGTAGAGTGTGTTTTGAGAAATCCAAATACATAGTATATGAGCCTTACCGCGGAATGCATCTGGCATATCACGCGAAAAGGTTCTGCTTCTCGCGCCAGTCGAAATATCAGAAGATAGACATAATCGATAACGACGCTTATGGCAGAATGCTGTTTCTCGATCACAATCTCCAACATACTGAATATGACGCGCGAATCTTCAACCAAGCCCTCTGCGGTACCGCCAAACGAAATGAAGCGGCTCGAATCATTGTACTCGGAGGAGGTAGCGGGCAGACGCTAATGGAGCTGCTTGAATCTCCGACAATTGCACATGTCACGCTCGTTGAAATCGACCAATTACTCATTGAATCCTGCAAAAAGCACATCAAGGGCGTGAATCATGCGTTCAGAGATCCTCGCGTCAGAGTCGTGATCGACGACGCTTTCAGCTACCTAAATTCAACAACCGAGGAGTTCGATACAGCAATCATCGATCTTACCGAAAAACCATTTGCGATGAGAAACCATTCGACCACATTAAATCAGGTCTATTTCGACATTAAGGCAAAGTGCAAAGGCTGTTGCAGTCAATATCTTGGGTCGTCAGTCGCACTCGCTAAGAATCGGCGACTGGTAGATATTGCGTATGGTTCGTGCAGGAAAATTCTCTCTGGGGTATGGTTAGATGATGTCTTCATTCCCTCATTTGGTGCACCACATACGTTCATGCATGCAGGATATGAGAGCTGACCGACCGATTTTGGTTGCTTCTCCTACAATTGTCCTAATGGCAAGGCTCCCTCTCTTTCTAGTTTGAGAGACGCGGCATGCGCGCGGTTCAGAAACTTGTCAAGAGCAACCAGGGTTCGTAAATGATTCGTAGTCCCAGAGCCGACGTGGGAACGGTAAACGGAAGGCTCCATCACGGCTTATGGCTGTTCAGGTTCCGCCTGCTGCTGATAAAGCGCCTGCCAAAGTACTGGAGGATTGTTCGCCCACGAGGTTGGTTGAGACGGTCCCATCGGTTCCGATGACATAGAAGGTAGGGGTCGAATTAACGCCGTACTCGCTGAATATCGTCCCTGAAGAATCGTAAACATAGATCCAACTAGTCCCCCCATATCCATACCCATATCCCCCCGGCGCAATGAACTTAGCCGCGTCGCTTGCAGTTGCTCCATCCCAAGGTCCAGCAACGGATAGAAATACGACGTTTCCCTTACCATACTGAGTATACAAGCCACCCAAAATTGGAGCCATGTCTTGACAGTGTGGGCACCATGGTTCCATGAACTCCAACAGCACAACTTTTCCGCGAAATGATGACAGCGTCACTGTTTGACCTGTCAGGCCATTGGGTCCAACCACGGGCAACGTGAAATCGGGTGCTAGACCGGACTGGGATACTGAAGCTGTCACAGAATTCGAAAGACTGCTTGAGCCTCCCGAGGGTCCAGGGTTGAGAACCGAGTACACTGCCCAAACGGCAATTATCAGAATTATGGGAATGGCAATCTTCTCTGCTTTGCTCAGCCCGTGACCTTTCTTGGCCAAGATTTCTTTTCCGCCTTTGGTCTTGTTGCTCTTGGATGCCAACGAGGCTTCACCTAACGATTACGATGCACTAATGGCTAATGCTTAAGCTTTCGCTCCAACTGCGCCTGCTCCGAGCGTCAAAGATGGATCTGCCGGTTTATTGCTGATTTATTTGAAGAACCATTATGGAACCATGACCAGATCCTTTTCGGCAGCGCCTTTCGCCAGTTGCGAACTCCATAGCTGGCCATCAATAATCATTGACTGGGAGTTGCTACTCTTACGTTTCGTTTCCGTTACCTGTCCTATCGGATCGGTAAATGATTATGAATAATGCGAAGAGTATTAGGCCGACGATATGGGCTAGTTCGCAATCAGAGCAAATGGCATGTATTACTGCAATCTGTATGTAGTCCAGATAAATGATCGCGGGTACGCATAACGCTCCAATTAATAAGCCAACACGTGAGGCGCCTCGTACTCCGTATGCGCTAACCCCGGCGATTACGGCCAATAAACTGAACCATCCCACGGCGAGCAGGTGAATTGGCACACCATAGAAGTACGAAGAGGCAGCGGCAAAGACCGACGCGCATTGAGTGCCCAGAACGCAGTACAGTACGGTGTTGGCAGAAATGTACCATTGGAGCAGTTTCCAACTCCATGCCGCACCAACTACCCCGACGAGTATAGCTATGAGCGCCGGTAATCTCAACGAACAACCCTTACTGTTGACTGACGTACTGCGTCTGCAATTCTGTCACTAATAAGTCGAACCTTCAGAACAGAAATTTCCGATCCTATTCGCTTACATTTCAGTAACTCGATCGTAATGCAAACGACTTCGCAACCCATTTAGACGCATGCTGAGTTAGACAACTCTCGGGTAAAGTCCTGCAGTGACAAGGACCAAGATCGCAGTTCCTGCCACTAGCGCTGCTATGCCCACTAGGATTCCGTAGATGCTGACCCCTCCAATTACCATGAGGCAACGCAGCGCGTCAACCTCATACGTTAAGGGGTTGCCTCGCGAAATCGCCTGCAACCAACCCGGCATAATTGAGATCGGGTAAATTGCGTTGCTGGCAAAGAAGAGTGCTGATAGTAGTATGACTTCGACGGCGGCGACGGCAAAAGTTCTTGGCCGCTTCATTCGGATGTCGTGTCCGCCACGATTTCGAGGTGGATTTTGTCGCCGCGACTGTTGAAGACTGCAATATCGGAGTATGACTGGAAAGGGTAGGCGGTTATCGCCATAATCTTCCCATAGAAATGATTCAGGTCTTGCACCGATGGTATGAGGGCGCCTGACGGGTGGGAATGCACTATGCCGATAATGCTCAAATCAAAAGGAATCATACCACGCGGGAAACCAGAGAACCCAAGACCATGCGTAGCTAACGGCGGGATCAAGAGATTATCCACTAGAACAATATCCCCTTTCGCTTTGCCTCGCATAATCAGAATCCCTTCGCGAGGGTACGCGTCCATAGCATAACTGAGAATGCTGTCTGCCACAGACCTTTCGCATTGCACCTGTTGAATCATATGACGCAACTCGTTAGACCATTACTTGAAAACGTAGGGGAAGGAAATTGGTCGGAGTATTTCACGCTTGGCTACCGGGTCAACGCGATGACGGGTGCATTTGAGGGTATTCCAACCAGAAAAGAGGGGGTATAGGCGTGGTCCAGCGTCAAGCCTCGCCCAGTCTACGTCATCGCGGGTTTCATTTCTTTGCGGAACCAGTCTCTGTTTTCTCCTTCAGAGCGTCTAGGAGGCTTCCGAGTTTTATTAAAACGTAGAAGACGCCTACAGTGATCAGGAGGACTGAGACAGCACTGATGGCTCCGAAGATGAATGATCCGCCAAATCCCATTCCTCGCGCAGCGTAGTGGGGAGCAGTGGCATTTTGCAGGACTGTGTCAAGTAAACTCAACTTTCTCACCTCGCTGGAAACTATGCGCTGTAGTTACGATTGCCGTTAATTAGTCGTTGTGGATGAATCATCCACATATTCTGAAATGTTGACGGAATGGACCGAGTGTTCATGTTCGGTAACGCTACCTCCTCGACTAGTCAAGAATTCGCGTGGCGTTTGCAGGGCTCGCGGCAATGTACAATGGTACGATTATTCTAACATTAGGGGGCGGAATGGACGAAGCGGCTAGCCAAGTGTCCAAGCCATCAGGCTCATTCGGCAGCAGTTCGGCAGGCGCAAGCCTCAATTATATCGCCACGCTGACTTGAGCATTCGATTAGCGACCTTAACCGGACGGTCATTATATCGTCTTGAATGTGATGGGCCTATCACATTCCTATCTTTCCGGATCGTAGGGTGATGCCACAGAGGATGCACGTAAATAGTCCTGCTTTCATTTCATGCGCCGTTTCTCAGCAAGCAACAGTATGGGGTTAAGCATGGGCGAAGATGCGGGTGGAAATTTACCGAGGAAATTTACCGAACGTGGGTCGATCATCGATGCGGCCGCACCGTTGACCTTAGGATTCGTCGCGTATATTGTCGCTGCGGTTTCAACGTTCTCAATCCACCAACTCACAGTTGCTGGTCTTGATCCACTTGAAATCGCAGTCTTGACGTCAATAGAAGGGCTTCTGGTCATAGGCCTAGGTTATGGGTCAATCGTACTCCTCGGAGGCATATGCTCATTAAACATAGCCGGGTTGATTTCGCGGCTCACTAAGACGAAGCAGGTGATCAGACCTAAGGAGGAAAAACCCTCGAAACTAGGAAAGATCCTCATCGAGAAATCTCACTTAGTCTACCTCCCACTAGTATTGTTCTTCACGTCTCTTGCCTTAGGATTGGACATCTACACTGCTGACCCGTCTACACCGCGGACCGCTTCGTCAAGGACCACAACCACAAGGCCCGGTACGCTACAGTTGGTACTGCATTCATTGAACTTCCTAGCCACTCCTCAGCATACGACCGGTGTACTATTTTCGCTCCGACTGACTCCGGGGTTGATCGCGATCACGCTGATCTCGGGCCTGACCCCTTCGATCGCCCTTCCATATTTCAGGCGGTTCAAGATCATCGGCATCAATGGAGGGCCATTTCACACAACTGTTCTAACCGCTGTATTGGGACCGATTATCGGTCTAAACATACTGGTCAGTCTGTTAGGAATCTTCTACAAGGTTCTCTGGGCATCAGCACCTACTTCTTACCATTATGCTCTCATAGTCCTTATCGGGTTTAGTCTGCATTACTCCGCCGGCACCTATATCGGTCGTGGCAAGGCTGAGTCAATTATTCATGGGCGACTCGCTAATGGTAGCTACGACCAGAAGCGAGTAGTAGTGGTGGATCGGACACTAAACCCGAATGCGGAGGTTATCGAACTGGGATCACTGCTGCGGCCACAGCTTGAAGATTGACTGTTCGAGACACGCATTTGACACCTTGTTTGACGATATGCCTGAGAGTTCAGATCGACCCTATCACGCGGATATGATCGAAGCCAGAGTGAACATTGTGCATCCCAACCCAAGAAGTACTAGTCCAACCAACGCGTAAATTGCCAATTGGGTCGGCGCTGTTCCTGACAACGGCCTAACCAAGGATAAGTAGATGGAAAGCGAAATTTCTGCAGTGAGCACTGAGAGTGTTAGAATCCCAAACAAAACCGATGCAACATTAGCTTTCGATTTCTCAAACGACAGGATCACCGCCGCAACGACAAAAGAGGATGCGATTGAAACAGTGGTTATGAATGGTGTCAACGCGTTAAGATAGCCCGATCTGATCGCCACGCTTACTCCGCCACCTCTGGTCATTGCTGCCATCCAGACCGGAATGACTACTGAGAGAGCAACCAAAATCACCCCGACAAGAATCAATACGACTTGGAGAACACGTAGACCCGCAACATATTTCACATCTTGATCCACAGGTTGCGTTGACGCCGATTCCACAAGGTGAGTAGTAGCGGGTGTCCATTTACTGTACAGTTGAAGCGCCTAGGCCCTTTCGTCGAGAAAGGCCACATTGATCTCTGCGATTATCATCTTCCACTTGACAATATTAGGATGAATCCTCCAAATATGTTCGTCGATACAGATTTTCTGCGAGTTTCCATTACCCGTAAAGCTCAATGTCTCGCATTCGTGTGAAACGGTCTAGTTTCTGGCCTATCGCCTTGTCGTGTAGTACGCGTAGCTGGAGTTGTAATACGCGTAGTTTGTGAGGGTTGGATGTGAATGATTCGTCCATTCTGGTTATAGGCGACTACATGTTGTAGTTGGTCGGTGATAAAAATTGGTTCAGACATACGCGAAGACGCGTAACTATGCCATACTTGGCATTGTTCTAATCATAGCAATCCTAGCAGTCGGAGCGAACAGTAACCCCGTCTTGGCCCAGGCGGAACCCTGCACCGCGGTACTAAGCTACCCTGTCATGCCCACAACATACTCCTACTCTAACGTCCCCATCGTGGTGCCCATGTCAGCAACATGCTCAACAACATTCGGCAACACCCTATACGCATCAGGCAACGCATACGACGCGACATCAAACGTCGGCTTAGGTACGGTGAGCAGTGTTCTACAATCCACCGACGGCGGTACCACCTTCAACGGACAATTAGGATTCAATCTACCTCCAACAACCCAAGGCCACACGGTCACGATCTCAGTCTCCCTCTACAGCAGCCAATACGGCGATCTAATAGGTGCAACCAGCGAAACATTCCAAGCCGTAATAGGGAACCAGCAAATCCAGCAAGTCGAGCAAGTCGTCACTGCCACAGTAACTCAAGCATACCCATATCAAAGCCCATCTCCAACCCAGTATACATACCCGACTTCGTACCCATACCCGACTCCGTCATTCCAGCAACCCTCACAACAGCAACCGTACAGGCACCAATCGCAATTTCAAACTCTAAACCGCAATAACTCCCTACTCGGTTACGTTGCAATCGCAGCAATACTGACAGCCGTCGTAATCGCAACAGCAGGTCTGGTCGTGTACGGACGAAGACAACAACCCCCTTCAATAACTTGGGTTCCAGCCCCTCCACCACCTCGTTAGACCTAGAAAACGACGTAACCGAAAATCTCCATTTTTTAACCGCTACAGGCTTGTCTTGCGCGGGTTCATTGGAATGGAACCGAATGAACGGAGAGGACTCCACCTGAATGTTGTGGTGGGGCGGGAGGGAATATCATGACATTGTCCTGTCATTTTGAACCCTCGATCACCGGTGTTCCCGCCGTTCAGTTATGGTCCCGAGACCGGTTTTAAGGCGAATCGTCTTCGCTATCTTAGACCAAGGTGCCCCCACGAGGGCTTAACTCGCGGTCTGGACCACCGCCCCTAAACCCACTACGAAACGAGCCCTAAGTTAAATGCTTCACAGCCGAATCTTCGGCTTGACCGCCACGCTCTCGGGAGCGATGCTACGTTTTTTCTGCAGGTATGTCAAGTACTCGAATGCAATCAGGGCAGAATTTTGAACATCTTCATCCTCATCTTCGATAGCCTTCTTCAACTGCGGAACAACTTCATCGTCCCCGATCGAACTCACACCAACAGCTGACTCATGCCTGACAATTGGGCTCTTATCGAAGCATCACATCCACCGAGTCCAGTCAATGCGGGTCCGATCGGCTAGCATACCTTGGAAGGTCCTCCTATGCACTTCTTCCCTTCAGTCTCTGGCCTCAAGCTAAGAGGAAAAGCGTTGAAGACAGAGTCGTTTACCCGGTGAGTAGTTCAGATATGGCAACTTAGCTGATGTAACGTTGGCTGCTTCTTTCTAGGTCAGGAATCACTTCAAAGTCCGGTGCCGCGTTCGGAGTGTCTTCTGGCACAATGTTAGGCAGGATAGCACCCGCGCCTTTCGAAGCAATCTCTGTTGCAGGGTGTCCTGGTCCAAATGCGTCTAAGGAAACGTCATACACAAGTCTCCTTACTTCCCGTTCTTCCACGTAACCAAGTGCATGCAAATACTCGTGAAGGAGAATCGAGTAAACGTATGAATTTATTTCGCGCAGCGACCGGGCGCCGTGGGTTATCATGTCCAATGTTGTTCTGTTCATGACGATCCCATTAGTACCTATCGTGTGGAACGCACCAATGTGATTGGGTAATTTCGCCAAGTAAAGCATCAGCCCAGCCCTGCGTCTCCCCAATGAGTGCTCGGCCGATTTCTTCACCAACTCGAAAACGTCGCCGAAGTCTTGGCACTGGTCTAAGCGTTCCGTGTTTGTGCTCATTTCAGCTTCCTCACTTAGTCTTCTTCTTTAGCAGATTTTTCAAGCAGGTCCCGTACCTTCTCAACAAATGCGAGATACTCGCCCAGGATTGTCTTGCCCATCGGAGTCAAGTCGTAGAGGTCGTCTGAAAGTTGGTTGATGAGTTTATGTGTTCTCAGCAACGGGACATTTTCGTAGATGAGTTTCGGGTTTATCTCCTCCCGGAAATTCTTCTTCCCCTGTGGGTGTTCTAATAGCGGAAGGAGCATCTTAACGCGAGTTTCGTTGCAGAGCAAGTCCATAAGCTCTAACGCTTGGCGGAACGCTTTTTCTAACCCCCTATCGCGCCAGTTTAGATGTTCTATGGTCAGCCTACCATTTTCGACAGCTTGTGGAAACTTCGCATCTATAGACTCCGAGTTGACTCTGAAAGGGTAGACGACGACAGTCTTAGAGTTCTCCGCTTCATCAATCGCTTCAAGCTCCTTGAGAAGGGAGGCGTCTGGGGGCTTAGTCTCACAGAAAACTGCGGTTAGAATTTCACCTTCGACGCCAGCAAGGTCTGCAGTCAGTTTGTGCGAATGCTTCTCTGGATCGAAAAGTACAGGATCGATAAAAGTCTCCACGTCTCCTCGTTGAGATAGAATTCGGGCCGCATGGAATTTCTCTAGTAGATGCAGTTCGCTTTCGTCTTCTTGGGTGTGGAAGTCTTCGCGGAATGCGGTATAGTTTACGACGTGCATAGGAAGGACTCGTCGTTTTTTGGAGGCCGCTTGGACTTCTAATCGCATCTGCTTTCCTGAGTGAATATCCGCCTGCTGACAATATAAGCGTTACCTTAGGTAACAAAGAATTAGCTCAATGCACCTAGAACTAGGCCGATTAGACTCATCCTGACCAGAAGCCCATACCAAACCTGCTTGAAGTATTTGGAATGGCGAGTGTTGTCGACAGTGTACTCGATTTCGTCAACTCGCGGCAACGGATGCATGACTATCATTTCAGGCTTGGCTTGTGATAGATCGCTAGCAATTAGTCTGTATGACCCTCGAACCTTCTCGTAGTCCTCCAAAGATCCAAATCGTTCCTTCTGGATCCGGGTCATGTATAATACGTCGACTTTTGGCAACACCTTCGCGAGCTCCTCAAACTCTTGAACCTTGATACGACCGCTCACCTCTTCGAGCACTTCCTTCCTCATCCTAAGAAGAGTTGGCGATACGAGGTAGAGGTTGATGTTGTAGAGCGAAAGCGCATAAGCTAAAGAGTGAACCGTACGGCCATATCTTAGATCTCCTGCTAGGGCGATATTCAACCCGTCGATCTTTCCAAGCTCCCTGCGGATCGTGTACAAGTCCAGCATGGCTTGTGTGGGATGTTCTTCCGCTCCGGTTCCTGCATTGATGACTGGCACGGAAGCGAATTCAGCGGCAAGCCGGGCGGCACCCTCAAGTGGGTGACGAATCACTAAGACATCGGCGTAGCTTTCAACAACTCGAACTGTGTCTGACAGGTTCTCACCCTTTTGAACAGAAGCGGCTTTCGGCTCTGCGAACCCGAGACAATTCCCACCGTATCTGTACATGGCTGATTCAAAGCTTAACTTTGTGCGAGTACTCGGCTCGAAGAATAGAGTTGCCATAATCTTCCCGTCGAGCGCGTGCGAACTCTTCTTCGCTAAAGGTTCAACTGAATCAGTCATCTTAAGAACATAATCGATTTCTTCGCGGGAAAAATCCTTAATCGATACTACGTCTCTTCCAGCAAATTCCAACTCGACGCGCCCGTCCCTCCTTCGCTCACACGGTTAAATAACTGTTGGAACCATACAAAAATGAAGAAAGTTGCAGACGCGACAGGAGCTATACGTTAGAAAGATTGAGAATGGTACAGTTATCGACCACATAGCTCCTGGATTCGCGCTTGACGTTTTGAAAATTCTGGGAATTAACGGGAAAAATGGCGAAGTTGTCAGTACCGCGATCAATGTCGAAAGCAAACATTTGCATCACAAAGACATTGTCAAGATTCAAGACAGAGAACTCAAGCCAAGTGAGGTGGATAAGATCGCCTTGATCGCACCAAACGCAACCATCAACATCATACGAAACTATGAAGTAGCTTCGAAGAAAGTGGTTGAACTACCTTCGACCATAAGAGGAACTATCAAGTGCGACAACCCCTCCTGCATCTCAAATTCCATGGAACCTGTTGAACCAAAGTTTGGCGTTGACCGGCGTGAGCCAATTCGCCTACGGTGCCATTACTGTGGACACGTAATGGAAAGGGAGGATGTCCTGAAGCAGTTTTAGGCACATCTCACACGAACCGAGCGCGAATCACATGGGAAAAATTGCCCTAATCTCCGACAGAGCCACGTCCACTTACTTCAAGGTAACAGGAATTAGCAGCACTTACGCAGTAAAGGACCGTGAAGACGCAGAGAAAGCCTTACGAAGAATCCATTCAGATGAAACTATCTCTCTCGTCATGGTAACTGAACCCGTCTTCGAATGGCTACTGCCTATGATGGAGAGGACGAAAAAGGAATTCCCGCTGGTCGTATCTATACCGCCTAAAAGTGGGTCAAAAACGCAAGCCGATGTTCTAGCCCAACTAATCAAGAGAACAGTTGGAATCGATCTCAAGGTGAAGTGAAGTCATAAAGGTAACAAGAATTTCCCTCATAGCCCATTCATCGAGCTTTCCGTTAGGTAGATTCGTTCAGCTCATGAATTTCGAGCCTACGCGCAAGGGAGTAGTCGAACAACGAGTGTTTGGTAGCCCGGGGGAGAACTTCGGGCAATTCACGTGCCTTTCGAACTCCCGTCGGAGGGTCCAAAGCCCTCTATGCTTTTGTGGGCGTAAACTGTCCACTACACCACCGGGCTACAGATTCTGGAAAAACTGCGCGAACTATGTAACCTTTTGTTCGGCACCTGCTTGAACAAATATCGCAGCTGCATCAGCAAATGGAGGACCCCGAATGAACGCCCTAAAGCCAATCGGATCTGAACCTGCCCTACTGTTGAGACATAAGAGTGAGAGGGTTGTGGTTCTCGGAGACCTTCACATTGGGTGGGAGGTCACCCTCGCACAGCAAGGCATCCACATTCCATCACAAACCGACAAAATGCTTCAAAGGTTATTGGCAATCATAGACGCAGTTGACCCTTCACGCCTTTTGATGCTAGGCGACGTTAAGCATAGCGTCACCGGGGCCGAACTCGAGGAATGGCGCGACGTCCCAGAATTCTTCGAAGCGTTACTGAAGCGTGTGCCAACTATCCAAATCATATTGGGGAATCATGATGGCAATCTCGAACCATTGACTCCATCGAAGGTGGAGTTGATCCCATCAACCGGCCTCGCGTTATGGAAACGGTTTGGGTTATTCCACGGCCACGCGTGGCCTGCCCCTGAGATCATCGGATGCGAGACCCTGATTTTGGGTCATCTACACCCTGCAGTGACATTGCGCGATGCTTTGGGTTACAGGTTCACGCGCCCTGCTTGGGTTATGGCTTCGTGTGACTCGAGGAAACTTCTCAATGGCGTGCTAAAGGCTGCGGGAGACCACGTTAAGGGTAACGCCGAGGAGGTACTCGCAAAGAAGTATCACGTTAGAGCAGCCGCAACCAAGTGCATATTCGTTCCACCATTCAATGATTTCTTGGGTGGGCGGCCTGTTAACTCGAAGAGGATCGAGGAAACTCATGCGGGAGAGGGATTGGGCCCGATTCTTAGGTCTGGTGCGGTTGACATTGACGATGCTGAAGTCCACCTACTTGATGGAACATATTTGGGGCACGTGAAACAATTGAAAGCGTTCGGATGACTCGACTTAGGATCGAGCGCCAGCGTCACATGTTTGACAGTACCAACGTCGATGATTTGCGGCGTAGTAAAGGTCTCTCCCACAAGTGGGGCATTGCGGCATCCTAGGTGTCATGGCTTGAGGCCCAGGCATAGTTGGTGGGCTTGGAGCGGTTGGCGGCATCATTGGCGGCATCATCGGAGGCATCATCGGTCCCCCCATTGCGACAGGTCCTGAGGGAGGAGGCGGTGAAGCCGCAACCCCCATTCCCGGAACGGCTTCCCCAAGAACAGCGACTGGACCATATTTCGCGACGACCTCACCTAGTCTGCCGTAAGCCATTAGAAAGAAGAAGGCTGGGAGTAACAGGAGTATTGTCGGATAGAAGACTGTTGGGCTGACGAGGATTGAGAATGTGAGAATGATGAATAGAACAGCCCAAAATAGTGTCCCTCCGCGGGCGCTGGCATAGCGTCCCTTGCTGATTGCGCGAACAGTTCCGAAGTAGACGACTAGGAGAAAGATGATCCCTATGAGCAAGCCTCCGGCACCAAACGCAAGGTACACGAACCAAGAGGCGGGTAATCCGACTCCAGGGAAAGTGAGCAGTATCAGAATAGGGCCTATGAATGGGATAGCAGCCAACCAAGCAGGCAATGCGGGAGGCAGAATGATTGCGAACGGAAGGTATGGCGACGCCAGAACCCCGAAAGCTCCTATTGGCAATACAACGAAGAACCAAGGAATGGTCATCAACAATACGAGTATGTATCCAATCACTGCGTAGTCGTGTGCCCCGTTGACTTCTGGAGGGCTAATGAGTACGGGTTTGCCACCTGGACTCTCTACGATTACGGGCGCGGGGGCGCCTGGCATTCCGGGCGCTAAGGCAGGTTCCATGATGAATCCTCAATAGACATTAACCGTCGGCCGAAGAATCACATAACGGTTGCCGCAAAACTAGTAGGCTGAAACCCGCCAAGAAACATGGCTACGATTCCTTGAGGTTGAGTTAAGCAAGCATCAGTTAGTCAAAACTCGTTGACACCGAGATGTCGATTTATACAGGTCAGGTCAAGATGAAACAGCCATGAAAATTAAGTCCGTTCACACAACGTTTATCACGCCTCAGGCGGTTGGCTCTTAGTCAAGGCGAATACGATGGACTATGTTTACTTCGTTTCACCGTTAATGATGCCAGCTGAATGCCAAAGACCACCCCCCATGCTCTACTACCCAGTCAAGCCGGCGATGTACAGGTTCCCGATACCGGTCTGGTACTCAGACCCCCCTATCGCGGTTCTGTAAAGTCGGGTCTCGCGAAAATCGTCAGGTCAACGCCAGACCGTTGTCTGGTCAGCCTCTTTTTCTCTCTAAGAACCTAACCTAGGGCTTTCAGAAGGCCCCTCAGATCGGGAGCGACGTACGTCGGATTAACGTCTGAGGGTTTCGCGTCCGAGTACCTATTTATCCAGGCGGTAGCGAGGCCGATTCTGCTGGCGGGTCTGATGTCGTGGTATATGCTCTGTGCTACGTGAAGGGTTCCATCTTTCGTGGCTTTGTATTCGTCGAAGAATCGATTCCAATGCCCAAGCGCAGGCTTGTATGAGCCAACATCCTCGGCGGTAACGAATCCGTCAACCTCCAACCGATTCTGGGTAATCGTGCCCCTCAGCAAATCCCGGTCGACGTTAGAGAGAATGACACGCCTGTAACCTCTCTCGCCCATTTGCCTAAGAGACTCCAGCGTATCGACAAATGGCCTCCATGAGGGAACGCTAGCCGCGAACCCTCTAGCCTCTTCTCTCGTTATCGAGATTCTGAAATGATCCGCAGCTCTAATAGCCGTATCAGTCAAAATATCCTTGTAAGACTTGTATTTTCCCTCTTCCTCCGCTTCGAGCTTCAAGTAGATTGGGTATACACTGACTGCGGGCGCTAACCCGTTTTTTCGGAGTAGTTCGCCCAGATGAGACTCTATTCCATTCCTCCAATCGATCAGCGTTCCATAGCAATCAAACGTAAGATGGGTGAACCTCATAGCCAACACTTAACTGAATACCATCTGCCGCATCTTATCAAAGCGAGCGGGAAAAACCACACCGTTTTCGGTGACCTGGCATCGGAATGAAAATGAACTGAAACCGGGCAATGGGCTGTCTCATTGCTTCAGCATGTGTCATTCAAGTTTAGTTCCGCATTTGTCGCAGAACTTATCGGTTTTCCGATTCTCGGCTCCACATTGCTGACAGTACCTGACCGGTTTCGACGGCAACTCGGCCTTGGCGACGTTCGACCTACTTGCGGTGCCTCTTGCATAGAGGAACAGCATAGCTGCCCCAACGGCGCCCACGATTAGCAGTGCGACCAATCCAAACTCTAACTCGCTGAGGCCTGCAGCCGCATATGGTGGGAGGGTCTGGTAGTAAGTCTGTGTTGAGAAACCGTTGAATTCGCTCGTGTAAGTGGACGTTGCCTCGCTGTTTATAGTCACTTGGTAGTTGTAGGTTGCCGACTGAGCGTAAACGAACGTAGCTGTTGGCATTGGGTACGGCGTGCAGGCATTTGAGGCTGGATCGCAGATTGGGTTGCCAGGGTACCACGCTGTCGTTGTCGAGTAACCAGCTAAGATGGTTGACGCCGATATTTGCGGGTAACCTGTAGCGTATTGGGCCGTGTAAGTTGCAAAGTTGGGTATCGGTTGAGTACTGATGTTCGAGACCACGATTGACGGATAGGTAAGCGATAGAATAGCTATGACTACTGCCACGATCACAACGACGGAAATCATTACCTTACTTAGAGGCAATCTTGACCTCCATAAGCCTCGGACAACTGAATTTAATCCTTCTTGAGGAGGGGCACATTAGTGACGGGGCATTCTGGAACACGGCGATTTTTCGTCGTCTATTGCCAATTTGGAGAACGATTCGTGTTTTCTCCATCTGAGTTGTGACGAATTGGGAAGCTTCTGGCAGTTCCATGATCTCCTCTTCCAGAGTCAGCAGACTCCAAACAACGGTTGGGCTAGCCAACGAAACATGGAGACGTTCGCGCAACAATTAGGGCTGAACATGACCCAATTCAGTCAGTCGTTCAACAGCGGAAAATACGACTTACTCATCAACGCAAACCACAGTTTAGGAATTCAAGCGGGCGTAACTGAAACGCCCACATTCTTCCTCATCGGACCAAACGGCAAGATGATATCCATCGTAGGCGGTCAATCGGAGTTAGTATTTGAGCAGGCAGTCGCCTCGCTCACCAGTGGATAAGAAATGAGTTCCCCTATCCTAGACGCATTCAAAGACACAAAATACGTTCTGTTAGGAGTAGTCATCGTGGTTGGCTACGGAATCATGCTTCTCTTCTTTGATCAATTCCTCTTCTTCTCGCCTTACTTCACATTCTATGTCCCAGCATCGGCATACGCCAACCTCCTCTTGGATCTGTTGTTGACGTTCTTGACGGCAATCGTGCTTACAGTTTCAATAAGGCAAGTCTCTCTTCGAAGGCAGGGTGGAAACGCTTCCAAGACGGGAATGTTGGGCATCATTGTAGCCTTACTTGCGGGAGCATGCCCCTGCTACTACCTCGTTCCTCTCCTAGCCGTCGCTGGCACCATCGGCGGTGCATTAGGCGCTGTGGGCATCCTCCTAAACGCCTTCCAGATCCCGATCAAATTGGGTGCTATGTTAATTCTTTTAGTTGCAACATACAAGCTTAACAAATCGGGCGTATGCAAGATTCTCCCCTCATCTCAGAGTGTCTCGCAGAAGCAACGTTTCAACCTCAAATGATCCACAACGACCTCACTTGCCAGACTATCAGCTGATCTTACAATGACGGAACTCTATGAGCAATCCGAGAGTTTCCTTTTTTGTCGAAAATGTTCTCCTATCGAAATTGTCTTGAAGCATTGGGAAAGTTCTTGGCTTAAAATTGGGCATAATCGCAAATACCCAAAGGATCATGGCGCAGAATGGTCAGCATAATGTTAGTCAGAAGGGAAATGGAAGTAAGTAGTAGTACTTGCTTCACGAGGCCGTCCATGTGGTGTAGGGTGGGATACACCCGTACCCTTTTTCGGGTATGATTCATCCATTCTTCATTCTACTCTAAACCGGAGCAACTCGTGGCCCATCTTACTACATTGCAGTGACTTCGACAAAGCGTGCGAGAACCGGTCGAGAATTTTCGTGATGAAAGTTTCGAGTAGTACCGTAGATGAGTGCGTATCCAACAAGCGTTAAATATCGACCTAAAAGGATACGGCTGAACTATGTCAAAGCGTCCGACGGTTTTTGTCCGGGAAGCTACGGGCTTAGTGAAGAACGTCTCATTGCTTGATGCAATAAGTATGAACGCGGCCTGGATGGGGCTCGGCGCAACGATCGCCTTACTCCCGCTGTATACCGTATTCTTTCCGACGATGTCTGGCGTCAACCTTGTTTACGGTTCAGTAATAGGTTTCCTGCTCGTTCTTCCTCAAATGTACATTTACACGATTATTCAGAGGCGGATGCCACGGACTGGCGGTGACTACGTTTGGATGTCAAGACAGCTTGGTGGACTTTTCGGCAGTGCGATGGGATTAACGGGCGCGTGCCTAAACTTCATCGCGTTTGTTGCAATCTTGATTCTGTCAGCAGTCTTTTCCATCGGATCTGTTGGCGTGGCTCTGGGAAACATGAGTTTTCTGGGGCTCGCGTTGCCTGGGAACGTTTCCGGAGCTGACCCGACCTCCCAATTCATTCTCGGATCAATCATCTTCACTATACTGGTCTTGGTTAACATAGTCAGCCCGAGGTACGCAATCAGAACCCTCACCGTATTGGTGGTAATAGGGGTCGCGGGCATTGTCTTGGCGATCGCAGTTCTCTTAGGCGCGGGTAGAGGTGGAGTTGTCGGTTACGTGAACTCTTTGGGAATCAGCAACACGACCTACGACTCGATAGCCAGCTCGTATACTGGACCTAGCTTCGATCTTGGCAACACCCTAATCCTGATGCCGTTTTACTTCCTATTCCTCTTTCCATGGTTTAACATGTCCACAATCGCGGGGTCGGAGCTGAAGGGGAAGAGCGCCCTTAGGTGGAGCGTCCCAATCTCGGGTATCAGCGTCTTCGTAATCTGGACGATTGTTTTTGCGGTACTATACTGGGTTGCTGGTCAACCGTTCATCAACGCTGCGTTCGCAAACTCAACTTTAGTTTTCGACTACGGCTTCAACTTTTGGACGCTCGCCATGGGCGTCGCTAATAATCTCGCGGTCTCGTTGGCGCTTGGCATGGTTTGGATTATCTGGAACATTATTTTCCTGATGGTTACCATAATGGCGGTTGCGAGGTACATTCTCGCATTATCATTCGACAGATTTCTGCCCTCGAAGTTCGCCTACGTGAGCCCGCGATTCAATTCCCCGGCGGTAGCTCACATCTTTGACCTAGTCTTGGCGATTGTGCTGGTAGGCGCCACGGCATTTTACTACGGGCAACTCTCAGCACTGTCGGCTACAGCGATCGGCCCAATGCTCTTCTTCATGTTTGTCGCAATTGCATCAATACTCTATGGAATTCGAAGAAAATCTGAACCGAGTAAAGTTAGGGTAGGGCTCGTAGTCGCTGGCGTACTAAGCGCCCTCGTGTTCGCATACGTCTCATATATGTTCGCAATATTTCCAAGCATATACGGCGGAAACCTGCTCAGTTACACATTCCTGCTCGCCTCGTTCATCGGCGGCCTGATAATCTACATTGCACACAAACAATATCTCAAGAAGCAAGGAATCGACCTGTCGCTAGCATTCAAGGAGATTCCCCCAGAATAATCGTGAGACACAAGCCTAGCCATAGACGGAGATTCGAGTACTGCGTTCGATAGGGGCCTAAAGTCGAAAGCCAACAGCCTCTAGGGCCAATACGATAGCGGCAGACAGAGTTGGTGGACCCATTCCCAATAGATCCCAACCTTTCTTTTGCAAGTCCTGTTGGCAAGCGCGTCGCAGTAAGCCGAGAGTTTCACCCGTAGAGCCGTCGGAGACTAGCCAATGAAGGCTCGTTGCCTATGCGGTGGTTTTCACAGAAAGATTATCCGACTACGATGCATATCAACTGGTGCGATCGGTCAGAGTGACCGTGATGACCACCATCAATGCGCCGACAAACGCAATAATCGCACCGGCAAGAATCGAACGAACAAATAGACCCGAGATAAAGCCCTCAACATGTATAAGCGTCAGCGCCAGCACAGTGAGCATTAGCGTGACATGCAGCCTTTTGAATCGCCCAAATTGGAGCGACTTCCTTCTCGACTCGGTGAGCAATCCAGATATGTTTACTCCAACCAAAACAACAAATGCTACAGCTCCAAGCCAAATAGCCACACTGGGGTATACAAGGTTCGGAAAAAGAAGCGCGCCATGAATAGCTACGAAAATGGTGACGACTATTGAAAGCGCAATGTGAACGCCACCCCAGTGGTTGACTGCACGTTCAACAGAACCAACACTATCGCGTCGACCTGCAAGGTAGCTGAGAGACGCTCTCGTTTTCCATAGACCTTGGATCACGAGAATCAAGACTCCAACGATCGCACTCCACCCGAAAAGAGCTGCATATCGCAACCCGAGAGCAGCAGGTTCAAGAATGTAATACGTAGTGAGAAGAGCAATTGTAGCCGCAAGTACGCCTTCAAAACTCCAAGTCTTTAAGTGCACAGATAACTCCTCGGTGAAGAGGATAGTGATTTTTAGCTCAAGTTAACCGTTGCTTCGAAATGAACCTCGGAACAAAAGGAGACGTCATAGCATCACTGATCCAAGTATGCTCGTTCGATCCACGCATTGTGGTTCGACAACAACATGCACAAGACTTGCCGACTGGGAAACGTTCACTGTGTTCAGAGCGATAAAAGTAATCCTCTTCTATCGCATGGAAACTAAACAGGAGCGTAAGGCGAGCTGAACAACTTATGAAGCTCACAAGACGGTCGTTCATAAAGTTGATTCCCGCAGTTGCTGTGGTGGTCGGCGGCGGGGCATTGTGGTTTCTTGCACAGACCGCAAGAGAGCCGATGATTGCATCGCGAGTTGTAAGCACGACTACGGCAGTGTCGCAGCTTACACCAGCAACCGCAACAACTCCGCCGGGTTTCGAGTTCCCGGTAACGTGGGACGGAGACCAACCGACTACGATAAACTCGAACGACTATCGATTGAAGATCGATGGAGATGTATCAAATCCACTGGAACTCAAGTTGGAAGAACTGTACGCCATGACTGGTGTTCAGAAAACCCTGACGATCCAATGCGTAAGGGGGTGGGAAGCTGATGTCCCTTGGGAGGGTATTCCATTATCTTATCTTCTTAAGCAAGCGGGGTCGTCGCCTAACAGTATAGCTCAGGTCACGATTAGTGCCATTACAGGTTATAGTACGACGCTCAGTTCAGATGAGGTCGCAGACTTGGATAACATGATTGCGTTGAAGGTTGGAGGTGCCCCGTTGACTATCGATCATGGACATCCAGCAAGATTAGTCGCGCCTTCGCGGCCAGGCGAGGACTGGGTGAAGTACGTATCAAGGATTACGTGTACGAATAATTGAAGTTCACAACGGTATGACGCCGGATCGCGTGGCTCGGCACCCGCAGAACTTGACTGCCACGAATGGTTCTAAGTATTTCCTTCGTTAAAAGTTGAAACCGAGTTCACTCCTCGGATTCAGTTAGGCATATTTCTCCAGAAGTCAAAGCTTCCAATTTCCTCTCGATCTCAGCATAGCGCCTAGCATACTCTTTGATGATGCCATAGCACGTGGGCAGATAGAGAGGACACAGCCACACGGCCCCACCCCCCTCAGAGCAACCCGCCCCAACGGGGGGAGCACGCGAGGATACAATCCTTGAGATTGATGATTGATGGCACGTGCCAAGAAGGGATCAGCAAGGAGCAAGCCACGCACTGAGGCATCCGCGGATCTGGAGGAACTCCTGCAACTTCACCGAGCCTTCTTATCCGTTACCCGCGGGACTTTTCCTTATTACGGCTTGTTACGCTACGTAATTGCTGGTTTGTCCGACACCGATTTTGGGCCTTTTACCGACATCGGCTCTAGGCCACGAATGGAGTTGTCTCATGAGCGAACCTTGACTTATTTGCCCGGCTCAGGCAAAGTTGGTGGACCGGGCGGGATTTGGACCCGCGACCTTCCGGACCTTCGGCCATGCTGGCTTGCAAACCGGACGTTCTTCGGCCCTTTGTTAATTGAGGCATACCAGGCTGAACTACCGGCCCACACGGCCCTAACCCCCCAACAGCGAACGTTTAACCCTTCGGTCCCTCTTCACTTAAGTGCAGACGGCAACGATCGTTAGGCTAGGGCTCAGGTATGGTGCGGGCTAGAACGCTTCTTAGGGTTCTCCCTTACGTCGTCGGGATTCTGTTCGTTAGTGTTTTTCTTATTGGGATTGAAATTTCCTTCGAGACCGAGGCGTTAGCTGACGCGCAGCCAGCGGTTTTCGTAGACACGGTTGATGTTCAGGTGTTTTGGTTTCAGGGAAAAGCGTGTGTAATACTCCCGCCCGACGGCGCAATCGGAAACTGCATCTACCTACCCCTGACCAGCGTGATGCTGGGCCTAACGATTCTAATGGTTGCGGTAATCATTGTGTATGGCCTTCTTCGCAAAAGAGTGAACCTGCTCCAGGAGAAACGGACCCGCTTTTCCGCGCCTGACCGACGTGGTCCCGAATCAGAATGGTTCCGCGCACGACGACCTATGCTTACGATCGGTTAGAATAAATTGCACCTCCGACACCCATCGGAAAATCAGGAAACGTGCGACACTTGAAAGAGTTCACTCTTCCAGACGTTGAGATTCCCCTGAAGGTACCTATTGCGATGCACAACTTCACAGATTTCTTCAAGGGGTTCGAGAGGCTGGCTGCTGTTCGATCAATTTTCGGCGATGAAACCGAGAACGTGCTAAGCCAGTTGAAGGTGGAGTTCTTCAGCTCCAAATTTGGCTACATGGGTGTAAGCGATGAGGACGGGCATCTGATCGTCAGCGCATACTATCTACGAGAAGGCGAACCCGTAAGCAAGTACCTCGACGTGATCCACGAACTCATGCACGTGAAACAATTTAGGGATGGGAAGGCGCTCTTTGACGACAACTACGAGTACCATAACCGACCTACCGAACTCGAAGCCTACAAACTCGCCATCGAAGAAGCTCGAAGGGTAGGCATGTCGGACAGAGAACTGTTCGAGTACTTGAAGGTGGATTGGATGAGCGAGGAAGAGGTAAGAAAGCTCGCGAAGAACCTAGGCATCAAGCTCACACCTAAACGAGCCCAAGAACGCGTACGATGACTCCGAGGCACTGCTACGAGTTCGACATACCGCAATTAGAGCAATTGTCACCTTCGTATCCAAATCGAGTCTCGACCGATGAACTCCCTGGCAGACCCTCTCACAATTATTAACCCGGCAACTTCGTAATCGATCCGCGTCAGAGGAATGCAAGCGAAGTTCACATAAGTCGGCATCAGAGTTAGGAACTTGGCAAGTCGATTGAATTCTACACTAAGGTTCTGGGCATGAAGGTTACGGGGAGAGGCAAGATCGAGTAGATGAAGGAAGAAACCGTTGGAACTCCAAAGCCAGGAGGACCGGTGCACGGTGGAACTCAACGGACGGATTCTCTGCGGGGCAAACGTACTCCCACGCAAATTTTTTGTGGCAGGCTTTATATGCAGAAACGGGCCCAATCCCCAACACGAATATAGGAGGAAAATTTAGCAAATGTCAACTGAAAGCAAGCCCAAACGCAACACTAGCAAAATTATCGCCGCCATAGTGCTTCTCGTAATAATTCTAGCGGGCGCCGGATACTATTATTACAGTACAACAACCTCAATGACCACCTCAACCACAATGATGCCCACCAGCGCTACTAGTGCAGCCCCACTGTACAAGGACACCATTGTAGTGGGTACAACAGATTCGGTGATGAGCACCATTGACCAAGCAGACGCCTACGACTATTTTGGCGAATCTGTCATACAGAATATTGGCGCCGGACTGGTCGACTACAGGCCGGGAACATCAACAATTGTCCCAGCTCTGGCAACAGACTGGAGCACTAGCCCAGATGGTCTCACTTGGACCTTCAACCTGAGGCAAGGAGTCAAGTTTGCAGACGGAACTCCCTTCAATGCAACTGTAGAGAAATACTCCATAGATCGGCAGATGATAATAGACGAAGCAGAAGGACCATTCGCAGGCATAGGATTAGACCTAACGATCAACAGAACAGTTGTAAGTGGACCCTATCAAGTCCAGTTTGTCCTGAATGAACCAACGCCATCATTCCTAGCCGAAGTAGCGTTCGTACCTATGTGGCCGGTTGACCCCAACGTGGCGCCGCTTCCATCATACCATTGTGGTGATACGTGTGGAGTCGTGAATTACACTGGCAATGTAGCCACTGAGAATCCAAATGGTCTAGGACCATACGAACTGACTAACTGGGTACGTACCGCAGGTAAAGATGTAGAAATTGATTACACTGCAAACCCGAACTACTGGAATGCGTCAGGCGGATATCCAAAAACAAAGAACATTATTATCAAGTTCTTCACGGATGCGACATCCCTTAACCTCGCCATGCAGAGCGGAGCCATCGACGTCGCCTATAGGCAACTTGCGGCCACGGACTATCAAGCCGCTGAATCAAACCCTAACCTTAAAGTCTGGTCAGGTCCGGGTGCATTCATTCAATACCTTTGCTTCAACGAACTTATACCACCTTTCAACAATACTATGGTTAGACGGGCAATTGCTGCCGCAATTAATAGAACGCTGATTACGAATACGGTATTCCTAGGACAAGCAGTTCCATTATACAGCATGCTCCCAATTGGGATGATCTATCATAATGACGCGTTCAAGGCCAACTCGGCCAACATGACCTATGCTCAAACACTTCTTACGAGCGCAGGCTACAGTACAAGCAATCCACTCAAATTGACTTTAGACTATCCCACGGGTCACTACGCGTCAACCGATGGCATCGCCGCAGCGCTGAAGGAATCATTGGAAGCAACGGGAATGATACAGGTGACACTGGCTGCTGCGCCCTGGCCGAACTACAAGGCAAGCATCCATGCTGATCAAGTCGGATTTTTCATTTATGGTTGGTACCCTGACTATATCTACCCGAACGACTACACTGTTCCATTCCTACCGACTGACGGTGTTGGATTCTTGCATACACATTACATGAGTGCGCAGATGGATAGTCTACTACAGAAAGCAGCGTCAGATTATAACAATCCAACAGCAATAGCAAATGATTACGCGCAGATCCAGGACTTGGAAGCTACTGACGTACCGATGGTGCCGCTCTTCCAGTCATCAACGCTATGCGTAAGCAATACGAATGTTGGCGGTGTCGTACTGGACTTCACTACAATCTTCAGGTATTACCTGCTCTGGGAAACGACGACGTAGGCTAGTTGCGATCTGAAGGGTGAGCGGGTAGTTTAAAGCCCGCCCACCCCCCTCTCCCTTTTTTCATGGGATTAAGAGAGTACATTGTGACTAGGATTCTACTCACGATTCCAATGATGATGATTCTTCTAAGTATCGTCTTCCTAGTTATGCGCGTGCTGCCTGGGAACCCTGTTTTGCTAAGATTCGAGAAGACCGCGGACCCCACTCTAATCGCGGCGTACACTCACGCCTTAGGATTAGATAAGCCGCTTTACCTGCAGTATTTGGATTATCTTTGGGGGCTTCTGCATGGCAATTTGGGTTTGTCGATGGCTGGTTCTTTCGAACCGGTAGCTCCCGAGATCACGTCTAGGTTCCCAGCAACCTTGGAATTGACCTTCTACGCGTTCATTGTCGCGGTGATCGTCGGATTATTGCTAGGAGCTCTCGGAGCACGGAAACAAGGGGTGACGGATAATTCCGTGAAAGTGTTCGGGATATTGATCTACGCATTTCCAGTCTTCTTTCTAGGTATGATTCTGCAACTCATTTTCGGGGTTGCACTACACATTCTGCCTGTCTCCGGACGACTTGACGCCGGAGTGATTCCGACGAGTGTGTCGATTGCCGGTTTCCACTTTCAAACCGGAATATTGACGCTTGACAGTTTACTGTCAGGGAACTTGGCTGAGTTTGTTGATGCTGTCAAACATTTGATACTCCCAGCCACTGCTCTTGGACTTGTCATCTCGGGAACATTCATCAGAATGACAAGAACAAATATGATGGAGACAATGCGAGCAGACTTCGTCACGGCTGCGCGGGCTCGAGGACTGAAGGAACGGACAGTTATCTACTCCTACGCCCTCAGGAATGCCATACTACCAATAGTCACAATCATGGGCCTACAGTTTGCGATCCTGCTTAGCGGCGCTATACTCACAGAGACCGAATTCAACATCCTCGGTTTGGGTACGTATCTAGTTGACAGGATTAATTTCAGAGATTACACGGCGGTGCAGGGTACCGTTGTCTTCCTTGCATTACTAATATCGACGGTGAGCCTTGTCGTAGACGTTCTATACGCGTATCTCGATCCGCGGGTTCGACTATGAAAACCGCTCAGCAAACCCGTTCCAAACCAGAGACACACTCCGTCGCGTCAAGGCTCCTTGCACCCCTCATCGGGAAAGGGTACGGACGTGAGTTGATGCTCGTTGGGATAGGAATAACTGTGTTCATTGCGGGGATGAGCGTCCTCGCGCCGTATGTTGCTCCACGCAATCCCACTCTGATTGGTTTGGGCCTTCCCAATAGTCCGCCAAGCGCCGCCTTCCCTTTTGGCACTGACCAATATGGAAGGGATATGCTGAGCCGTATTATATGGGGAGGACGATTCATTCTTCTGGTAGCAGTCGCAGCCGTAGCGATATGTTTGATGATTGGTCTACCAATAGGGTTAGCTTCCGCCTATAAAGGCGGCAACGTAGACAGGTTGATCGCCCTCTGCATGGACAGCATCTATGCATTTCCCAGCCTCGTTCTAGCCGTGATGATCGTAAGCGTCTTCGGAGTTACAATAATTAACGAAGCCCTCGCGATCGCTGTGATCTACATCCCAAGCTATTTCAGGGTTGTAAGAAGCCAAGTATTGTCAATTAAGGAGATGCCTTACGTTGACGCTGCTAAGTCGGTGGGTGCAGGAACTCTATCAGTACTGTGGAAGTACATCTGGCCGAACGTCATACCCTCAGTTGTCGTTGTTGTGGGAATGAATTTCGCGGATTCAATCCTGACCACGGCGGGCTTAGATTTCATCGGGTTAGGCCTTCCGGTAACCCTCCCCGATTGGGGAATCGATCTAACTTACGGCCGTCAGTCGCTCCCGCTAGGGGTCTGGTGGACCATCCTCTTCTCCGGGGGAATGATACTCCTAGCCGCCCTAGGGTTCTCACTGATTAGTGAAGGATACGCTGAGAGAACCAACCCGAAGCTTCGGTGAAATGTTGGATCAACTTCTTCAGGTCGACTCGTTGTCAGTTGAATACCGTACCGGCAATACGTACGCTAGGGCCGTTCAAGACGTTTCACTTAACCTCAAACCCGGTGAAACACTCGGCGTAGTCGGAGAATCCGGCTCAGGAAAATCCACTCTAGGCCTCGCAGTTATGGGATTAATCAGGCCACCCGGCTACGTGACACAAGGCAAGATAGACTTCGACGGCACTAACCTCCTAACTCTCGCGCCTGAACAATTACGCGAGCTGAGAGGGAGAAAGATTGCGATGATCTTTCAGGACCCTATGACTTCACTGAACCCTGTGAAAAAGATTGGTGATCACTTCGTTGAGTACATCCATGCTCATGACAGCCACGTCTCCGAGCAAAATGCAAAAGCCAAAGCGAAAACTGTACTCGAAGACTTAGGAATACCTGGCTCGCGACTTGATGATTACCCTCACCAGTTCAGCGGTGGCATGAGGCAGAGAGTCATGATAGGGCTTGCCCTAGCGCTTAACCCTTCTTTGATCATTGCCGACGAACCGACCACAGCCCTAGACGTTATCGTGGAAGCTCAAATATTGCAACAGCTAGCCAGCTTGAAGTCCAAGTATTCGCTATCGCTGATACTCATCACACACAACATGGGAGTAGTGGCTGAGATGGCTGACAGAGTGGCCGTAATGTACGCTGGCAGACTCGCAGAAGTTGCCCCTGCAACCAGCATCTTCGAAACTCCCAAGCATCCATACACCGAGGCACTCTTAGAATCCATACCCAACATTTTGGCGAGTGACAAAGTGCTCAAGACTATTCCCGGCTCTCCACCAGATCTCACCGATCCACCATCGGGTTGCCCCTTCCACCCAAGATGCCGATACGCCTTCGAGCGATGCGGAAAGGAAACACCAATGCCGGTAATCACTGGGTACGAATCGGAAGCAGCATGCTTCCGCCTGGAGGAAGAAAGAGTTCGCCATTCTTAGAGGTTAATTCTTTACGGAAATTCTTCCCGGTCCAAAGAAGCCTCATAGCCCAAGTGTTTTCGAGGACCCCTGCTGAGACGGTGCATGCAGTTGACGGCGTAACATTCAATGTTGAACGGGGCGACGTTTTCGGTTTAGTGGGCGAATCTGGAAGCGGAAAAACCACGACCGGCCGCGTCACCGCGGGCCTAGTAACGCCAACGGAAGGTCACGTGACATTTGACGGAGTAGAAATATTCTCAATGGGAAAATCTGAGCTGAGAAAGCTCAGGAAGAGAATCCAGCTTGTCTACCAAGACCCCCTCTCCTCTCTCAACCCGAAGATGACGATTGGAGACGCGGTGAGTGAACCGTTAAGATACCTCAGCGACGAACCCGCATTGAAATCTCGGGACCACGTATCAGAACTACTCGAGCGCGTCGGCCTCTCCCCTGCCGACTCATTCTACTATCGCTATCCCCATCAACTTAGCGGCGGGCAGAGACAAAGAGTTGTGATTGCAAGGGCGCTTTCGATCGGTCCGGAATATCTCGTCGCCGACGAGCCCGTGGCAATGGTCGACGTTTCCGTCAGAGCACAAATCATGGACCTGCTTCTAACCATGCAGAGAGAACTGAACCTCACTATCCTACTCATAACGCACGACCTTGCCGTAGCAAAATACATGTGCAATAAGATAGCGGTAATGTACCTTGGAAAAATCATGGAGTACGCTAAAACCGAGGACCTATTCAGAAACCCGCTACACCCATACACGCAGGCGTTGCTAGCAGCCGTCCCAATCCCTGACCCGAAAAAGAGATCGGTGAAAAAGATACCGTCCGGAGAGATTCCCAGCGCCCTGAACCCCCCCACCGGCTGCGTCTTCCACCCAAGATGCCCCCGCGTTTTCGGCAAGTGTTCAATTGAAGTGCCGCCGCTACTGGAGCATGAACCCGGACATTATGTTGCCTGCCACCTGTACTCCTAACCTGACCAATTAAGGAACTTTACGCAACCTCCTCTGAGCAGATTTCATGAAACCAAACTGTGGGTTTGGGGGTTTCCGCGACTAGGATGGAAGGTGGGCGTACATCGAAGACCCGACCGGAATATGGATAGAACTCTTCGCTTAAACATGATCACGCAAGGTCGCTTCGGATTCGGCGCTACAACCGTTCGTATGTGAGATCTGTAACGTTCTTAGCATCCTGCAGTTTCTTCAAGCAACCCTCACATATCCTCTTCGTCATTTCAGCGTCGACGAGGCTTTCCTCATCGAAGACTGCAGCCGATGTGGATTGAAGGTACTGTGCCTTGAACTTCGCCTTTCTAGTAGCTAGTTCTCTCTCACACATCTCGCATAAACCAAGGCCCGGTCTGCGCCGCATTTGATCGATCACTGGAATCACTTTTCCGCTGTGAGGCCCCACGCCCCTAGAGCGAGGTAGGGTTATTGAATTTGAGGTCTAGTTACCCCACAAGTCAACGACTCTACGCTCTAACCGCAAGCCATTTCTCGTGCGTAGACGTGTCCTGAAATTCCGATCCGAGCGTTCAGTGTGAGCATCACAATTCGAAACCCTGTCAAAACGAGGTGAAGAAGATTTCCAATAGCCGAAACTTCGGGGCTATTGAACACGCTTCTCACGATTATTGGGGCAATCTTCGTTGCCGAGTTAACGGATAAGGATGCTCTTCTGCTCCTGTCACTTGCGACAAGAGTGAAACCATGGGTCGTATTCGCCGCAGGCTCAGTCGCATTTACAATAACCAGCGCCATCATCGTAACAGTAGGATATTTCCTAGTCAGCTTCCTTCCCGTCTCTCTAATCAGCCTAGCCGGTGGGTTAGTAATGATTGCCTACGGCACTTGGAGTTTTTTCAAAGCCAACAAAGAAGAAGAGGAAGTCACGAAGGCGGAGAGAAAACTATCGCTGAAAGGTTCCAAAAGTTTGTGGCTCGTCTTCCTAAACTCAGTCTCCCTACTCATATTACTTGATCTGGCGGGTGACGCGACTGAAGTGTTGACGATACTGTTCGTAGCCCGCTTTCAGAATACTCTCCTAGTCTTCGTAGGAGCAGTCGTCGCACTGATCGCGGCTACTGCGGTAGAAACGATGATTGGAAATCGGTTGAGCAAAATTCTGTCACCTAAGAGAATTCGAATCTTGTCAGTCTTCGTCTTTCTCACGATTGGGAGCGCCGCAATCCTCACAACCCTACTCCATCTCTAAGACCGCAAATCGCCTTTGATCTTATTTTTCGCCGTAATAGAACGTGCCTCGTTAAGGCTAGAGGATGAATTAGGTAACGAAAGAAAAAGAAAAAAGGGAAGGAAGGAGGTTTCGTGGTTCGTTTGTATGCTTTTATGTTTTAGTAGTCTTCTTGCTGCGGCTTCGGAGGACTATTGCGGCTATGGCGACGATGACGATTATCACGACTGCGGCGGCCGCCGTGGTTAGGGCTGAACTTGGTGCTCCTGCTGCCGATGATGTTGTTGTCGTAGTCATGGTTGTGGGGTAGTATGTGGCGAAGTATGGGCCATCTACTATTGTGGACGGGTTCCAGAAGAAGCCTGCGATGTTAGATGTGTACGCCATGAAGATTTGAGGGTACCATGTCCAGAGGTACATTACTGCTTGGTTAGCAAGTGCGTTCATAGCGTTAGTGTCGCTGACTATTGTAGCTATGTCGCCTCTCGTGCTTGCGGCCACTGCGTCCTTGTACAAGGTTCCCATTTGTGTACTGTTCCAACCGTCAGGGCCAGGGTAGGTTTGTGCCGGGGCGTACATTGGGCCGAGGAAGTCTATTGACCATGGGTAGTCGTCCAACCACCCAAGTGCATACATGTACAGTTCTCCGGAGAACGCTTCGGTTATCATTGTGCCGACGGGTATGGGTTCAACGGTTACGGTTAGTCCCATGTTGTAGGTTGTGCTTACGTTGTTCACGGTGCCAGCTATCGCGTTCATGACTGCTATGTCTACTGTGTCTCCAGTGGGGGCGATGAGGTTGATTGTTTGCGGGATTGGGCTTGTACACGTTCCTGACGAGGACAGCGTTGAGCAACCGAACGCATTGTTGTACATGCCCGGGGGTGCTGGATGGCCGTTCTCGTCGTTGAAATTGGTTAGAGGATGCATCATGGCGTCGAGGAGGAGGCTTTGAACCGCGTCAGGGTTGAAGCTGTAGGCTGGATACTGACTAGTCATATTCGGATTGTATGAGCCCGCGGGTGGTAGACCTGGTGATATCACGTTAATCGCCACCTGCCCCACGCCGTTACTGACATCCGCAACGATCGAGCTCATGTTTACTGAATCAGCAAACGCTAGCCGGAATCTCCTGTCCGCGAATGGCTGGAATGTGTACGGTTTACCCGTGAAGATATTCGTCACATTCGTGTCGAAGGGATCAAAATTGGTGACGTAGCCGCTGTAGGGTCCGTACAGAGTAACACCCGGGATAGTCGATACGAGCTGGTGATTGTTCACCCACATGCTCCTGTCGGCTACGTCGTAGAGGTGGTCGGCTGTGAGGTCACCCGGACCCAAAAGGAACGCTCGCCCAGCTGACGAAGCACTTCGCAAGTCGATCTCTCGCGTTGCTTCATCGGGAACATAATTGACATAGGCTGTTTGATACTGCGGCGTGATTTTGGTTGCGTATGGGCCGCCCCAGTAGTTCGGGTTCGCTTGGAACACGAAGTCGTTGGTAGTCTGACCGACGCTCTGAATCGTGTATGGGCCTGAACCTGCCATGGACCCTTGGTATGAGTGGTCCAAGTAGGTTGTTCCGCATCCGGATGGTGTGATCCCAGAGTTGCACGTAGCGACTTCATCGTAGAAGTAATCCTTGATCATTGTCATCTCGTCAGGGGCACTTGACAATGACGGATAAGGAAGCGTGTAGCCAGTGCTGGTCTGGTTCCATAAGGCCAGATCATGCTGCATCACCCAGTTTGGAGCTACAGGGGATGCCCCCGGAATTGTGAGTAGGTATGGGAAGGCAGAGTTGGGGTTCATCACGTTTATCGTGAATGTGGTTGGGCTGGTTATCGATACGAAGTTCTCCCCGAGAACTGCATCAACATATGCGGAGTTGTAGGTCACGTGCCCCCCAAGAGTTGTGGCCAAGCTAGTGTTCAGTAGTTGTTGGAGAATCCATGATGCTTGTGTTCCGTGGCCCACAGGTGTACTACCGTCTAGGATCAGGAGTCTGTTCAGGCCAAAGTAGACAGAGGTAGAGTCGACGTTCTCGCCGTCAGCGAACTTGATGCCTGATCGGAGGGTGAAGGTGTAGGTTTTGAGGTCTGATGAGGCGGTATAGCTCTGCGCAAGCCACGGAATGGTCTGCAACCCGCTAGTGCCGTTCCACCAGAGGAGTGACTCGTACACATTTTGCATGATGCCATAATCGTACGAGAAGTACGATACTTGCGGATCTATGAACTGTGGCGTGTTAATTGTTTCCCATGTAATAGACGGCCCCGAAGTTTGACTTTGGGCGGAGACTGGCGGGAGGTTGGTGCTTGCGAAGTAGACTGAGCTGAAAATTGTCATTGCTAGTAGAAGCATTAACGTTGTTGCTTTACAATTTGACATATTTTTCTCTTCCACAATGCTTCTGGCCTGTCGAACTTTATTTAAAGCTTGTCACAAAACTCTTGGAACTGGCCTTTCTTTACGGAAAGTTTAGGTTTGGGAAGGTTTGGGAAGTTTACCAAAGCTTTTCAAGCTGTAGGCCGTAGCCTTCTAGTGGCTTAAATGAAGCTTTACGAGTACGCTATCAGGCGCATGTTCCTACTCGTTTTCATACTCTTGGTGATCAGTCTGATAGTCTTTTACATGGCGCGTGGGGCTCTTCCGCCAGAATATTCCCTCGCACCGTATATTACGCCAAGGATGACCGATTCCCAGAAGCTTAATCTAGCTCAGAGTTTGGGCGTTGCCACCGCTGTTTGTCCGTCATATCAAGCCTTTACATCACACTTGCCCGGTTGTGAAGCCCCGCTTTGGGGGCAATACGTCGATTGGTTGGAATTGGTTTTGAAAGGGGATTGGGGGTACTCCCAGCTCCCAGGCCTTCAGGGTACGGCGAAAACGTGGGATGTCTTTTCAGCTCGTTTTCCGTACACCGCACAAATTGCAATAGTTTCGGCGATCCTCACATTTCTCATCGCGTTTCCCATGGGCATTATCTCTGCTACCCATAACAACAAGCTCCCAGACCATGCTTCTAGGATCACGGCGCTGGTCGGCTATTCGCTTCCAACTTACTGGTTCGGATATATGCTTCAGATAATCTTCGTCCTCTACCTAGCCATTCAAGGCAAGGGTCTCTTTCCGAGTTCAGGTGCATTATCGACAGATTGCGCCATATGCTTCAGCTCTCCTGGAGTTATACCCGCTATCACAGGCTTGCCACTACTGGATTCTCTGCTTTCAGGAAACATGCCATACTTTTGGGACGGCTTCGTAAGCTTGATTCTTCCCGCCTTGACTCTCAGCCTAGGTACTATGGCGGCGCTTACCAGAATTGTTCGGTCAAGTATGATGGAAGCACTTAGGCAGGATTACATCCTGCTAGCTAGGTCGAAAGGCCTCCGCGAAAGGATTGTCGTATATCGGCACGCGCTTAGAAACGCGATGCTACCAGCGATCACTGTTTCAGGATTGATCTTTGCTGGTTTACTCGGCGGAGTAGTTCTGGTAGAAACCGTGTTCGCTTACCCTGGAATAGGTCAGGCCATCGTCTCCGCGAGTCTAGTTGTCGACATAAATTTCTTGGAATTATATGTGCTAGTAACTGCAGTGATCCTCGTCGTTTCGAATTTGTGTGTTGATATGATCTATGCGGTTTTGGACCCGAGGATTAGATACTAATCTCAAATGAGGTAGGCAGAAGCTTGACAGAGACTCAGGAAGTCGAAGTGAAAGGTCTGACTGGAAGGAAAGCGGAATTAAAGCACATGTACTTCCTTTTCAAGCAGAACCCTGTTGTGGTTGCTGGGTCAGTTATCGCTGTTGGCTCGCTGCTCCTCGCATTGTTGTCCCGCTTCATAGTAGACCCAAACCTTTGGCAAGTTGAGAATTTGGGTCAACGGTTGTGCTGGAACAATCCGGCGTTTAGCTGGCCCGTGTCAAATGTGTACAATTGTTCGGGCGCGAGTTATCCGCTAGGAACAGACTCGTACGGCCGCAATGTGCTACAAATGATTATTCTTGCTATTCCGTTAGACTTGGAAATTTCGCTTACAATAGTAATTTTGGCGACCATAGTGGGGGTTGCTCTCGGTTCGTTAGCCGCTTACGCTGGGGGCAAAATTGATGAACTGATTCTTAGAATAACTGACGTCTTTTTTGCACTGCCGGCACTTGTGCTTGCTATAGTGGTCATGGTTGTGTTGGGCAGAACTTTGCAGAACCTTACAATCGCCGTTTTAATCACGTGGTGGCCATATTACGTTAGGTTGATTAGATCACAAGTGCTAAGCGAGAAGGAGAGACCATATGTCGAGGCTTTGCGTTCAACGGGTGCAAGCCCTCTCAGGATATTGTTCTTGCATATCCTCCCGAACACAATTTACCCCGTTATAGTCCAGATGACTCTTGACATTGGGGGAGTAATCCTGACCTTTTCAGCTCTCATGTTTCTAGGTTTCTCACCAAACCCGTTACTTCCGGAACTAGGTAACTTGGTGACAGATGGAATAAGCTATGTATTCACAGCCCCGTGGCTGATCATCTTCCCAGGATTGACGATCGTTATAATAGTGTTAGGATTCAACCTACTCGGGGATGGTATCCGAGACATCCTCGACCCGAGGCTTAGGCGCTAAGGTTCATTGAGGGAAAGACACTGCTCGAAGCACCGAAAGTAGCAGGCATCGGAGAGTCAGTGCTTGAAGTTGAAGACCTCCGAGTGGTCTTTCATACCTACGCAGGCGAAGTAAAGGCACTTGACGGCGTAAACCTCACCCTGAATCGGCGTGAAATACTGGGACTAGTGGGAGAGAGCGGGTGTGGCAAGTCAGTAACGGCGTTGGCCATAGCGGGACTACTTCCGGAAAACGCCTCCGCTAATGGGCAAATCATACTTGGCGGTCGAAACCTTTTGGCACTTAGCAGAGAAGAGATGCGGCAAGCACGACTGAAGGACATAGCTGTAGTCTTCCAGGATCCTACGACGTATCTGAACCCCGTGTTTCAAATTGGCTTTCAGATTACTGAAGCGTTAATATCGGATAGACAAATCTACGAACGACAGATGATCAACCAGCGACTTCAAGAGTTGGAAGAAGACCAAAGGCGCGGCGATCGCGATTCTCAGCAAATAGAAATGGATAGAGCAAAGCTTCAGCATTCTGTGGAGTCTGGTAAGCTCAGCAGGGGGGAGGCCAAGGGACTGGCAAGGCAGATAGCATTGGAATACCTCAAACTCGTTCAACTACCAGAACCCGAACGGATATTCAAAATGTATCCTTTCGAACTATCGGGTGGAATGCGGCAACGTGCCATGATCGCAATGGCACTAGTTAGAAGGCCTAAGGTTCTGCTGGCAGACGAGATTTCGACAGCTCTTGATGTCACTGTTCAAGCTCAGATTCTTGCGTTGCTAAGGGAACTGAGAGATAGAATCGATGCGTCAATCATCTTGGTCACTCATGATCTGGCCGTTGTTTCGGAAGTGTGCGATCGGGTCGCTGTAATGTACGCAGGCAATGTTGTGGAGGTAGCCGAATTGCGCGAGCTTTTCGCTAATCCACTGCACCCATATACGCAGGGTTTAATGGCTGCAGTTCCCCGGCCTGATAGGTCTAGTGTGAAGCTTCAATCAATCAAGGGTTCGGTACCGGACCTTATTTATCCCCCCACTGGATGCCGATTTCATCCACGTTGCCCCAAAGCCTTTGCGAGTTGTCCATCAACAAAACCTCCGCTTATTGCAGTTCAGAAAGAGCACGGGGTAGAATGCCTCCTTTACGGATGAGTTCAATTGACCGATTTCCTCGTAGAGACGAAAGACGTCTACAAATGGTTCCCGATAAAAGGCGGCCTCCTAGGGAAAACGGTCGGTTATGTAAAAGCCGTCGAAGGGGTTTCCTTAGGCGTAAAGAAGGGAGAAACTGTTGGATTGGTTGGCGAGTCAGGATGTGGCAAGACAACTGTAGCGCGCCTAATCTTGAGACTGCTCGACACAACAAAGGGGCAATTGTATTTCGACGGTACGGATATCACTAAGCTGAAAGGTAGAAAGCTCAAGCCGTTCAGGCGCAAGATGCAGATCGTATTTCAGGACCCATATGCCTCCCTTGATCCGCGACAGACCGTTGGCTCTGCTCTTACCGAGCCGATGCGAATCAACCAAATTGTCCGAACCAGAGGCGAGGCTTATGATGAAGCGAAGAGGCTGATCCGAGTAGTTGGACTTAACCCCGATCACCTGGCTAGGTTTCCGCATGAATTTAGCGGCGGGCAAAGGCAGAGGATAGCCATCGCTAGGGCGCTCGCTGTCGAACCTCAATTCGTCATGCTGGATGAGCCAACATCCTCGCTGGACGTTTCTGTGCAAGCTCAGATTCTGGAATTGTTAAAGGATTTACAGAAAGAGTTCGATTTAACGTACCTATTCATTTCACACAATCTGTCGGTAATCAGGTACATGTGCCGCAGAATAATGGTCATGTATCTGGGAGCGATAGTTGAGGAAGCTGACACCCTGGGTGTTTACGAGAGGCCGATGCACCCCTACACGTATGCCCTTCTCGCGGCGGCGCCTATCCCGGATCCAGACAAGCGGAAGGGCACTCCCGTCCTTCAAGGGGATGTCCCGAGTCCAATCAACATCCCATCGGGTTGCAGATTTCGAACGCGCTGCCAGTTTGCTACGAGCCTATGTGCCGGGACAGAGCCAGAACTAGAGGCGAATGAGGCAGGTCACCTGGTTAGATGCTATTACAGAATTGACTTCCTTTCAAAGACTGTCGCTGAAAGGCCTATGATGAGGCACGAGTCAGCGTAGTAGTAGCACCAGGATTAGAATTACAACAATCAGGACTAGAAGTGGCAGAAAGATGGTTTCTAGCGCTGCAATAGCGAGAGCGACGTAGTCTTTACCTTCTAGAGAAACGTCCAATTTCGCGATTTTTTCCAAATTATCCTCTTTCTCATCATTTTCCATTGCGGGTGCCTTACCTATCGCTACCTACGGAGAGGGCTCTGGTAATTAATTCTCCGTCGAATCTCAGGACAATGGATGTTGTAGAGCGGTTTTGGGACTCATGCTTTACGAGGCCCTTGTCCTTTTTATTATGAGCGTCTCGCCGCCTTTGTTCGGACATGAGACGGTAAGGGAAAGCTTGCGCGTCACCACCTTGAACTGGTCATTGGAAGAAACCCAGCCCATTCTCGCTCGAACAACCAGGAAAACCAAGCAAAATGATTACCCTGATGGCTATGCGAGTGCTCAACAGGCTGCACGAAACCGACCAATGAGATAGTATACGCGAAAAATGAGATATGAGGGCCGCCGGCGCGATTTGAACGCGCCACAAGGTGGAGAGCATCGTTACTGGAGACCCACACTTTGCCAGGATCAGGGAAGTTCGCTCCAAACCTTCCACACAAATCCAGATGTGAGGTGTGGCTTCAGGTGAATATGACGCGAGGGTTATGCGGTTATACCACGAATGATTTTTCGTGTTCACTTCGTCTTTAAGAGTACCGCGCCTCCAATGGTTTCAAAGTCCGGGTCACCTGTCAACACTTTAGCGCCAAGTTCTCTAGCTGCGGCAAGGACGAAGGCGTCTCCCAAGCTGAAGTTGGGAATCGTGGATTTCGTTTTCGCATGGAGGAGTCCAACTTTCTTTGGGTCAGACTCGTCCACGTATGACATCTTAGAATTCATTGTGACCGCGCTCCAAGCAATTTCCACATCCAAACCCTTCCTCTTCACCTTAGAGGTTATTTCCGCGAGCGAGACGACATGGGTGAAGATTTCATTTGAATCGTTCTCGATCTCCGCTTTAACCCTTCTTCCGGCGTTGCTTCCCTGGAGATACTCAATCCAAGCCCAGGAATCGATGAGATATCTAGTCATGGCTGTCGAGTTCGTCCTCTCGAGAGAATTTTCCGACGCCTTTTAGGGCCCCGTAGAAATCCTTCCGGGCTTTCCTCACTTCAACTTCGACAAGCTCGCCCTCCCTAATTCCTTCCTGCTCAGTCGCCTCTTTTGGTATCCTGACAACGATCGAGCCCCCTATCTTCCTACTCCTTACAATTGCCCTAGCCATTCATGTCACATCCGTCGTACGCTAGTGTTATACATAATAGCATTTTATTATACCGTTCGTTATATCCGACGAGTCGATCATTCACCAGACCATAAGTCAATTACGCGGGCTGAAACGCCCGTGGAACATCATGATCAGCGCGTGGCCTAGGTAAACAAGTGTATGCAGCTAAGGCAAAAGCTCCCGAGTCGTGAACTTGAGGGCCGCCGGCGGGATTTTCACGTCGTTTCGAGCGGCGCTTTGAACCCGCCCCGTAGGGTCCACAGCCTTATACCCGATTTGCGGTCTATACGCTACCAAGTTGCGTGGAGATTGTGGTCTCCTCTACGCTACGGCGGCCATCGTTGGACGGTGCGGGCCTGTGCTCATATCAACTTTTCCGAGAGTCTCCTCAGAGGAATCGAATAGCTTTTCTTTCTTGTTTGATCATTCCGCGCTAGGCGAGTTCTTGTTGGTTAGAGTTGGCCTTCACGTTTCAATTTCAGGAACAATCGACCAAGCGGTGGATCGTGCACGCGAATTACAGTGTGACACGTTTCAGATTTTCACGAGGAACCCGAGGGGATGGAAATACAAGAAACTTGATCGAGAGGAAGTGAATGAGTTCAAGCGCAAGAATGCGTTAGATTCATTGTCTCCGGTTGTAGCTCATATGCCGTACCTGCCTAACTTATCCTCGCCGAAGAAATTGATCTACAATAAATCGGTTAAATCCCTCTCAGCTGAGCTTGATCGATGCGGGAACCTCGGAGTCCAGTATTTGGTAACACATTTGGGCAGTCATATAGGCAAGGGCCAAGATCTGGGGCTTGAGAGAATCACTGCCGCCATCAACCAAGCTGTCTCGGAGAACCCAAATGATGTTATGCTGTTGCTGGAGAATACCGCTGGTACCAAGAATAGCATGGGCTCATCCTTCGAGGACCTCAAGAAAATCCTAGACCGCGTCGAAGATAGGAGCAGGGTTGGAGTTTGCTTCGACACAGCACACGCATATGCCGCAGGCTACGACCTACACAGCCCTAGAGGAGTTGACGAAACCCTCGTCAAGTTCGATTCGGTTCTAGGCTTGGGGATTTTGAAGGTGATTCATCTGAATGATTCGAAGAACGGCCTCGGATCTGGACGGGATAGACATGAGCATATTGGAATGGGTTACATTGGAGAGAAGGGCTTCAAAACCTTGTTCAAACATGAAGCAGTCCGAAATCTTCCCTTCATAATGGAGACCCCGATAGACGACCGACGGGACGAAGCCGGTAATATGCGAAAAGCGAGAGAGCTAGCAGCCTAAGCTGACCTGAGCGAAGATTTCAATTAATTTGACTGCAAACGCTCGAGATATGATGAATCGCAATTCATTAAAGTTAGTCAGGGGACTTGATTCTCTGCCATGATCTTCAAACAGGTCCAGGTAGGCACATTCCAGAATTTCGCTTACATCATAGGAGACGAAAAGACGAAGTTAGGCGCCATTGTCGACCCGGCATGGGAAGTTGATAAACTTCTGAGTCAATGTAAGGAGCTCAGCCTGAACGTATCATATGTCATCAACACACATTCACATCATGACCATGTTGAAGGAAACGATGCGGTGGTCAAACGAACTGGCGCGAAGATCGTAGCGCACGAAAGGTCGCCGCTAAGGAAGGATATACACGTCAAAGATGGCGACTCGATATCGATCGGTTCGCTGAAGATTAAGGTGATTCATACTCCCGGTCATTGCCCCGACCATATCTGTCTGCTCGTTGATGGTAACCTGTTGACGGGGGACACATTATTCGTTGGAGAATGTGGGAGAACCGACTTGGAAGGAAGCAGTACGAGCGAAATGTACGAGAGCCTCTTCAACAAACTGATGGTCTTAGATGACTCAATCAAAGTTTATCCTGGACACGATTACGGAAACAAACCGTCATCATCGATCGGAGAGGAACGCAGGAACAATTACACCCTAAAGCCTCGAACCAAGGAAGAGTTCATCAAATTCATGGCACAGCCATGAGCTCGCCACTTTCCTCTTTGCAGAGACATTCCTCTTGACGATTCAGAATTCAAATGAAATTCTAAGAAAGATTTTGGCGGCAATGGGGAGCATTTCGCCCCAAGTCTATGCTCCGGGTGACGATACTTTCCTGATGGTTGATGCGATCGCCACACTCTCGGTCGAAGGGAAGAATGTCTTGGACCTAGGAACTGGCTCCGGAATCCTAGGACTCTACTGTGCTTTGCGTTGGGCAGATGTAACCGCAGCTGACATCGACGAGTTAGCGATTCGACACACGGCTGACGCGGCTCGACTACTCGGCGTCGAATTGAAACTGGTAGTATCCGACCTATTTTCCAATATACCTAGTCAATTTGATCTCGTCCTGTTCAATCCTCCTTACTTACCGAGCGAAGGCACCCTCGATGGAACCGTTGATGGTGGACCTGGAGGGAGGGATCTGATCATTAGATTCCTAGAAGAACTACCGGGTCATCTTCGGAAAGGCGGAATCGCACTTCTACTAGTCAGTAGCCTTAACAGCCCCAACACTGTGCGTAATCGCTACGAAAACTTCGAATTCTCAACCATTGCTAAGCGAGCAATGTTCTTCGAGGAGCTTGAGGTCTTACGAGTGCGCCTTCGAAACGACCTCTCGATTTAGCGATCTGATCGCGAGATCGTCCTCGTAGAATTCACTCTCCACCACAGGTTTCCGAGCTGCGTATCCCTCATGCCGACTGTGCCAAAACGCAACGCGTTCCTCTCCAAGCTTCCAGCACAACCAAACGCGCTCTCCGAGTCTCACAGCAGGAAAATCAACCAATCCAATACTCATATCCTTGAGAATGCACCCCAGCTCCTCAAGCTTCTTCACCTCCTTTTCCAAACCCTCCATCGCGTCCGTCATCTGATCATCATCGGTCAACCCATCCGCCTTGTTCTTAATCGCAATCGCCCGTTGCACTGTGTCTTTGACTTCGGGCAAAACATCGTCAGCATATTTAGGAGTGAAGAAGATAGGCAAAGTCAACCCGCCTCTAATCTCCGTTGATAGGAATAAGAGTTTTACACCAAAAGTCGATTTTTTTGCTTGCGCATTGCAACCAATGTAGGCCCAGATGACTAAGCACTCTGCTGGCCCCCGGGCATGGAAAACTCAAGAGCCAACGCACAAAAGCTAACCCGGAAGCGCACCCGACGCGGTAAAGCTCATGCGTGATGACGTTGTGTAGTGATGAAAAGCCTAATGAGGATACGCAAGTAATTTGTCGGCATTGGTAAGCCCGAGTGCGCACCGACCTTTTGAAAACACGGAAACATACTCTGACAAGCACAGGTTGGGCGCTGAAATCGCTAGCCAAGGCGCGAGTTGGACGCCTAGCCACGTCCACAAGAAAAGGAACCCCGCTCGTAGTCCCAATCTGTTTCGCCTTGGGCCCCGGGGCCATCTATAGCGCAATCGACCAGAAGCCCAAGAGAATGAAACCGTTCGCCTTGCGCCGCGTCAGGAACATAGTTGAGAATCAGAATGTTTGTCTCACCGTCGACGAGTATGATGAAGACTGGAGGAAACTGAGGTACGTGATCGTCCAAGCTAAGGCTACTCTTCTCACGCGAGGCAGAGAGCACAGGGCTGCCATATCGCTGCTAAGAGAGAAATATCGACAATACCGTTACATGGAACTCGAAAGTCGCCCGATAATCAAAATCAAGCCGCTCCGAATAATTGCTTGGAAAGCGACACTCTCGCCCCCCTCCAGTAGGACGGTTAAACCAAAAGAATATCCTTGATGCCACTGTCTGGTCCGAAGTCGGAGGAGGATTGCGATACGAATGGGCAAATCACCAGAAACCACGGGCTTCCAGTCGCGCGAAATAGCAGTGATTGGGAATTTCTTCTTCTGTGAAGCCTGCAACCTCGTCTGTGAGTACGGCGACGCTCTCTGGCAGGAACATCAGTCTCAGCTCAAGTTTCACAAGATGAAACGCATGCTCTTACTGCGGTGCTGGAATTGCAAAAGAGTGGTTGTTGATGCCTACGCTGAATATTCCCCTGAAAGAAACCAATTCTGGTGCAAGAACTGCATTGGAGAAGTCGGTTATCTTAAGTTCAGATCTCCGCCATGATTCCACATGAAGTATGCGCTCACTTCCAATGCTTGCTCGTGGCTTTCGAGTAGGCTCTCCAGTACGGATCGAACTTCGGATATCTTATTGCCTTTCTGCCCTTGTTCCCAATCGAGTAAACGGCCCCAGCCTTGGTAAGCTGCCCAATAACGCTCGCCTCTATCTTCGCTCCGCTAAGGCTCGCTATGACCTTACCCGTCTTCTCAGGTTTGCATGTTATGACCAAGCTGCCCTCGCTCAGCGAGGTTAATGGATCTATGCCAAAGACCTTGCAGACTCCCTCTGTCTCTTCGGATACCGGCATGTCCTTGAGATACAGCTCAGCCCCCAGCCTCGACGCTGCCGCGAGCTCACAGGTCGCCGCGATCACACCTCCCTCGGTCGCGTCATGCATCGAAGTAACCCCCTTCTGGTGTACGCCTACGGTCACAGCAGTAAGGGCATCTTTGACGGTTGACACTTTCCCAAGATATTTCTGGGCTCGCTCGAACAGCCTGTCACCTAATGCTCTCCTTACCGTTTTGGGAAAAGCCCTCGTTAGGACGGCTGTCGTCTCGATGGCGGCACCCTTGGTAAGTATAATATCGTCATGCTTCTGTCCCATCTCTGAGGTTAGATACCTACCCTCGTCTCCTACAGCATACATCATCCCGGCACCGATTACGGTATAGTCACATCCTTCATACCTTCCCGTGTGTCCGCCGATTATTGACAATCCTAGTCGTTTGCATGCGTGATGAAAGAAGGTCCAGTAGTGTGTGAACTGTCTATTAGACATCCTTGGGGGAAGGTTGAAGTCGAACACGCCATACTGTGGCTGAAAACCGCTAGTGGTGAGATCTGAGGCGATGAGATTCACCGAAAGCCAGGCAGAGTCGCGCGCGCCCAAAGCGGGTATGAATGATAACGGGTCTGCTGTGGCGACCATAACCTTCTTCGTCGCAATTCGAACGACTGCATTGTCCACTCCAAACCTAGGCCCAACTATGACATTACGCTTCCCAGCGCCTAGTTGTCGATAGATCACTCTTTGCAGATAGGAGCGATTCGGTTTGCCTAGAAAAATGACCACGCACCTCGATTTATCTGATTATCGGCACCTGATGAAAAGAAATGGGGTTGGTGATTAGTAGTGTTCGTCGGTCATCAGAGGTAGAGTTGCAGGATTCCTCGCCGCACTAGTATTAGCATCACTATTTCGCTGATGATTAGTTCTGGAACGAGATACCAAGCGTTGTAAATTGCAGAGTAAGTTGCGGGGTCCATACCTGCAGGGGCGAATGACGCAAAGAAGACAAGGCCGGAAATGAAGTGGGAAATGAACCGGCAACCAATTCCGACGGCAACTCCGATCACAGGCATTGAAGGCCAAGGCAGCTTTCGGAAGAAACCAGAGAGGCCGAGCGCCCCAAAGGCTAGCGGGTAGTCAAGTAGGAACTGTATGGGGTTATAGATGAATGGTTCTTCGACAAGCACCACTAAGCCGAATGCAACTCCCGCTATAATGCCAACGCGCGGACCTCTTCTGAAGGCGACATAGAAGATAGGGACCATAGCGGCGAAGGTAACCCTGCCCCCTTGAGGCATCTCGAGAAAAGGCACGAATCCTGAAATGAATTCGAGTACGCCAGCAAGCGCGACCATAGCTACGACCTCGGTCAGAATCCTCGTCGATATTTTCACGATTCAACTTCACCTCCGAAAGCTGCGTGAAGGTCACCGAGGATCTTGAGGTCGACTATCGTTAAATCGAAAACGGAATATCTTCGCATTTCCATTGAGCACTCTCCCTACGCCGGTATTACCCGGATCAGGTTCACGGGGTCGACGGCTTCAGCCGTCCTCTCAGCCGGGACACCCAGCTCCCCCGGTACCTTCATCAGGGGAGAACAGGATAGTGGAATTTAGCTTTCTCGTTCCACGATCAGAACCGAGTCTGGTTCATTTGTTCCGAGACTCAGAGTACTTTTGCCTGATCGCAACCCTGTGGATTCCAACCCGCGGCGTAGCGTAGAGGGTGATGAAGGGTTCCGGTTTCTTTGTCTCGCCGGCCAAAATAGAACCTGAGGAGCTACCTAAATCGTCAAACAGGACCGCGCCATCCTCCGAGCAGAAAAGTGCAGCATGAATTCTTGACGGGACTACCCTCACTCGACTGTCGTAATGCTCAAGCTCGTTTTCACCCCTTCTCGACCAAACAACCAGTTTTGAGTCCAGCGGCTTTCGCCGTCCTAAAACGTACAAAATGCCGCTTTCCAGTTCAATCGACCCCAGGCTTCCGACCAGAGTTCTTCGGGAATCGCGATAGAATAGAGTTGTAGTGTGTCCAAGCACTATGATTACTGGGTCGATGGTTTCGCTGATCTTAAACGGTTCATGGATTTTTACCGCGTCCTCTCCGTACTGTGCGGTATAGGAAGAGTAGGCCTCTTCGAGGGCTGGATACTTCTTGCGATATTCGTTAACGGAATCAGCTAGCCTCGTCTGGAAGGAACTAAGCGCCTGCAATGACCTCCTTTCATGATTCGGTATTGCTGGTAATTAAAGCCCTACAACCTGGTGGAAGTGTTCAAAGCTGGATGCCTGCGAGTTTGTCAAAGTTATCGTTTTGGTTAAGCTTCGGGTTAGGGATCAAGGTGGACGCACACCGCCATTCGTCCGGGGATTTCGCGGACCCTCTAAACGGTGCGAAGATCATTAACCCCAAAATTTTCTCCGTGTCATGATCGAAGATCCTGTTTGTGAAGGAACGGGCTAGAGCGATCTTACTGATTGCCTTTCTGCGGCTGGAGGAGATCGACGTCGATAAGACTACGAGGGATAACTCCTTCTTGGGCAACTGTTTAAGCGAATGGGCTCTCAAACGCAATAATTCTCTTAAGAAATCCTGACGGAAGGAAAGCGGTTTTCTACGAATTGAGCCGTTGGCCCTTGTTTTGACCTCAATGTAAGTCCACGAGTTGCCCACAGACACCGCTAGGTCTGCATGCTTTCCGCCGGGCAGGGAAGGCTCAGACCTAACTGCAATGCCGCGCTGAGAATATGTTCTAGCTATGCCAGCAACGAGAGTGCTGTGGTCGAATTTTGCGGCGTATTCCAGACCGGAAATGTAAATTCCGTTCTTCACTACTGAAGTTCACGCCTCTGGGACCAACTCAGCGGGGAAGGATTATTGAATTTTTCCCATTAGAGAACTACGTCAGACGGACATGGTTTTCAAATAGCATAAACAACAATAACTTGTCAATTTCCAACAGAAATGCGAAGGTCGAAGCACTTACTGCCCGAAGTTCTAAAGAAATTCATGCCAGAGAGATTCATAACGTCAAAGTTCAGGGAGACGACATGATGATCGAGATTCCCTACGGGCCCAGTACTCCACAGCTAGTCTGCTAATGATAACTTAGCTGCCCATCAACAACTCTAGCGCATTCAGTGTATTCATGTTCCTGCGTATGCCTTCCGTCAAAAATGTGCGTGACTTCAATTCCTTTTGATTTCAGAAAATCAGCTATCATGGAGCGGTGACATCTCCAGTAGAGGCTCTCGGCACACATTAACGCCGCCGTTCCACTCTCGCCTAGCTGAAGGAGCTGCCAGATCCCATCCATGAATTGCTCCGTTTCCATATAATCTGCGTAATTTCTGAATGATCTATTCTTCCAACATATGTTACTAGATGAACTGCCAACTCCTTTCTCCTCCCGCCCAGTTTCTCGAACCAGATATATTGAATGCCATACTTCGAGAGTTCGAGTCCGATTACATCCGTGTTGAATTGTGGGTTCTTGAAGGAACGACGGAAACTTCGGACATCCGCCAACGTGACGATTTGATAAGTTGAGAGTATTTTGCAGAATTCATCAATGGTTCGGGTGGAGTGCCCTATAGTGAAGATTCGCAAATCGGACTCAACGAATTCAGCTTGATAGGGCGGTTACATCAGTTCTACGTCATGTGGGTAGCTTTCCTTGAGTCCTGCAGATGAGATTCGGACGAACTCACCCTTCCCGCGGAGTTGAGAGATCTCCGTTGCCCCACAGTAACTAAGCCCTGATCTCAATCCGCCCACAAGCTGATTTATGAGTTCGGAAGCGGTGCCTTTGAATGGGACAAAGGCCTCCACCCCTTCTGGAACATAATCAAGCAAGCCGACAGCATCATCGTTTTCCAGTTGCTCCGATTCGCGAGCGGCCCTATCATATGATGCTGCCACTGAAGCCATTCCGCGCACGAGTTTGTATTTCCTTCCCTCTCTCATTACCGTGATACCAGGGCTTTGTTCTGTACCGGCTAACAGGCTACCGACCATGACCGTGGAGGCTCCAGCCGCGATTGCTTTTGTGATGTCTCCGGAGTTGCGTATGCCGCCGTCGGCAATTACTGGCACGTTTGTATCATCTGCGACTTTTGCACATTCCATTATAGCGGTGAGTTGAGGAACCCCCGCTCCCGTTACAATTCGGGTTATGCATATTGACCCTGAGCCGATTCCGATCTTGACGGCATCTGCTCCTGCTCTGATCAGGTCGTTTGTTCCTTCCTTTGTGGCGACGTTTCCTGCCATCAGTTCGGCGTTCGGGATCGAGTCCTTAATCGTACGGATGGCATCAAGGGTGATATCAGAGTGCGCGTGGGCGATATCGAGTACGAGGATGTCGGCGCCGGCCTGATGAAGAGCTCTAGCTCGCTCCATGTAATCCGACTTAACGCCAATCGCTGCGCCTACAATAAGCCGTCCCTTTTCGTCCTTTGATGTGTTCGGGTACTGTTCGAGGCTGAGGATATCTCGACTTGTTATCAAGCCTCGCAACGTGCCATCTTTGTCAACGAGAGGCAGCTTCTCGAGCTTGTGTTTGTGAAGGATCCGTTCAGCTTCTTGAAGAGTCGTGCCCGAAGGAGCAGTTACCATATCCTTAACGGGCGTCATCATTTCTGCGACCTTCTTTTCTGGATCGCGCTCGAAGAGGATGTCACGGGCGGTTAGGATACCGTTCAGTTGACCACGCTCGTTTAGGATTAGTAGCCCGGAGACGCCATGTTGGGACATTACGCGCTTTGCGTCTTTCAGTTTCTCGCTTCCAGTGAAACTGTAGGGTTGATCAATCACAATGCTCTCGGAGCGCTTGACTTTCAGAACTTCCTCAACTTGATGTTCAATCGACATGAATCGGTGTATGATTCCGATTCCGCCCGCGCGAGCCATAGTAATCGCCATCGCATGTTCGGTGACAGTGTCCATTGGTGCGCTGACGATAGGGGTCTTCAATTCGATGTGGCGGGAAAGTTTAGTGTTGGTGTGCACTTCTTTCCGAGAATGAACGCTGGTTTTCTTGGGAACAAGTAGAACATCGTCGAAAGTCAGACCGTCAACAACTTTGAAGGACAACTATGAAACCTGACCTATCTAACTGCAATGATTGGGTTCGGGGGCATACCTAGCGCCTGGACTTGCGAGAAACGTGAAAAGTCTCGAATCACCGGGCGTCAATAACATGCCCGTTACTGAACTTCAGCGTCCTGTCCAAATTTAAACTTTAAGCGATGTTTGCAGTTCTGCTGAAATTATGAAATACCGATAAGCTTAGGTTAAATATGCCATACGTCATTATGGCGCCTCGTGAACTTTGATGTCTCAGGTAAGTCCTGCAGTTGCCTACAAGCATCCTGAAGTTCTTGTCGATACGACCTGGGTTAGCGAGCATCTGAAAGATTCGAATATCCGAATAGCTGAGGTCGACTACGACCCAACAGCCAACTACAGCCTCGGTCACATACCAGGCGCAGCCCTCTTCGACTGGAGAAAAGACATGAACGACCCCCTTTCACGTGACATTCTGAGCAAGCAACAACTCGAAGACTTGCTATCAAGAACGGGTGTAAGCGCTAACACAACTATCGTGCTCTATGGAGACTTCAACAACTGGTTTGCTGCTTTCGCATTCTGGATTCTGAAATACTACGGCGTTGAGAAAGTGGTCTTGATGAATGGCGGGCGGAAGAAATGGCTGGCTGAGGATAGAGAAGTAACGAAGGAACAGCCCAGCCACGCCAAGGCGACATACAAAGTGAAGGGGCAGGACGAAACAATCAGGACTTACCTCGACGACATGAAGAAAGGTCTAGGACAGCATAACAGAGTGCTCGTAGATGTCAGGAGCCCGGCGGAATTCACAGGCGAGATAACCGCACCTCCTGAATACCCGAACGAACACGCCCAACGCGGAGGCCACATACCGGGCGCCGTGAGCATACCCTGGTCTCAAGCCGTTAAGGAAGACGGAACATTCAAATCGGCAGAAGAACTCGCAAAATTGTACCAAGGCAAAGGTGTCACACCCGATAAGGACGTCATCACCTACTGCAGAATCGGTGAACGATCATCGTTCTCATGGTTTGTCTTGAAATATCTACTCGGTTACCCGAACGTCAAGAACTATGACGGGTCATGGACCGAATGGGGAAACATGGTTCGCAACCCCATCCAGAAACCCTAAGGCTTCACCTTCCTCACAATAAAGTGCGTCAACTTCTCCTCCTTCCTCGATTCGAGTACAGCCTGACCCGTTTCATCCGACCATCTCTCCATCTCAATGTCCGCGGTGAGATCGTCAGAGACCACGTGAACGACCTCACCTAGCTTGCAGCGTTCCATTAACTCGTTCAACCGAACTAGAACTGCTGCACATTCGACGCCAATCTCCCACATCTCATAGTCCGGATAAGCCTTGAAACACCTAACGCGCAGTTCACTGATCTGCGCCCTGATCCTCTCCGCAGCGTTCTTCGGTTCCATGAGTGATCCTAGATCATTATTGGGAAGAGCTGGCTCAAGCTCCGCAAACCAGCCAAAGGTATAAGGCGAGTCGTTCGCAAGCTTTGGATCTCTCTCTAGGCCGGCGTTAATTGCGACCAGCCTCCCCGTAAGAGGTGTTCGAACTACACCAAAATACCTTGGACTCTCGATAGTAGCGACGCTTTGACCTTTCCTGACGCTCGCGCCGGACGATTTGAACTTCACCCTGTTGAGTCTGCCTGCGAGTGCCGCGTAAACGCTCGTAATACCCAACCTCGCTCGATTCTGTGATTCCATCCTCACCCAAACATTGTTCTCGAGATCGTAGAGCAGGTCTTCTGGAAACTCACAATATTCGATTTGCAATACTTCCCACCTCTTTCTCAGCAACTCCCAAAACATTTCTTCTTTGTTCCGAAAGACAACTTAGTATTTGGTGAGAAGACCAAACTTATCATAGCCAAGTCGACCAAGTGCACCGCAAACGTCCTAGAGCAGGTCGCGAATAATAGACTAATACGGCCGGCTGTCATGATCCAAGAACTGCTATCGTCGCCATACCTAGAATCATAAGGGTCGCTCCAAGTATTCGCATGAAACCCATTTTCTCTTTCAGGAAGAGAACTCCAAGAATTGCCGCGATAAGTAAACTCAATGCACGGCCAGTTACGACGTAGCTGACACTCGTTAGCTTAAGCGCGAACAGAACTGCCAGGTACGAGACTAAGGAACCAGCGCCGGCGACCGAGATCTTCCTCCAGTTCGACTTAATCTCGGAAACATTACCCTTCATGCGGGCCCGTCGCCAGACGAACGGAACTAAGAATACCGCATTGCCCATGAAAACCCACCAAATGTATACGGCTGGCGGAGTTGAAACGACTACGAAGTTATCTGAAACGGAATAAACTGAAATGAAGATCGCTGATGCCAATGCCCAAGTAGTTGCGCGACTCAGCTGGAACTTAGCTACGTCTCTGAGGCTTCTGTTGGTCTCGCTGAGGGAGAGAAAATAAACGCCTGCGACGGACAGCAATATGCCGATAATGCCGAACGCAGGTAGCCTTTCCCCGAACAACAACGCGGCCCATAGAGCTGTTAAGACTGGGGCTCCACCTCGAGAGACAGGGTAAACCAAAGAAAGATCGCCACGTTCGTAACCCTTTGCTAACGTCAATACGTAGCCAACCTCCGCCAGGGCGGAAACAAGGAAGGGCAGAACAGAGGCTGTGGCCAAATATATCGTCGACATGGGAAGAAGTATCAACCCGTAGCCTATTGCGCCGAGGAAGTACATCCACCACATGAAAGCTAGTTTATCAATGGAGGACTTGGAGAATAGATTCCATCCGGCATGTAGCAGCGCGCTGAAAAGAATCAACTCAAGGGCAATCTCGAGCATCAGTAGGACGCCAGCGTAAGACACCCATGCAAGTCAACGCCATTACGTTAGGCTTTACGTTGCTTTCCTACTTTGGACCCAAACGACGGACCGCGACCATGCAGTCCCGTTTTCTTCCATAACCGTCCGGGCCTAGGCTTAGTTTTCTCTGCGGCATCTTCCATATAATGAAGTATGCTTTTCCAAATAACTCCGTCTTCACGCATTCTGTTTTCGAAGTTGTTAACGTTCACGAAATCCCGCAATGCTTTCTTTGTTGGCTCATCATACTTTCCGTTGATTGAGCCTTTGTAGAATCCGAGCCTCTTCAGGTTCCTCTGCAAGTTCCTAGCGACATTGCCCGCTACTGGGATCAGGTTGCTTGGGCCCTCGCGTGAAAGCATTGTCATGTCGTAGATCTTGAAGACGCGCTTTAGTTCGTCGATTGGGTGTGTGGAGTCGTCTACTCGTAGGTCCACGTATCTGTCAGTGAACCCTTCGTAACCACCTTTCTCTCTGACAACTAGGAGCGCGGCTGACTGTTGCCCTCTGCGATCGCCTCCAGCTTTCTGGCCGGCCGAAAGCGCAGCCAGAAGTCTGTCGATGAGGTCGCCCGCGGTTCGATCGTACGCTCGCGCCATCGATTCAACTACATCTCTCCCGGCGAGAATATTTCCTTGGCAACTGTACCCATCCCCGATAACGTGCCCCGCCCATTCCATACACCCGGACCCGGTATGAACTGCCACTAAGCCCTTGGCATCGACTATAGCCACCTGACGCCCCTGATTCTGTTCGTCTTCCAGCAATAGTCGTTCAAGCACCTCAGAAGACGCCAGCCCTTCTTCAAGCATTTTTAGTGCCCTGGGGCCGTAGCCGACGTTAGCCGACGCCTGCGTCGCTACCGCCCCCACCCCAGCCTTAGCCCAAGGTACTACCGAGCCAACAGCTATGAACTTAGACTGAACCGCGACACCCATGTCTCCGTTCTTGCGGTCGAGAGCGACAATCGAGAATGTTGAAGGACCCAAGGACTTCACCCAACCATTACTCACCATAAGTTAAGAATTTGCTCTTCAAATCCTGGACATGTTCTGATGCAGAATCATCAAAGGCAATCTGACTGGTTAGGGTTCATAGTTGACTAATCATAAACCGATTCTTGATCCCTTACCAAGTCGTTTCTGGAATAATTACTGGCGGCTATACCACATTAACCGCGAACGAATCCGTAGGCTCTGTGACAGGTACGGGCAGGGCAATTATCGTAGCGACGATCATCACTTTCACTCGCATGTTTGCCTCAAGCCTACGCGGCTCCGAGAGGAATGATAGAACTAGCCTTTAACCCTCCGGACTAAACCTCCCCCATCTGCTATTAGGAAGAATACCAGAGCGATTGCTCCCGCGGTCGAGGTGGCGAGAGCATACTGGAAGGCAACCGAAGAAGTAGCAGTAGTCCAGAGATATCCGAATATCGAATTAGCCAAGAGTGAACATACCCCCGCCGTGAGGTAGTAGATCGCGTACGCTGTTCCTTTTAGTTCGTTCTTCGTGAAATCGGGGATTATTGCTCGCTGAACCGGGTCCGATATTCCAAGATAGATTCCGAATACGCTGGCGATTACGAAGCCGTATGACCAGTTCCCTACAAGCATGATGCCAGTTACAGACGTAACAAGGAAAGTGAGATAGCTCAAGAGGATGACTGGAATCTTGCCAATCTTGTCCGCGAGAATACCTGAAGGGAAGGCGGCTACGACTGACAGAGCATTAATGGTCACGTACACGAGTGGTATCTGGCCGTCCGGGATACCAAGCGATGACGCCCTCAGGAGTATGAAGGAAAAGTTGTAGGCCCCTATCGAGAATATGCTCAGTGCCGCGAGAAGATAGACGAAACGCCGGTTCAATACTGCGGACGCGTTTTCGAAGAAGTGCCTCTGTTTCTTCAGCCCAACGGTCTCTGTTACGAAAAACAGGAGGATTATCAGAGAGATTATTGCAGGCATGAAAGATAACCAGAATACTCCTCTAAAGCCAATCAGTGGGAATGCGAAGAAGGCGACTAACGGCCCAAGTACGGCTCCGACTTGGTCTAATGAGCTCTGAACGCCGAATGCTTTTCCTGCCTGTGACTTCGCGATTGAATCGCTAATCAAAGCATCTCGAGGGGATGTTCGTGTTCCTTTTCCTGCTCTATCGGTGGCTCTGACGATGAAAGCTTGTACCCAATTTGTTGTCAAAGCGAATAGTGGTTTCGCGAAGGAAGAGAGGGCGTATCCTATCAGCACTAATGGTTTGCGTCTTGCGATCCTGTCGGTAATGACGCCGGTCAAGATTCGGCAAAAGTCGTTCACGGCTTCGGCACTTCCTTCGATGAGACCAACTATTGCGTAAGATGCTCCAAGCTGGTCGTGGATGAATACAGGAAGAAGGCCTAGAATCATCTCAGTTGAAAGGTCGGTGAAAAGGCTAACGTAGCCAAGTCTCACAACGTTCTTGAATCCGGCCAGGTTCTCTCGCTGAGGCTCAGCGTCAGCCTCTCTTGTTCCAGGCATGTCCGATGGATCTTGTGAAGGGTTGCTCATGTATCAAACCGTCGAATTATCGACGACAAGATTTCGTGTCAGCTATTTACGATTGGCGAGTAGTGGGCATGCAACCTTCACAGGTCTCCCTCAACTTATATTGCCCAAAAACGACAGATTCAAGCGATCATTGTGCAATCCAAGTTCATCTATACTGGCGTCCACGTGTCGAACCTGGAACGTTCAATCGAGTTTTACAGGAAAGCATTGGGAATGAAGCTTCTATTCAAAACCTCGATAAAAGAAACTGGTGGGCGTGTTGCATGGCTAACTACGAGAGGATCGAGACAAGTTCTGGAACTGAACTGGTATCCAAAGAGGTACAGGCATGGGGGAAGCTCAGGTCTCGATCATTTGGCGTTCGAAGTGAAAGACGCATCATATGCGTACAGGAAACTAGCGAAGAGGGAGAGAAGGGCAATGCCGCCATTCAAGGAAGGAAGATGGTTATTGGCTTACGTTAAAGATCCGGATGGAAACTGGATAGAATTAGGATCCAAGCTAAGAAAGATTACGAAACCCTGACCTAGCCGACTATGAAGATTTGCTTCACTCTCAACTTTCTCATTTTAGCTTCGCGAAGGTCACGTCGGCAGACCGCAGTGAAGGAGTAATTTCATTTGATAGAATTTTCCCTACGACAGGTTCACTGTGATCCAGTAGCTGCCGCCGTCATTTTGGACAGGTATTGTGGACATGCCAAATACCGGCCAGAAGCTTGGGTTGGTCACACAGTAAGTCAACGGCCCACTGGCGTCTCCTGATGCAGTTGCACTCAAGGAAATCGTTGTGGTTTCTGTTCGAACAGGGATTATGACCATGCTTCCGTCATAACTTATCCCGGTCCCAACGATCCGCCCTGTTTGATCTCGAATTGTGACTTGCAAGTTATACAGGAAGTGAAATGGGTAGAAGAAGCTCACGGAAACCGTATACCCAGTGGTCACCCCTTGCCCAGCTACCGAACCTATACAACATCCGATGAGTAGAACTGACAAAGCGATTGTAAACACGGAAGCCCTCAATTCATACAACTCTATAATTCATGTATGCAATCCCGGGATATAGCCTCAGCTGAATCAATCATACGCAAGCCCATCCCTAGGGATCAGAACGCTGCAAATGCGGTGCTTCGTGCTAGTAGACTGACCTCGAAACATCATTGTTTCAAAGACAGAACATTGATATACCTCTCACCATGCCAAGAGGCGAGAAAGAAATGAAAGCACCACTCACACAGCAATGCATCGTAGCGCTGTTAGTAACAATCGCAATTCTCTCCCTCGCACCTACGCTAGCACACGCCGACCAACAATCCCAACCCGAAACAATCACCCTTAACATGACTGGCCAAGCTACTGCAATTGGTAACGGCCTTTCCGGAGCAAGCACATTAAATCTCACCGCCGATGCCTACAAGAACTCTACCCAGTGGCTCATTATACAAAATGTCACAGGCTCCCTCCAGATCGGCTCAACAGTCTTCCAAATAACCGGCGGTCAGGGAAACGCAAGCAAGTTTGGCGCCGTCGCAATATTTGCCGACACAAACTCCGGAAAAGATCAACTCATCCTTCACGGGACAATGAACGGTCAAACTCTCACGTTCGACCCGCCACAAAGCCAGCTTGCTTCGACATCCTACCTCTCACTTTCGGGCACCGTTAATGAGAACATAGGACCCACTGCTAACTTCAGCGCAAATCCTGCGAATACGGATGAGAACTTTACATCCTTAACCACGGGTCTGCGAAATGATACTCAAACTGCCAATTCAACAGCTACTTCATCAGCGGTCGAGCCCCAGAACACGACAAACGCCCAGTCCGTAAACATGACATCAACGACTGATGCCAACTCAACTCTGTCCATCACTCTAAACAATTCAACGGATTGGACGATCCCGACTTCTGACAATGCAGCCCCATCGAGCGGCACACAAGCCCCGGCAAACATCACCGTAACAAGGACTCAGTACGTTAATCAGACAATCTCGGTGACCCAAACAGTCGCTAACGTGACCATCAGTTATACTGTAACATCTACGGTAGCCAACACCACCATAACACAAGCTAACGTCACAACGACCGTAAACGCAACAACCCTTACAACCTCGACAGGGCCTTAAGGCCCTTCCACACCTTTTTTCTGAACCACTGACCGTTGCCAGTCCAATGACTTTCACATACCGCAAATAGCGTTATGGCATATCTTAAATATGGCCGACGTACCAATCTGCGAAGGATTCCGTGCAAGGCGTCTTGCCAGGTTTTGATTGATCAACGATGGAAAAGAAGAGTCCAAGCAAACCGTACAGCCATCCCGAAGTCCTTGTCGAGACTGAGTGGGTCAGCCAACATCTGAAAGATGATACGGTTCGTATCGCTGAAGTAGATTACGACCCAAATGCGAGCTACGGTCTCGGCCACATTCCGGGCGCAGTACTCTTCGATTGGAAGAGGGACATGAGCCACCCTGTAGACCGAGACATACTAACCAAACAGCAATTAGAAGGCTTACTGTCGCGATCTGGTGTCACAAAGGATACACTCCTAGTTCTCTATGGGGATTTCGACAACTGGTTCGCAGCCTTCGCCTTCTGGATTCTGAAATACTACGGGGTCGAGAAGAAAGTTGTTTTGATGAACGGTGGCCGGAAAAAATGGCTCGCAGAAGGCAAAGAAGTGACGAAGGAAGTCCGTTCCGTTGCGAAAACCAGCTTCAAGGCGAAGCCAGCGAATGAAAATATCCGAGCATACTTTGATTACGTGAAGAGGTCGCTGAATAAACCAAAGAAAGTCTTCGTAGACGTCAGGAGCCCAGAGGAATACACGGGCGAGATAACGGCAGCACCCGAATACCCCAATGAACATGTCCAGCGCGGAGGCCACATTCCCGGCGCAGTAAACGTACCCTGGTCGCAAGCCGTCAAGGAAGATGGAACGTTCAAGTCCGCAGAAGAACTACGCAAATTGTATCAGCGCAGAGGCGTCACCCCAGACAAGGAAGTCCTGACCTACTGCAGAATTGGCGAGAGAGCATCATTCACCTGGTTCGTGCTGAAATATCTCCTAGGTTACCGAAACGTGAAGAACTACGACGGATCATGGACAGAATGGGGCAACATGGTGCGCACCCCGATTCAGAAAACGTATCGACCCCCCTTTGTCTATCCCTATCCCCAGCAATTTCGTTAACAGAGGTCGAACCTTGACTGGACAGGGTCATTAGTCGAACCCACAATTCCTTAGGGCTCTTCCACACCTTTTTTCTCAACTACCTCCCGTTGCTGGTCCGATCACCTTCTGTGAGCCCAAGGCTTTCTAAGCGTCTGAAAATCCAATACATAGTGCGGAGATTTGTGGATAGAAAAGTGAGATTCTGGTGCCGGGGAGGGGATTCGAACCCTCGTTACCGAACCTCGCATGATGGCGAGAGCAAAGAGCCACGATGGCAGCACGAATTCATCTTTTTCCTTCCCATTTATTACGTAAGAAATTGAATCGCGTTTCTTTTCTTAGATAAATAAGAAACGCTGACAATATCGAAGGGAAGGAATGATGCGTTTAGTGGTATTTGCCCATCTATCAATTCCGCATAGTAGCAGCCTAAGGGTGATACGATGCCGTTTGCGATACTGACGGCTGCTGCTCGACCCGCCACTTGCCTCGCTTCATAATATGGCACGTTGGCGGAGGCTGAATTGTAATCGAGGTACGCGAAGAAATTGGTGACTTCGAAGGGCGATAGGTAGGCGACGTTGTAGACCTGCGAGTATTTTGACATAACCTCTAAGAATTTCTCGTCGAGCGGGATCCAGAAGGCGTACAGGTTTCGGGCTGAGATCTCTGCGTCGGTAGCAAAATTGTGGCCTTCGGTCATGGTGCTCTTGTGCAGCCACATCTCATCTATGACGATTGGTTTCCCATATTCCTCGGACAGCTGGCCTATTCGTGTTAGGATTGAAAGGTAGTTGCCGTAGACTGGGTAGACGTGGACGTCTATGGCGTCTACCGCCGAATCATTCAGTGTTGCGTATAGGTAGGTGATAGGGTCCCACGAGCCTATTCCAACATTAATCTTCGTGCTGCTCTTGTTCAACCCCGTGAGTAAGGAAGAGATGTACGTACCCCATCCTTGCGGTGTACTGACTTCTGGATAGTGGAGCAGCATTTGCAACGTGTCAGTCTCGGTTCCTATGTTCAAGTAGTCGGGGTGCAGGTCGTTGATGACTGTCTGAATCATCTCCTTATCCTCACTCACGTAGTCACTATAGGTTAAGTTCGCGTAACTTACTGAGCCTAACGAGAGGCCCGGATAACCTACCAACAACGGAGCCTCCGACTCTATATCCATCTTCATCCCTCTTTGACGCACCTGCGCGACCACGTTTTCGTAGAACTGCAAGTATTGATCGTAATTGGGGAACGTTGGGGTGAGGATGGGAAATGATACGTCAATCGTGACCCCCTGAACACCCAGTTTCTGAATTGCATCTAGATAGTTGATGACCCCCTGCATAGCCTGTGGAGAGAGAAGCCTTTGGCCTATGTTTGAATCGGCAGGCAACAACTCAGTAGCGTAGATCACCCCGTGGCTTGCCACGGGCGACGTTGAATTTAGGGTCTGACCGAAAATGTCCAAAATCTGACTTAACGCGGAGTACATAGACTGGTACGCTGGTGGGATAGTCTCATCATAGTCCGCAACATTAGAGCACATCATCCCCCCTGTCGCCAATGTAGTCGGAGTTGAAAACGAGGTAAGAGAGCTACTTGGAAAACTCGAAAAGTAAATGTACGTGCCGAACGCGGCCACTAACAAAATCACTATGATCAGGGCGACGAGAACCGTACTTACACCTCTTCGTCCAAGCATCTCCTCCCGCCTTCCCAGGGTCTGTCCACCTGCAGGTTCAGTAGGCTAGAAGCTACGTGTTACTCTGCTTTGGGAACTTTGGGGACATTAGGCCTATCCAAAGCAACAGCCAGGAATTAGTTTGTACAGGGGTGTCTCCGCTTTCCGCTTGCTAGGAGTCTACATTCTCGCGATCGCAATGTTTCTTATAGTGATTCCAACAGCATCGGCTCAACTATTCGAATATAGTCTGCAGATAGGAGCGGTTGGAGATTCTGCTTCAATAGGCAACATTGGTGTTCAGGTCGAGATCAAGACTCATGTTTCCGACGTTTACGCCCCCGATCTCGGCGATGCTTTCTGGGTAGGCAATAATCTGATTAACGGTACATTCATTCAGTTCGGTTACGAACTCTCACCCAGCTACTCCCCTACTTGTCTTAGCGGAGAAGTAAGCGGAGGACAGGGTAAATGCCAGGGTTCCCCCGAAAATATCGGAAATGGGGATGCACGCTGGTTTTGGGAGTATTGGCCGAACCTGAACACCATTCACTTCTACTACGGGATTGGAGAAGCACACTCCGCCGGAAATGAGGGAAGTTGGCATCTCTACACAATCGAGCCTAACGCGGCGAACGGCTGGAATTTCGTTCTTGACGGCCAAACCGTCGCGAGCTTCAATAACTTTCAGTACACCGCTTCCAAAGATCCTGCGTTCATAATCGCGGAAGAAGTTAACATGTCTCCCGAATCGACTGGAAAATTGGGGCCGGTTGAGTTCCGGAATCTACAATACCTCAAACAAACAGACAGAGAATGGCATCAGGTTACGTCTCTAATCGCACTCTCGGGATGCGGCGTGATCAGCCCGAACTGCGGAACGACTCCTTACGGCATTTCCATTGAAGGACCAAACGACATCCTGGCTGGCACTGGTTTGCAGACAAGACAGGAAGGCGAACTTCTCTGGCCAAGATTGAACACGCTCACGTTAAACGTTCCTTACTCAACGCAGATCATGGTTGATGGAAGCTATTACGGTACGGGACCGATCCAAATATCGCTTTTGAGCGGGGAGCATACCCTTACCTTACCTGAACATATTCAGATCGACGGCACTAGCAGGCTTAGGTTTGATGGTTGGAGTGACGGGTACGCGTCTCCGAATAGAACCGTAAACCTGAGTTCAGATGCGTCGCTTGAGGCGATTTATGTTACGCAGTATAAGTTGACAATTCAGTCCACGGCTCAGCCTGTTGCCGTTGAGGGTTGGTACGATCAAGGTACGATCGCATCCTTCCCGACGCAGTCACCGTGGCGGTTGACGAATACAAGCCTGCAGGTTTTCAATGGATGGTACGAGAATGGAGTATTAGTCTCAAACTCCCCTTCAAGTTCCGTTCTAATGAACAGGCCTTACACGGTGGAACCTGTTTGGCATTCATACTCCATCTTCCCACCACTTTTCATCATTCTGGGAGCTCTTGGGGTACTCTATGTTAGCAAGGGGTCGCTGTATTCTAGTGGAAGCGAGGACGAAGGACCTACAAAAACAGTAGGACTGTCGATGAACCACTTGATGATGGAATACGCTCGCACTTCTGAGAGTCAATACTCGGTGTTAACCCACACACCAAGGTCTGACCAGTTGAACACTCAAAGCGACTACATTGCACCTAAAAACTGAAGTGAATGAATCATTCATGACGACTTGATAACATGCGTTGAGTTATCAATTTGAAAACACAATGTCGAGGAATGGAGATAGAATTACATAAAGCTCCGAGGGATGAATTCTCTTCAGTGAGATCGTGCGCAAGGAAGACATCGACAAGAATCGATTACCGTCAACTCTCCAAGAATTCATCAAGAGACATCCGAAGATATGGTCCGCCCATGAGAACCTAGGATTGAAATGCAAACAAGCGGGTCCGTTGAGTGACAAACAGATTCAACTGATCAAAATTGCCCTGACAGGACGATGATGGCAATGAAGTGGTATCAGGAATCACTCCACCGGAAACGGATTTAATATTCACAACGTGGTTGCCGCTTCGACATGCATAGAAAGACTCCTGTAATGATTTTCGTAGTCGGATCGAGCGGTTCCGGCAAGACGACCACGATTGAGTACCTTACGGGGCACCTTACGGAGCTAGGCGTTCATGTTGGGATCGTCAAACACATTCACGAGGACCGTCTAACCTTAGACACCAAAGGAAAAGATACATGGCGGCATGCAAGAGCAGGAGCAGAAATTGTTGTTGGTGTAGCACCGAAGGAGCTTGTTGTCTTCAAGAAGACCTCAGATGAAAATAGACTGGATAAGGTAATCACTAGTTTGCGTACTGAGCCCATCGACGTTCTTTTCTTGGAAGGCTTCTCAGCAGATTCAACAAAAGACTCTTACAAGATTGTTACAGCATGGGATGCTGCGGACCTTAAGCGTACGTTAAGCAAGACTGCGCCTCCTATTCTCGCCATCACTGGACATGTGGCGCGTACTTCGAGCGGGAAACTTGGGGCGCTTGAGCTTCCGTCCCAGGGAGCTATGCTAACGTCGATGGTTCGCCGATTAATCCGACCTTCTGAGTTGCAGCAATCTTTGCGAAAAGCATCGAAAGACCACGGGGGCAAATGTGTCGGCCTAGCAGTGGGGGTGCGAGCCAGTTGTCTGGCATCGAACATTCTCGGAGACCTATCTTCATGTGTGGGCATATTCGGAACGAAGCGATGTGTTGTGGAGGCGTTTAGAAGTATGTATCCAAAGCTGCGAGTTAAAGTGCAGAAAAGACGGAACGATTCGATCACCATTAGGAAGGGAGGCATTGCGTTGTTGATTCGGTTGGCTCCCAAGAAGGAATACAGCAGACCAGAAGAGGTTTTGGTTCTCCCGGACGACGAGCTATTCGAATCGGTAGAAACCATTCAGCCAGAGTAACCACTAAGTCGTTCGGGTTGTAATCTCTTATGAGTTCACCCCGCCAGCCAAGCAACCGACTAGGGGCAGTAATTTTGGCCGGCGGCAAAGCCACACGCCTTTCCGACAAATGCTTTGGATTACTTGGTGGGAAGGAGCTCGTTCTCCACGTTTTCGAAAGAGTCTCAATGGCGGTTCCGGAAATTGTGGTAGTCGGAAAAGACGCGTGGGACGTCAGTCGGCTTCAGCGAGTCCTCCCCAAGGCCCACGTCATTCACGACGAACTTCCGGCCCAGAACCCTATGGTGGGCCTACTCTGCGGTTTGCAGGCACTTGAAACCGAGTACGTGTTCGCAGTTGCTTGCGACATGCCTCTCTTGGAACCCCAAGTCATTCGCTCACTCCTCGCCCAAGCGATAGGACGAGATGCCGCCGTCCCATACTCGAATGGAAAACTCGAACCACTATGCGCCGTCTACAACCGAATCAGCGCCATGAACGCAGCCTCAAACTGTTTGCAGAGCAATCGCACCAGTATCCTCGAGATGATCAAAGAAGTGAAATACGTAACCCTAGTGAATAAAGAAGACCTTCGGAGAGA
>Ga0364866_10085_pt1 | contig 63617 bp, 44 predicted proteins | sample ExccelAu500001D3_3_FD_206913 | JGI IMG/M metagenome (GOLD analysis project Ga0364866, IMG submission 206913) | Enriched cells from Trout Bog Lake Hypolimnion, Wisconsin, USA - BchlTB.Aug13.5000.01.D3 | ecosystem: Environmental > Aquatic > Freshwater > Lake > Hypolimnion/Profundal zone | place...
AAGGGTTTTCTGCGGGCACAATCGAGACTAAATCGGGCGGGAAAGGCCAATAAGAGGAGGCCGATTACTATTTGCGTGGCGGCCGTATCAGTTACCATTGTTCTCGTCGAGAATGACTGCGATTGGGGAAGGACTGCTGGGAATTATGAGAATCGGATATTTACACAGGCTGTCGGTCATCGCGCTGGCAAGTGTCTCGCTGGCCAGAGCGCAAGGCACATTTCAAGACTTGGATTTTGAGGAGGCTAACCCAAGCGCCGTTGTAGCTGGCAACAGCGCTGCGGCACTTTTCCCTGGATGGCAAGTGTTGGTTGGAGGAACTCCGACGACATCTGTTGGTGATGACGTAGTAACCATTGGGGCGCCTGGTGTTGAGATTTGGGATAACAAAAACGGCTATACGCCCCTTCAGGGGAATTACACTGCTTTTCTTCAAAGTGCTACATTTCCGTCTGGCGGCGCCAGTGTTGGTCTTAGCCAAACCGGAATTATTCCTGCTGGCTCGCAATCCATTGATCTGGATGCAAGTCAAGAGGAGGGATCGTCCATTGTGGTGGCAGTTGGCGGCACCTCAATCAGTATGGTCGCTTTGGAACAATTTGCGAATTACACGTTGTATGGAGGCAATGTCTCTGAATGGGCAGGGCAAAACGCAACGTTAAGTATAACGGAATTGCCCCCGGCGAATCAGGAGTTTTCTCCTAATTTGTTACAATTGGACGATATCAGCTTCTCTCCGGGTGCCGTTCCTGAACCGATCACGTTAGTATTGACCTGCATCGGAGGAGTTCTGTTTGCGGTGTACCGGCGTTTTGCGGCCAGCGCGAAACATTAAGAGTCAGGCGGTCCCGCTGCCGGGCACTGTTGCGACGTCATCGCGGGGCATAACGGAGACTTCGCTTATCCCAGTTCACAGCGCCTGGTTCCACAATTTCTTGTCGGTGAGCATTAGCTCGCGCAGTAGCGGAATGGGCGGCATGCCGTGGCGCAGGAATTCATCGTGAAATTTCTGGAGCGAGAACGACGCCTCTTTCTGCGTCTGGTAATCCTTGCGCAGTTTTAGAATCATCAGTTTGCCGAGCGTGTAGTTGGCGTAACCGGGATCGAATGTGCCGCGCCTTGCCTCCGCGTAGGATGGCTTTTCTCCGTAGTAACAGTTGTCCTGGAAAAACTTCGATCCGTCTTCCAGCGACATTCCTTGGCAGTGCATTTTGATCGCGACGCAGAGGCGGCAGAGGCGCAGCATTGATTCGTCCAATTGCGCGAGGCGGTATTTCGCAGCCTTGAGCGCGACTGGCTGGTTGGCCGCCGCCGGGCCGACTTCGCCGTAACCTTCGTCAATGAGCATTTGCTCGGAGTAATGCGCCCAGCCCTCGATGAAGGCGTAGCTGCCCAAAATCTTCTCCAGCGGTGTCGCGGGTGAGGCGTTCATGGAGAGGAATTGAACGTAATGGCCCGGATAAACTTCGTGGATCGAAACCACGTCGCTTGTGTAATAGTTGAAGGCGCGCAACCAATCGTCCTTCTCCTTCGCCGTCCAGTTCGCCTCCACGGGTGTGACGTAATAATACGCCTCGGTCGCCTTGGTCTCGAACGGCCCGGGGCTGTCCATCGAGGCGAAGCTGCCCGCGCGATCAAACGGCAGCGTCTCCTCCACGCGCGGCCGCACTTCCGAAGGGATCGTGACAATGTGATGGTCAACTACGAATTTACGTATGGCCTCCAGGTCCTTCCGCGTATCCGGAATCAGCCCTGGGGCGGTGGGATGATCGCTCTGGATATCGTTGAACACGTCAATCGCCTTGCGCGTCGGATCGATCTTGGCGGCCGTCTCGGCGAACTGGGACTGCTCCCGATGCAATTCCGCCAGGCCGATTTTCAGGATGTCTTCCGGCGACTGCGAGATCAGTTCACCTTGGCGGAGCATTTTTGTGAAGTTATCCCGGCCCAGCGCGAATTGGCTGGTTGCCTTGGGCTGCTTTTCTTCCTTCAGGAATTTCACGAAACCGCGCATTGCGGCAACGGCCCGCTGGTCGCTCGCGGTGAATTCCGCCCGCAGGGCATCGTCCTTGAGGTCCTTGAGCGCCTCAACCAGGTCCTTTTCCAAAAAGTCCGCAGAGCCGTCTCCGACTTCGATGGCCGCTTCCACCCACGGTTTGGGGAGCGATTCCTCCAGATTCGCGCGGCCCGCCGCGACAACAGCGGGCGCTTGATTGAGAACGCCGATGATCCCGCGCACCCGTTGTTCCAGCGGCGCAAAGTCCCGCTTGATATACGGGCTGACGTCCAGCGCCCCGGCGTAGGTCATCGGATTGCGCCTGAAGGCCGCCATTTCGTCAAAGCGGAACAATTCGCGGCGGATGCCCGCCAGTAAATTGCGCTGATCGAAATATGCCTGTGGACTTAAACTCGATGTCCACAGCGCGGCCAGCCGGAATTGGACATCCTGAAGGCGGTTCCGTTCCCGGTTGACGGACGCCTGGCTAAAATCGGTCAGCTTGCCGTCGAATTCGTGAAATCCCAGTCCCACCGCTTCGAGCGGCCGCCACGCCAAATAGTTCGTCAAGTATTCGTCAGCGAGTCGGTAGAAAGCGACGTCACCAACTCCGGTGGCGGCCCCGTCCGCGCAAAGCCCGGTGTAACAGAACGCCGTCAAGGTGATGAAGAAGAGGAAATGGATTGTTTTCATTTCGGCAACACGGAAAACGACCATAGCTTTCCGCGGGGCAGGCGGCAAGGCTGATCCGAATGATTGGCGCACGGCGACCCGAGTGATGGACGACGAACGACGCATCTTGGTTCATTGCGCATTGAAAGCGGCAGAGGGCCGCCGCACGCCAGGACGCTTCGCAAGGATTCGTGGAGGAACTGAAAGTGGGCTCGGCACAGAATTCCCTTTCCGCGGGCGCGCTCCGCCGGTATCTTGGTTCAAGAGCGACTCCAAATGGACGCAAAACACATAAGGAATTTCAGCATCATCGCCCATATCGATCATGGGAAGACAACGCTTTCGGACCGCCTTCTCCATCGCACGGGCACCATCGCCACGCGCGACATGGATGACCAATTGCTCGATTCGATGGACCTGGAGAGGGAGCGCGGCATCACGATCAAGGCGCATCCGGTCACCATGCTTTACAAGGCCAAGAACGGCGAAACTTACGAGTTGAACTTGATCGACACCCCGGGGCACGTCGATTTTTCCTACGAAGTTTCGCGCAGCCTCAGCGCCTGCGAAGGGGCCGTGTTGATCATTGACGCGGCGCAGGGGGTCGAAGCGCAAACGGTCGCCAATGTTCATCTGGCGATGAAGCAGAACCTCACGATCATTCCGGTCATCAATAAAATTGATCTGCCCCACGCCAATATCCCGCTGGCAAAGACGCAGATGGAGGACATCCTGGCGATTCCAAGCGAGACGGCGATCCTGGCCAGCGCGAAGGAGGGCATTGGCATCGAGGACATTCTGGAGGCCATCGTGCATCGGATACCGGCGCCCAAACCGACCGGGGCGCCCACCGTGCAGGCGCTGGGCTTTGATTCTTATTTTGACACTTACAAGGGCGTCGTGACGCACGTGCGCGTTTTCAACGGCGAACTGCGCGCCGGGATGCACGTCCAATTGCTGCATTCGGGCAAGGCGGTGGAAATCAAGGAGGTCGGCAGCTTTAATCCAAAACCGTACATTCGCGATAAACTTGAAGTCGGCGAAACCGGCTACATGACGGCGAACATAAAAAGCCCCAAGGATGTCAAGATGGGCGACACGATTACCGATGTCCGCAATCCCTCGCCGACGCTGCCGGGGTTTCAGGAAATTCATCCGATGGTGTTCAGCGGGCTGTATCCGATCAACACCTCCGACTACGAGCATCTCAAGGCCAGCCTGGGCAAACTGCAATTGAACGACTCGGCGTTTGTTTTTCAGCCGGAAAGTTCCGTGGCGCTGGGGTTTGGATTTCGCTGCGGGTTTTTGGGTTTGCTGCACCTGGAGATTGTCCAGGAACGGCTCCGGCGCGAGTACAACATGGACATCATCGCCACGTATCCGAGCGTAGTTTATAAAGTGGTGATGACCGATGGCACGGTCAAGGAGATCGACAACCCGGCGTTTTTGCCGGAGCCAAATTACATTGAGCGCGTCGAGGAGCCGATGGTCTTCGCGTTCGTCATTTGTCCAAATGAATACATCGGCGACATGATGGCGTTGATCGCGGAGAAGCGCGGCGTGGTCGATCACACCGAGACGCTTGATCCCCGGCGCGTCATGCTTACGAGCACCGTGCCGCTGGGGGAAATTCTGATTGACTTTCACGATCGCATCAAGAGCATCACGCGCGGATTCGGCTCGATGGATTACGAACACGCAGGTTACCAGCAGTCCGAAATGGTCAAGCTCGACATGCTGGTCAACAACGAATCAGTCGATGCGTTCTCATGCATCGTCCATCGCGTCAAGGCGGAGGGGCGAGGCCGCGTTCTTGCAGCCAAGCTCAAGGAAGTCATTCCGCGCCAGCAATATCAGGTTGCCATCCAGGCGGCCATCGGCGGGAAAGTTATCGCGCGCGAGACGGTGAGCGCGTTGCGCAAGGACGTCACGGCCAAGTGTTACGGCGGCGATATTTCGCGCAAGCGGAAGTTGCTGGAGAAACAAAAGGAAGGCAAAAAACGGATGAAATCGTTCGGGTCGGTCAATATCCCGCAGGAAGCGTTCATCGAGGTGTTGAAAGCCTAATGACTATGAAATTACGCTGGTTTCTTTCGGCAACCGTCCGGCAGGCAACCGACATGTGCAAGCATGTCGAGAAATTGATCAATTCGCAGCGCGACATCCTTTCGGCTCAGGCCGTCGCGGCAATTACATCGGTTACGCAGGAGACGCGGGCGGCCATCGCGTCCGGGGCGGACGATGCGGCGTTGCGCAAGCGGATGGAGGAATTGGAGAAGGCGGCCGGCAAATGGATCAAGCCGTATCCCAACGCCGAGTGGCGCGAGAACGTGGAGGTTTTTCTGGTGGCGATTGTCGTGGCGATGGCGATCCGCACGTTTTTTCTCCAGCCGTTCAAGATTCCAACCGGGTCAATGCAGCCGACGCTTTACGGTGTGACATGCAAAGATTTGCGGTTTGAGCAACCGCCGTTCAAGATGCCCGGAATTCTCCAGCGCATTTATGAAGTGGTTGTTCACGGTACCATTTACCATCAGATCATCGCTCCTGAAGATGGCGAGGTGGATCTGTCTCGCATCGGTCCCGTGCAGCACACCTTCTTTGTCAATAAACAGACTCTCTGGGTGAAATACAACGGGCAGTCCGAAGAAGTTCCAGTAACGATCTGGTTCGGGCCGGACGATCACCTTGAACAGTATGCCAGGCTGGATTTGCAATCGGTCTTTCAAAAAGGTACGCCGATCATCTGTTTCAAGGAAACGACGGGGGACCATCTTTTCGTCGATCGCTTCACCTATAATTTCCGGAAACCTGAGCGGGGAGAAATTATCGTTTTTAGGACCAAGGGTATAGAGCTAATCAGGGATCAGGACCAGTTCTATATCAAACGGCTAATTGGCCTGCCGGGTGAAACAATCAGTATTGGTGAAGACCGCCATATCCGAATCGATGGCCGGCGCCTGGATGCATCAACGCCGCATTTTGAAAACGTTTATGGGTTTGACCCGAGCGCGCCGCCGCGAGAAAGCCAGTACAGCGGGCACACGTTGGAGTCGCGAAGTCATCTGATAACCTCCGCGGATACGCTCCACGTGAAGGACCGCGAATACGCGGCCTTTGGCGACAACACCGTCAATAGTGCTGACTCGCGCTACTGGGGGACTCTGCCGCAGCAAAATGTGATTGGAAAGGCGTTCTTCGTTTACTGGCCCATTTCAGACCGCTTCGGCTGGGGCCAGCGATAATTTGGAGTGATTGGACGTGTCCGCGCTTTGAAAAGGGGCGACCGGTCGCCGCCCGGAATCAAAAACAGGTTTAGAATTGGAAACGGCGAATTCAGGTCTCGCGGATGGTGGCGTGAAGCGCTTGGCGCAATTGTTCCACTAGCTTTCCGTGGGCGGTGTTGACTTCGGTGTCGGTCAAAGTGCGGTCTCCGTTGCGGTATGTGAACGCGTAAGCCATGCTTTTTTGGCCCTCGGGGATGTTTTTGCCGCGGAAGACGTCGAATAATTCGGCCTTTTCCAAATTCTGTGGTTTGGCCTGGCGCACCACGTTCAGCACAGCCTCATGCAATGTCGCTTCGGGCAGGAGCATTGCGATGTCCCGGCGGATGCTCGGGTAGGCGGGCAATGGCTTGAACGATTTGGACGCATTACGCCGGGCCAGCAGCGAGTCGAAGTTCAGTTCGCCAAGAAGAATTGCGTCGCGCAGATCGTAGGACTTCTGCACGGTCGGCGACAATTGGCCGATTTCGCCGAGGGCGAGCTCGCCGAGTTGCACGATGGCGGATTCCACAAAGAATAGATTGCCCGGCTCGCACTTGGCGAAGGAGACGCCGCGCAATCCAAAAAATTCGAGAAATTCCTCGAGAATCCCCTTGAGATCGTAAATGTCAAACTTGGCGTCGCGGTCGGCGCCGCTCCAGAATGTCGGAAGGCGGCGGCCCGTGAGCGCGATGGCGAGGCGCCGCTCCTCCTTGAATTTCCCTTCCGCCGGGAGGAACACGCGGCCAATTTCAAACAGGGCGACATCGTCGTTCTTTCGGCTCACGTTGTGGCGCAGGCTGTCAAGCAAACCGGGAAGGAGGCTTGGGCGCAAAACGTTCATATCGCTGCTGAGGGGGTTTTGCAGGGCGACCTGCGAGATGCCGTTGTCGCGCAACTTCGCGGCCGCATCGGAGATCAGCGTTTGCCCTTGCGCTTCGAACAAGCCGAGTCCTGCCAGGAGCCGGCGGGCCTCGACAATTTGATCATGGACGGAGTCGAACGCGTTGGCGCCAACGGCTCCGCGCGGCGGGGTGGACGGGATTTTGTCAACGCCGTAGAACCGTCCGATTTCTTCTATCAAATCAGCCTCGCGCTTGATATCGACACGATAAGTTGGGACGCGAAACACGGTGTCACCGGGCGAGACGGTCTCGAAGCCGAGGCGATTTAGAAAATCGGCCTGGGTTTCGATGGGGATTTCGATGCCGAGCAGATCGTTGGTTTTCGCCGGGCGAAGATTCAATTCCTTTGGCGCGGCGGGGGCGGGATAAGCATCAATGGCCGGTTCCACGATAGTGCCGCCGGCGGTGTCAAGTATCAGTTGCGCGGCTCGGCGGCTGGCCCAATCGCAAATTCCCACGTCAGCCCCGCGTTCGAATCGATACGAGGAATCGGTGCGCAGATCGAGTTTTTTGGAGGTGGCGCGAATATTTTGCGGTTTGAAGCAGGCGCTTTCCAACAGGACATCGGCGGTGGTGGAATTGATCTCGCTGTTCTGGCCGCCCATGATGCCGGCCAGCGCCACGCCTTTTGTTTCGTCGGCGATCAGCAACATGCTGTCCGTCAACGACCGTTCCTTGCCGTCGAGCGTGGTGAATTTTTCGCCTTCGGCGGCGCGGCGCACGCTTATTTTTCCGCCAACGAGCAAGTGGAGATCGAAGGCGTGCAGCGGCTGGCCGGTTTCCAGCATGACGAAATTGGTGACATCGACGACGTTGTTAATGGAGCGCAAGCCAACCTTTTCCAAAGCCGAGCGCAACCACTCCGGGCTGGGACCCACCTTGACGCCGCGAATGACGCGGGCGGTGTAACGCGGGCAAAGCTCCGGTTCATCAATGCGGACGGACACGACTGGTTGCGCAGGTTCTGCGACGGCTGGCGCGGACGCGATGTTGATTTCTGGCAGGCGCAACGGTTGGCCGGTGAGAGCGCTGATTTCGCGGGCGATTCCAATAACGCTGTTCCAATCCGGGCGATTGGGCGTGATTTCCAAATCATAGACTACGTCACTGCCCTGGCGGCCGAGATACTCCGCGAAAGGTTGTCCAACGACAGCGTCCGCACGCAGAATCAGCAGCCCATCGATCTTTTCAGGAAGGCCAAGTTCGTCGGGGGAACAAAGCATTCCATGGGATTCGCAACCGCGGATTTTTCCGGTTTTGATCGTGAATGGCGGCGCGCCCGGTTTTGCGGGTAGACTGTGGCCAGGCAGGATCAACGGCACCTTGTCGCCCGCTTTGAAGTTCTGCGCGCCGCAGACAATCTGGCGTTCGCCGCCGCCGTCGTTGACGCGGCAGAGGGAAAGTTTGTCGGCGTTGGGATGTTTATCGCGCGTGACGACCTCGGCTACGACAATGCCGTCGAATTCCCCTCCCAGTTTCTGAATCGCCTCGACCTCGAGGCCGAGCATGGTCAGGCATTGTGCGAGGTTCTCCGGGGTGCCGGAGAAATCGACATATTGCCGAAGCCAGTTAAGGGTGATCTTCATCTTGTCAGATTACTCGTGCCAGCGGGTCTAATCGTTGAGGGCCGGCGATTCGTTCACCAGGAATATTGGGCGGTGCGGCAACGCCGCCCTACCGCAAAATAGGGTTGGGCGTTGCTACCGCAACGCCCAAATTTCAAATATTCCTGGCTGGCATTTATTCCCAGCTTACGACTGAGCCAGGCTGCCGTAGCTGATGGCGGCGACTTCCTTGCCGTCCATGGTGGTGACCTTGCGGGTCGCCTCATCGAAGAGGCACGACATGTTGAGGCGATTGGACATTTCCGCCAGACAAATGACCGTCTGCGCGCGGGTTGCCAGATCGATGCCGGCATTGGGCTGCTTGTTGGCGCGGATGGAGTCAAACCAATTTTTCTCGTGCGCGCCGATGTCCTCGGTCGGTGAAAGGCCATCGAACGTTTGCAGGTCGATGTCTTCAGAGAAGTCCTTCTCGGGAATGAGTTGGACGCGTTCGCCGCTGCTTCCAATTTCCAGGGACGCTTCGTGCCCATAAATGACAAAACCGGGACTGCGGGCGGCGACGGTGCTGGACACAATCATGATCGTCAACCCACTGGGGAATTCCGCCGAGAGTTGGACGAATTCCGGACAATCGCGCTCTGTCGTGGCCGGCGGCGTCTTGTCGGCGTGGACGTTTTTGGTGCCGATGCAGGTGACGCGCACGGGGAATTCCGGCTTGCCGGTGGCGAACATGAGCGGGAGGAGGCGATGGGGCACGAGGTCGCCCAACGGCCCGGCGCAATACGGATAATACTTGCGCCAGCGGAAATAGGAATCGGCATCAAAAGCTTTCTTATTTTTGACAGGCGCCTGCCATTTGTCCCAATCCAGATCGCCGGGCTGGCACCAGGCTTGGACGGGATAATTCCATTCGCCGTTTTTGCTGTTGCGGCAATAATACCCCTGCGCCCAAACGGGAGTGCCGATTTTGCCTCCCGAGATCAATTCCGCCGCCTTATGCCAACCGGCAGCGGTGCAGCCTTGGGAACCGATCTGCGCGATCTTGCCGGTTTTTTTCACGGTGTCGTGCAGAGCGAACGCCTCTTCCAAATAGCGGGTCATCGGCTTTTCGACATAGACGTGTTTGCCAGCTTCGAGGGCGGCCATGGCGGTCTTGCAATGCCAATGATCGACCGTGGCGATGGTGACGGCGTCGATGTCCTTATTCTCCAGCAGTTTTTCGTAGTCCTTGTAAAGTTTGCAATTGGCGCCGATAACGGCCTTGGCGTCCTGCTGGCGATGGTCGGAAAGATCGCAGGCGGCGATTTGGACGATATTATTGGCGGCGGCATTTTCGTGCTGGATGTTGACATGCGCCATTCCCTGGCCGCCGGTGCCGATGTAACCGACCTGAAGGCGGCTATTGGCGCCGACGACACTGCCGGGCGCCGGAGCCTGGTCTTGTCCATAGACGGGCGTCTTAAAGATATTAGCGCTTGCGGCCACGGCGGCTGCCGCGAGGGTTGATTTCTTGAGAAATTCACGGCGTGTTGCCCCGCCGTCTTGGGGCTTCGAGTTTTCTTCTTGTTTCATATATTTGTCGTCCGTTGTGTGGTGACTGACGACAATGTACGCGGATTCATTCAAAGGGGAAAGCGCAAAATTTAGGGGAGGGTGGGGTCTATCTCTGATCATAATCTTAATCCTAATCCTAATCATAATGTTTTATTTTGATTACGAATAAGATTCGGATTCGGAGTAAGAGGAGAGGGAACTCGAGAATTAGGCCAACGCCGCATTTTGTCTCTTGTGGGGGGCGTATCCCGCCGTTATACCATGCCCGCATGAAATCACTTTTGCCGGGTTGCATTGGCCTCATCACTATCGGACAAATGGCGCTGTCCGGCCAAACCTTGCCGAGTTCGGATACTCCCATTGTGATGTGGCCCGACGGGGCGCCCGGAGCGCTGGGAACGGGTTCCAACGATATTCCAACCCTTACGGTTTATTGGGCCAACCCTGAATTGGCCACGGGTGCATCGATGGTGATTTGTCCGGGTGGAGGATATGGCGCCCTCGCTTCTCACGAAGGGAAGGATTACGCGCTGTGGCTTGCCGAACAGGGCATTACGGGGTTCGTACTCAAATACCGGCTCGGTTCGCACGGGTACCGGCACCCGCGGATGTTGGAAGACGCTGCGCGGGCGCTGAGGTTAGTCCGTTATCATGCCGCCGAATGGAAGCTTGACCCCGGCCACATCGGAATCATGGGATCGTCCGCCGGTGGACACTTAGCGTCCACTTTATTGACACATTACGACGCCGGACAGGCCTCCGCCTCCGACCCGATTGACCGCGTCAGCAGCAGGCCGGACATTGGCATCCTATGCTACCCGGTGATCACGATGGGGTCTCCCAGCACGCACAAAGGCTCCTTTGAGAACCTGTTGGGAAAGGACCCCTCCCCTGAATTGGTCCGGGAGCTTTCCAATGAATTGCACGTCACCCACGATACCCCCCGATGCTTCATATTTCATACGTCGGACGACCCGGTGGTGCCAGTGGAGAACAGCCTGATGTTTGCGGCCGCCCTCCACCAAGCCGGTGTCCAGTTCGACCTCCACATTTACCAGCATGGCCGCCACGGGATCGGTCTAGGGGGCAAGGTCGATGATCCTGCGCATTTGCATCCGTGGACCCGTGATTGCCGGCTGTGGCTCAAGGAACAGGGTTTTGAAAAATAGGCATTTCTGTCTTGGAAAATGCGCGACCATCCCATAACTTCACGTTGTGAGTCCGGCAAACCCAAATCCAGAGGCCAGCCCAGCGTGGGTTGGTACGAAATTCGCTATAAACTCGACAATATTATGATGCGTCATTTCGCTTTAGCTCTTTTCGCGGCGAGCTTTCTTGCCTCGTGTGAATCCAATGCGCCTTACGAACCGGTCAACAGGCCCGAGCAGATTGAGTTTAAACGCGCCCGTCTGGAGGTGTACCCTGACGACGTTCGCCGGGATGTTGATCATTACGCCAACACGCCTGTGGCGTGGGTGGGGGTCATTCGGAGCACTGACGCCCAGGAGGATGACTATGGCGGGGGAATCACGGCCGAGACGGTGTTCGAGCATCATTATTTTGATTGGGAGCAGGACAAAGACCCGAGCGGCGTCAATCTGATGGTTTCCCCGCGTGGCGAAGGCTCTTTTACGTGCAACTGGCAATTGCGCAAAATGGCAAGCGACGCCAGCGCGTACGACGCGGAAAAATTCGCGCACAATGGAAAACTGGCTATCGTTTATGGTGTGCCTGAGTCAGTAAAGCCGGACGGCACGATTGTTTTGAAATACACTTACCTGCGAATCCTGGGCCGCGCCCATTTCAGCACCAACTACATTGATTACGGGCGCCTGGGTGAAGAACTTTACAAGCCGATGGGCGACAATCTCAAGCCGTCGGCCCAGAATTCCGCCGGTCAACCGCCTCTGAGCTATCAATGGCAGTTCGACGGGACCGCTCTCAAAGCGACCGCGCAAAACACTGCGGGGCGATAGGCTGGTTCGGTAATGTCCCAATTGGCGGTTTTGGAGTGCGCAGACATGTCTGCGCTTTCAGAGCGGCGACGTGTCGCCGCAGTCCAAGATTGCCCTTGGCCCGTTTGAAGTGGCAACCTTCAAATTAGGTCGCCCCTCTTTCCGCTTCGTTGACACGCCGGGCGGCGGCTCGTAGCCTTTCGGGATGTCGAGGTTGCCGTTTGAGGCTTTTTTAGCTCTCCGTTATTTGCGACCACGCCGGACTTTTGTCTCGGTGATCACTGTCATTTCCATTATCGGTGTTTTGCTCGGTGTCGCGGTGCTCATTATCGTCATTTCCGTGATGAGCGGGTTCGACAAGGAATGGCGTGTCCGCATTCTTGGGTTCAACGCGCATCTAACGGTTTATCCCGGCACCCACGACCAGGCGTTGACCAATTACGAGAACATCATGCGAACCATCGCCGCCAATCCCAACGTCATTGGCGTTTCTCCATTCATTAGCGGCAAGGTCCTTTTCAAAGCCGAACCGCAATCCGGTCCGGCTCGCAAACCCGACGTTGCGGCTTTGATCGGCGTGGACCAGGACACCCTCGGCAAAGTCAACGTGCTGCCCGACAGCATGGTTGCGGGTAAATTTGATTTGAGTGACAGGGGAGTGGTTGTCGGGCGCGACTTCGCGTCGGGGCTGGGATTGGATGTCGGTGATCGGCTTGCGATTTATTCCGCCAGCAGCGTGGAAAAAATGCAGGCCAGCATCGGAAAAACAAACGCCGAGGTTTTTCTAGCGGATGATTTTACCATTCGAGGGGTTTTCGATGTCGGATTTCCTGAATACAACAGTTCGATCATTGTAGCCTCGCTGGAGGATGCCCGCGACTTGCAATCGATACCGGAGGACTCGGTGCAGGGATTGCGAATCAAATTGCGCGACCCGTTTCTCGCGGACAAAGTGGCGGAGGAATTGGCTCGCACATTGACGGATAATATTTCCATTTACACATGGCGGCAGGACAACCCCGCGATCTTTGACGCGCTGGCCGTGGAAAAAAACATGATGTTCTACATCCTCTTTTTCATCGTCGTGGTGGCCGCCTTCGGCATCGTGAATTGCCAAATCACGTTCGTGGTTCAAAAGACGCGTGAAATCGGCATCCTCAAGTCGATCGGGGCCACGCAGCGCCAAATCCTCTGGCTGTTCATGAGCCAGAGCATTGTTGTGGGCGCAATGGGAGTTGGACTCGGATTCGGCATCGCGATGCTCGCGCTGGCCTATCGGAACGAGTTTCTCGAATTCATGCGCCACGCCACTGGAATGGAGTTGTTGCCGGCCACGATTTACCACGTCTATGACTTGCCGGTGTCGATACAAGGACCGGACGTCGCGTTGATTTGCGGGGCGGCGTTTCTGACTTGCGCGCTGGCAGGGGCGTTTCCAGCCTGGAAAGCCAGCCGACTCCAACCGGTGGAGGCGCTCCGTTATGGATGAGCCGGCGTTCCTCATCACGTCCGGCTTGCGCAAGAGTTACGTCATGGGAAAGCGCACGCTGGAAGTGCTGCGCGGCATCGACTTGACCGTCGGGCGCGGAGAATTCCTGGCGTTGAGGGGCGCTTCCGGGGCGGGCAAGAGCACGCTCCTGCATTTGTTAGGCGGGTTGGATTTGCCCAGCGCGGGTGAAATTCATTTTGACGGCGCGAATCTTCGGACTTTCTCCGCGCGAGCACTGGCGCAATTGCGAAACCGGCGGGTGGGTTTTATTTTTCAGGCTTACCATCTGCTGCCGGAATTGAGCGCGCTGGAAAATGTGGCGCTGCCGGCGCGCATGGCGCGATTGGGGCCGACAGAATCCGCCAAGCGGTCCGCCGATCTGCTCAAACGAGTTGGCTTGGGTGAGCGGCTGGAACACCGTCCGTCAGAATTGTCCGGCGGCGAGCAACAGCGCGTCGCCATCGCCCGCGCGATGGTCAACGGGCCGGACCTGATATTGGCCGACGAACCGACAGGCAATCTCGATTCACACACCGGGTCCGAGATCATCGACTTGCTCGACGCCCTAAGGGCTGAACGGCGGGTCACATTTATCATGGCGACGCATGACGCCCGCATTGCTGCGCGTGCGCCGCGCGTGCTGGAGTTGGTGGACGGGCAATTCGCGCAGTAAGGTCGGCGAATAGCCAGTAACTTCTGAAAGTCGCTTATTCGAAACCTTGCCAACTCTGCAGCCAGGTGTACGGATGTGGGCTGTGATCGTTATTCCACTCTGACGCGGTGTTCGTGGGATCGAAAAGCTCTTGCGGATCGCGCGGCTCTACGTGGACGTCACAGAAGACGACATTGTAATCTCGTCCATGTCGGCGGGGATGAGTTGCCGCTGGCGCGGAGGTGCATTCCAGGCGATCCATGCCTACCCACGCAGTGACAAACACAGGCGGAGATTGACTCCGATCTATAGCCGATTCAAAGAAAACCTGGCTATCGGCGATAGCTATCATATCGCTGGGTGCTAATACTTGGTCTTCACGGATGGCAGACGAGGGACTAACGGCTCCCAAGCCCAAATCGGTAGGATCTCCCCATGACGTTCCGTACACATTGTATCCATAACTTGACCCTCCGTCTCCAGGCTCGTTAGCCAAAGCGTCGAGTGGTCCAGTGTACGCCGGACAGTGAATCGCGCGGTTAATCCAGGAGCAATTCAGGTACGGCTCTAGTGCGGCATCCCAGGACAGCGGTTCTGAAGTCGGGGAACTCGCTAAATAACCACGCCAATACGGATAGCTTTTGAAATCGTCCAAGTACAAGCTCAGTGCCACGCCTATTTGACGCAAGTTGCTCTTGCACTTGGTGGATTGAGCTTGCGCCTTGGCGCCCGCAAGTGCGGGCAGCAAGAGGGCAGCCAGGACTGCGATAATCGCTATGACCACCAAAAGCTCGATCAATGTGAAGCCGCAACCGGGGGAAACGCGCCGAACTTCGGCGTCCCTCTGACTCGTGCGGTATTTGACCTGAATCATGGGCTTTTCCGGGAAACACGCGTACCGTAGCCGCAGTGGGGAACAAAGTCAAACTAGGAAACGAGCGATTTCACAGAGCGAGTCTTGGGCGCGGCAAACCGCGACCAAAACAAGTGTTGACATGATTAGCAGGATAGACAGGATTCAGAAATGGCGGATCAAGAAGTCTTTATCCTGTAAATCGTGTTCATCCTGTCCAAATTTTTGTCAAGAAAACAAAGCTTCGCGGGATAGCAGGGCGGAGGGCGCGGAGGAAAAACTGCTTTCTCTTGCCTCTCTGCGTCCTCCGCGCTTCTGCGCGAACACCCCCGTTCCCATGTTTTTCACGCAACGGGAATGCTTCCCGACCTGCATCAGCACAAGGGGCCACCCGTGTCGCGTTGCAGCGTCAGCCTTGCCCAAGACCGACTGAAAACCTTCGTCCGTGAGCGTAAACCGAACAAAGAGCGACGCGCTCAAAAAGTGCGCTGTCAATCTGCCGCCTCAAGGCGGCCGCAACCTAGTCAATCAGAATCCGGGGGCGCCAATTTGGCGACTTGGATGCGTCTGTCACGGGCGCAAATCACCATTGCGTTGACCCATTCGCCGGGCTATTCTGTTGCGGTCAATAGATTTAATGCTTGGCACCCTAAATCCCGGCGAAGAGGCGCAATTGCGGCAGACCATCGAAATGTTCGAGGTCATCACGCAATCGCAGCCGCAGGATTATCAATCTCTTGAAATCCTCAAGGAGGCTTACCTCAAGCTCGGCATGGAAAAGGAGGTCGTCCAAACCTCCAAACGCATCGCCCAGGCTTACGTGCAACTGGGCCAGCTTTCTTCCGCCATTCTCGAATTTGAAACCATTCTTCAGCGCCATCCCAATGACAAGGATGCGATGGCGGCGATGGCTCAAATCGAGAGCAAGGCCAATAATCTGACCGCCGCCCCCGTCGAAATCGAGCCGCCTAAACCGGCCAGCACGGGCACGACCACCTCGACCAAGAAGCCCGGTTCCAAGGTCGCCCAATTGGAAGTCGATGATGGCCGCCAGGTGATGTTCAAGTATTTCGTGGACACGAAATTGATCACCGCCGGGGATTTTGAGGCTTCCTGGCCCGCGCCGAGCCTGACGATGCCGCCAGTCAAAATTGCCGAACCGTTCATTCACAGCCTGGCGGAACGCCAAATCATGGCCGTGGACAAATCGCTCAAGCTGCTGGTGGACCGTTCGCGCCTGGCCTATATCCCTTTGGAGCGTTACGAAATCGACATCGAACTCGTGCGCTCGGCCACGCGCGAGATTTGCCTCCGCTGGTGTGTCGTGCCCTTTGATCGCATGAGCAAATCCGTTTTGGTCGCCACGGCGAACCCCTTCAATAAACAAGCCACAGCCGATCTGGAAGACGTGATCAAACACCGACTGCTTTGGTACCTGGCGACACCGGGCGATTTGATTCGCATCCTGGGCAAAGCTTTTCGTTGATTATTTATGCCGCCTGTCAAGTCACTCGGAGAACGCATCGCCGACGCTTTGGTCGAGGACGGCTTGCTGAGCAGCGCGCAAGTCGAAGAGTTAATGGAGAAGCAGAAGAAGGATGGCACGCGGTTTATCAAGCTCGTCGTTGAAAAGGCCTACGTGACCGAAAACGACCTGGTGGTCTCGATGGGTCGGGTGCTTAACACACCTCCGGTCAATGTCACTCGCGCGGGCATCGCCCCGGAGGTCTCCGAGTTGGTGCCGCGCGATATTGCCGCCAATTATAAAGTTCTTCCCATCTCCCGTCTCGGCAACCGCCTCTTTCTGGCGATGGCCGACCCGCTTAACGTGCTGGCCGTCGATGATGTCAAGCGCATGACCAAGCTTGAGGTCTCGCCCATGATTGCGTCGGAAAAGGCGATCCTGGATAAATTGGCCAATCTGGACAGTTCCCGCTCCACAAGCATGGAGGAGATTATCCAGGACGCCGCCAAACAGGCGGAGGCCGAAGCGGACGCCGACAATCTGGAGATCAAGCAGGAATCCGCCGAAACCACTGACCTCGCGGCCCTGACCGCCTCGACCGAAGAGGCCCCGGTCATTAAGCTGGCCAATCTCATTCTCGTCCAAGCGATCAAGGACCGGGCCAGTGACATCCACATCGAGCCATTCGAAGCGGGTGTGCGCCTGCGGTACCGAATCGACGGCGGTTTGATCGATATGCCCCCGCCGCCGAAGAATTTGCAAGTGGCCCTGACTTCGCGCATCAAGGTGATGAGCAATCTGGACATCGCCGAGCGCCGCCTCCCGCAGGACGGGCGCATGCGCGTGCGGGTCGGCGGGCGCGACGTTGACTTGCGCGTTTCGTTTTTGCCCACGGTGCATGGCGAAAAATGCGTGTTGCGCGTCCTGGATAAATCGAACCTCTCGGCGAGCATGGACAAACTGGGAATCGATCCCGAAACATTTATCCGTTTCAAAAGCGCTGTGGATGCTCCTCACGGGTTGATCCTGGTCACTGGCCCGACCGGTTCGGGCAAGACCACCACCCTTTATTCCGCGCTCAACGAGTTGAACGGCCCGCAATATAATATCGTGACGGTCGAAGACCCCGTGGAGTTCCAGCTTCCGGGCGTCAATCAAGTTCCAGTCAAGAAGGAAATTGGCCTGACATTCGCGAGCGCGCTCCGGTCCATTCTGCGCCAGGACCCGGACATCATCATGATCGGTGAGATTCGCGACACCGAAACAGCCGAAATCGCCGTCGAATCCGCGCTGACCGGCCACCAGGTCTTGAGCACGATGCACTGCAATGACGCGCCGGGCGCCATTTCACGCCTCGATGACATGGAGATTGCGCCGTTCTTGATTTCTTCGGCGGTCATTCTCGCCGCCGCCCAACGGTTGATGCGAAAAATTTGTTCCAGTTGCAAGGAACCGGTGACGTACCCTGACAAAATGTTCCAGGATCTTGGCATCGATCCGGGCTATTTTGAGGCACATCCATTGCATCGTGGTCGCGGTTGCGAGCGTTGCAAGAATTCCGGTTACGCCGGCCGATTGGCGATCATTGAAGCCATGACGATGACCGACGAAATCCGCAAGCTCGTCATCCAGCGCGTCGGCGCCCAGGAAATCGCCAAGCTCGCAATCGAGCAAGGCATGAAAACGCTCCGCGACGTCGCCCTGGGAAAAGCCCGCGACGGCGTTTCCACCCTCGAACAGACTCTTCTGGTAACCGCCAATGCATGACATGGTGTTTCGATGAAGCTTTCCAAAGAACCCCTCTCCCCGCCCTGTCCCAGCAACGCGAGGAGAGGGTGGCAGCAGCCCGGGAGAGGTGTGCCTCCTAAAGTCGTAACTTTAACAATGCACTAGCACTCGGTTCTTCAGGGGTGAAAATGCACTCAGTCGAGCAAGCTCGCGATCAAATCCTGGCCTCGGTCGCTCCGCTGGCATCCGAAACGGTGAGCCTGTCCGTTGCGATCGGACGTTTTGTCGCTGAACCGGTTCGATCTGCTGTGGACCTGCCACCGGCGGACAACTCGGCGATGGACGGGTACGCGGTCCGCTCGCAAGACCTGGCTTGCGCCTCCGCGCAATCGCCGGTGGCCCTGCGGCTCATTGGCACCGCCCCGGCCGGAGCTATATTTGACAAATCGGTGGAGCAAGGAACGTGCGTCCGCATATTCACAGGCTCGGTCCTGCCTCACGGCGCGGACGCCGTTGTCATGCAGGAAGACGTCAAGCAGGATTCCCGCGACACACCCCAAATCCTATTTGTTGACAAATCCGCCCCATGGGAATATTGCCGCCTGCGCGGCGAAGACGTCAAATCCGGCGCGCTAATTTCGGCGGCCGGCGATAAACTGACGGCCCCGCGCTTGAGCTATCTTGCCGCTGCGGGAATCGCCTCTGTGCGCGTCGCGCGGCAACCGGTAGTCGGTCTGCTCGCAACCGGCAACGAACTACGCGAACCGGGAACGCCTTTGCCGCCAGGCGCCATTTACGAAAGTAACCGAATCGGATTAGCCGCGCTTGCGGCGCAAATCGGCGCGATCCCCAAAATTTATCCGCTGACACCCGACGATCTAGCGGCGACGAAATCCGCATTGGAACTGGCATTTGCCGAGTGCGATACTGTCATTACGACGGGCGGCGTATCCGTCGGCGAAGCGGACTGGGTCAAGGCGGCGCTCACTGGGATCGGCGGTCAATTAGATTTGTGGAAGGTCGCGATGCGTCCCGGCAAACCGTTCGCATTTGGCCGCTGGAAGGAGAAGCTATTTTTCGGGTTGCCAGGAAATCCGGCATCGGCATTGGTGACGTTTACAGTGTTGACACGCCCGGCCTTGCTACGGATGCAAGGGGCGGGAGATTTTCTCGGGCCGGCCACGTTCGCTTCACTGGCCGAACCGCTGTCCAACGCCGGCGACCGCCGCGACTTTATGCGTGTCTCAGTGGATTCTGCCGGCCGCGCAAGTTCCGCAGGAAGCCAGTCCTCGCACATTCTGAGTGCGCTGGCCAACTCGGCGGGATTGGTGGACGTTCCCCCGAAAACAACCCTGCCCGCTGGAACCCAGGTGTCGCTGATACCGTGGTCCTGATCTCATCCCAAGTCCCAACCAAAATCGTAATCCGCCCCGTCCGTTCACTCCCGGGACGCTGAATTCGGCAGGGCGGTTGGCGTCACAAAAACGAAGAGCCTCTGTCGAATGGTCTTTGTCTTACCGCGAACAAGAAAATGGCCTTTGGTCTTGGTCGTTTCAGTCCAGAGGGGCCCGCGCAATGCCAGAGTTTGACCGGGAAGCAAGGAGTCTTCGGCGTCGGCTTCCACCGCGCGAAAATGGGGATGAGGAATCTGATATTCGATCGGTTTGCCGCCCGGCGCGGACACTGAAGCGAGATTACTTCCATATTTGTCGTAGCCAAGGAAAGCGGTCTCGCTAGCGGTTACACGCAAACTCCATCTGCCAGCCTCCTCGTAGGTGGGAATAACTTTCACGGCCAGTCCGAGAGCGATCTGGTCCGTAATGTAGCCGACGGACCCGTTCTTGGCAGCCGACCCGCCAACCGCCACGACGTCGGTGACAGTCTCTTGCATTTTCTGGGTCGCAATTCTTGCTTCCAATCCCGAGGCGGTGACGCAAACGGGCGCGGTCAAGATATCTGCCTGGCGACCGATTCGGTCGAACAAAGCCGAGAATTGCTCCGGTTTCAAGACGGCGGATTGCCCCCGGGTGTCGTAGCGATCTATTACAATTTTCTTCCCATGAATTGGAGGCGATGCTTGCAGAGCTTTCCCGTTGTCAGTGATTTCGAGAGCGGGGTTGTCTGTAGGCGTCCGGCCGAAGACCCAATCAAGTCCGATGGCGTCGGAGTCGTTCTCCCCCAGGATCGTTGCTTGAACCAGGAGCGAGACCTTGCGTTGTGGAATTGCGTGGTCAATTTGTGCGGCTTGGGTTGATGCAACAGGCTGCGAACTGCTCCTGTTCGCCTCCGACGAATTCGCGGCGAAAACACCTGCGGACTTGTCCGGTTCCGGCGCTGTAACTGTACTTAAATTCGATGTGTCGTGGCCGGACGCTGCCACCACCGGAACAGGTGCCCATCCCTCGATTACCCCTTGATGACCTAACGCATTTCCGGTTGGCGTGACGCCGAACGCCGGCTGACTTTGGATATTGCTTGGAGTTTGATTCGTGACTGATGCCAATGCAGGTGCGGCGGGCGGGTTTTCAGCGTGGGCTGGCGCAGTGGCTGTGAGCACGGCAAGAATCGAGCCTGAAAGGCCCGTTTGAATTGGGAGAATCGCGGCCGCCCCGGCGAGGAAGATTGCCGAGGCATGAGGAGACCAGCGCACCCACACTGAGGGAGCGCGCCAAACCGTCGGTCCGCGCATAAGGCGCTCAATTCTGCCGGCGAGTTGCGAGCGCAATCTCGTGCCGCCGACTCCCAACGCGCGCACCGGACCGCTCGTGGCCATCTCACGACCAAGGCGCACCAGACATTCAGCCAGCGCCCGCGCGCCGTCTGGAATCAGGACGCTCGCTTCGTCGGCAGCGGCTTCATCGGCAAACTGCAATCTGCGCCGCGCCCACCAGGCCAAAGGATGCCACCAGGCCAAAGCGAGGATCGCATCGCTCATCGCCAGCCAGAGTGGATCCTGGCCAGCCAAGTGCGCCATTTCGTGCGCGAGCATGGCCTTCCGTTCCGCGGAAGAAAAGCGATTCACAAAATCGGGCGGTATCGCGACGGCCGGATGGAAAATCCCAAAAGCAACCGGACTGCGCAAGCAGGGCCAAATCTGGGCTTGCACGCCGCTCAAGCCGAACACTGTTTGCAAATCGCTGATCAGTCCCAACGAATCCTGGTCGGCAGGTGTTCCCGCGCGTCGGCGTGATAAGAGCCAAATCCGCGCTACGCAAAAGCGGCCCAGCAGGAGCACCGAGCCGCTGAGCCAAATCCAGCCCGGCCATTTCGCCGCAGAACGTCCAATGGCACGGACCGGTGGGACCGCTGCCTGGTCGGTTGGATTAGTCGCTTTGCTTTGGGAGGTCGATGGTGGCGTTACCATTGAAGTGAGCACAAAATGACCATGCCTTGCGCCCATTCCCGGAATTCTTTCGCGCAACCCGGAAAGTTCGGCGATCCAAACAAGTGCCACAGCAGTCAAAGCCGATCGCCAGATGATCCGCCCCGCCTGCGGCGATCTGAGGCGCCAAGCAACCAGCGCCGCGCAAGCCACCAGCACCGACGTTTCGACCGCCAGCCATGCCACGAATCGCGCCCAATCAGACTGGGTCATTTGGCCCTCCTCTTTTCGTTCTTAATGAGTTTCTCCAGCTCGTCCAGTTCCCGGCGGCTGACTTCGCCGGTGCGCACCAGATGCATGACCGCGCCCGTCACGCTACCCGCGAAGAGGCGCTGCACAAAATAGTCACCCAGGCCGCGGGTGACTTCTCCGGCGTCCACCGCGGCGCGGTAGATGAAGGCGCGACCCGATTCGCGGTGTTCAACCAGCCCGCGCGCCTCCATTTTGCCAAGCATCGTGGCGATAGTCGTTGGAGCCAGCGGGCGCTCCGGTTGAAGCGCCGCATGAACGGCTGCGGCGGGCATTTCACCGCGTTGCCAGAGCAATTGCAGGATGCGCAATTGCAAATCGCCAAGCTTGTGAAGACGGTTGCTTTCTTTCATAACTACCTTGGTGATACTACCTCAGTAGTTAAATGTCAAGAGGGACTTCTTTCAAGGCTGCGCGACTGCGCTGAGAGAGCCGTCTTCTCCGTGAACAATGACCAGCCCCGCTTGGTCCTTCAATGTTTCGTCGAAGAGCGCCAAGGCTTCTGTCTTGGTTAACGGCCGGGAGGTGCGCAAGCGCACGGTTTTATATCCTTTCGGCGCGGCGGGCATTGCCACTTTTTTCCCGGCAATATTCTCGTAAACGCTGAGGAATGCCTCCAACGGAATCCCTGGAAAATCAAGAGTGATGTCCGCCTTTTCTTCCGAAGCCGATTGGGAATGGGACTGCCCCGTTATGGCAACCAGCGAATTACTGGCGGCCTGCCGCACAGGGAGCAACGGATCGTTGAGCAATTGTCTGAGACGCGGCGCGGACGTGATTGCCGCGCTTCCAAATACTCCAATTCGATCGGCGGCTTTGCTGACAACGTAGCTGTCCTTGCTCAGCAGCTTTTTATCCAGCAATGGTATCGCAAGGGCATTGGTACGGGCCACCAGCCAATTCATTGCGGCCTCGCTTGGCAGTTCGTTGGAATCGCCTGCAAGGTGGACAATGGCCGGCACAGCCTCCGGCGGAGTTGGCCGCAGCGCGGCAAGAGCATTCATCGCTGCGGCGCGCACTGTCGAATCCGAATCTCCCAACGCTTTCATCAAGACCGGTACGACGGGCTTCACCAGTCCTGGTTCGGGGCCTATCGAAGCAAGCGCAAAAATCGCCCTCATCTTGACAATGTAGCTTTGGTTTGTTATCAGAGGCAGAACATCCGGCAGAGATGGCTGCGCCGCCGGTCCGAGGCAGGAAATGCCGGCAAGAGCTTGACACCAAACCTCTTCCGCTGGCGGCCGAAGTTTCAGGTAGGGCTTCAGCCTTGGGTGACCAGAAATCCATGACACCAGGTTTTTTCGCATTGCCGAATCACGGCATTGCAACATCAGAGTCAACGATGGCACAGCGCTGGCGCCCATTTCCTTTAGCGCGGTCCGGGCCGCCTGATGGGAGGCATAGTCGGGTCGGGGTTTAGTATTCGGCGCCCTCGGAAGAACAACGACTGGCTTGTTGAATTCCTCCAACCAATAACTCAAAGGATGGCCATGAGAAACAGGTTCAGACGGCCTGCGGCAAACGACTATCAACAAGGCAACGGTTGCCAGCGCCAGAATCGCGGTCGAAATGGTGGTCTTCCGGCTCATGCGATAAGAATGTTGTAGTCGTTATCTCGTGCCCTGGCAACCAGAACGGCACTTTCGTCTCACGCCCCCGCCTTCTCCACCTGTGCGCGCAGCAGGTCGTGCAACGTGATGACTCCGTGTATCGAGCCGTCCCGCTTCGTCACTACAACGTATTGGGTCGTTGAATCGATCAGAAGTTTTTGCAATTCCAGAATCGTTTGATCCGCCCGGCAGGTGGTCGGCGGCTCCAGCACGGGGCTTCGGTTTTCAGCCAGCGCGGCGACTGCTTCCCGTCGCGTGAGAATGCCCGCCAGCGAGCCTTCCAGCACCGCCGGAAACCGGTCGTATGGATGCGATTTGAGTTCCTGCTCCATCGTCGTGCGGGAAAGGTCCGTTATCAGCACCGGGTTCTTGGTCATGATCAGGGCGACGGGCAATTGCTGCCAGCTATGCAAATCGCGCGGCGGACGGACGTGGTCGATCCTGTGCCCATCCTGCACCAGCAACGCGTCGTAAAAGCTTTCTGAATTCATGCTGCGGCTGATGCTCTGGCTGACGATGGCGCCCAGCATCAGGGCCGGCACCAGTGTAAATTGATGCGTCATCTCGAAGACAATCAGAATTCCCGTCACGGGCGCCCCGACCACTCCGCCAAGCGTTGCACTCATGCCGACCACGGCCAGCGTCACGACATCCCCGCGCACAACAGACCATTCCAGCCCAACGACTCCCGCCACGATTACCCCCACCATTCCGCCGAAAAACAGGCACGGCGAAAAAATTCCGCCACACCCACCGAGGCCGTAACAACAAATCGTCGCGATGAACTTGGCGGCAAGCAGAAGCGCCGCAATTTTCCAAGCGACGTGCCCCGCCAACGCATCCGAAAGATCGGAGTATCCCAGGCTGAAGACCCCCATCCGCCCCGTCTGCCAAAAAACCGAAACTCCCAAGATCCACGTGATCAGGCCGCCCACGACCGGGATGCTCCAACCCGGCAGCCATCGAACCGCCTTGGAGCGTCGGCGCAGACTGAGCGACGAGCGTTGAAAGTACACCCCAACCAGCGTGGCCAGCGCCGCGACCAAAGGAGTCAGGGCGTAGCAAACCCACGTTGGCGTCTTCACCTCGGCCAGCGCGAATGCCGGCTGCGGGCCGATGATTCCGTTCACGGCGAGCGCGCCGAGGAACGACGCCAGCAGAACGCCGCCGAGCAACCGGCTGTTCAAATCGCCGATGATTTCCTCCAGGACAAACGTCGTCGCCGCCAGCGGCGAATTAAAGGCGGCGGCCAGTCCGGCCGAAGCCCCGGCGGCTGCTGCGGCGCGTCGGTTTTGTTTCGGTTCTCCCGCCAGCCCGGCCAAATTGGAAGCCACCGCTCCGGCCAATTGAACGCTGGGGCCCTCGCGCCCAAGGCTGGACCCGCCTGCAATACTGATGACCCCCGCGACAAACTTCACCCAAGCCACCCGCCAGGGCACCGTCCCGAAGTCCTTCCAAAACGCCAGTTTCAACTGTGGAATACCGCTGCCCGCCGCCACGGGGCAAAATACCGAGAGTAAAACCCCAACCACCAGCGAAGAGCCGACGATAACCGCAAGGCTGCCGAGGGCGAACGTGACCTTCGACTCCTGGGACAAACGCAGAAGACCGGCATTGTAAAGCCAGGTGATCGCCAATTGAAATGCCACCGCCGATAGACCCGCTCCAAGACCGTACGCGCAACTGTGCAACAGCGTTCGAGTCTGTCCCTGCAAGCCCTGCAGATAGCGAACAATAAAATGAGTTTTCACGCCCTGGGAAGACCCTTCCCGAAAACCACACGGATTGCAAGCGGGCTATTGATAATCCGCGCGGCCATTTCGGATCCCCGTCAAGTCGTAAGCAGCCTGTCAATCGTTTGCACAAATCCGATAATTTCCGAATAAATCCCGCCAGCCGTTTCGTCCAAAGAGCGTGTTTCAGTTTGGTCCATTATGAAACCGATCTTATTTGCGGTGATGGCTTTATTGGCTGGTGCGTGCCTGGCCGACGCCGCCCCAGCAGGGGACATCACTTTCTACGTGCAATTGATCCAGGGCACTGACGCTGACGCGCCACCCGCCGCAGGTGCGACGCTGGTCGGCGACGCACTGAGCCACCGCTTGCAGATGTTTCGCTGGAAGAACTATTGGGAAGTCAAACGCCAGACAATCCAACTATCAACCGGCGCCAAAATCCGCCGACACCTGACCCGCCAGCGCGACGTTGAGATTGCCTTGACGACGCCAACGGACATGACAGTCGCAATTTTCCTGGATGGCAAGCTGACGCGAAAAAGGGCGCAGCCGGTTAATACCGCGTTTTACATCGCCGGAGGGGACAACGAGGAGGCGCAATCGTGGTTCGTCGTTGTCCGCCGCGACAAACCCCAAAACGCCCCGGCCACCGAAGCTCAGTCACCGCTCGGCGATCCATACCAGAGTGCCCTCAGGCAGTTTATCGTAGAGAGGTAGCAGGTCGTCGGAGGATAGATGGATGCAGCCGCAGGAATCAGGCCGCCCAAGCGTCGTCTCCTTGCCGGTGCCGTGGATATAGATGTACCGGGCGCGCGAATCGACGTTTCCACCCCGGTTCAGCCCCGGTTCGAGCCCTTCCAACCATAGAATCCGGTGCGCAATCGGCGCCCAGGGCTGTCCTTGCCAGGTGAAACCAACCCACTGGCGGCTCCTAAAAACCGCACCCGCCGGCCACCCGCCCCCGATTTTTTGTGCAATGCGATGCAAACCGCGCGGCGTCATGTTCGATCCCGCGGCCTCGCCAACCCCGTATCTCGAAGTTGAGCATCGAAACACCCGTACCGGAACGTAAACGCCATCGCGGCGACAAAATAGCGCGGTTTGCTGGCGGGCCACGTTGACGGCCAGGAAATACCGGGACGGCGCGACGCCGCAACGGGCGCGCGCGCGCAACGCCGCCCCGGGAAAACGAATCTTCATTTCGGCGTGAGCTTCTTGACGAGGATTTTCGAGTTGCGACCGCTTTGCTCGTACTTTTCGCGCCGCGCCGGAGGCAAGTCCTCGGACGCACCTTCGATAAAACCGCCTTTGGATTGAAAATACGTGAACGCCTGCGTCGAAAGAGTGATCAATTCCGACCAGCCCAGTTCCCGCGCCTTGGACTCTACAAACGCGATCAACTTCCGGCCAATCCCCTGGTTTTCATGGGACGGCGCGACATAGAGGCAGGCCAACTCGCCCTTGCTCTGGTCCAATTGATGGAGCGCCACGCAGGCGACGGGATTCTTGTCCGTTTCAAAAATATAAAAATCGCCGATGGACTTCTCAAGGCCGGCCCGCGTGCGTTTGATCAATTCCTCGCTCGCGACGGAATTTTTTGTCAATAGTATTATAGCCCGGATGTCCTTCTTCATGGCCCGGCGGATTTGCTGGTATTCGTTGGCATAAACCAGCGTCCCGATTCCCTCGTTGGAAAAAACCTCCGCCAGCAACGCCTCATCGACCCGCCCGTTGATCACATGGACCCGCGCCACGCCGGCCTGGCACGCGGCGGCGGCGTTATGCGCCTTGGAAAAGACATCCGGCGCGAAACTGCTCTTATTGTGCGCCAGGAGCGCATCCAGATCGGCCACAAGAATCTGCTGAATGAGCCGGCCCTGGTAGATCAATCCGTCGATCGTTGTCACGTAAATGAGCTTTGCCGCATTGAGCGCCTTGGCGACCTCGACGGCGACCGCGTCGGAATTGACACGGTAGGTTTTTCCGTCACCGTCAAATCCCAGCGGCGGCACCACTGGTATGATGCCCTGCGACAGCAGTCCCTGAAGCATTTCAACATCGACGCGCTCGACTTTTCCGGTAAACAGATGGTCCTGTCCGTGAATGATCCCCATTGGGTGCGCGATAACGGCATTACCGCACGCGGCGCGCAGATCGTTGGCGCTCAGGCCCTCGAGTATTTCGTGCGTGAGCCGATTCGCCGCGGTCAGGGCCAGCTTTAGCGTCGGTTCGTCGGTTATCCCGCTGCCGTCGAGGTTGGATGGCTGGATTTTCTGTTCGCGGGCGAGATTTTCGATTTGGGCCGCGGCGCCGTGGACCAGAAGCACCCGGATACTCAACGAGCGCAGGACGGCAACATCAAGCAGGATGTTGCCAAAGTTCTCGCTGGTGACAATCGCGCCATCGATGCTGATGACGAAGATCTTTTCGCGAAAGCGCGGGATGTATTGGAGGATGCCTCGGAGGTCGGTTAGTTTCACGTTTCGTTTGTCGTCGCGTGCAATTATCTAAGCCGTTTCCCACGAGATTCAACTCCTAATTTAGACGGTGAGCGCCGGCAGGCCTTTTCCTGATCCTCATCGTAATCGTATTCCCTGTCCGGGTCCTAATTCAACCGTGTGCCGTACGAAACCGGCGAAGGTTCAAAGGCCACCCCGGGAAACTGTTCTCGCAACGCGGGCAACCCATCCAGACAGCGGCGCACCGCGCGGAGCAAGTCGTGCGGAGCGCACGGCTTTTGCAGGAAGCAACTGTTGGTTCGGCGGAGGAATTCCGTGCTGTCGCGCATTATTTCACCCCCGTAACCGCTTTGAAAAATAACTTTAAGAGAGGTCTTTTTTTCAAGAAGATGCTCGGCCAATTTGCGTCCGGTGATGCCAGCTGGCATGACTACATCTGTCAAGAGTAAATCCACCTCCGGCGCGGACGACTCCCAGATTTTCAGCGCTTCAGGCCCGGAACCGGCTTCCAGGACGCGATAGCCGGATCGTTCGAGAAGCAGATGGGTAACATAACGCAGGGCCTCGTCGTCCTCCACCAAGAGGACGGTCTCTTTGCCCCGGCGCGGCGGTTCATCTTCCGTCAGTCGCCGGTCATTGGACGCAGTGCGGGGAGATTTCAAGGCGGGAAGGTAAATCTTAAAAGTTGTGCCGGTCCCAACCTGGCTGGATACCTCGATCCATCCCTGATGCTGTTTGACAATCCCATAAACCGTCGCCAGACCAAGGCCAGTGCCTTTGCCCACTTCTTTTGTCGTGAAGAACGGTTCGAAAATATGTGGCATATCCTCCGGCGAAATGCCCGCGCCGCTGTCTTTTACAGTCAGGCAAACACAATCTCCGGGTTTAGCTTCGGGATGGGCTGAATCCGGCGCCGCATCAAAGGACACCGCCTCCGTTGTAATCTGTAGCTGGCCTCCGCTTGGCATGGCGTCGCGGGCATTAACGACCAGGTTTACGAGCACTTGTTCCAACATCCCGATATCGGCCTGCACAAGCGGCAGCGCCGAAGAATGACGGCATCGTAATGCGATGTCCTCTCCAATGATTCTCTCGAGCATTTTGCTCAGGTTCATCATGACGTCGTCCAGATCAACCGGCTGCGAATGCATCATCTGTTTGCGGCTGAACGTGAGCAACTGCCGGGTCAGGTTTGCAGCCCGTTCGGTCGCCGCGCTGATCTGATCAAGGCATCCGGTGACATCGCTGGAGAATCCGACCGCGTCTATTCGCCCCAGGTCCGCGTTGCCCCGAATGACCGCCAGCAAATTGTTAAAATCGTGGGCGATCCCCCCCGCAAGTTGACCAATGGCCTCGAGCTTCTGAGATTGTCTGAGGTCCTCCTGCGTTTTCCGCAACGCCGACTCGGTTCGAATTCGATCCAGCGCCCCGCCGCAATGATCGGCCAACGCCTGCAACGTTTCCAGGCTCTGCGCATTGTAGGCGCCAGGCGTGAAACTCTGGAGTGAAATCATGCCGGTGACGGCTTTGCCATTGCGAATCGGAACGCACATCAGCGAGGCCGACGGTCGTGTGGCGTCTCCGAAAGGCGATTCTTCGTTCCGGCACTCAGGCGAGTCGCATTTGAGAATCAATTGCGCACCCTCCTGAAGTGTCTTTCGCGCGAGTTGCGAGGGCGAGCGCGACGGTCGTTTGGGCGGACACTCTTTCCGCTGTCCGTCGATCAAGTCGGCATTGAGCACATGCGTCAGCACGTTAGTGTCTGGAGAATAAAGTTCCACAAGGCACGCGTCCCAGCCGAGGAGCCGGTCCGCGGTATCGACGATGATTTGCCCCGCGTCCTTGACCGTTTGCGCGGCGCTCAGAAGTGAGCCGAGCGTCGAAAATGCCGAGAGCAATATTTGCGTCTGGCAGCGGTCGGCGATTTCCTGGGCAAGTTGGTCATTGGAGGCGCGCAGTTCCCTCGTGCGCTGGCTGACCATCGCGTTCAAGTCAGCCACGCGCCATTTGGCCTGGCGCGCCAAAGTCCATTTCTTGGAAAGCGTTTCGGCCATTTGCAATACTTCCACCGAATCAAATGGCTTCTTTAGAATGAGCAAGCCGTCGTTTTGGCCGAGTCTCCGGGCCATATCATCCCAGCTATAATCGGAAAATGCCGTGCAAATGACCACCTGCAATTCGGGACAAACCTCCCAAAGTCTGGCGGTGGTCTCGATGCCGTCCCACCCCGGTGGCATGCGGACATCAACGAAAGCGACGCTGTAGGGATTGCCGGAGGCCACGCTTTGCTTCATCATCTCCAGGCCTTCCTTTCCTTGAAAGGCCGAGTCAATCTCGTAGCCGGCGAACTTGCTTTTCTCCGGGGTGTCGCCAAAGAGGCTGGCGCTGACGTCGCCGTAGCTGCCGTCACTCTTTGGAGAGAGAATCTTTCGGAAATCTGCATGGATTCCCCGATTGTCATCAATGACCAGAATTCGTCGATTTAGGTTGTCTCGCATACAATTAATTCCTTAGGCGGCAATTTGACTGCGTTGCAACTCCTCTTGGATTGCTGATTGGTTTTCGGCGGGATGCCGGTGCGGCAATTCGAGCGTAAACGTGGCGCCGCAGCCGGGTCCCTCGCTGTGGACCGTGAGCGACCCGCCCAATTCCGTGGCGGCCAGGGCGCTGCTATGGAGGCCGAAGCCGTGCCCGTCCTTTCGTGTAGTAAACCCATGATTGAATATCCGCATTAGATTTTCCTGCGGAATGCCGACCCCGTTATCGATCACCGAAATCCTTACCCGTCCCTCTTCGTTTGTCGTGCGCAACGTCACTCGTTTGTCGCCGCGCTCGCATTCGTCGCAGGCATATTTGGCGTTGCTCACAAGATTAACCAGAATCTGAATCAACTTGTGCTTGTCCGTGCAGATTGGCGGCAGGGTGCCGAATTCGCGCGCCACGACGACATCATGACGGGCGAGCGCTCCGGCGTTCATACGCAAGGCATCTTCCAGCAGTGCGGACACGTCGATGTCCTCGAAAACGCCAGCGACCCGGGCATAGCTTTGCTGCATGGCGATGATTTCCTTGACGTGTTCTACGTTGCTTCGCATCGATTTTATTTCGTCGCGCACTTCGGCCTGTTCGGAATCAAGTTTCTCCGCCAGTTGCCTGAGAAAATCCGGAACCATTCGTCCCTTGGGATCGTTGGTCAAGAATGCGGCCAAGTCATCTGCGTGCTGATCGAATAGCTGCGCCAGGCGGCGAACATCGGCCACGCGCGATTTTTTGACTCGATCGTCCACCAGGCTGGCGGCGATGTTGATGCTGTTTAGTACGTTCCCGACATTGTGCAGGACGCTCGTCGCCACTTCCGCCATCCCAGCCATTCGGGACGCTTGGACTAATTCCTTGTGGGTGCGTTCCAATTCCGCTTCTGCCTGCTTGATGGCCGTTATGTCCTTCGAGATTCCAAATGTTCCGATGATTTCGCCGGCTTCATTGCGCAAAGGCATCTTGGTTGTCAGCGACCAGGATTCTCGTCCATCCTTGGTGACTTCCTTTTCAGCTTTGCCGATGATTGGACAGCCCGTGCGTATGATTTCCTGTTCGTCCGCGAAAGCGAGCCGTGCGTGATCCTCTGTGAACAAATCGAAGTCTGTCTTGCCAATGAGGTCCGCAGTTCCATCGGCGAATCTCTCGCTCTGCGATTTGCTGCAACGAAGGATGCGCGATTCGCGGTCTTTGAAATAAATGCAATCGGCTGAATTTTGCAGCAAGGTCTCAAGGAGGTGGCGTTCGCGGGCAAGGGCGGCTTCTGCTTGATGGCGTTCCGTGATATCCTTGTTGATGCCAAAAGTGCCGATGATTTCCCCGGCTTGGTTGCGCAGCGGCATTTTGGAGGTCAGCGACCACGACTCGCGTCCATCCCTTGTGATCTCGCGTTCGACTTTTCCAATAATGGACCGGCCTGTGCGCATGATTTCCTGCTCGTCATTGAAAGCGACCTGGGCATGCGCCTCGGCATACAAGTCAAAATCGGTCTTGCCGAGGATGGCATCCTCGCTGCCACCGAATCTCTGGCTCACAGCCTTGCTGCACCGGAGAAATCGTGACTGACGGTCTTTGAAGTAAATGAAGTCTTCGGAATGTTCCAGAAGAGCTTCGAGAAAGTGTTGTTCGCAACCGAGGGCGGCTTCGACCTGTTGGCATGAAGTTGTGTCAATCATGGTAACAAGCTGGTTGAGCACCTGCCGTGCCAGCGCGGAAGTAGCTGTGCTACAAGCCACTGACCGGGAAAAAACCGCAATTGCGAGCAAAATCTGATTCAAAACGAGGCAACAATGTCCCAGTTCTGGAGTGTGGCGCCCTTTCTCAATTTTGCCATTTCCGAGACAATATCGGAGGCGTAGCACCCGTTCCTTCTCGATGGGGTGAGACTCTGTGGAACGCTGACTTCACTGCGCGTTGACCTGGCGTTTTTGATTGCAGCAGCCTCTGGACGCAGTTACAACCAATCGGATGAGCGAGCCCGTAGTTTATCGAAAGAGCCCTATTGTCCAACAGACCGCCGCCGGGACGTATTGGTGGTGCTCATGCGGGCGTTCCGCTTCGCAGCCGTTTTGCGATGGTTCCCACAAGGGCAGCGAGTTCTCCCCCGTGATGGTTGAAATCAACGCCGCCAAGACCGTTGCGTGGTGCGCCTGCAAACACTCCAAGAACAAGCCATTTTGCGACGGCACGCATTGTCAATTGTAATAGTTCGGCCGTTTTGAATTAGTCCATCTTGTGTTCCAGAAAGAGTTCGTAACGGCTCTGCATATCTCCCACCATTTCCTCGTCGTTTAATTGCCGGGCGCGTTTGAGGGCCTTATCTTCCCACATGATGGCTTGGAAAAACTCGCCGCCTGCGGCGTAGGCGCGCGCCAGCGTGTCCATGAACGCGGCGTTCTGGCTCGTGGTCGCATCGCACGCGCGCGTCGCCAGCAAAACGGCCATCTTCGGGCTGCGGACTTCGGCATTGGTGGCGGTGGCGTAAATCAACGCAAGGTCATTTAGAACTTCGGGGTTGTCCGGCGTCAGCGTAAGGACCTTTTCATAATGGCCAATGGCGTCGCCGTAATCGCCCAGGCGCGTTTGTGCGCGCGCCAGTTGAAGGTGGCACTTGCCAAGATTGGCGTCTTTGGAAAGCGCCCGATTGAGCGAATTCTCCGCGTCGGAATATCGACCCTGATCGTTGAGCAATTCTCCGTAGCCGGTCCAGAACGCGGCGGAATCAACCCCCTGTCGGCTGGCCTTCGTGTAATGCTGTAGGGCCTGGATGGCAAGGCTCTTGGCCTGTTCGACGTCCGCCGCCGCGTCATCGGGCTTTCCTGCGGATTTGGCGGCACGGCTCGCCGCCACGGCAATGCGCTGCATCTCCTGTAGCGCGAGCGCCAAACTATAATGAATGGCGCCGGCATCGGGGTTGTGCTGGAGAGCGGTTTTATAAACTCCCGCCGCCTCGTCCGGCTTCCCTTCGGAAGAAAGCACCTCTCCCCACGAGGCGTAAGCCGCCATTAGATTTGGATCCAGCCGGACGGCCTCTCGGAACTGCGCAAACGCCGCGTCGGGATTTCCCACTCTTAGCAATGCATTGGCAAGGTTCTGATGACCTTCGGCGGACTGTTGAGCCTCGAGCGCACGTCGAAATTCCGACACCGCCTGGTCCGCGTGATTTCCCGCCATTGCCCTATTTCCAGCGTCGGTGTGTTCGAGGAAAAGGGATTGGCTGCGCACCATTTCATGAAGGCGACTTGGATACTTCCTCCGATCGTTTTCGTTTGTCATCTCGATCCATTGATTCACCACGTAAGCCGCCCCCGTAATCACCAGCGCGACCAGCAGAAAAATTTGAAGCGGTTTGCTTGACGGCAAGGGTGGCTCCTCCAGCGCTGCGGAGTGGGCCGATTGCAACAGCGACGAAAAAGGCCGTCGCTCCGTCGAGCCATCGCCTGAGCTATTAGCGTTCTCGCTCATATCTGATTTCCACCATACTTAACGGCAATTCCGTGCCAAACTGCAACCAAAACCATTCACAAATTGACCGATCCTGAGACAGAATTGGCCGGGACGCCGCAGGTGCCAGCGAGAAATCTTGAATAATTCGAGCCCCTGCCGCATCTATATTTTGGTTCTGCCCATCGCTGGCAACCGACCGGGGGATGTGTCCCTTGGATTGGGCAAATATCGACTAAATATGCGACGGTCCCTCAACGCAACGGTGACCGGTGTCGTCATCCTGGCCGCTTCGGCCGGGTTGGGCGCCGGGCAGCGTCACGCCCACGCCGCTCGCACAAGAGCATTTCAACTGACCTTCATTATGGGAGGCGGCTTCTGCGTTGCCTTTGCGCCCGCCGCAGCATTGGAACCGGAGGGAATTGTTTAATCGAGGGAAATGGTAACATCCATCAATCGTTCGACTCGGCGCAACGCCGATGGCTGACCCTGGTAAGGAAAAGAATTCATGCGAGGATACTCAAGAGTAATAACAGTTGCGGCGGTGTCGGTAGCCATTGCGGCGGCGGTTGGGACGTGGTTCTGGCGCGGGCGCCAGGCCAGCGGCCCGATGTGGCGCACGAGCACTGTGCGCAAAGGGGATTTAGAGGCCACGATCACAGCGACGGGCACTGTGGAGCCTGAGGAGGTGGTTGACGTGGGAGCCCAGGTATCTGGCCAATTCCTCACATTTGGAAAGGACAAGGCCGGAAAGCCCATTGATTACGGTTCCATTGTCGAGTCGAACATGCTTCTTGCCAAGATTGATCCCACTCTTTTCGAGGCCGCAGTAAACCTGGACATTGCGGTCGTGGATTCCGATAAGGCTGGTGAAGCTCAGGCTGCCGCCAATTTGGAGCAGATGAAAGCCAAAGAGGTGGAAGCCGAGGCGGATTGGAAACGGGCGCAGAAGCTCGGGCCTTCAGAAGCCCTGGCCCCCACGACGTATGATTCCTACAAGGCCACTTACGAAATTGCAAAGGCCAATGTCCATATGGCCGAGTCATCAGTTGTTTCAGCCAAAGCCGCCACCGACCAAGCCGAAGCCAACCTCGCAAAAGACCAAAAAAACCTCGATTATTGCACCATCAAATCTCCCGTCAACGGCGTGATCATCGACCGCCGTGTGAACATCGGCGAAACGGTGGCCTCCAGCATGAGCACTCCCAGTTTGTTCCTGATTGCCAAGGACCTCACTCGCATCCAGGTCTGGGCTTCGGTCAACGAAGCGGACATCGGAAACATTCATCCCGGGCAACCTGTGACATTTACCGTCGATGCGTTTCCGAACCGGGTATTCCAAGGTACCGTCAACAAGGTTCGCCTTAATGCCACAATGACCCAGAATGTGGTCACTTACACGGTGGAGGTCACTACGGACAACTCGGACGGCAAGCTGTTGCCATACTTGACCGCAAACGTCAACTTTTTGGCCGGAGTCGCGACCAATTCCTTGTTGGTTTTGAACTCGGCGTTGCGGTGGCACCCGGAAAACGATCTCATCGCCCCGCAATTCCGCCACCTAGCCAACAAGGCTGGCAAGCCCCCGGAGGCCGCCGGCGTTTCGATGAATTTTGGAATGCCAGCCGAACGTCCCGGGGGCGGTAGAGGGGGAGATGGCGGCGGACATCAGCGAGGAAGCGGTGGCAAGAAGCAAGCCCCAATTCAAACTGGAACCCTGTGGGTTGAAGACGGCAGTTATGTTCGCCCCTTGAACGTCGAGCTTGGACTCACCGACGGAACATGGACCGTGGTTAGAGGCGAGGGACTGGATGAAGGGACTGCGCTCGTCACCGGCAAAATGAGCATGGAAACGGCGGATGAATCAGCGCCTGGAGCAAATCCTTTCGTCCCGCAATTCGGCCAGCGACGCGGTCCCACCAACGCTATTCCGGTGAGGCGGAGCAACAGCCCCTGATCGCAAATCACGGCTATGGAATTGCTTGAAGTGCATAATGTCTGCAAGACCTACCACTTGGGGGAGATGGATTTGCAAGTGCTCAAAGGTGTGACCTTGTCCGTCGCCAAGGGAGAGTTGGTGGCTTTGATGGGTGCCAGCGGATCGGGCAAGAGCACGCTGATGAACATTCTCGGCTGCCTGGACCGGCCAAGCTCCGGGGAGTATTGGCTGGATGGACAGGAGATTTCCGGCGCCTCGGCCAACGAGCGAGCCAAACTGAGAAACCGCCTCATCGGCTTTGTTTTTCAGAGCTTCAATTTGCTGGCTCGAACTTCCGCGTTGGACAACGTCTGCATGCCGCTGACCTACGGCGCGGATTACATCCACGAGGAGGACATGAAAGCGCGCGCCTCGGAGTTGCTTCGCAAAGTCGGCCTTGCCGAACGGATGGATCATCAGCCTTCGCAACTTTCCGGCGGCCAGCAACAACGCGTCGCCATTGCGCGGTCTCTGATCAACCGGCCGCGCCTTCTGCTGGCCGATGAGCCGACGGGAAACTTGGACTCTCGAACCAGCGAAGAAATCCTGCAAATGTTCAAGGACCTCAACGAAAAGGAAGGCTTGACCATCATTCTCGTCACGCATGACCCGGAAGTGGCCCATCACGCCAAAAGGACCATCCGCATTCGCGACGGCTTGATCGCGGGTGGGCCGGAGCCTGCAAAACAATTGACGAAACTTTGAGACTTTATCGCACATTTAAAAACGCGATGCGCGCCTTGCGCCGAAACGTCATGCGTGCCGCGCTCACCACGCTGGGAATCGTCATCGGAGTGGCGGCGGTGATCGCCATGATGGAGATCGGGAATGGCTCCGCGATGGCCATTCAACACACCATCGCCACGATGGGCGCCTATAATCTGATGATTTTTCCCGGCAACTCGTTGATGGGTGGCATCAGCACCGGCACCGGCGGGAGCATGATGCTCACACCCACCGACGCGGAGGCGATTCTGACCGATTGTCCGTCGGTCACTTCCGCTGCGCCCGTAGTGTGGGCGCGCGCGCAGGCAGTCTATAACAACCTCAACTGGTCCCCCGGCAACCTTCTCGGAACCACCCCGTCGTTCCTCGAAGTGCGCGCCTGGGGTGAGATGGCTCAGGGCAACCCCTTCACGGAGCAAGACGTCCGCAATTGCAGCAAAGTCTGCATCATTGGCGCAACAATCGTAAAAATGCTTTTTCAGGATGAACCGCCCGTCGGCAAGGAAATCCGGCTCATGAACGTCAACTTCAAAGTGGTCGGCGTGCTGAAGGCCAAGGGCGCCAATATGATGGGGTCCGACCAGGACGACATCATCATGGCTCCGTGGACCACCATTAAATATCGGGTCTCAGGTGTTTCAAGCTCATCGACCGCCACAACAACGACTGCCAGCACCAGCATTCTCCCCAGCCAGGTTTATCCCGCCGCCCAGGCTTCCCTGTATCCGGCCCCTTCGGCCTCGCAACAGGCTGATACTCCGCAACCGGTGCGCTTTGCCAACGTCAATCAAATCGTCGTCTCCGCCAAGTCTGCGGGCGAGGTGCAGACGGCCATCGACGAAATCACCGCACTGCTGCGCGAACGCCATCACATCCGCCCCGGCATGCCCGAGGACTTCACGATTCGCGACATGACGGAAATGGTCAAGACGATGAGTTCGACGACGGAGTTAATGACGACGCTGCTGCTGATCGTCGCGGCGATCTCTCTGGTGGTTGGCGGAGTGGGAATCATGAACATCATGTTGGTTTCAGTGACGGAGCGGACCCGCGAGATCGGGCTGCGCATGGCTGTTGGCGCGCAATCGGGCGATATTCTGCATCAATTCCTCATGGAGGCGATTGTGCTCTGTCTAATTGGGGGTGCGATAGGGATCGGGCTGGGCCGGGCGACTTCGGTGCTGGTGCGTATGATCAAACATTGGCCGACTGCCGTTTCGGTTGGGGCAATAATTGTGGCGGTGGCGGTCTCCGCTCTGGTAGGCGTGCTCTTTGGATTTTATCCGGCCTGGAAGGCATCCCGTCTGGACCCGATTGACGCGCTTCGGTACGAATGATTGACAGGGCTTCCGGGTGATCGCAATAAAATGAAATGAACAAAACCTTTCCCTCGGCGCTAATGGCTCTGACTGCTGCTTTGGTCGCGCTGGCCATCATCAGTGGTTGCATGGTTGGCCCGGATTACCATCCGCCCAAGACCGAGACGCCGCCCTCCTGGTCCGGAACCTCCAATGTCACGACTGCGGCGGCCACGCGGATTACGACTAACGCCGTTGAAATGGCGCAATGGTGGACACGGTTTAACGATCCCAAGTTGACCGAGTTGGTCCAGGCGGCACTCGCCACCAACCTGGATGTGCAACTCGCCCAGGCGCAACTCCGCCAGGCGCGCGCCGTCCGCGGGAAGGACGCGGGCGGACTCTGGCCATCAGCTACAGCAACAGGAGCGATCACCCGCTCAGGCACGGTGAGTGGAGCCGGCCTGCCCGGAGTCAATTCGGTCGGCGCGGACGCGATTTGGAATTTGGATCTCTTCGGTGTGACGCGACGGCAGCTTGAATCTGACGCCGCTGGAATCCAAGCCGCTCAGGAGAATTTATACGGCGCCCAAGTTACGCTCGTGTCGGAATTGGCGCTCGATTATATCCAAATTCGGAGCGCCCAGGAGCAGATCGCCATCGCGCAAACCAATCTCCAGTCCGAATCGCATACGGCGGAAGTAACCCGCCAAAAAGGTGCAGCCGGATTCGTCAGCGGCCTGGACGAAGCGAATGCTGACGCGCAAGTGGCAACGACCGCCGCAAGCATTCCCCCGCTGGAAACCACCATCCGCCAGAACATTTTTGCGCTCAGCATTTTGCTGAACCGTCCACCGGCCGCTCTCTTGGAGGACCTCGCCAATCCCGGCCCGGTCCCGCTCGCGCCGCCGGAAGTGCCGATTGGACTCCCGTCGGACTTGTTGAGGCGGCGGCCGGACATCCAGGTGGCGGAAGCCAATTTGCATGCCGCGGCGGCGCTCATCGGCGTGGCGGTCTCGGATTTCTATCCTCAATTCTCGTTGACAGGCACACTCAGCTATCAGAGCACCTCGACGAAGGACATGTTCGCCGGCCCCAACGGGATCTGGTCCGCCGGCCCTCAGGTAAGCTGGCCGATTTTTTCCGGAGGCAGCATGATTTCCAACGTCCGACTGCAAAAGGCGGCGACGGATGCCGCATATATCACATATCAGAAAACGATTCTGGCGGCGTTGTCTGACGTGGAAAGCTACCTGGTGGCATTCACCAAAGAATGGGACCATCTCAAGGCGTTGACCGACGCAGTTACTTTGAACCGCCGCGCACTTGTGTTATCGCAGCAGCTTTACCAGGCGGGCACCGCGGAGTTTCTGACCGTGCTGGATGCCGAACGTTCTCTGCTAGCTTCCGAAACGGCGCTCGCTCAAAGCCGCCAAGCCATCTCTTCAGACCTGGTAAACGTCTATCGTGCGCTCGGTGGCGGGTGGCAATGAGGAAAATGATTCCCCGCCAGTTCTATGCGATGACTGACGAATCAAAATACCGGATTTCTGATCGGCGCGGACACCTCTGAAGTGTTGTACCGACTTTTAAATCAACACACTGATTTTTTACACAGGTTAGACAGGTGGGAGTTAGGATTACGAATTGTTGGGGCGAGGTCAAGGAGGGGACTCGCAGGTACCAATGGTCGGGGGTTGATTCTCGGGGATGCGATGGCCAAAGAAATCATAGCCGCCGTTGTCGGAAACGATTTGCCCGCGGGGGAGCTTGGCATGAGGGTGGAGGATGTGGATGAGGAGAGAATCGACGTCTTGGGCGCCGGGCCCGGGGCCGAAAAAGGGTGGACGATTGGTGATCGCGTGGGGATCGGGGGGCATTCCGACGTGGGCACCGTAGAAGATATTGCTGTCGAAATCGGTGTTGGTGCTCTTTCCCCAGTCGTAGGTGACGCGGCCGTCGACGTAGAAAATATTGTTGATGAAGCGCGTTCCGTTGGCGTTGCCGCGGTTCCAGGTGTCGAACAGTAGCAGTCGCAGGTCCTGCTTTGGGCCGATGTAGATCGTATTGTTATAGACTTTGGTGTTCTTTGCGCCGCCGGCGAAGTGGAAAACCCGCGCGGAGTTGATGCCGTCATTCTGGCTGATGTTGTAGCGGATGACGGTGTCTTCGTTGTAGGAGTTGCCGGGTGTGCAGATGAGCATGAAGCCGCCTTCGTTGTCATGGCTGTAATTGTATTGGAAGAGTGAGCGACGGCAAAGGTAGTCGGAGTCGAAGCTCTGACCGTCTTTGTCGCCTTTCATGCCGGAGACTTCGTTGTATTGAATGACGGTGTCGTCGCTATCGAAGGGCCAGATTCCCGCCGCGTAATCCTCGCAACGGGTGCGCCCTCCGCGCAGGGTGTTGCGCTCGACCAATCCGCCGTCGCTGCCCCAGAGCTTGATGCCGTCGCCGCCGATGTCTTCAAGCAAGTTGCCGCGGATGATCACCTTGACGCTGTGGGTGCGGCCGCTTGTCCGCTGGCAGATGCCGTTGCGATCCGTGCGGACGACATGGCAATTCTCGACGAGGAAATCGTCAAAATGCGATGCGTTGCCGCCTCGGCTCTCGAAAAAAATGCCGAAGCCTTCGCGTTCCTTGCGCAAATCACCGTTGACGTCGTGAACGTCGAGCCGGCGCAAATGAATGTGGCGCACCGGGCCAACCCCATCCGCGACCACTCGCACGCCGGTGCGCGAGGGCTGGCGGTTGGTGCCGAGGTTGGTGATTTCCAGGTCTTGCACGTCCCAGAATTCGACGTTGCGCAAGAAGAGCGTGTCGCGGAATTCACCGTTGCCGTCGATCCGGGGTTTGGCGCCGTGGCCGTACATTCCTAGCAGGATGGATTGCGGATGGCTGTCGTCGCTGGGCTTGCCGGAACCTTGGGGCTTAAGCTGGCCAGTGTAGTGGGTGCCAGCTTTGAGGAGGAGTTGGTCGCCGGGCTGGAAGACATGGGTATTGACGGGATCGAGGCTCTTCCACGCTTGCGTGGGAGATGAGCCGTCGTGCGTGTCGTCGCCGGAGTCGCTATCGACGTAGTACGGGGCGGCGGCGGCTTGCACGAGGGTGGCGGCCAGGAAGAGCAACGCGACGGCCCGCCGCGTGGGGGCGCACGGCCTGCAAACTGTGGGCCCGGTCTCCTGACTGGGCGCATCACGGTGGTTCGTCATTTCTTGACAAGGTTGTCGCCAATGTAGATGCGGTAGTCCTTGATGCGACCGCCACCGTTGCCCTGGCGAGGCACGTAACGGAAGCCGGAAATGATCCGCGCCGCGCCCAGATCAATGACCAGTTGATGCGGATGATTCGGCTGTTCGGATCCCCATTGCGTGTGCCAGTAATTGGCCGTCTGGCCGTCGATGGCGTTTTCCGCGGCGCCGTCTTCTTTTTCGTGTTCCTCGCTATCGACGTAGGCGATTGTCCAGCCTTCGTGGCTCAACGGTTTGCCTAATTGGTCGAGCAGATCCAGTTCCGCGACGGCGGCAAACTGTTTGCCGTCGAAAGCGGACAAGGATTCCAGGCAGAAGAACCGACCGCTGACCGGCGGCTCAAATTTGATTTCCTGTATCTGGCTGCCGGGGCCGAATTGCGCCTCCAGCGTCGGCGTCGCCGAGTCCAGTTGCAATGTGACTTTGGCGCGGCGCGATCTGGAGAAGTCGTTTTCCTGGGAAAGCGAGTCAAGGATCGGATGGTCCAGGGCGGCGATGACCGGCTTTTCCGGGCCTGTCAAATCGAAGATCACAATTTGGTTTGCGCCGGAATGGAGCCAGCAGCCTGGCGTGTAGGCTGTCTGTGTGGGACCGATGTTCCAAAAGCGACCGAGGCAATGACCATTGACCCAAACCACACCTTTGCCCCACTGATGCAAATCTAAAAAGGTGTCGCCCGGAGTTTCGGTGTTCACCGAAGCGCGCCAGAAGGCGGGGCCGTCTGTTTTGGGGGGGACCGTATTTCAAGTTTCCGAGCATTTTGCCATCGAGCGGCAGGGGGAAAATCTGCCAGCCAGTCAATTCCTCGCCGCCCATTTTCACCGGGCCGTGAATGCCTTTGCGGTCATTCGCCTCCTGGCCGAAGTTCACGCGGCCCATCGCTTCAACCAAAATGTCCAGCGTTGCGTCAGCGTCCCGCGGCGGGACCCCGACCTTGAAGTTGCTATTGCGGCGGTCCATGACGCCGACGCGTTTGCCATCGACGTAAACAAAACCGAAATCGTGAATGGCGGCGGCTTCCAGGATGGTGGATGGACCTTTTGGGATTCTGGTGCGATACAAAATGCAGCCGTGACCCTGGTCGTATTTTTCCATCGTGCGCGGCTGAGCGTCGTCAATGGCTGCGGGGAGATTGGCAAAGACGGGCGCGCATTCGGTTACGTCTGTGGGCGCAATGGTGATGACGGGATTGGTTTGAGGCGGGTCGGGAATGGTTTCGCCGGGCAGCAGGTATTTGGCGAAGAGGTCGCGCGTTTTGAAAAACTTTTCCGTCGGCCAGCCGGGTTCGCTGATCGGGGCGTCGTAATCGTAGCTGGAGGTGTCGGGCTTGAATGGCCTATCTGCGCCTGACCACAATCCGAAGGTGGTGCCGCCGTGTGCCATGTAAATGCTGAACGATTCGCCGTGTTCCAGCATGTATTGAAGATCGGCCAGGTAACGCGGCGTATTACCCAAGTGATGCGGCGCGCCCCAGGTATCGAACCAGCCGGGATAAAATTCGCCGCACATCAACGGGCCTTGCGGCAGGATTTCGCGCAGGGCCTTGAAACTGGCGGCGGGGTCGGAACCGAAGTTGACGACGGGAAATAAATCGGAGCGGTAGCCGTCCTTGAGATGGTAAGGGGGATCGCAATCAAAGAGCGGCACATCGAACCCGGCCTCCTTCAACGCCTCGCGCAAGTCACCCATGTATTGGGCATCCTTGCCGTAGAATCCGTATTCGTTCTCAACTTGCACCATGAGAATCGGGCCGCCGCGCGTGATTTGCAGGGGGCCGAGAACGCGGCCGACCTCCCGGAGATATTTTTTCGCGGGGTCCATGTAGCGCGGATCACGGGTACGAAGCTGGATGTCGTCGTCTTTGAGCAGCCACCACGGCAGGCCGCCCATTTCCCATTCGGCGCAGGAATAAGGGCCGGGGCGGAGAATGACCCACAATCCTTCCTCCTGCGCGATGCGGCAGAATTGAGCGGCGTCGGCCTGCGCGGACCAATCGAATTCACCTTGACGAGGTTCGATCTGGTTCCAGAAGAGATAGGCGCACACCGTGTTCAGTCCCATCGCCTTGGCCATTTGCAGGCGGTTGCGCCAGTACTGGCTTGGAACGCGAGCGGCATGGATTTCGCCGCATCGGATTTGAAGGCGGCGGCCATCGAGCAAAAAGTCGTTGGTGCCGATGGCGAATGTGTGATGCGCGGGGGCGGAATCAGCGCCACGCGCCAACGGGGAAAGGACGGTCAGGAGCGCGAGCGCTGCGGTGGATGCTAAGTGACGTGGTCTCATGGTGCAATGGCCATGATGGATTCACGAGCAACCGGTTGGCGAGAAAAATGCGATGAGACGGCAGAGGCGAGCGCCCGGGAGCCTCACGAATTCGCCTCCCAAAAGTCAGGGACACGCGGGATCTCGCTCTTCCCGAAAATGTCAGCGACTTATCGCGACCTGTCCTTGCAGAAGATTCAGCCGCCACTCGTCAGGGCGCTGCTCTAAATGGAGTTCCTTTAGATAGGGGCCGTTGACTTGCGGGGGCAAGAAAACATTCAGATCGGGATGCGCTTCGTGGTCGAAGATATTCGCGACATGCACAGCGGTTACGGGGTTGAAAGTGCGCTGTTTGTCCCGCCACGGGCAATGGTGCAAGGCGATCGCCTCGGTGATCGGTTGCGGCAACCCCCAAATATCCAAAATGGCGGCACCCAGTTCCGCATGTCCCAGCTTCGAGGACTCGCGCGCTTCCACTTCCCACAGATTGCAGTGGAGCTGGTGCGCAAGACGGCAAGCCTTCGCAAATGGCCCGGGGTCGTTTGCCGCCAGCAGCAGCTTCCCGATGTCATGAAGCAATCCAGCCGCAAAGGCCCCTTGGACGACCTCGATAGGAGCGTCTTCAAGGAGGGCGATTCGCTGGGCCAAATTCCCGGTGCGGACGGAGTGGCTCCAAAGATCATCGACAGAAAAGTCGCCGACGTCGATTTGATCGAATGCGGAAAATGTGTGCGCCAGAAGGACCAGCGCTTTGGTGGTTTCCAGCCCAATGAAGCTGATGGCTTCCGTCGGATGGACAATATGCAATTGCAGCCCGAAAACGGCGGAGTTTGCCAGTTGCATCACTTTGGCGGTGACGGCGGGGTCTTCCGCAACGTGTCCGGCGATCTTCTCCAGGGAGCACCTGGGCGAATTGGATTCCTCGACGATGCGGAAATAAGCGTCAGGCGGGCTGGGAACATGGCGCATTTGGGAGATCAGACTTTGGGCCCCCTCGGACGGGAGCCACCTTTCCGCCGCCAGGCCCTGGCGCAAGGCGTCATACAGATTCGCGCCGCCGCAAGGCTTCAAGATGTGATGGTGAGCATGCCCGATGCACTTCATCGTTCCCTCAATGTCCGCCAAGTCCGAGGTGACAATGCGCATGGCCCTGGGCCGCTGTTGCATGAACGCGTCAAGAAACTCCGGGCCGTTCATGCCGGGGAGGGTGGCATCGGCGATAACCGCGTCGTAGTAGTTATCAATACACAACGCCAACCCATCTTCGCCAGATCGAGCGAAATGAATGTTCCACGAGTCGTCGGGCCCCGAGGCTTGCGCCTGAAACTCCCGGCCCAAATTCTCATCCTGGCCAACAAACAAAACGTTTCTTTTCACCGCGTCGTCAAACTTATCGGCAGAAAGGGCGTCCGACTTGAATCGAAATTCGGGAGGGGCGAACGTTCTTACGGACGATCGGAGACCCGAAGGATGGTCAATGAATTGCCGGGGAAACTGTGCTGGAAATCGGGGAATTTTATGTTGAAGGTTTCAGTTTTTGGCGAGACTTTGTACGGAGCGTCGAGAGAGTTTTCATCGGCGGGATTTTCCGATGTGAGCACGATGGCATTGACGGCGCCAGCCAGTTTGTTTGCGCCTTTGAGGTGGACGGTTGTGTCGATTGTGTCGGCAGCGCCGTTGACCACTTTTAGAATAATGTCGCCGGACTTGGAATCGCGGGTCGCGCTGGCGTAGAGGCTGGCCAGGGAGGTACGCCGAATGTCGTGGATGAGTTTCCCATCGAGATAACATTTGATGGAAGGCCCTTTAACTTCGATCCGGATATCATACCAGCGTCCCGTCTCAATGCTGCCGGGGGCCTGGGTGAGAATCTCGTTCATCTCGACGCCGTGCTGGGTGTTGCCCCAGCCGCCGAGGTTCCACCAGCACTTCTCGTCATCGTTGTTGACACGAAAGAGCACGAGAAATCCCTCCGCGCCGCCGAGCTTCCGCGCTTTGAGGCTGTAGGTGTAATCGGTCCACGACTTGTCGCCAATTATTGCGCGGACGTTTTGATTTTCACTATTCTGGCGCAGAGCGCCATCGGTGACAGTCCACTGACCGTCGCCCAGGAGTTTCCAACCCTCGGTGCCGCGGCTGAAATCAGACGAAAAAAGCGTCTTGCCCTCGCTGGTCACGAGGATGTCCTTGTATTCCACGCGAGTTGACCAACTGCCAACTCCGATGGCGCCAGCATTGGGAGCGGATTCGGTCTGCGGCGATTCGACGGATGAGGAAAGGGAAACGTCGCCGCGATTCTCACTGAACATTTGCTGGACATAGTAACTTGGCAACCCATACCACCGGGAACTGTCAAAATTGATGAGATCGGGGTTCCACGCGCGGTGGTTGAGGTTGACAAACAGCGGGGCGTAACTTGCCATCGCCACAATATCTGAATTGCGCTCCATACCGGTCATGAACGCGGCTTCGCCGATGGCGGCGCGGAGATTACCTTTGCCCGCGTGCTGGGTGACGGCGTATTCGCCGATGAAAATCTTCGGCCCTTTGCGGTCGTAGTTGTCGTAACGGGTTGCCTGGCGCATGAAGAATTCCGGGGTGTCGTAGTAATGTTCATCGATTAAATCAGGCGCGGGGCTGGGAGGGTGGCCGCCCCAGACATCGGCAATAAGCTGAATATGGGGATATTTGTCCTTGATGGCGTGATAAATGAGCGCCCATCGTTGGCGGTAATCAGGGCCGCCATTTTCATTGCCGATTTCCATGTATTTCAGCCCGAATGGAGCGGGGTGGCCGTTCTTGGCGCGGATCGAGCCCCAAACGGAAGTGATTGGACCATTGGCGTATTCAATCGCGTCGAGCGCGTCCTGAATCCATTCGCCCATCCGGCTCAGAGGCACGCTGTCGCGAAGGGTCATGCCGGCATTGATGCAGAATAGCGGAGTTGCACCGAGGTCTTCGCAGAGTTGGAGATATTCGTGGAAGCCCAGGCCTTGGGTTGTGTTATAACCCCAAGTGTTCCAAAGTGGTGTGCGGGCGTCGATGTCGCCGATGGTATATTTCCAATGATACATGTGCGCTACGTCCTCGCCTTCGACCCAATTGCCGCCGGGAAAACGCATGAATGCCGGGTGAAGGCCGTCTAGCGATTGCGCAAGGTCTATGCGGAGACCGTGATCTTTCCACGTCTTGCCGGGCATTAGCGAAACCATGTCGAGAAAGAACGAACCCGTGCCAGCGGCGGAAATTTGCAGGTGCGCCTTGGGATCGCCGGTCGCAGCGGTGAAATGGATCGAGTGATAGCGCCATTCCTGCGTGAGTCCGGTCACTTCGCCTCTGGCCAGTTCATTGCCCGATTCGCCGAGCAGCCGCACTGTCAGCGGCCCGCCAAAGCTGCCTGCCGTGCGCGCCGCGAGTTTGAAAATGTAAGTGTCGCCTTTGACGATGTTCATCCCCCAATAGCCCTTGTTCTCCAGCGTGAGCGAGCCGTCGAGCGTGACGTGCAGGCTATGACGGTTGAATGAATTGAGGGGTTGGTTGGAATTGATGGCAAAGGCGCTCTTGCCTCCATTGGAATCGGACAGCGTCCAGAAATCGGGCTGGTCGGAGTCCTCGAACGAACGGTTTCGGACCAATTCCGGATAAATGCCTCCATCGGCGTCGAGATTGATGTCCTCGAAAAAAATCCCCCACAAGGTCGGTGCGACGGAGTGGACGGGTTTGTCAACGTTGACGGTCAAGCTGGCCTGGCCGAATACACCAAGTGCGGAGGCACCAAGCGCTACCAACGGGGCAAGGAGTTTGATTGCGAAACCGCGCGTTGAAAGATTCATCTGTGGTTAAAAACCACCTCAATACAACCGGTGCAACCGTTGATCAACGCCATTTTGCGTAATTGAATCGCCAAATTGCGTGCGGCTTGGGAAAACGGGACCGCAATTCTATGGCGGGGTCAGTCCAGTATAATCGCCAATGATCTTGGCGTCATAGGGAGAGTATAATCCCGTTTGGGTGGTGGTGAGGCTGTAACCCACGTTGCCACCGATCAATATGCCGGCGCTGCCCCCTGAGAATGTGTTGCCATTCAGCGGCAGCGGCAGCCCGTAGTCGGCCACGATACTTCCGGAGGAATTAACCCGGATGACACGATTATTGAGCTGGTCGCTGATCAATGTGTCGCCATTGGACAAACGAACAGCGCGGGTGGGTTGGGGCGCTGCAACGCTCATCGCGCCGACGCCGTCCGTCGATGCGGTATTCGTGGTGAAGTACTGCCAGACGACTTGGTCGGCGGCGTTGACCTCGACGATACGGGCATTGCCGGCGTCGGTGATCAAGGTGTCGCCGTTGGTGAGTCGGGTGGCGAATGCGAGCGTATTTACGGTGCCGCCGGCGCTAAATGCTGTGACGATCTGGTCGGCGGTGGTCACTTCGAGGGCGCGGTTGTTGCCCTGGTCCGCAATCAGAATGTTGCCGTTTGCAAGCAATTCAGCGGAATTCGGCGCATTGAGCTGGTCGGAGGCATTGGTGTCGCTGCCGGGATACTGCCAGACGATTTGCTTGTTATAATTGACTTCGATGACGCGGTTATTGCCTTGGTCGGTGATGAGGACGTTGAAGCCGGGAAGGTAGGTGCTTTGCACCGGGGTGTTCAACAAGTCGGGGCCGTCCCCGGTCTGTCCGAACTGGCCATATTGCCAGACGATGTTGCCCGCCGGATTGACGAGAAGGACGCGGTTGTCAACGGCGCCAGATGGGGCTTGTGGAATCACTCCCGGAGCGTCCCCAGGGTTGGCCATCAGAGTGAAATCGCCGACGCGTTCGGCATCGTTAACGCTGATGGGCGAGTTGGACGAGAAGTCCTTAGGTCCGAGTCCGAATGACCAGATGATCTGGCCCGATGGGGTGATCTCGATGACACGGTTGTTCCATTGGTCGGCGATGAGAACGTTGTTGGGCTGGTTGAACTGCGGGCTGATTTGATAGTTAGCCAGACGGAAGAATTGCTGCGCGCCGGAGACGATATTCGTCACTGCGAATTGTCCATTGACGATGACTGGCGGGTTCGAAACGATCCCCCAAAACGGCAGCGAAAGTAGATTCGTGGTGGTTTGCAAATTGAACCCGGCGCTATTGGTGGGCCACGTTAAAATAATCAAGTTCGACGCCGCAGTCACAGTGAGTTCCGGAGCGGAGATCGATACAATCGGAGGAGGGCCGGAGACCAATGTCGGAGAAAACACCGCGGTGCCGTCTCCCGCCGTGTCCTCAGTGAAGTCTATTGCGCCAACGAAAGCAACAGATTCTCCGGAAGGCGACGTCGTGATGGCCGAGGGCGTAGAACTGCTGACAAAGGTGAATGTCGCTGAATCGCCTGGGGCCAGCGCGGTGCCCGAACTATTCGTCCACTTTATGGAATTGCCGCTAATCCCATTGCTCCAGCCAAGCGAATTGGAGGCGTTGGTCGGGTTTGAAGGCAGGTTGTTCCCACTGGTAGTCCAGCCATACCAAAAACTATTGAGAGCATTGGTTCCCGTGTTTGTCAGCGTGATTGTGTAATCATACGAGCTTCCGTTAGTGACCGCGTAAATTGTCGCAGCGACTGTCGGTACGGCGGGCGGCGGAGCGGAGTTGGTTAGCAATGTCGGAGAAAACACCGCGGTACTGTCTCCACTCTTGTCCTCGGTGAAATCAATTGTGCCAACGTAGGCAACAGATTCCCCGGAGGGTGACGTCGTAATGGCTGAAGGTGACGAACTGCTGACAAAGGTGAATGTGGCTGAATCGCCTGGAGCCAGCGCGGTGCCGGAACTATTCGTCCACTTTATGGAATTGCCGCTAATTCCGTTGCCCCAGCCTAGCGAATTGGAGGCGCTGGTCGGGTCTGAAGGCAGGTTGTTGCCGCTGGTTGTCCAGCCATACCAAAAGCTATTGAGAGCAGCGGTTCCAGTATTTGTCAGCGTGATGGTGAAATTATAAGAAGTGCCTGCGGCGACCCCCGTAATTGCGGCGGTGACCGTGGGTACGGGAGCCGCTGCAATGACAGCAATATTTACCACCGCTGAGGTAGCGGAGACACCGGCTGCCGTCGCCACGGCGGTGAGGCTATTACTGCCAACAGTCAGATTGCTGGCGATAATGCTAAACGGAGGCGCCGTTATCGCTCCCAGCGATATTCCGTTGTCGAAAAATTGCACATTCGTGACTGTCCCGCTGCTCACCGTCGCGCTGGCTTCGATGTTGACAGTCGCCGGAGCATTAAACGTTGCGCCGTTGACGGGGTTCGTGATCGCAACTGACGGCGTCGGAGCGGCGACAGCAGGTGTGGTGCGAGTGTAAGTAAAACTCGTGTCACCGCTGCCGCCGGCCCCACCCCAAGCGTTCAACGTGAGAGAAAGATAAATGTCCTCGTTAATCAAATGCACAACGTATGTGGTGCCTACATCGTTTGGGGGCCGCTCCGAGGCCTCCAGAGGACAGGCGGCATACGTGAGTTTGCTGTAGTTGGTAAGCGCTCCAACGGCCCATTCCGTATCCGCCGGGCTGACTCCTGGATTGGCGGCATGCTCGGTCACCGCATTATACAATCCGCCGCTGTCGGCGCGCGTGATCGCCACTCCAGGCGTCATCTGGTCCTCGAGACCATTTTCCGGCGTGTGGGTGAACTGAATGGTCGGCCCATTCCAAATTGTCGCAGCATTCGCCAACGGCACAACCGCCATCAGCGTCGCTGTCAATACGCTCTTTCCAAAAAATACCAAATTTGATTTTAGTGTTCTCATCGAAGGTGCGATGTTCCAGATTGATTTATGTTCCACGCTTTCCGGCTTTGGTTGCGTTTTTGTAACCATACGAACTGCCAAGCCTGCTTCAAGCAGTTTGGGGGACAACTCTGCGCGATAAAATACTGTTCCGGCAGGCAAGCGTCAAGTTTGGGAAGTTCACTGTGAAATCGGATCGCGACGCCGGCGCGGTTTTAATTCCTCTTCGAGCGCTTTAGAACATTAGCTCTCGCGTTTTTGCCACAATTTCCTGGAACATTTCCCCGCGGCATTCCTCAGACGTAAAATGACCTGCCCAATTTGGGTTAAGTCTCTGAGGCTATCTTAGATAAGCCAGGAAACGCGTTTTGATCAATCAAGTAATCACTTGGCAGGCACTGCGATATCCGTTATTTTGACGGCGCACAAATTCCCAAAATATGCGCCTGTCAATTGTATGGCAGCGAGGCTGGCTAACCGTTTTGGCGCTGTTTGCCGGCGCCGCGGGACTGCTGCTCAATTCCTGCTCCACGGAGGAACGCACTGCAGTTGTGCCGTTGCAGATCGAAGGGGCAACCTTTGTCGGCGACAAAGCGTGCGCTGACTGTCATCAGAATATTACGCGCGTCTTTCCCGCCAGTCCGCATGCGCGTCTCCATTCGGACACCGCGAGAATGCCCGGCCAATCCGGATGCGAATCGTGTCACGGACCGGGCAGCAAACACATCGCGATGGCCGGGCGAGGGGGCCTGGAGAAGTTCATCATCAATCCTGGCACGGAGCCGCAGGCTTGCCTGCAATGTCACTCGGAAGTGCAGGCTGAATTTCATTTTCCGCAGCACCATCCCGTGCTCGAGGGCAAGATGAATTGCGTCCAGTGCCACGATCCCCACGGCATGGACATCATGAAACCGGCGGGCGGACTGGCCATGGCGCGCCTGAACGAATCGTGCGCCCAATGTCATCGTGCGCAGACCAAGCCGGTCGTCTTCGAGCACCCGGCAATGAGGGAAGGCTGCACGATTTGTCATAATCCACACGGTTCCGTCAACGGCAAGATGCTCACCGAGCCGGACTCAAATCTTTGTTTTCGCTGCCATGCGCAGGTGCAGAAATCCGGTCAAATATATATCGGCGCGAGGAATCATACCAGCAACCTGGCCTTCGGCAGTTGTTGGACCGCCGGGTGCCACGTGGCGGTCCACGGTTCAAACATCCAACCCTTCCTCTTGTATTGAACCGGAAACCAAAAAGCGCCGCAATAATCGGGCCGTTCGCCAAATCTCTGCTGGCATTGATTGTCGGTTGCTCGCGCGTCTATGCCGCCGAGGTGGACATCACCAAACTGCCGCCGCCGGCCACGACGAATGTCGATTTCATCCGCGATATCCAGCCCATCCTGGAGAATAATTGCCTCCGCTGCCACGGTCCGGAGAAAACGAAGAGCAAATTTCGTCTCGACAACCGCGAGGCGGCGCTCAAAGGCGGCGAGGGAGGCGTCGATATTTTGCCTGGCAAGAGCGCCCAAAGTCCACTGATCCAATACGTCGCCCATTTGGTCGCCGACATGGAAATGCCTCCAATCGGCAAGGGTGATCAGCTCACCTCGCAACAGGTGTCAGTGTTACGGGCGTGGATTGACCAGGGGGCGGCTTGGGGGAAGGGCGCGGCGACCAACAACGTCGCGTTCTCCGTGTCGCCGATTTTTGGCGGAACGGCCGTCAGCGGCGACAATCAAAAATTTCGGGAACAGTACTGGCAAAAGGATGGAGTCAACGGCGGCGTGGAAAAATTTGAGTTGTTTGAACAAACCAGCCCTGACACCAAGGTGCTGGCTACCGGCCACGCCCTGCTTAACGATTACAAACTCGAACTTTCAGCGGATCGGAACGACGTGGGTTTCATCCATTCAGGCTGGGAGGAGTATCGGAAGTATTTCGATGATACCGGCGGCTACGACCCGAAATTCTTCCCGATCGCTCCCAAGCTGGGCCAGGATTTGTATCTGGATGTCGGCAAGGCCTGGGTTGATTTCGGCCTTGCGTTGCCGGACTGGCCTCGAATGACGCTTGGGTATGAGTATGATTACCGTCAGGGCGATGAAGCCACTCTGGAATGGAACGCCGTCGGAAAAACTATAGCCACGACGCGCAACATTGGACCAAACAGCCAGATTCTCGACGAGGGCGCGCATATCATCAAATTCGATCTGGACGAGGAACTCAACGGAGTGTCGATTGAAGATCGTTTTCGCGGTGAATTTTACAAGCTCAATACCAGCGGCAGCAACGTCTCTTACGGCAACGTGCCCCAGAGCGTCGGCGAAGGAACCACTTATTTCCAGGGCGCCAACACGATCACGGCGTCGAAGAAGTTCAATGACTGGTTCTTTGGCTCGGCGGGTTATCTTTTCAGCAGAATGAACGCCGACTCGTCGGTCACAATGGACGCGCCGACGTTGCTCCAACTTGCGAGCGCGCCCCGGATCACTTTGGAAAAAGAGTCAAACATCGGCAACGTCAGCGGCCTCATCGGGCCGACCTCCGGCTTGGTAATTTCGATGGGGGCGCAAGCCGAATTGACACGGCAAAATGGGTTTGGAGACGGAGCGCTCGATGAGGAAATGGCGCCGCCCGTGACCAGCAATACAGTCGTTCCGTTTATGCTTGCCTCAAAGTATGACGAGGCCTCCCTGCAGGAAAACCTCTCGGTGCGCTACTCGAAAATTCCCTTTACCGCTGTGTACGCCGAGGCGCGTTTGGAACAGCAGAACATCGACCAATACGATCAGTTCTCCTCCTCGCAGAACATCCTCAACAAGGCGGTGTTCCTCCAGCATACCGATTTCTCCAGTCAGTTGAGCAACCTCCGGTTCGGATTCGACACTTCGCCGTGGCAGATGGCTTCCCTCAGCGCCTATTATCGCAGGTCTCAGGATGACAGCGAATATGACAGCTCGCCGCTGGTGCAACCCATCGCCACAGCGTACCCAACCTTTCTCCTTGACCGTCAAGTCATCAACAATGAATTCGAAACGAAACTTGTCTTGCATTTGACGCCTCGGTTGAAGACGTCCTTATCTTATCAATATCAGTCCGACGACTATGGGGTGACCACCCGCCCATTTACGTCGTTTGGCGCCGTCATAGCTCCGGGTGGCGAACTGATTGCGGGCGAGGACCACGCCAATGTTTTTTCCGTTAACTCGACATGGACGCCCGTTCCGCGACTCTACCTTTCCGGGACGTTTTCATACCAGTCCTCGGTGTTGGTGACGGCGCCGGATGGAACGGGTCCGGTGGCGCCTTACCGTGGCGATGTCTATACGGCGCTGGCCAACGGCACGTACGTGTTGACCAAAACCACCGATTTGTTCGCCGGCCTGTCGTTTTCCGACGCAAATTATGCCCAGAATAATTATGCCGCCGGGCTGCCTTTGGGCATCGAGTATCAGCGGCGCGGCGTTCAGGTCGGGCTTTCAAGAAAATTTGGAAAAAACGTTTCAGCCAGACTCCAATATCGGTACGATTATTACGACGAGCCGAGCAGCGGCGGGGCGGACAATTTTCGCGCCCAATCCGTTTTCGCCGTGGTGACTTTCCGATTCTGGTGATACATTAATGGCGGTACACCGGCGATTGTTTGACATGGGTATCGGTTCCTAAAGCGATTGGCGGGAACAATTTGCCCCCCGCCAACTCCCATTATCGATGCTGCAATATGGATGAAAGCCTGGATTTTGAGAATCTGGTCGCCAGTTATTACGAGGCGCTCTATCGATTTGCCTTCAGTCTGGCGCGTGGCGAGTCGGATGCGTGCGACCTGGTGCAGCAGACCTTTTACATCTGGGCGGCCAAAGGGCATCAATTGCGCGACCGATCAAAAGTGAAAACCTGGCTGTTCACCACCTTGCACCGTGAATTCCTGGAATCCAAGCGCCGGCAGTCCCGCTTCCGGCACGTTGAAGTGGACTCGGCCGCCGATGAATTACCCCCTGCGCCGACGCCGCCGGCAAACCGTATTGACACGGCGCATGTTATCGAAGCCCTCGCGCAAATGGATGAAATTTACCGGGCGCCCGTAACGCTGTTCTATTTGGAAGACATTTCTTACAACGAGATTGCCGACATCCTTCAAGTTCCCCTGGGCACCGTCAAATCGCGGCTGTCGCGCGGGTTGGCGCAATTGCAACAGTTGCTGTCGCGCGACATCGCCGCCGGAGGGCGATCGACATGATGACGCGCGACCAAGCCCGAAAGACGCTCCTGCTTTACCGCCGCGGAACGGACGACGCCGCGGACCCGGAAATTACCGAGGCCCTCTCGCTGGCGCAACAGGACGCGGAATTGTCGCGCTGGCTGGAGCAGCAGGTGGCGCAACAGGAAACTGTGCGCGCAAAAATCCGGGAAATTCCCGTGCCTGCGGGGTTGAAGGAACAAATCATTTCTGAACGCCGTGTTTTCGCGCAAAGACGCGTTGTCCGCCTGGCCATAACGTGGGTAGCCGCTCTGGCCAGTGTCTTGGCAATCGGTTGGTGGGCTGCCTTTGTGGGGCAACGTCCGCCGAGCGACGACACGTTTTCAAATTATCGCAGTCGGATGGTGAGCGCTGCGCTGCGCGATTATTCGATGGATCTTGAAACGAACGACGCTGGTCGAATTCGCGCTTATCTGGCCCAACAAAGTGCGACTGATAATTACGAACTGCCCGCCGGCCTCCAAAATGCTGCCGAGGCAGGCTGCGCGATCAAGAACTGGCAGGGCGCAAAAGTTGCGTTGCTCTGTTTTCGCACTGGCAAGCCATTGCCGCCGGGAAGGAGAAGCGATCTCTGGCTTTTCGTGGTGGATCGCGCGGCGGTAAAAGGCGCGCCCGCGTCCGTCGAACCGCAATTTGCCAAAGTTAACAAACTGATGACGGCGACATGGACGAGAGGAAACAAGCTGTACCTGCTCGGTGCCGGCGGCGATGAACGGTCCCTTCGGAAGTGGTTTTGAGTACCGCGCGGCACTTCTCAACCGATCCGTGCGCCAAAGCTTACCATTGCTCCGCGCTCATGTGCTGAAGCACCCAGTTGAAGTCTGATTGGTCCGATCCGCTTAGGTCAATGGGCAGACCGGCGGCGTCCGGCTGCGGGGGAGGATACGTGCTGGGCACCCGCCACCGATGCGGTTCGCTGTGGCCGTCGGCGTATGAAAACTCCGCCGCCCGATTATGATACGACGCCGGCAGATCAATCCACTCCGATTCATTGGCGCGGTTGATAAAATAGCCATCGTCAATGCTGTCGGGATGTTCGTCGAGGAAGACAAAAATCTGTGAAGGCTGCAAAACTGCTGTAATTTTGAAATACTGCTGGTAATACGGATTGTTGACGTTGAAGCCTTTGGTTGATGCCGGTCCGGCGTCGCCAATCATGGCATTCATCGAATAGCTCCGCGCGCGTTGGCTCCAACCGGCCTGCTGCTGAATGGCGCTCAGTGCGTGGTCCGACGGACAATGATAGATGCTCGCGACGCCGTTCACGTACGGCCCGAGGCTGGCATCTTTCAGTTTGGCTGTGTTTGTGTTGTCAGACTCCAGCCCCCAGGACATCAGCCCATTGACCCAGTTTAGATTGGACTGATCCTTCGCGACCCCGTTACCGGCGTTGCTTCCAATGTTGTAAGGCAACTGGGTTTGGTGATCATCGGTGTAGAGCAGACAGGCCAGCATGAGGTGTTTTGTGTTGTTCATGCAAATGACGCCGCGGGCCTCCTCTCGTGAGCCGGCCAGCGCGGGCAAAATCAGCGCCGCCAGAATCGCGATAATGGCGATGACCACGAGCAATTCAACCAGTGTGAAACCCTCCTGCCGGGAATCCCCGGCTGGCATCGGTGTCGTGGAAAAAGACTGGGCAATCATGGCGCAAAAGCCTCGCGTCACCTTACAACGCAGAACACGCGATTATCCTACGACTCCAGTTACGCCATGTCAAAAACCAACTTATCGGACTGCGCGGCGCATTTTAGATTTTCGGGTTCCCATCTTAATCCTAGCCAAAGATATTTGAAATTTGGGCGTTGCGGCAGCAACGCCCTACCCGTAGTGGCGGTAGGGCGGCGCTGCCGCGCCTCCCAAATGTGAAAAATAATTTGATGAGATCTTAACCGTAAGCGACTAATCCCAATCCTAATCTTAATCTCCCTTGGTTTCGGCGAGAGCAATTGGGAGCGAAATTAAGATTACGAATCGGACTTGGCAGTTCAAAATTCTGAAACGCACTCACATGGTCCCGGATTCGAAAAACGAGGTTGTATATCAGCGGTTAATGATTCTTTGGGTCGTTTTCGTTCTAATCTCCAATAAAGGTTAATCGAGCCTCGCGGAAATTATATCAAGCGTCCTGTTCCGTCTTCGGTGGCGGAACGCGCTTCAATTGGAGCCGGGCAACGCGCGCGCCGTCGATCCCCTCGACGCGTAATTCGTATTGACCCAGTGTCAGCAAGTCTCCCTTCTTGGGAAATCCGCCGAGCTTTTGGGTGACCCAGCCGCTGGTGGTGGAGATGCCGTCGCCGGAGAGGTCCTGGCCGACCAACTCCGCCAATTCGTGCAACGGCAGCGCGCCATCGATCTCCCAATGATTCTCGCCGCGGCGCAGGAGCAGAGGTTTTTCCTGATCGAATTCGTCCTGGATTTGCCCGACCAATTCCTCCAGAACATTTTCCAGCGTGACCATTCCCAGCGTACCGCCGTATTCATCGACGACAATGGCAAAGTGAAGCTTTCGCTCAAGGAAAAGCAGGAGCATTTTTTCAAGCCGCGTGGTTTCCGGGACATAGATTAATTTCCGCGCCACCCGGGCCAGTTCCACGGCGCGCGCCATTTTGGAACCGGCCGCGAAAAGGTCCTTTATATGGACGACGCCGATCGACTTGTCGAGGTCGCCGCCCTGGCAAAGAGGAAAGCGCGAGTAGCGCGTCTTTTCGGCGGTCTCCAGGCATTCGCCAATGGTCGCCTCGGTGTCGAACGCGGAAATCTCCTGGCGCGGGCGCATGACGTTGCGGACGAGGTGGCGGCCCAGGTCCAGCGCGTTTAGGACTATGGCGTGTGCCAGGGTGCCGCCGCCGATTTGCCTCTGGCCGAACATCAAGCGTAGTTCCTCCTCAGAATGAAGAAGTCGCGCCGAGCCGGTCGGTTCGATGCCGATGCGGCGCAAGAGCCATTGGGCCGATTGATTCAACGCCCAGTTGAATGGGAAGGAGATGCGATAAAACAAATGGAGCGGCCCGGCGGCCCACAGCGCCGTCGGGAGCGAATTCTGAATGGCGAACCACTTCGGCCCCAACTCTCCCAGGACGATTTGGAGAAATGTCGCAACGGAAAATCCGACCGCGAAGGCCGCCGATCTTTGAACGTGCGGCGAATTCACTCCGACGCCCGCCAGCAACGGCGACAGCAGCGCCATGAACACCGGTTGGGCCAGCCATCCCAATCCGAGGCTTGCGATGGTGATGCCCAACTGCGTGGCGCTCAAGTACGCCGTGAGATGCTGAAGAATGTGCCGGGCTAGCTTCGCGCGGCGGTTTCCCTTCACGATCAGGGCGTCCAATTGCGTCTCGCGAAGTTTGACGAAAGCAAACTCGGCGGCGACAAAAAAGCCGTTGGCCAGGACGATGGCCAGTATTCCGAGCAACCGGAGCGCGCTGCCTGCGATGAGATCGGAGTTCATTAAGTCACGTCTCCAAAGATCACTTTAAAAACGTCCTGCAAACTGATGATCCCGGTTTCCCTGTTATTCGGGCCCAGCACGACCGCCTGACGCCAGCCCGTGTGTTGCATCCGGCGCAACGCCTCTTCAAGCAGCATTTCCTCCTGCAGAAACAAGGCAGGTTGAAGGTAATCGCGGACCGGTTTGTCCGGGTCGATATCCGTTGAGTAAAGAATATGTTCGAGGTTGACCATGCCCGCCACGCGCTTGGTTCTCGAATCGAATGCGGGCGCGCGCGTGAGATTATGATCGCGGCAGATCGCAAGCGCCTGTCGCATCGGAGTATCGGCCATGACGCAGGTGACATTCGACATTGGGACCATGACGTGGCGCACGCGGCGGTTGGGCAAATCGAGCACGCGATTGATCATGACCTTTTCCTCGCGCGTCAAATCCGGGGCCGATTCCTGCATGACGAATCGCAACTCGTCCCGGCTGCCAAAGAGCCGGCCGGTGTGGGTGCGGCCGCCCGTCCACCGGAGCAAACCGCGCGAGAACCACGCCACGACCGCGACTAGCGGCGCCAGCAGGTGATGAATCCAGCGAAATGGAAACGCCATTGCCAGGGAGAGCCGGTTGGGATAACGCTGGAAGACCGTCTTGGGCGCCAATTCGCAGAGGATGTAAAATACAAAGACCCCCGCCAAAAAAACCAGAACTTCCAGGACGGGCCGGTGTCCGAGATCCTTTTGCAATTGCAGAAACCCGAGGCTGAAAATGACGAAGTTGACGACGGTGTTTCCCACCAAAATGGTCCACAGGAAATCCTCCGGGTTTTGCAGGAACCCGTGCAAGACAGCCGCCCGGCGGTCGCCGCTCCGCATCAATTGCCGTACGCGAAACCGGTTCAGCGCCAGCACGCCCGTCTCCATTCCTGAGAAAAGGAACGAAAGCGCGACGCACAACAGCGCGGCCAGAAGCAGTAAGATGTCGGTGTCGTTCATCGCTTCTTGACCACTTCCACCAGCAGTTCGCGAATGCGGCGTTCGTCGCCCGCCTGCACCGTCAGGCGCAAGCCGCCCACCGTGACGGAGTCGCCGCGCGCCGGAACAACTTCAAATTCATGCAGAGCGAGGCCGGCCATGGTTTCAAATCCGGGGAGGTCGGGCAGCGGCGGATATTCGCGGCGGAAATTGTCCAGAAGCACCGAGCCGCTAACACGCCAGCGATTAACGGCAAGTTTTTCCAGAATGGCGCGCTCGGACGGATGCTCGCTGCGAATTTCGCCAAGCACTTCGGTCAGGATGTCCTCGATGGTGACAATTCCCGCCGTGCCGCCGAATTCGTCCACGACAATGGCCATTCCACGTTGCTGGCGCTGGAGGCTCTTTAACAATTGCAACAGATTCATGCTCTCCGGAACGAAAGAAGGAAACTCGATTGCGGCGGCGAGATCGGCCTCCGGGTCCAGCAACAACACCCGCGTGTTGAGCACCCCGACTATCGTATCGACTGAGTCGTCATAAATCGGAAGGCGTCGGTGCTTGAAGCGCCGGGCGGCCTCGATCATTTCCGGCACGGAAATATCGTCCGAGATGCAGGCCATTTGAAGACGGGCCTTCATCACTTCGCTTGCGTGGCGGCGGTCCAGATTGATGATTTGCAGAATGATTTCCTTTTCGCCGGCGGCAAGCGCCCCCTGTTGAAAAGCCATCTCAAGCAATTCCTGGTATTCGGCGTCTGACAAGCCGGAGGGTGGTTTGGCAGGAACCGGCGCCACGGCGCGCAAGCTCAGGTTGGTCACCCATTGGGCCACCTGACGCAACGGACGGCTGGCATTTAACAAAAATGCCATCAGCCGGGCGACGCGCAACGCCCAGAGTTCTGGCGCGCGGACGGCAAGGGCCTTCGGCGCAACCTCGGCGCCAAAAAGAATCAACACCAGCAGGGCCGCCAAAACCAGAGGCATCGGCCACTGGCGTTGTCCTGCAAGCCAGAGCACCACCATCACGATGCCGGCGTTGGCAAAACTGTTGCCCAGCACTAATGTTGCGAGCAAGTCCTGCGGTTCGGCTAGCAGGCGGCTGACAATTGCGGCCTTCAGAGGGAATCGCCCCTCCAATTGGCGCAGTTGCCATTTGCCGAGTGAAAAGAGAGACGTTTCGGCCAGCGCGAAGAAGAAGCTGGCCCCGGCGAAGGCAGCCAGGACAACCAATGCGATGGTCGGCGTCATCCGGGGAAGATTGAGGGAGAACGGCCAAAGGCAAAAGGCAATTTTTCCAGCGATCTTTGTTGTTTTAATCGGGGGATTCTTCAAAAATTCCGGAATATCCTCGAATTCAAAGATGACAAAGCTGATTCGTACCCTCCCATGCTTGGCCGCCATGATGTTGAGATTGGCGGGAGCCGCCCTGGCCCAGGATGGCTCTCTCATTGAGAATGTTGATCATGCCGGGATCATTTCGCGGTGGGATCAGAAGAGTTTGGTGCGCGGACAGGGGCTTTTCCAGATTGCCTGCGCGCCGTGCCACGGCGTCAATGGCGTCAAAACGATCAATCCCCAGGCCCGGCCGTTCGCGGTGGAAAAATTCCAAAACGGGGGCGACCCGTACAGCATGTTCAAGACAATAACCCGGGGGTTCAAGAACATGCCCTCGCAGACCTGGATGACTCCCGAGCAGCGTTACGAGGTCATTCAATACATCCGCGAAACGTTCGTCAAGAAACTCAATCCGACTCAGTACACGACGGTCGATCAATCATATCTGGATTCGCTGCCGCGATTTGATCCGGGGCTGGCGCGCTCTGCGGCGGCCTCAGGAGTCCGGCAATGCGATTTTGGCCCGGTCCTTGAGTCACAGCTTGGCACCAACTTCAGCGACGCACTCACTTTTCGATTAAAGGACGACGTGACCCTCAGCTACGATTTGCACCGAATGCGTCTTGCCGGCGCCTGGCGCGGTGGATTTTTGGATCTCTCGCAGACGGGGCATTATCAACAGCGCGGCGAGGGACAGCCTCAGCCGAAGGGAACGCTGTTGCCCGGCTTGCAGCAATGGTATTGGACTTATGGGGGGCGATTTGATTATCCCACAGATGAGGTTCCGCCGCGCGGGCCGCTGCCCTCTGGCTGGATGAAGTACCTGGGTCACTATGTTTATAATCGACAGGCCATCTTGTCTTTTACGGTTGAGGGACGGCACGTTCTTGAGTGCCCAGACGCGGAGGAAACCAATAATCTTTTGATCATTTCGCACACGCTGAAAATTGGGCCTGGTACCAATTCGATGCGGCTGTGTGTGGGACAATCCAATTTGGCCGTGGCGGGCGTTTTGGGAATGACGCGGGGCTTGACCTGGGAAACTGATGACCAGCAACGGTTGGTGCTGATCATTCCACCGGATGAGAAATCGCGCGTGGTGCGAATCTGCTGCGCCTCAAAAAGCGGTGAGGCAGCGCTCGAACGATTCAACCAATATCTGGGTGAGCGGAAATCTGAACCCGTTGTGGACCCGGAAACACTCACGCATGGCGGCGCACGGCTGTGGCCGTTGGAAATCAAAGAACGCGGGAAGCTGGGAGAACAGCCGGGCGCCTATGCGCTTGACACAATTCCGGTGCCATTCGACAACCCGTACGGCGCATGGCTGCGTACAAGCGCGCTGGCTTTTTTCCCGGGTGGCCGGGCCGTCGTAACGACTTACGGCGGAGATGTCTGGATTGTCTCCGGTCTTGATCGTTCGCTTGAGAACGCAACCTGGTCGCGTTTTGCCTCCGGCTTGTATGAACCGTTCGGTGCGCTGGTAGTCGATGGACTGATCTACGTAACATGCCGTAATGGAATCGTACGCCTGCATGACCTCAATCACGATGGCGAGGCTGATTTTTATGAGACATTTTATGCGGACACGGACGTCTCGACGTTTTTCCATAGCTTCAACTTCGATTTGCAGGGGGACCACCACGGCCACCTCTACTACGTCAAAGCCGGTGAGTACACCGATTACAAGCTGCCCGGCGCGGTGCTCGAAGTGGCGCCGGATGGCAGCCAGGCGCAAGTCTATTGCACCGGGTTCCGAGTCCCGAACGGCATGGGCATGCTTCCGGATGGTCGCCTGACGGTTAGCGATAACCAGGGTGATTGGATGCCAGCTTCAAAAATCAATATTGTCGGGCGCGGCGGATTCTACGGCTACGTGCAAAACCTGACGGGCGGCGGCGCATTCGGCGATCATTGGGCGCCGGACGGCGGGCGAATCGACGCGCGCAAGGTGAAGCCGCCGGCAACTTTCGATCAACCGATCATCTGGATGCCCCAGGAATTCGACAATTCCAGCAGCGCGCAAGTCTGGGCGGGCGACCGGCGATTCGGGCCGTTGTCCGGGCGGTTGTTGCACTCCAGTTATGGCAAGGGCTGGCTTTACTACTTAATGATGCAGGAGGTTGGGTCGATTTCCCAAGCCGCGATAGTCGCCTTGCCGTTCCAGTTCGACGCCGGCCTGATGCGCGCCAAGGTTAACCCGGCTGACGGGCAAGTTTACGCCACGGGGCTGTCCGGCTGGCAGGGACCGCCCGACGGCAAGGACGGCTGCCTCCAGCGGCTGCGCTACACAGGCAAGCCAATCAAGTTGCTCGATGACGTGAAGGTCCGCCCCGATGGTTTGTCCTTGCGCTTCAATTTCGCGCTTGATCCGACCTCCGCGCTCAACCCGGCAAGTTATCACCTCGAACAATGGAACTACCTCTGGTCGTCAAGCTACGGCTCCGATCAATATTCGTCTGAACATCCCGGCCAAAAAGGCCACGATCAACTCACGATCAGCTCGATAAAACTGAGCCGCCACAACCGCGAAGTATTCCTAGTCGTCCCCGGTCTCCGCCCTGTCAACCAGGTTGAGATTCGCCTGGCGTTGACCGCCGCAGACGGCACTTTCTGGAAGGAACTGGCCTATCTGACCATCAACGCAATTCCGAATAAATAACAACTAATGCAGTCGGTTTCGACAACCGTCGGAATTTCCCTTGACGGCGGCGGGTTTCCGGTAGTCTGTGGGGTATGCAGACATTGGATTACTGGTTAAATAATCTGCTGGTGCCGGCGAGTCCGCCGGGGGCGCTTTTTTATGGCATAATTGCCGCGACGGCTGCCTGGCTGCTAGGGCGGGCGGTCCATCTGGCGGTGCATCGGCGCTTGGATCGCGTCCAGGCGGACGGTGCCGACCCGACGGGTATTCGCTTTCTGGGACAACTGGCAAAACTGATGGTCTATATCGTCACGTTTGTCTGTTACGCCCACGTGGTTCCCGCTTTGCAGAAACTGGGCACCGCCTGGCTGGCAAGCGTCGGCGTCGTGTCCGTGGTTGTCGGTCTGGCGGCGCAGAGCACTTTGAGCAATCTGGTTTCGGGGATTTCACTGGTGCTCTACCGGCCCTTCAGAATCGGCGAACGGGTGCAGGTCTCAGCTCCTACCGGGACGGAAATCGGAATGGTTGAAAGCATTGATCTGGGATACACGACATTGCGCACCGTGGACGGACGCCGGTTGGTAATTCCGAACGCCACGATTGCCAGCCAGACCAGCATCAACCTCACGCTCAGCCATCCCGCCGTGCCTTGCGGTGTGGCGATCACCGTGACCGAAGGTGGAGACATTGCCCGAGCACGCCAGATTCTTCTCGACGTTGCACAGAAGGTCCCGAAAATCGCGAAGGTCGATGGTTGTTTCGTCACCGGCGTGAGTGCCCAGGGAATCGTCTTGACGCTGTCCGCCACATGTGCGGACCCCGGCGATGCAACGCAGATAAAATCCGATTTATTGGAAAACGCCAAAAAGCAATTTGACGCCGCTGAGGTCAAGATCGCATGATGTGGCCGACCGTCCAAACGTCATATACATTCGATTGCTATGAGCGCGAAAACGTTGCTAATGGCTGGCACGAAAAAGGGCCTGTTTCTATTCACGAGCAAGGATCGCCATCAATGGGCTTTCACCGGTCCGTTTCAACCGGGGCGTGAAGTCAACCACGCTGTCTTCGATCGCCGGAGCGGCCGAATTTTTGCGACTGCCAACGACTCGTGGTTCGGGTGCGAATTGGTGTCGTCAGGAGACATGGGTGCGAGTTGGGTTACGGCAAAGCAGAACCCG